>ERZ773263.66-NODE-66-length-77607-cov-6.844491_pt1 | contig 77607 bp, 69 predicted proteins | sample MGYA00511076_ERZ773263 | MGnify/ENA primary metagenome ERZ773263 (study PRJEB29015, sample SAMEA2738155) | human oral metagenome | biome: human oral; feature: human-associated habitat; material: saliva | place: China | collected 2195 ... | reverse complement strand
CGTCGGTAATGATAGCGTGTTTTGTTGATTCAATCGCTTTTCTTACCGCAAAATACTGATGGTATCCGGCAAGAATTTTATAGGTATTAATCCCCTCATTTGAAAAACAAATAAAGTTCTTGATAATATCAAGCAGTCTTTCTTTTCGGAACATTCCCTCAAAGAAAGTGTCAAACTGTGCATACTGTGTATTTTCGTAATTCCCGTCTTTTGTTTTCCACTCCATAAAGCGGTCTTCTCCAGAAGTGATAGTCCCCGCTTTAGATGTCAACTGGTCGCTCATAACACAAATCGCATTATAAATAAACATAGACGGTATTTCCTGCATATAGTTACGGAGCTGCCTATACGCTTCAGAAGCATCCGTTTCTTCACGGGAAGGAGATTTTAATTCTATCAAAACAATAGGTATACCGTTCAAAAATAATATGACGTCCAGTCGTTTCTCACTGTTTTCAATAAATGTCCATTGGTTTACTATGATAAAAGAGTTATTTTCTGGATTTTTGTAATCAACAAGATATACGATTACGGAGCATTCCTCACCGTTTTCAAAGTATCTGACCGGAATACCGTTTTGCAGATATTCCATAAATACGGCATTCTTTTGTACTAATTCCCCATTTTCAAAGTTCTTAAGTTTATCTATAGCCTCTGAAATCGCATCTTTAGGCAGATTATTATTGATACGATATAAAGAATCCACAAGGACATCTTCAAATAGCGGATTACCAAAATCTCGTTCAATATCCGGGCCATATACATATGTATAGCCCAAATTATTTTGAAATAATTCAATTATTGAATTTTCATAAGATGCTTCTGTAAATCCTGCCATTTGAAAGGTCCCCTTTCTTCATGAGAAGTGAATAATCTATATTCAATGTCTTCAAGCTTTTTACCTAACAATATTGTTACACCATACTGATATTTATACTCTCCTTCAAATTTGCAAAATTGTTTTATCTTCTCTCTATCATGCTTTTGGTCTTCTCCCCACCAAGTTTTAAACTCCATGACCAATACATTATTTTCGTTATTTCCTCTTTCATGTAGAATCAAGTCTGGAATTACATTTTTAGTTCCTATTCTTTTTATCTATGTTCTTAGAATACTCCACATCGACAGTATAGTTTAAATTACTATTTTCTACTGCCTGATTAAAATAAATTCCAAATCTAAAAACAACTGCCCGTTCGGAGTTATAGTGAGCCTTCCCATGACAAATCAGATACTGATCTTGATCATATAATCGCTCTAATGATACCTTGATTAATTCCAATATTTTTTTCTCGTCCATAACTACCTCTTACTATAAACAATAATTTACAAGAGCAGGCACAGGCCATGTATTGTGATTTGTTTATCACCAATGCCAGCCCTTCATGGCAGTTTGGACACCTTTCTGATCTTATCAACGTCCGTTATGGAAAGGATCACAAGAAACTTGCTGATGGTGCATATCCTGTTTATGGTTCAGGCGGTATCATGCGTTATGTGGAGAGACCGTTGTATGATAAGGAATCCGTTCTTATCCCACGAAAAGGGACTCTCAACAATGTCATGTATGTGAATGAGCCGTTTTGGTCGGTAGATACCATGTTCTTTACAGAAATGAAACTGCCCAACGTGGCGAAGTTCGTTTTTCATTTTGTAAAGAGTAAAAACCTCGCTTCTCTTAATGCCGGTTCTGCTGTTCCGAGTATGACTACTGACATACTGAACGCTATGGAGCTTTCTATTCCAGATGCGGATACATTCACCAAGTTTGAAAGTATCGTTGCTCCGATGTACCAAGCCATGCAACAGAATAGGCAAGAATCCAACAAATTGGCCGAATTGAGGGATTTGCTGTTGCCAAGACTGATGTCCGGCAAGCTTGATGTTTCCGACCTTAACCCCTAAGCCGATAAATTATTGTTTATTCTCTCGTTTTCTTCGATTCTATTATCAATAGAGTCAAGCACAGAGGCTATCCTCTCTTGTACTTTCTTATCTTCCGGAATATAAACAACAATATTCTTCATCGTACTCCCTGATACTTCTTTGAATGTTGTTCCACTCCCCATACTTTCTATTTTATCCTTATTATATTTGAGCAAATAATACAAGAAAATTGGGTCGATTTTTTCATTCGGAATAACACTCTTAAATCCTTGATTAGTACATATATCATTTGCAGCAATAGCCATATATCCTATCGGCGCTCTTGAAGAAAACAACACCGTATTCTTTGGTAGCAACTGTGTAGAACAGCTTTTCAATCCTGTTTCAGTAATGTTTCTTTCGCCACTCTGAATATATCGACCACTGAATGTAGATAAATCTTTAGGTGTTATCCAAGCAATAGTTCCGTTTTCATAATTCTCAGGTTTCTTCGTCGAAGGAGTTGCACCACCAACAACCGTTCCAATGTCAGATATTTTGCATTCAATCCATTCAGCCATATCTGTTTTCCTCTCTATCCAATATATTTTCGATGAGCAATTTTTACATTGCTTTGTTTTACCATTGCGTACTGCAAGGTCGTATCTATCTTTCTATGCCCCAAAAGCTGTTGCAGTTGCTCAATGGGCATTCCTTTATCTATTGCCATAGTTGCAAGTGTACGCCTAAATTTATGTGGATGTACCTTTTGCAAACCTAATTTATTTCCATATTTCCTTAATCTCACTTCAACTCCACCGATTTGCAACCTTTCGTGAGGTACTTTCAATGATACAAACAGAGCAGGGTTATTATCTATTCTACTGTTAAGATAATTCTGCAAGTGAATCTTTGTTCTTGCGTCAAAGTAAACAACCCTTTCTTTACTGCCCTTACCAAAAACAATACATTCTCTCTCATTGAAATCAATATCATTTCGGTTGAGCAGTACCATTTCTCCGACACGCATACCTGTTGAAGCCAACATATCAATAATCGCTAAATCTCGAAGCTCGGTGCAGTTATCTCTCATAAGTTCCAATGCCTCATCCGAGTATGTTTCCTTGATGTTTGCACCAGTTTTAACTTTGTGTATACGTCTTACCGGACTTTTCAAGATGTAGTCTTCATCTTCCAACCAAGAGAAGAAGCTTGAAAGAATTCGGCGGATATTGTCTATTGTAACCTTGCTTGACCCTCTCTTTTCTTGATACTCTGTCAGGTAGCACCTTATATCATCTGTAACTATGTGTTTGATATCTTTTTTGAGCTCATCGAGCATAGCTTCAATGGCAGCCTTGTAATATTTAAGAGATTTCTCAGAACATCCCTCTATACGTTTTGCCGATAAGAACAGTTCTACAAAGTTCTGTTCCGAATTTTTCTCTTGTTGTTGCTTTTCTATTACTTCATAGTTTGCAAGGGTATATTGCAAAACCTCTTGCAGCTTTTCGTTTTGTGCGTTATTCAAATATGGCAACATTCTTTGAACAACATCTTTAATTAAATCTTGTTTCACAGTCAATCCTCCTTTATTTATCCTTAGAGAACGACTATGGGATAACGATTAATTTAATATATCTTAAATAATTTTGGTAAATAATTTTCTCCTAATATGCTTTAGAAATCTTATCTTAAAATTATCAATTACCCCATCAGTAAAGACATTTTTAATATAGGAGTCAAGTTCACGCCAATTTTCATTTGGGCGGTTATCACATACAAGGTTCTCTATATTCACAAATATATGCTCAACATTCTTATCATTAGTTTCATTTTTAATAGCAAAATAAATTGCATTGTAATAATGTGGTAGCCATTTGGATTTCATAGCAAGTTCAACAAATTGTCTTATATTTTCCTTATTGAGTAAAAACCCCGAATTAATATATCTAAATAAATAACATGTTTTCTTATCTATTTTCTCTTCAATCACATCAATTGTAATGCCCATATTCAAAATATCATCATATACCTCTTTAGAAAGATTGATACCTAACACTTTTACCGAACCCTCAAGTAAATATGCATCTACATAAGCTTGTCCAACAATCAATTGTTTCCTCAATTTAGGAAGCTCAACTGCTGGAACTTCATCAAATTCCCCTTTAGCAATAGCCCCTCTCATTAAAATTCCATTTTGTTTAAATTCAGTTTCACAAATCTCTCTAATCAATTCTATTAAATCATGCAAAGACTCTCTTTTAATATCGTTTGAATATAATACTAAAGAATCACTAACAATATATCCATTAATTCTATTACTAAAATTTTGTTCATTAAAAATATTGAAAATTGTTCCTGAAAATTCACCAATAAAAGTTCTCGCATTATTCTGTTTTAATTCTCTAAGCTTATTTTTAAATCCTAGTATATCTAAAAAAGCAACATACTTCATTTTTTACTCCTTCATAATAAAGTAAACAATAATTTAGCGGCTTAAAGGTCGATGTCAGAGACATCAAGCTCGCCGGACATAAGTTTTGGTAAAAGAGTGTCTCTTAGGTCAGATAAACAGGCGTTTTCTTCACGATTTGAAGCAATTATATTATTTATTGCAGTGAATTGATCTATTACATCAAAATCATAAAGATTTAATGGAGCATAAAATGAAAAGTCTTCAAGATTACCTTTTGTTATAAATTTTATAACTGAGCCACGAGCAGCAGCTGTGATTTTATTAAGATTATATTTTACTGCATAGAACAACCAAGCAGAAAATCTTGGGTTGTGTGGAATCAAAACATATGTGCGCTGGTATGCTTCAAATTTTCCATTATAGAACTTGACATTGAAATCTCCGTTTCCAGCTACAAGAATGGCATTGCCTTCAAAAGAGTATTCATCTGTCCAAGTAATATCTTGAGAACAGCTGAAAAACGGATATGTTCCAATGGATGAAGATACATTTGCATTTTTCTTGCCAGTAATCACAGGTAAGAAATCACTCAACTTGTATTCAACCCAATTATTGGGAACTGTTCTATTGTAAGGTTCATAATCAATGAACCAAGATTTGAAAAGTGCCATTGCTTGCTGCTCTAAATTATTGTTTATCTCATTATTTAATTCTATTTTTTCATCTATTGACTTCAAAATGCTCGCTATTTTTTGCTGTGTTTCAATATCATAGCAAGGCACTTCATATTGCATAATGGATTTTTTGTCGCCTCTTGGCATCTTCGTTCCTTTTGACGTAGCCATTGCATATGAAAAGAATGCATCATCCGCAAGAACATAGTAAAGAAAATCACTATCCGTGTTTTCCTTCGCAGTAAAAACTAATACATCATTAGAACATCCACCGTTAATTTTCGCCTTCCATATTTTCTTAAAATATGGACGAATATTTGATACAAGAACATCTCCTTTTTCATATGCTTGTGTCAAATCAATAGTCGGAAGCGAAGCAGCATTTACTATTCCCGATTTATTCGGAAGCATATTTTCAGTCGAAATGTATGTTTCTGTTGTTAAATTAGCCACATCCGTTTTTCCCATTCGAAATAAGCAAATTTCTTCAAGCTTACACTTCATACCCAATCGCCCCCAGTTTCTTTCTAATTTCCTCTTCCAGTTCATGAGATTTCTCAAACATACCCGAAAGCTCTGAGGTCAGCCTTTTCATCTTTTCTTCAAATGGCTCTCCGTCATCTTCTTGCTCTTCAATACCTACATATCGACCTGGGGTCAATATATAATCTTGTTTTGTTATATCTTCTATTGACGCTATGGCAGAAAATCCCTTTTTCTCCTCTAATTCTCCATTTTGGAAATCTTCAAAGGTTTTCGCTAATAAGTCAATATCTCCAAGGCTTCCATCTTCTTGTATCCCTTCCGTAAAGTCTCTATGCTTTCTATCAACCATATATCCCATTTTTCTGGCATCAATAAATAGAGTTTTTCCTTTTTGTTTTTTATTTTTAGTAATGAACCATAAGGTTACAGGAATGGTTACGCTATAAAATAATTGCGTCGGCAAAGCAACAATCCCTTCAACGAGATCATCTTCTATAATTTTTTTTCTTATTTCCCCTTCTCCGGAAGATTGGGATGATAATGCTCCATTAGCGAGTACTAAGCCTATTTTCCCATTAGGTGCTAAGTGGTGAATCATGTGTTGTATCCACGCATAGTTTGCATTTCCCGATGGCGGAGTTCCATATTTCCACCTAACATCATCTTTTAATTTATCTGCACCCCAGTTGGAAAGATTAAATGGTGGATTTGCCATAATGAAATCCGATTTTAAGGTTTTATGGATGTCATTAAAAAATGTATCGGCATGATAAGAACCGAAATTGGCATCAATTCCTCTTATTGCCATATTCATTTTCGCCATCTTCCACGTGTCTGCATTAGATTCCTGTCCATAAACAGAAATATTCCCTCGATTGTCGCTATGAGCCTGTACAAATTTTTCACTTTGCACAAACATACCACCACTACCACAACAAGGATCATACACTCGACAATTATTGAAAGGTTTTAGTATGGCAACAATTGTTTTTACAATACTTGAGGGCGTATAAAATTCGCCGCCCTTTGTTCCTTCATAGGCAGCGAACTGAGCAATACAATACTCATACGTCCTACCCAATAAATCTTTACTTGCCTCTGTTCCATCCATTTTTACTTCGTTAGTAAATAAGTCGACAACTTCACCTAATACTCTTTTATCCAAATCAGGGCTAGCATAATTCTTAGGCAAAACATTTTTTAAGCTCACATTTTCTTTTTCAATCGCTCTCATGGCATCATCAATTACTGTGCCAATTTCTGGGGTGTGTGCAACAGAAGAAATCTTACTCCAACGAGCTTCTTCCGGTACAAAGAAAATATTTTCTTCTGCATATGCATCTCTATCGTTCTCAAAACCATCGCCTTCTTTTAAAAGTTCCTCGTAGCGTTTTTCAAAGGCACTGGATATATAACGAAGAAAGATAAGTCCAACAATTACCTTCCTATATTCAGCGGCAGGAATATGACCCCAAAGGACACAAGCTGCATCCCAAATTTGTTTTTCAAAACCTATATTTGCATTGTTTTTTCCTGCCATTCTTTATTCACCATCCTCTTCAAATTCCATAATTTCGTCTAATGTACAATCCAAAGCTTTACAAATCTTGCCTAAAACTCCCACAGTTACATTCTCATTTTTATTCAGTTTATTAATCGTGTATGTACTGACTTCTGCAAGCTTTGCTAAATCTTTCTTCTTCATATTTTTATCCAACAAAATGTGCCATAGTCGTTTGTAATTAGCTTTCATGGGTTTCCCACTTTCTATGAATTTGAATCTTTAAATTATTTTTATATTATATTATATTTACGCACTTAAATATAGTGTTCTCTCTATTTTCACTTTATATTTTTTGTAGGTTTGTCAAACATATGTTACACTTCGCCGGATAAATTCCATCAGAACAGCAGCGGGTGATTTCCATCCTAAGGGGCGCATGGGGAAGTGATTATACTGCCTTCTATTGTAACGCTGTAACTGTATTGAGAAGTCTTCAAACGAATAGAAGGAATGAGTGGCATAAAAGCGTTCATTATCCTTGCGGTGGCTGCGTTCAACTTTTCCATTATGGCGAGGAGTAAACGGTCGGATCAGCTTGTGTCGAATGCCATACTGCATTAACCGAGACTCAAACAGAGTGGGCTTGTCCCTGTGAGAGGTGAATCGATTGGTAAATTCTGTTCCGTTATCTGTCTGTACACATTCTATGGGTAGGGGGAACACCTTTACAAGATGCTCCAGAAAGACAGCGGAAGAATAGGTACTATGCTCCTCGAAGGCCTCTACATAGCGCCAGCGAGAATACTCATCTATAGCCGTATACTGGAAGAAACGGGTACGGGTGACGTTGGTATTCTTCAGACAAGCAGAAGGAACGAATTTCACATCGATTTGGAATCGTTGGCCCGGATACTGCATTGGCTCATAGGGCTTAGGAATATACTTGGGGTTGGGTGGCTTCACCGCTATGATTCCCTGTCTTTTAAGCACGCGATAGAGGCCTGCAATAGAATGCGTGTAGCCACGCTGCATAAGCTTTACCCAGAAGACAACAAGGCCGGCATGGGGATTTCTGCGACGCATATCAGCGATAAGCTTAAGTTCGGCAGGCGTATGTTGATTGGGGTGGCTGTGGGGTTTTCTGGAGCGATAGCGGAGAGAATCCGGAGACCCGTCAAAGCGATTTTTCCAGCGATAGATATACTGACGATTGACGTGATACGTAAGAGCGGCCTTGGTTACCCCGTGTTTTTCAGCGTAGCGAATAAGAGATAGCCGAAAGTGTATATCCTGTGTTATAGTAGCCATAACGGAAGACCTCCTTGAGTTGGGTGTGGGTTATAGTGAATTCACGTTAACACAAGTCAGGTTCTTCCGTTTTCTTTATTCAGTTGTGATGTAACACATGTATTGTAATCCTACATCTCTCTATTTTCACTTTATATTTTTTCATATTTTACCAATATATGAGATCATAAACTATAAAAAGCTGATACAGTCCTATGGCCACACCAGCCATATATTTATCTCTCAGCCTCTTTTGCTACTTCTTTCTTTACTTTAGATTCCTCTTTATTATAGAACCTAAATTCAGCAGAGCATAATAAATCTGGAGTATCTGATTTCATAAATTTCCATTCCATAAAACCCAAGAAATTTTGAACATTCCTGTTCTCACTATTATGTGTTTTAATGACATAATTCAAATCCATTTTAAGAACTAACTTAATCTTGAACAATGGTAAAAAACGAAAGAGAACTACAACAATAATGAGATTACAAAAAACCTCAAAGATTGGAAAGCTAACTATCCTGACAGTCTGAAAAAAAGATTATATTCCTTTTGAAGAAAGCAATATAAAATTTTATAAAAACAACATAGGAGCAAAAGTTCCACTGGAAATTAAATAAGCACAGAAAAAGCACATAGCTGAAAGATTTTTAATGTCTTGAAGCCATGTGCTTTGTCTTTTATACTATTCGATTATTTAGACAAACCGGGATTTACACTGCTATTTTATTTATAAATAGATAAAGTTGACAAAAAATTTTATATAAAAGCGTTACAGACACCATTCCTATTGTTTATTACTGATTTAGAGCCGCGATTAAGTCTTCTAACATAGGCTTTTCAATACCGGGAACAAAGCTTAGGAGTTGTCTCAACGGCATTCCTTCCATCATAGCATGCATCATTTCAGCGTTGACAGTATCTGATCGGCTATTTTCAGTGACCTGTTGGGCTTCTGTATATTCCACAAATGTTTTCCCCATCATTTGTTCAAAAAGAGGACCGGCATGCTTATCCGCTAGAACCTACCCTATGGTAGAATTGAGATGAAACACCTTTCTCGGAGTTTTAACAGGTGAAACAGCCACATCCGCTACCAAAATTTTCTCCTCAGCAGATCTCCCGATAATAATCTGATACTTACCCTCTTCCACAAGCCAATCATGTGATTCTACATCCCAATAAGCAAATGAACGCTTGTCCAACTCGACCGTTACTGTTTTGGTCTCTCCTGGCTCCAGGCCAATTTTATCAAATGCACGCAACTCCAGGCCAGGACGGATAATTTTACTATTTGGTGCTGCCACATAGACTTGAACGACTTCTCTTCCATAACAATGTCCTGTATTTGTCACATCTACACTAACAAGTAGTTTGTCAATGTCAGTCAGCTCAGTTTGACTAAGCACAAGATTATCATACGCGAACTGAGTATAAGACAAACCATGGCCAAATGGAAATAGGACAGGCATTTCTTTAGAACTGTAATAGCGATACCCAACAAAGACACCTTCGTGGTAAACAGACTTATCATTCTCCCCACCGTAATGGAGGTAGCAAGGGGTATCTTGTAAGCGAAGCGGGAAAGTTTCAGCCAGTCGGCCACTCGGGTTAACCTCTCCATAGAGCAGGTTTACAGTTGCTTCACCGACTGCCTGGCCTCCAAGATAAACTTCTAAAACTCCTTTTACCTTATCAATCCATGGCATTTCCACTGCAGACCCGTTATGAAGGACAACGACAAGATTTTCCTGAACCTGACTGAGTCTTTCCAATAATGCAATTTGATTGGCCGGAAGCTGCATGTGTTTGCGGTCATACCCCTCTGATTCATAACGATCCGGTAATCCGATAAAGAGAACTGCGACATCTGACTTTTTAGCCAATTCTACTGCTTGATCCTCTAATTCCTCAACCGCAACATCCAGACTATCATCATAGCCTCTAGCGTAGGTTACTTGAAGTTCCTTTGAAACCTCTACTGCTGATACTAATTTAAAACTATTGATATGAGAGGAGCCACCACCTTGATATCGCGGTTCTTTGGCGTATTGGCCAATGAAAGCAATCTTTTGTTCTGTTTTAAGTGGTAAGATTTTATCTTTATTTTTCAAAAGAATACTGGATTCCTCTGCTAACTCGCGTGCAACTTGATAATCCGCTTCTCTGTCAAAGACCGCCTCTTGATTTCGATTATCAACATACTTAAAGACTACTGTCAAAAATCGTTCGACAGCCCGGTTGAGAAGTTCTTCATCCAAATCTCCGGATTGAACAGCTGCAATGATTTCTTTATCAGTACGATCCGTCATACCTGGCATCTCTAATTCACAGCCGGCTTTGAGTGCATCAACTCGGTCGTTCATTGCACCCCAGTCACTCATGATATATCCATCAAAGCCCCATTCATCCCGAAGAATATCTGTCAAAATCAGTTTGTTCTCACAGAGATATGTCCCGTTAAGCTTATTATAGGCCCCCATCATAGTCCATGGTTTTGCTTGCTTAACCATATTTTCAAAGGAAGCAAGGTAGATTTCTCGCATTGTTCGTTCATCCATAATCGAATCACTCGTCATGCGGTGAAATTCTTGATTATTAGCCATGAAATGTTTAGGAGTAGTTACTACATTTTTGCTCTGCACTGCTTGAACATAGGCTATAGCCAATTCAGACGAAACAATTGGGTCTTCTGATAAATATTCAAAATTTCGACCACAGAGAGGAGAGCGTTTTATATTCATTGCAGGACCTAAGATTGTTGATACATTCTCAGCCTGGCATTCATTAGCCAGAGTTATTCCCAGCTTGGCAGCACTTTCTCTATCCCAACTTGAAGCGATAGCACAGCCTGCCGGAAAACAAACTGCAGGAATACTTTCGTTGAGTCCCAGATGGTCACTTTTACCTTCTTGTTTTCGCAAACCATGTGGGCCGTCTGATAACATAACTGACGGTATACCCAAACGACTGACTGCTTTAGTATTCCAAAAATCTTTTCCTGAACACAAACCTGCCTTTTCTTCCAAGGTCATTTGTTTAATCAAGTCTTGGATATTTCTTTCTGCCATAATTCTTCTCCTTTGGATAATATTTACAAGAATATAGTATAGTTTAATAAAATATTGTAAAAAAATCATTCTGTATAAATTACAACTTAATTTGAATATTGTTCAATAAATTCTAATTTACTACCCACTATTTCTACAAAAGCCTCCCACCAAAATGATGGAAGGCTTTCTAAATAATTTATTTACCCTATTGCCCTTCGGTCAATAAGTATCACTTGTAAACTTGCTCAATTCAACAACTCCCTTTTTAACCTACTTTTTCAACTTTTTAGTATCAATATCACGGGAGAGCAGTTTTTGGTTGCCATAAATCGTCAAAACACTGTATTTTCAACGTTTTATTTGCAGAAACTTATTTGCTACTGTTACTCCCACTCTTCTTTTTCTACTGTTCACTACATTCAAGGCCGTTCAAAATAAAGGCTTTTCGTTTGTTGTATGCTGGGAAATTCGTTCAGTTTAAGCTCATTTTTAGATTTTTTTACCCGTCCCAGTCCCAGTTCCAATGTAAAAATATCAAATGATTATTACAATTATTATATTATCCAAAAATAAAATCTGTAATTATTTTAGCTTCTCTATCGCTGGTTTCTTTAATATTCTCAACAGTCCAAAGTGGATTCTCTTGATTTTCAAAATTCGAAATGATTTGTTTTGTTAGAGTAAAATTACTATCTTTATACCCTTTTCTTTCCTTGACTGAGTTTTGAATTTTGCTTCTAAACCAAGAATTTCCTATTGAACGATTTATGTCTTCCTCAAGTAGAATTTTGTTTCCAAGTTTATTGACAACTTCTGAGAATTCTTCCTTGTCAACAATACCAGCATCTTCTCTTATTTGATCAATATTTTTCCCGCTTCTTGGCATAATATGTTCAATTTCATATTTTACAGGAAGAATGAATTTTTGATCGTTATTTTTGCAAGCTAAATATTCACTTAAGAATATTAATGGATTCTTAGTATAATTTCTAGCTGCTGTTTCAATTTCTTCTTTTTTCCACTCTTTATTAATATGGCGATCAATTTCCTGTTTTATTTCAGATAAACTGACATTTTTGTCTACAAGCTTTGTATTTAAACCAAATAGAAAAGTTTTAAATTTAGAACTTGAGTAACCTATATCAACTAGTTCTAAAATCGCAAACAACCTTAGTAAATTTTCCACGTACTCTGTCACAAGATTCTCCGTAATTTCATCAACTTCGAACCTGAATAAATAAGGAATCAGATAAAGCTTAAGATTTTCATTAAATTTAGAGCATAGTTCGATAATTGAATAGTCTTTTATTTCATACCATATTTTAGAAACTTTTAATAGTTGTGCAGTTAGCTTTAATGGACTTTCAAGGAGTTGCTGGTTAGTTTCAGTATAATATCTTCTTAAACCAGGAGTTGTCACATTAATAGAGCCTTTTTCTGAAATATACTCTTTATCCTGCGCTCTTTTAATATACATATATTGCATTAAAACACTATCAATATCTATAATTTTATTTTCTTCGAGCCCCAAAATTATTTTCTTTAATTCAGACCATTTTTCATTAAATCCATCTCGATCTTCTCCAGAATTCGAATACAATTTTGCTGATATAATATCCGCATCTAAAAGCGGCATACCATCCGAATTCAAGGAGTTGAACATAGTTATTGCCTGTTCAACATTCCAACTTCGTATTTCAATAATCTCAGATTTATCTAAAATATATTCTGCTAATATGTTCGCCTCAGAAGGGGATAAATCTTCAAGTTTTGTATAGAAGAACTTAAAGTTCCTAAAAAAATTAGTATATTTATTATCTTTTTGCTTATATTTTATTTTTTCAACTCTTTGTTCTGCTGTCTCAAAGTCTGGACTCTTGATTATTGTTTGCAGTTCATTCTTATAGAGTTCATTTATAGAATTATTTTCTAAAATGTGTCTCGTTGGAGTATTTTCAAAATCTTTTAATACCGATAATATCTCACTATCGTTTACTTTATATAACATCTGGATTAATTTATCTCTTTTTTTTATTAATCCATAAGTTAGATTCTCAGATTCTTCGTCTTTTTTGGTTTCCTCTATTGCTTGAATTATTCTTAATAAAAGAGCTTTACACAGAAGAATAAAAGTTGTTGTTCTTTGCTGACCATCAATTAAACTTAATTTTGTATCATTATCTTGACAATTAATAATAATGGTTCCAAAAAAGTAAGGATCAGTTCCTCCACTGTCAATAAAATTTTCTATATCTTGCCATAGCTTATCACATTGCTTAATCTCCCAAGAATAAGCCCTCTGATATTCAGGAATTGAAAATATAGCTGTATCTTCTAAATCTAAATAACTACCAATCTTTTTTAATTCTGGATCTATGTTTTTCGCCATATATTATCTCCTTATTAAATTATGTGTTCAAGGTGTTCTATTATTTTGTAACTTTGTTTTATTTCTTCTATTTGGATAGAGTTGTTAATACCAAAAAAATCCATACTGATGGGATTTTAAAATATACCCTAATACACTTAATATTTTTTATATTTTTCATCAATATATTTCCATCATTGATTTATCGCATTCATCAATAATATATTGTGGGATTGTATCATATTCCCTTGAATCGTATGGCCGCTATATCTCTTCCTGGTTACCCCGTGTTTTTCAGCGTAGCGAATAAGAGATAACCGAAAGTGTATATCCTGTGTTATAGTAGCCATAACGGAAGACCTCCTTGAGTTGGGTGTGGGTTATAGTGAATTCACGTTAACACAAGTCAGGTTCTTCCGTTTTCTTTATTCAGTTGTAATGTAACACATGTATTGTAATCCTACAATTTCTATTAAGCTTAACTTTGCCCTTTCTCTTGATATAGTTTTCTATATCAAACACATTCTTTTTATCATAATCTTCAAGTAGCTTATAATTCTTGTGCTTAGTAATATCGAATTTATCTGACAAAAATGGTCTGACACCTCGAAGATGAAAAATACATTTACTACCATCCATAACAGTTATCTCGTCTTGGCTCATTAGCTCTTCCCTGTCTTTTGGTAATTCAGCCCGTAGATTGGCATTGGCTCTTGTTTCAGAAGTATTATATAGATCTATGGTTTCTTTACCAAGTGTTTCAGATAGCTCTTTAAGAGTTGTTTTCTCCTTTCCACCAAGAAACAAGGTACTACCACAGTTACCTACTATCGTATCTGCATTATCTTTATAGATTGCCTTTAGCTGAGATTGTGCCTGTAATATAATACTTGCTGAAATCTCCCTGCTTCTGATTGTTGCAATTAGTTTCTCAAATTTAAGAATTAAACCGATATTGGCAAACTCATCAAGCAAACACCTTACATGAACAGGTAATCTTCCTCCATACTCATCATCTATTCCATTTTTAGTCATACAAACTGGAAGTGATAGGTCACTTTATAGTTCATCCATGCTATAGAAAGTAAAATATAAATCATATTCCATAACATTAAACTCCAGCCTTTGGCACCATTTAAATGAGCGCCGAGGAAATTGACTACGATTTAGAGGCATTTAAAAACCATTCTGCATAGCCTTCATTATTGAGCGCATCCTCAATGCCTTTTATCTTTTCTTTGCGTTCTTGTATATCTGAATTCAGCAATGATTTTGTTTCCATAATAAGATTTTGTATATCTTCATCTTCTACATAATCGTAGAGAGCTTCTAATCTTTTAATCTCTTCTTCTGTTACTAGATGATGTTCGATAACATCATTAATTATTTCAATACATTCTTTTTGTACAGGAAATTCAAACATCACATTTTCTTCTGCAAATAGTGAAACCAACTTTTCTCTGTCATATGGCTTATCTAACTCTTCATATAAGCATTCCGCCTCATCTACCAGTTCTTGTGGAATTATTCCTTTCGTAATATTACTTAAATATGTTATTAAATTTGCTGGGTCAAACTCTAGTGGCTCAATCTCATCCACATATTTCAGAAAACCGGTTTTATCTTTAGAGTTTCGCAAGTAAATTAGCAGCTCTTTTACAGCTAGATATTCATTATCCTGGTCTTTAATTAAAGAGCTTTCTTGACTATAGAATATTTTGGATGCTTTTGAATCAGCCCTTAATTCATATGTATATGTTTGGTTTTTTGAGCTTCCTTTTCTAATCAACTCATAGTATTTTGTAGCTATACTTTTCAAAGTTCGACCAAACAAATTTTTTGCATTTTCATTTGCTTCAATACGGTTGTCATAAAATAAGTCTGTATTAGTTTCCACATAATTGGAATCACTCTTTAAGAAAGCGCGAATTAATTCTAGCTCTTTGTCCCAGTCCCCATCAATATTAAATCTCATATATCTTGCTGTATTATAAAATCCACGCAAAAGTTCAAACAAGGCATTTTCTTGTTTTGAAAACTCTATATATTCATTATGAATTTTTAACGCTTTTTTTATCTTGTCTCTCAGTCCGGTATGGCTGTGAGTGATTAACTCCTTTTCAAATTTTGTTTCATCCACCTCATCATCCAATGACCATAAAACATAAACTATTTTTTCTAAGCGCTCAATTCCTACCGCCATATTATATAGAGATGCAAAAGTTGATCCATCATTAGATATATACTTTAATCGGCAAAATTCATGAATGCCATCATATATAAACGCACCAGCAATGTCCAACTCTGTCCCCATATTAAAATTCTTATATTTCCACCTTTGATCCATTTTTCACCTATAAATTCCGATTTAACTAACCTACCATGATTTTTCTTTCAATCTCTACCATATCTACAAAAGCCACCCACCAAAATGATAGAAGGCTTTCTAAACAATTTACTTAAATTCAACAACTCCCTTTAAAACCTACTTTTTCAACTTTTAGTATCGAAATAGTATCACGGAGGGGGCCATAAATCGTTAAAACACTGTATTTTCAACGCTTTATTTGCAGAAACTTATTTGTTATTGTTACTCCCACTCGATCGTCGAAGGGGGCTTGCCGGTTATGTCGTAGACGATCCTGTTGATGTGGGCCACTTCGTTGACGATGCGGCTTGAGATTTTGTCGAGGACGTCGTACGGGATTCTTGCCCAGTCGGCGGTCATGAAATCCGTTGTCGTGACGCCGCGCAGGGCCAGGGTGTAGTCGTAGGTGCGGAAGTCGCCCATGACGCCGACGGAGCGGTTGTCTGTGAGGACTGCAAAATACTGGTCGATGGAACGATCCAGGCCGGCAGCGGCGATTTCTTCGCGGAATATGGCGTCGGCATCGCGCAGTATTTCCAGTTTTTCTTCCGTAATTTCGCCCATGACACGGATCGCCAGGCCCGGACCGGGGAACGGCTGCCGCCAAACGAGGTAATCCGCCAGGCCCAATTCTTCACCGAGCTCGCGCACTTCATCTTTAAAAAGGTTGCACAACGGTTCAACGAGGCCTTTGAAGTCGACGACCGCCGGCAGGCCGCCGACGTTATGATGGCTCTTGATAACGGCCGCATCCCCTGCGCCCGATTCAATGATGTCCGGATAAATCGTGCCCTGCGCAAGGAAGTCGACGGCGCCGATTTTGCGCCCTTCGTCTTCAAAGACACGGATAAATTCTTCCCCAATGATCTTACGTTTTCTTTCCGGATCGGTTACGCCTTTCAAACGGCCGAGAAACCGTTCGGCCGCATCGACGCGAATAAAGTTCATGCCAGAGTCTTTAAATGCCGCTTCCACTTCATCGCCCTCATTCTTTCTCATGAGGCCGTGGTCAACAAAGATACACGTAAGCTGACTGCCGACGGCTTTGGAAATGAGGGCCGCCGCGACGGAGCTGTCCACGCCGCCGGAAAGAGCAAGCACGACCCGGCCGCCGCCTACGGTACGGCGTACGTCTTCAATCGCTTGCCCGGCATAGTTGGCCATTGTCCAGGAACCGCTGCAGCGGCAGATTTCAAAGAGGAAATTCCGGAGCATTTCCCTGCCGTGTACCGTATGCAGAACTTCCGGATGGTACTGCATGGCATAAAGCTTTCTTTTTTCGTCCTGCATGGCTGCAACGGGGCAATTTTCCGTATGCGCCGCGATTTCAAAGCCTGCCGGGATATCGGACACGTAATCCGTATGGCTCATCCAGACGGTTTCTTCTGCCGCCAGGCCCTTGAAGAGAGGAGATGCCGTATCAACCGTTATCGCCGTTTTACCGAATTCACGCCTGTCCGCCCGCTTTACCTGCCCGCCGAGGCTATGTGCCATAAGCTGCATGCCGTAGCACAGTCCGAGAACGGGGATATCCTGCCTGAATACGACCTCATCGATTTCAGGCGCGTTTTCTTCATATACACTGTTCGGGCCGCCCGTAAAAATAATGCCGCGCGGCCGGAGCTCCTTAATTTTCTCAACCGCTTTATTATAAGGGTATACTTCGCAATACACGTGATTTTCTCTGACGCGGCGCGCGATTAACTGATTATACTGGCCGCCGAAGTCAACGACGATAATAAGCTCTTTCGTATCCATCAATAGCCCTGCCTCTCCCACAGTATGATTATCTTCAATACGGTTCAACCGTTTTCATATTATACCACAAAAAGGCAATCCGACGGGATTGCCTTTTACAGGTTACTCAGGTTGTGCTCTTCATTTCTTCATCGTATTCTCTGTAGAGCTCGTCGAGAATGGAGCGGCGCGTTACAAGCCCGACACACCGTTTGTTATCGACAATAGGAATGACCTTCAAGTGTTCAGCCACCATGACGCCGGCCAGTTGTTCCACATCCGCGTCGGGTGCGGCAATGATAACGTCCTTTGTCATCAGGTCTTTACTGCTACAGGCCATGAGCTTTTTAAAGCTCTTGTCGTATTCACTGATGCCGTTGTAATAAATGCTGGCGCCGAGAAGATTGACGTAGTGGGGAACATGCGGTTTGATCTTTTTATACAGCAAATCCGCATCCGTTACGATACCCGCCAACGTACTGTCGTCATTGACGATGGGAATCGACGTGATTTTGTTTTTAACAAACATCTGCACCAAATCGAAAACCGCCGTATCCGGATGGGCCGTTACAAAGACCTTCTCCATAATATCCGAAGCTGTTCGTTCGCTCATAGTATTCACCTCTTTGCTATATCGATGCGATCGAATGTTATACCTGTATTATACTATATTTCCCCGAAAGTGGGAAAATTCTTCTTTTGAAACTATAAATGATACGGCTCGTGCCGCTGAATTTTAACCGCCCTGTACAGCTGCTCCAAAAGCACCATGCGTATCATTTGGTGCGTCAGGGTAATGCGGCCGAAGGAAATGCATGTATCCGCCCGTTCGCGCACCGCTTCGGAAAGGCCGAAAGGCCCGCCGATAATAAAGGAGAATTCGCTGTACCCGCGCAGAGACAACGCGGCCAAGGTCTCAGCCAGCTCTTCCGACGAAACAAGGTCCCCTGCCACATCGAGAACAAAAAGATACGATCCTGCGCGGACATATTTTAAAAGACGGGTCCCTTCTTTTTCCAATACCTGACGCTTTTGCGCGGCCGACGGGTTTTCCGGCATCCGTTCTTCAGCCGTTTCCGTTATTTTCACTTGCCCGTAAGGAGTCAGGCGTTTGAGAAACTCGTTTATGCCTGCGGCTAAATAGGGCTCTTTGATTTTTCCGCTGCCGATAATATGGTATTTCATCAGTTATTGTCATTTCCCATCTGCGGCGACAACTCCTGCAGCATGATCTTCGCCGTATGTTCATCGCCGTCACGAAGGTAGGTGACCGTAACCGTATCACCGACGCGATAGGACTCAACGATTTTTTGCAGGGCCATATAATCATTGACCGGTTTATCATCTATTTTTGTGATAACATCGCCGTGCCGAATTCCCGACCCGTCGAGCGGCCCGCCGACGACGAGTTTATACACATAAATGCCTTTGACATCAAAGTTCATGCCGAAGCGGGCGGCCATCCTCTTATCGAGGCCGTAGAGGCCGAGGTACGGGCGGATAACGCGGCCGTTTTTAATGAGCTCCGCCAGGATGGGACGGGCCGTATTGACAGGAATGGCAAATCCCAGGCCCTCAACGCCTTCTTTGGAAATCTTGGCGCTGTTAATGCCGATGACCTCTCCGTCCGCGTCAACGAGAGCCCCGCCGGAATTACCCGGATTGATAGCCGCATCGGTTTGAATAAGCTCCATCGACTGCCCTTCACCGGCAATGGTTCTGTTTAAAGAACTGATGACGCCGGCCGTAACGGTACCCTGGAACTCAAGCCCCAGAGGATTGCCGATGGCAATAGCCGGTTCACCGACCTGCAAGGTATCGCTGTCTCCCCAAGACGCTGCAGTGAGATTATCCAGATCTATTTTGACGACGGCCAGGTCGGTCCGCGCATCCGTTCCGACAACCGTCCCGTCCGTCGTCCTTCCGTCCGCCAGGGAAACGATAACCGTTTTATTGGTCCCGACGACATGGTTGTTCGTCGCTATATACCCGTCTTTATCGAAAATAATCCCCGAACCTATGCCTTCACCGACAAGAACCTGACGGTTAAAAATATCGCGGTCATAGACTTTCGTCGTAATGCCGACGACAGCGGGGCTGACCTTTTTAACCGCCTGCACGACAGCCGTATTGCGCGCATCCGATAACGTCTCCGCCTTGCCGTCCGCCGTTTGCACCTGTACGGGCACCTTGTCATTCCTGCTCACCATATCATGGTAGAAATATCCGCCGAATCCTGCGGCACCGATTAAAATCACGGCCGCAACCGCGGCCGCTGCATGTTTATGAGACATTATTCTCCCCCTTTTCATCAAAGCGAACGGCACTGCGGCGGCAAGCCAAACGAACGAGTACATCCCGCCCCAGGCTTTTGCCGCTCCGTCCGAACACATCCTTCACGGTCTTTATAACCTGTGCAGGCGCGTTATTCTTCTCGCTGCGATGTGACAGAAAAACTTTCATCATTTTCTTTTGCGGCAAACGGGCCAGCAGTTCAGCCGAAGCCCTGTTGGACAAGTGGCCGTAACTGCCGAGAATACGCTGCTGCAGGTGATAGGGATAAGGCCCCTTGCGCACCATCTCTTCATCATGGTTGGCCTCAAGAATGAGAATATCCGCATGGGCCGCCGCTGCCGCTACAGTCGGTGTGACCCGTCCCAAATCGGTTGCATAGGTAATCTTCTTGTCCCCGTAATAGACGGCATACCCTACGGGCCGGGCCGCATCATGCGGGATGTCAAAAGGGACGACGCAGACGTCGCCGATACCGACCCGTTTTGTAAGCGGCACAAAACGGCCGGCACCGTTGGCCGCCGTCTTGCCCATGGCCCGCCACGTTTCTTCGGTCGTATAGACCGGCATCCGCGTATGTTTAAAAAAGAGCGGCAGCCCCCGGACATGATCCGTATGTTCATGCGTCAAAAAAACGGCATCTATATCCTCCGGCGCACACTGCCGCCCGGCCAGTTCCTGTACCATACGGCTATAGCTGATGCCGGCGTCGATGAGGATCTTGGTCCTGCCGCAGCGGATAAAAGTTGCATTACCCCCGCTGCCGCTGGCAAGGACACTGACCGAACAAGTACCGCAGCACTCATCCGTCCGCTCCTCATCTTCCGCAATGTCAGGGAATATAGAAGATATATCCCCGGGTATTTTCTGCCGACGCGCAGCCTGCACGGACAGGGCATACATTTCGAGAAAATTTTCAGAGTTGTTCACCGGCTTCTCCTTCGACGATGGCTATGCCCGCACTGGCCCCGATACGATCCGCTCCGGCCGCAATCATTTGCCGGGCCGTCTTATAATCACGAATACCGCCGGACGCCTTGATGCAGGCACGCAGCCCGATAACCCGCTTCATGAGTTTGATGTCGTCCGTCGTCGCCCCGCCCGGGCCGAAGCCCGTTGAAGTCTTCACAAAACGGGCCCCGGCCTTAACGGCGGCACGGCAGGCTTCTTCTTTCTCCACATCCGTAAGCAGTCCGGTTTCCAGAATGGCCTTAACAATCCGCCCGTCCGCAGCACGGACGACACCGCTTATATCGTCCTGAACATAATCCCAGTTTTCCGCCTTTGCCTGTCCCACATTGATGACCATGTCTATCTCATCGGCGCCGTTAGCGACAACAAAGGCCGTTTCAGCCGCTTTGACGCAAGAGGCGGCGGCACCGAGCGGAAAGCCGACAACCGACGCAATGCGTACATAAGTACCTGACAGTTCCCGTCTGGCCAGCGGCACGTACGACGAATTAACGCAAACGGAAGCGAACCTGTACCTTTTGGCCTCATCGCAGAGCCTGACAATATCAGCCGGTGTCGCGTCGGGTTTCAGGTTCGTGTGATCAATATAAGATTCAATGGTCATACTGTTTCCCCTTTAAACTATAATAAATCCTCAATTACGCTGATATTATACCACATATAGATAAAATCGGTACGGCTTACATACAAATTATGCATGCCGCACTGTGTTTTTCTTATTTGTGCGAAACGATTGCAGCACCCCTCTTCCGCCGGACCTTAGCCCGTACCCTCCGGTTCCTTGATAAGGAAAGTGAAGACCGCTCCCGCAGCCGCACAAATCCAGAGGATCTGAAGAGCCACCGGGATTCCCCAAATATCGGCGGCCCAGCCGACGAAAGGCGTGAGAATGCCCCCGACAGTAACACTCAGGCCGAGGGTAATGCCCGATGCGAACCCGACGTTCTTGCCGAGAAAGGTCTGCCCCAGGACAACAATTGCGCTATAAGGCGTAAAAAGGCCGAACCCGACCGGCAACAACAGGAGTGTCGATAAAAAAACATGGCTGCTGTTGGCGAAAAAAAACATGGCCGGCACCATGATGACAAAGGCCAGGCGCATAACTTTTACAAAGCCGATATGATCCGAAAGCAGTCCGCCCGCATACGTTCCGATTACACCGATGCCGAAAAGAAGGGCCAGCGCAAAACTTCCTTGCGTTGCCGATGTGCCGAGAACGGAAATCCAATACAGGGGGATAAAGGAATTACAGAGGGCAAACCCGATGGATCTGGCAAAAATAACGACCGTCAGCTTGCCGAACGAATGCCAGTCATTTTTCCTCGTTTCGGTAATATGGGCGCGAATCTCCGCGCGTACATTCGCCGCTATTTTTTTCAATACACAGGGGATGCGGGTATAAAGAAGTGCAGCAATGAGCAGATTGACGATACCGAAGACGACGAGGCCGTGAATATCAAAAGCGTACGCACAAAGTCCCGCCACGACAGGACCGGCGGCGAAACCTCCGTTACCGCCGACCGAAAAGGTCCCTAAGGCCTTCCCCTTCTGTTCTCCCGCAATCTGATTCACCATCCGCGCCCCTTCGGGGTGATAAATGGACGAGCCGAGACCGCTGAGCATGGAGCAGAGGAAAATAAGCCAATAGTCCGTTGTAAAGGCAAGCATACTGAAAGATATGCCGCTCAGGACCGGTCCGAAGGGTACGAACCAGGGCTTGGAAACCTTGTCGGAATAATAACCGAAAACAGGTTGTACAACCGATGCGAGAAGGACATTTCCCAGGAGCAATGCCGTCGCATCACGATAAGATAAATGGCAAACAGAGATAAAATAAGGCAACAATGCGGGTATGCCGCTCTGTACCCAATCTACGGAAAAGTGACCCAACGAAAAAAGATATACATGGGGATCCATTCGTTTCACTGCAACTGACTCCTTTACGGCGTTTTATTCACTGTTGCATCTATTATACGCCTCAACGTGTCCGGAAGGAACAGAAAGTTTTACGGTAAAAACATAATTATTATCAAAACTATATTGTTTTGTCATCGCTCCGTTTTTCCATGCTAATATGTACTAAAAGGAGGTGCCCATTATGGATAGTATTTGTGCTTGCCTCGGCGGCAAATGGGTCAATTTAACCGCATCAAATTCGGACATCGAAAACAATAACGCCATGTCCTGGTGGATCGAAAACTTTACGAAAAACAAAACTCTGCCGGACAGGTACGTGGGCATCTTCCATGAAGGCAAACTGTATTATGTCCATTCTTCTTCCATACAGCTTATGGATGATTTTGAATAGGAGCGGGCAAATAAAAACAGCCCCGTCTGTGGAAAATATCTGAAACGCCGTAAAGTCTTTCAAAAAGACTTTGACGAAATCAAAATCTGTGCTATACTTTAAGTAGTGAAAAGCTTTCAGCACGTTTCGTGTGTTGGGCACCGGCCCCGCTACTTTCAGTAGTGGGGCTTTTTATTATCCGTGGAGGACTTTATGCAGTTTGACAAGCCTTTTTTTTCATACTCACAACAGATTAACCTCCTCCAATCACGCGGGTTAATCATAAAAAACTATGAGTTTGCAGAATATGCCCTCAGTACCCTTTCTTATTACGATTTAATCAACCGTTATAAACGATACTTCATGGTGGATGCGCATCACTTCATAGACGATGTATCCATTGAATATCTTTATAATTTCGCACTTTTCGACAGGGATATTCAATTTTTTATTATGAAGTACAGTGTTTTAGTCGAAGCCATATTTAAAACAAAATTCAGCTATACACTGGCTGAGCACTGCGGCGTTGACATAAAAGATTATTTGAAAAAATATTACTACAAGCCGACCAACAGCGCGAATATTTCATTTGCCGACGTAAAATATCGTATTACCCGCTGGATCAATTCCAATGCCATAAAGAACCCGACGCGGTATTACAAACGGCACCACAATCATATTCCTCCGTGGATACTCTTCAAAAATATCTCTCTGGGGAATGTGATAAATCTATACGACCTGTTACACAGCGATCTCAAATGTAAATTTGTAAGCAGGCTGATACAGAACAGTCTTCCCATGGATCAGCAGGTCGATTTGGTTTTACGTATGATGAATACCGTTCGGACTTTCCGTAATTGCGTCGCCCACAATTTAAACTTCACCGAACTGCGGACGGAGCCTTTATATTGCCCGTCTCCAAAGGTTTTATCGACTTTACTGGGCAGCCCTTTGTTAGTCTCAAAAAACAAAAGAGTACCGGCGGAAGACAAAAAAGCATTGCTCGGCGTCTACGGCGCTATGCTTTCCATGATTGTACTGCTTGACTCGGCGCACCTGAAAGCCACATTTGCACAGGACTTTCTGCTGCTTTTAAAAAAAGAATCTATCCGAAATCAAATGTATGAAGATTATGCCAAAATTACAGAGATGCCGGCGGATATAAAAAACAGATTCACGCAATTTTATAATGAGTTAATGTATGTAAAGACGTAGAAAACACTTAATAACCGAAGGACAGCGGAACCAAACAAAAAGAGACTGCAAATGCAGTCTCTTTCTTACATTATGGCGGAGAGTCAGGGATTTGAACCCTGGGTACGGAGTTCACCGCACACATGATTTCCAATCATGCTCCTTAAGCCACTCGGACAACTCTCCATGGTGATTCACATTGTGTTGTTATGCCTCGGGATGACATCCAATGTGAATATGGTCGGGGCGACAGGATTCGAACCTGCGGCCTCTTAGTCCCGAACCAAGCGCGCTACCAAACTGCGCCACGCCCCGTTACCTGACTTATATATAGTATCAACTTTCCCATACCTTGTCAAGCAACGGCAGGCACCGCCGCAGGCGTTTATACGCCCTTCGTATCCGACTTTGCCGCAATATGATTCCATGCGAAACCGCCGAGAGCGGTCACGGCCGTTAAGGCGATTTTCACGTACAAACCCGTTTCCCGGGCAAGTCCCAGGTATTCATCGGCCGCAACCATCGAACCGGCCGCCCAGCCGAGAATGAGCCCGCCTAAATAGATGAGCACGGGGAATTTATGCATCACCTTGATAACAACGGCACTGCCGAAAATAATGATCGGCACGGAAATAATCATGCCGAAGACCAGAAGGCCCATGTGACCGCCTGTCGCACCGACGATGCCGAGAACATTATCGAGACTCATGAGGGCGTCGGCCGCAATAATAGTTCTGACAGCTCCCGCCATTGATTTCTTGGCGTCGACATGCACCGTTTCTTCCGTTTCCTGTTTGCCGATCAGCTTCATGCCGATAAAGACGAGAAGTACGCCGCCTACGGTATGCAGGTAAGGTATCTGCAAAAGCCAGACGACGGCCGCCGCCATGATGAAGCGCAGTATAATGGCCCCTGCCGTACCGTAAATAATTGCTTTTTTCTGCATGTCATGGGGCAGGCTTTTACAGGCCATGCCGATGACAATAGAATTATCACCGCCCAAGGCTAAATCCAAAAGAACGACCTGAGCAACAACCCAGATATCATGTATAAGTTCAACTTCCACTGTGTCGCTTCCTCTCTTTCGAAGTGTAGCTAATTATACCACAGCAATGAAAACAGAGGAACCGTACAGGTTCCTCTGTCCTGGCGCCGATCGGCATTATTTCACGATAACCGATACGCCGTCGGGGATAACCGTGACTTTCGGATCGTTAACGCCTTTTCCAGCCAAATAGTCTTTAGCCAATTTAAACGCTTCATCAATATTCTCAGCATATGTCAGGTGCATAGCCTCAACCATTTCACGCGGCGCCTGCGTAACCAGTATAATATGGAAATGCAGAAGAAGGCGCAGGAGAATCTGCGATTCCCACTGATCGAAAATCGTTTCATTACGATCGCGGGCGAGGATTTCATCCATCGCTTTCTGTAAATCCGCCGCATTTTTCAGCGTATTGAAAAAATCTTCGCCGCCATGTCCGTCATTGCAGGCCGTGCAGTCGATAATGACGCCGCCTTCCTTACAGGTTGCTTCAGCCGCCGTCATGCCCTTAACGGACTGATAAATATTCTGGTCAAGAGGATACCCGCCGTTCGTTGTCACGACGATATCCGCCGGCACAGGCTTAACGCCTGCTAGGGACATTTCAAATTCGACACCTTTACAGTGAGCTTCTTCACTGTCGCCCGCAAAAGCGGCAATAACCTTCTTTTCCGCATCAATAACAACATTGCAAATAAAAGCCAATTTAGCGACTTTCGCCGCATAGAGCATATCGCGGTGAATGGGGTTCCCTTCGAGGATGCCCGTACGCGCGTAAGGGCTGTCAATGAATTCGGAACAATGGTTGGCAAGCACCGTTATCTTGCTGGCAACACCGGGTAAAACGGATTTTCTGCCGCCGGACATGCCCGCAAAGAAATGCGGTTCAATAAATCCTTCCGCTACGAGAAGATCCGTATTAACGGCCCACTTGTTGAGGAGACATTCACCGCCGGACGGCAACGTGCCGATACTGACCATATCTTCATCAATACGGCTCTGATGGATGACGATGTGTTCCCTATCGGCAATTTCGGCCCCGTATTTATCGACTAATTCTTCATGTGTTGTCGGCCGATGCATACCGGTAGCTACAAGAATAGTAATTTCAATATCCGGATTGCCCCGGCGGAGCTCCGCCAGGAGCTGCGGCATGATAACATGGCTCGGGACGGGACGGGTGTGATCACTGGAGATAATCGTACACGTCCGCTTCCCCTTAGCGAGTTCACTCAATCGGGGAGCGCCGATGGGATTAGCCAGAGCATCGGCGACGAGTTCCGCCTCCGACTTAGGCGCCTTATATTCATGGGCTCTCGAAAGAAGCACGCCTGCCACCTGTTCATCAGGCAGTTCAAACGTGATTTTCTCTTTAGCAAACGGTACTTCAAATTTTTTCACGAACAACACATCCTTTCCGGTTTATAAGACAAGGTTATCATTAAACAAATGATAAAACGGGGCAGGGACAAGGCTTCATGCCCTTCCCTGCCCCTTCAGCGTATGCGGCGACATTATTGTACGGGAATTTCGTCGTTTACGTCGACTACTTTGCCCGGGTTCATAATATTTTTCGGATCAAGCGCTTTCTTAACGGAACGCATGAGTTCCATTTCCACAGGATCCATGTATTCTTTCATCAATTGGGCACGTTTGAAACCGATGCCGTGTTCACCGGAGAGACGGCCGCCCAGGCTGTACACGAGGGCATAGATTTCTTTCTGAATTTTCGGAAGCATTTCTTCCCATTCTTCCTGTGTGCGATCATCTTTCAGGATGTCGATATGTACGTTACCGTCACCGCAGTGTCCGGCACAGTGCATAGCAACATCGTATTTTTCGGCTAAACGTGAAATTTGCTGTACGGCGCCCGGAATTTCCGTCATCGGCACGACAATATCTTCCATGGAGAATACGAGGCTCCTCTGGCGATCCGCTTCAAGATACGCTTTGCGGGATTTCCAAATCTTGTCCTTATCCGCTACCAAGACGTCGAGCGCGCCGTTTTCACGGGCCAGTTCGTCAATTATCATACACTGGTCGTCCAATACGTCTTCGCTGTCACCGGCAATCTGAATGATAATATAGTTGCCCACATCGGAATGCTGCAGCTTTTCATTAAGGAACACTTCAACCTGTTTGATGGAGGCGTTATCCATAAATTCCACGCAAACCGGGGTAATACCGGCATTCATAACCTTCGGCGTCAGGGCAATGGCAGCGTCAAGATTGTCGAATACGGCCAGCAGATCCATTTCGTATTTCGGCAAAGCGACCAGTTTCAAGTAAACCTTTGTGATAATGCCGAGAGTACCTTCGGACCCGATATAGAGATGCATCAGCATATAGCCTGTAGCGTTTTTACGGAATTTGCCGCCGAGCTGAACCACTTCGCCGGACGGCGTAACAACTTCGATACCCATAACCTGATCACGGGTTACGCCGTATTTGACGGCACGGTTGCCGCCGGCATTAGTCGCGACGTTACCGCCGATGAAACAGGAGTCCCCGCTACAGGGATCGCCTGCGTAAAAGAGACCTTCTTTATTAACGGCGTCCTGAAGAGCTGCCGTTGTAATACCCGGTTCGGCAACGACCACCATGTTGGCTTTATCAATTTCAACAATTTTATTCATCCGTTCAATAGAGATGATAACACCGCCGAAAATAGCTACGGCGCCGGCTGCAAGACCGGTACCGGCCGCACGGGGAACCATGACGATGTCGTTATCATAACAGAGTTTAACGACTTTGGAAACTTCTTCGGTGGTCGCCGGAAGGACAACTACCTGTGCCTCTTTCATATAATGAGGGTCCGTTACTTCATCATGACTGTACGGGTCAAGTTTATCCTTATCCGTATAGACATACTTTTCACCCACGATTTTCTTTAATTCTTCAATAATCTCAGCTGTGACTAAACCTTTTGACATGCTTAACTACCTCCAATAGGATTGTATAAAAGTATCCCTCTCCGAGCTAACGCGGAGACATAAAGCTGTATAAAAGCTTTTATTGATACACGTTAAAGCAGCGGACACAAAACGCCTCCTTGTTCAATAGGCCGCTGTCCGCCACATATATTATAGTGTTTTAGTTCTGCTTCGTAAATCTACTATCTACTTTAGATATATATCAATTTTGCCGTTTGGAACGTCTGTTTATTCATTGAAAGTATATCATATTTAATTTCTTTAAATACCGAATCTCCGTCATACCTTATTTTTCACGGCTCATACGATGATTCTTTTCAGCCGCCGTTATGACTGCCTCCATAACGGCGGTGCGAAAGCCGTTTTTTTCCAATGCCCGAACCGCCTCAATAGTCGTACCGCCGGGAGAGCATACGGCATCTTTCAATTTACCCGGATGGAGGCCCGTTTCCAAAACCATCTTCGCCGCCCCCATGACCGTCTGCGCCGCAAAAGTATACGCTTCGGCGCGTGCCAGTCCCGCCCGGACGGCCCCGTCCGCCAGCGCTTCAATAAACATATAGGTATAAGCCGGACTGCTGCCGCTGACACCGACAACGGCATCGATAAGATGTTCCTCCACAATTTCAGCCCGGCCGAAAGAACGGAAAATTTCTATAATGTCATCCGTTTCTTCAGGCCTTACTTCGTTGTTCGGCGTGAGCGAGGTCATGCCTGCACCGACTATAACCGGCGTATTCGGCATAGCGCGTACAATCTTCGTTTTTGCAGGCAAATAAAACGCCATAGTTTTCATATCGACACCGGCCGCAACGGAAAGCAGGATACTTCCCTCTTTGAATATAGGGGCGATTGCCGTCAATACGGAAGGTACCGTATTCGGTTTGACCGCCAGGATAAATACGTCTGCTTCTGCCGCCATCGCCGTCACTTCAGCGGCAACGGAAGCAACCGGACCGAACTCGTTTGCCGCCTTTATCGCTTTTCCATTATGAATATTATAAAGAAGAAGGCCGCCTCTACCCAGTAGCCCCGACGCGGCAATACCTTTTCCGATCGCATACCCCATATTACCGATACCGCAAATACCTATTTTTTGAAACATGCTTTCCACCCTTTCATTAAAAGAGCATAACGGAGATGACTTCCGCTATGCTCGGAGAGATTTTTACTGCGTAATACCCGTTTTATCCAAAGCCGCCTTAATCTTCGCCGCCAGTCCCTGTATTTTCTTTTTCGACACGGAGCAGACAGCAAGGCGTATCCCTTTATCAAGCGGCACAAGGAAGATATGTTCTTTTTCCAGATCATCCGCTACCGCCTGCGCCCTCGTCAGGGGAATCGTTATAAAGAAACCCGACATGTACGACAAATATGTAAGACCGCAGGCATCCGCTTCCTTCATAAAGAGTTCGGCCCGTTCTTTTATGAGAGTAAAATATTCAGCCCGTTCCGCGTCAAGTTCATTGACTTTTTCGGGATCACTGCAAATACGAACCATCGCTTTCATTGCCGCACCGTTCGCGTTGGACCAGGTGGCACGACTGGAATACCGGTTAATCGCAACAAATTCATCAGCAACTTCCTTATTTGCCGTAACGCCGATCATGGCCCCTATACGCTGCCCGTACATCGTAAAGCCTTTGCTGAGCGTATAAGCAATGACGACGAGAATATTATCCGGTAAATTGCCGAATTTCTTAAAGAACCGGCGACATGCCTGTTTTTCGCCGCTGTAATCAAGATAAGCCACATCGGGAACGAGGATAATATTCTTATCTTTCCCGGCAACACTCTCTTTCAGAAAGGCGAGGACATTATCCCAGTCTTCATCGGAAAGGGCGAAGCCCGTCGGATTATTGGCGGGAGAATTCATGATAATGACTGTATTCAACTGCTTGCTTACAAGATCCCTTACGTGGGCCCGGAAATCTCTGAAATTAAAAGCCCCTTTATCGTCAAGAAGAAGAAATTCACGCAATGTACGGCCGTTATCCGTACACATGGAACCGTATGCATCCCAATGCCAATCACTGGTCAGGATTTCATCGCCTCTTTCCGAATAGTTGTGAATGACATGATGAAGCGCGCCGGAACCGCCGAATGTGGCGCAAGCCCGCACATAGCCTTCCGGTTTGGATTCGCCGAAACACTGATCAATAACGGCGGACAAATAGTCATCATAGCCCTGAATAGGCGCATAGGCAATAATTTCGCGCGTTGTCAGGGCGTTAAAGGCTTTTTGTACAACATCAAGCATAACGAGATTGCCGTCTTCATCCAAAATGGATCCGACAGTACCGTTAATAACCTTATCTGCACCCAATTTTTCGGCCAATGCGGTGGCACGGTTGTTGGCACCGAAAATTTTGTCTTCCGAAAATTTGCCTCTTGCCTGCGGAGCCGCAACACTCTTCATCATGGATCCAATCCCCCTTATCTGTTTATACATTTATTTATACCATACAACAGCAGGCCTTTACAACACACGAGGCCGTATATGACTCTGTACACGCGGCATCGTAAAAAACAAACGCTTGTATGAGACAAAAAATAACCTCCCGTATATCGAGAGGTTACAGACACATAATCATTGCGTAATACCGCACGCGTCGACAGATTTTTTAATTTCCGCGGCCAATCCTCTGAGTTTATTTTTAGGCAGAGAACAAACGGCAAGACGGATCCCTTTGCCCAACGGAACGAGAAAAATATGTTTCCTTTCCAGGTCATCGACAACTTGCTGCGGCGCTGAGACGGGGAGCGTCATAAAGAACCCCGATAAGTAGGGAAGATATGTAAGACCGCAGGCATCGGCTTCTTTCATAAAAAGCTCGGCCCTCTCCTGAATAAGCGCATAATACTGCGAGCGTTCAGCATCCAGTTTTTTAATTCGCGCGGAATCCCCGCAAATATGGACCATCGCCTTCATAGCGGCGCTGTTTGAATTGGACCACGTAGCCCGGTTGGTATATTGATTAACGGCAACAAATTCATCAATTACGTCTTTATCGCTGCTGATACCAATCATAGCCCCCATGCGTTGGCCGTACATCGTAAACCCCTTGCTGAGCGTATAGGCGACAATGACAAAAATATTGGAAGGCAGGTTGCCGAATTTCTTAAAGAACCGGCGGCATTCTTCCTTTTCGCCGCTGTAATCAAGATAGGCCACATCGGGGACGAGGATAATATTCTTATCCTGCCCGGCCGTAACTTCCTGCAGGAAAGCAAGCACGTTATCCCAATCTTCCGGGGAAAGCGCAAAGCCCGTCGGATTATTAGCCGGAGAATTTAAGAGTATAACCGTGTTGTACTGTACTGCCGCCGTTTCAGAAACTTTCGTCTTAAAGTCGGAAAAATTAAACGCGCCGGTTTTATCAAAAAGTTCAAATTCGCGGATCTTACGACCGTTATCCTTACATATAGAATCATAGTTTCCCCAGTGCCAATCACTTGTCAAAACCGTATCACCCGGTTCGGAGTAGTTGTGAACGACATGATGAATAACACCGGAACCGCCCGACGTGGCACAAGCTCTAATATAACCGTCCGGACGGGATTGACTGAAACATTGAGCGATAACATCGTCCAAATAATCACCGTATCCCTGAATAGGAGCATAGGCAATCATTTCACGAACGGACAAGGAAGCAAACGCCTCTTTCACGACATTAAGCATAACCAGCCGGCCGTCTTCATCCATAATCGCTCCGACGGTGCCGTTAATGACAGCCTCCGGCCCGAGCCGGTCAATCAGTTTATTAGCACGCTGATTTGCACCTAAAATCTTATCGACGGAAAATTTTCCTCTTGCCTGAGGAGCGGCAACGCTCGCAACCATAAATCACACCCCCTATGTTTGTCTTTAGTTATATCATACAATCGAAGCATATACAATAAAAAAAGGATTGTATACACATATACACACATAGGAGAATAATACTGTCGTCTCATTACAAAAGCCTCCGCACAAAATGTACGGAGGCTTCTTTGGTGACCCGGTAGGGATTCGAACCCTGGACCTACTGATTCGTAGTCAGTCACTCTATCCAACTGAGCTACCGAGTCATGACGAGGAGTATAGTCACAATGGAACTTCTCCCCTCCGTCGCTTAGATACGATTTTGCAGCCCAATACGCACGATGGGGAACCACGTATGAATGTATATGTATCGTCTTTCCATAACAGGTTTTTACAGACAAAAGAGCAATAATTTCCCGGAGTCTTTTCATTACAATTTTAAGGATCCACATCTGAAAGGCGGCAGCAGAAGCCTGCACGGTAATATCCGAGCTGTTTACCGCAACTTCAAGGACGGGGATTCTATAAAATCATAACTTTACGATTATCTATAACGAACTAATAGTCATAAAAATATGCCCGAAGTCAGTATAGTGTTATAATGTGATCCAGAAGGCAGAACGAGATGAAAAATGTACACAGTAAACATCCCGTATAAGTATCGACAAACTGCCAATCCGTTGTATGGATATGTCAATCCCCCGATGTATCATACAAATCGCTTTTAGAAGCGTTTCTGCAAAGCAGGCCGATGTGATATCCGCGTCGGCCTGCTTTCAGTTTTTATCTTAATATCATAAATACTTGTTTTATGGCGGGTTTATTTGGTTCATGCTTGTTTTATGGTATACTGTAATAGATAAATTAGATTAATTATTCTTTGTATTTTGTATATAGAGAGTTATCAGAGGTAAGAATAATGTCGGAAAAATCTTCGGAATGGCTTGAGCGGGAAGTGGATATATTAGTACAGGAAGGCCTTATTTCGGAATCGGCCAGAGAAAAGATTAAAGAACGATATAAGCTCAGGAAGAGACTTTCATTCTTTGCATGGTCTCCGGTAATGATACTGGTTATCATCGGCATGGTATTAGCATCTATCGGTGCATGTTGGCTTATTGCCAATATTTGGTATAACGTTTCCATGACGGTGAGACTTGCCTTTGCAGGTGTTTTATTGGTTCTTTCTCAAGGCGGTATCTTTGCCGGATTGATACAGGGAAAGCAGGCGCAACTTTCCGGTGAAATTGCCTGCCTCGTTCATTACCTGACTCTGTTTATGACTTTTGCCGTCGTTGAACAGACTTTTTATATTGGCTGGGACAGGCCGGCTTATATTGCGACATGTGCAATTTTAGGCCTTCCCGCTGTATATATTCTCCGGTCCATAGGCGGCGCTGTCGTCTATGCGCTTGCGTTACTCCTATGGGCGGCTGCGGGCGGTATGATCAACGCTCCCCTTGGCGTCGGCTCCGTTTGGCTTATGTTGATTTTAATGATGCCTTTATACGGCGTTTTTTATCGTCATGGTGATGAAGTTCGTCTCTCTTTGTTTGCCTGGCTTATGACAATTACTGTATATGCGGTTTTTGCAATGGTCATGATAGAAAGCGATTATATCCCGTTCTTAGTCTTAGGGACACTCGCGGTTGTCATGATGCTAACGGGATATTCCATTGATATACGGAAGGCGTACGGAACTCCTTTCCGTTGGTTCGGACGGATAGCGGCGATGGGAGCGCTGGTCATTTCCACAGTACCGTCATCATGGTTCGGGATCGCCGATATAAAAGGATTTCATTGGTCGACGACGGGTATTACCGTTCTGCTGTTTTTCATTGGAGCCTTTCTTTTTTTGAAGAGAGTAAAAAAACGATTTTGGGCGCCTGCCATTTACGCGGCAATTCCCGTCCTTCTGGGAATAGAAACACTGTTTGTGCGGAGCGGCATTTATTCATCGCTGCCGTTGGTCCTTTCTTTCGTAGTTGCTCTTTTTATTTCATTTTATGAAATTGTGCAAGGGTTAAAGCCGGAGCACATGAATCATTTACGCTTCGGTGTTGTGGCGCTGTTATTTCTCATTGTTGCCGTTATCGGCGGCAATACGTTTTCTCCTTTTGTACCCGTTGCGGTCGTCATTATCGCGGCGTTCACCGTTAACCGGGTTTTGCGCTTACAGGAAAAGAGCAGAGGCAGGGGAGTCAGGTTTAATGGCAGTAAAACAGTGACCGCCGTGCGAAACGGCAGCAGAGGGAAAAATCGTAAAACAGCCTTCGATGCGGAACCGGCCACCCTAAAAGGGCGGGAACCGGACATGCCCGAATGGATGCGGACGGAGAAGAGTGCTGCGACCGTTGTCACACGTGAAGCGGAAAAGTCTCAATTTGTTCCGCCCGTATTCCGCAGTCCCGAGAGTGTGCCCGGATCGCCACCGAGTGTCCGGCGGACCGAAGTTGAACCGGTAGAAAAGAAACGCAGCGGATCACCCTGGGCGACGACGGAAAAGGATAAGCGGAAAGAAAAGAAAGAGCCTGTCCGCTCTCCATGGTCCGATGAAGGGGGCCTGCAATGATGAAAGTAAAACCTGTTTCTTTTTCCGTCAGCACCAGGACAGTGTATATTGTTTTGATTGTCACTGTAATTTTTCAGCTGCTTTTCCTCTTTTACCATAGCTGGCGGTGGCGCAATATTACTGTTGACGGAATCCCTTATCAATGGCGTTGCGTGCTTCGTTTAGAGACGAGTGCTTTCGGTACGGATTATATACGGGTCGTTTTCCCGGAAGACACGACGACTTGGAATGACGAAGTCCTGCCCGTTAAGGGACAAGATGTTTATATTGCCATCAGTCAGGATCAACAGGGAATTATGGAAATAAAAGGGGCTTCAGCCAATGTACCGGCCGATCGCAGTGATTATATGAAAGCTGAAATTACAGCCGTCGACAGGGATTCCCGTACTGTTCAGTTTCAGGTCGGGTTCGATCGGTACAGAATCGCTCCTGAGTATACGGACGGCATTTATGATATTACCGGCAGCGACAGTGTTATTGCCAGCGTACGCATGAAAAAAGGAGACGGTGTCATTGAAGGGATTTTTGTTAACGGCATTCCCCTCGAGTCAAGCAGTACAGCTGCGGCACTGCAGGATAAACAGGGTGCCGACGTACAGGGGAAAAATCCTAAAGTGCGCATAGTGGAAAGCAGTATGGTACCGCCGAAAGAAGAATAGACAGCAGCGGAAAGTGAGGATATGATGAAACCTTATGCAAAAATAGGGCTTACCGTAATTCTGGCTTTGGCTTTTACACTTTTGACGGGCTTCAGAGCGCAGACGATCATTCATGATGACGGCAGCGAAACGCAAGATGTGCTGAAGGTTATCGACTCGGGGGAGGATAAAAAGTCTCTTGATACGGATATAGACGAATTTCAAAAGCGTAACTATACGGTTATGGATTATGATAACGGAAACGGTAAAGGGTTCCGTGCGATGAAAACGCTGACGAGTGAAGGCGCCAACAGGAGTTCTGTCGACAGAATCGTACATAAGACGTTTGATGGCATCATTTGCACGATGTACTATATCGACTATACGTATACAAACGGCAGTATTGAGTATCTCCGCCTCGGCAAAGCCGTTCCTGAAGACGGTGTGGATCTGGAGTATATTGTGTCTTTCCCGTCGGGGACAGATGTTAAGAGTAACAGCCCTCATGCGGACGTACCGAGCCAGACCTATATGTGGCGTTTGTCCGGCAACAAATCTGAACCCGTTCGTCTGCAGGCAACTGTATGGCATAAGCTTACAATTTATACATTTTTATTCTTTATCGGCCTTATTTTATTTGCCGTTATTGTCATGGAACACCGCCGCAAAAGAGCCCGTAATTGGGATGAAGCGACGCGCCTGCGCCGCTATGAAGTGGCGTTTCTCTTTGTGCCTCTCTTTATGTTGGGGTATATGGCTTATGAATATTATGAAGGTACTCATATCACGTCGGGAACGCTTGCGAAAATTGCGGAACAGCAGCAGGAGGAACAGCGTGAGCGTGATGAAGAAGACAGAAAAGCAAAGGAAGCGGCAGCAAAAAAACAAAAAGACAGTGATGCCGCCGTTTCCCGTATTCGTTCCAAGGCGACGGATATTACCGATACATTGCGTGTCTTAACGACAAATTATGAGAACGGCAGATTAAGCAACAGCCAGGTTAAAGCGGAAGCAGCGACGATTGCCGATCGGGCGAGAGCGCTCCTGGATTCTGAGACAAGTTTAAGCGATGCCGATAAAGATGTGATCAATCAGCTTGTCGCGACGATTGTCGATGAAGCCGAGGGATTGGCATCTAAAGCGGAAGCAAAGGAAAAAGAGCTGGAAAAAGAAGCTGCTGCCGCTAAAAAGAAAAAAGCCGCTTCTGGTAATACTGACAGAAAAGGTACTGACAATAAGGATAACAGTAAAAACAATACACGGAAACGATAGAGGACTCTTATGACGGATATTACGTATTTTTCGGAAAAATGGTACAATACATAAAGTGGAAAGTTGTTACGAAAATAAGGAACCGCAGGTATAAAGGCAGAGGAGGGATTGACTGATGCACAGCGTTGAAGAAATTAAAAACAGTGTATATTGGATGGGTTGTAATGACTTTTTAACACCCCTTTTTGAACGGATTTTTCCGATTCCCTACGGTGTAAGCTACAACTCTTTCTTTATTGATGATGAAAAGACATGTGTGCTTGACGCCATGGACAAGAGCTGCCGTGACGAATTTTTGGAAGATATTGAATATCTTCTCCATGGGCGCCGGCTGGATTATTTCATTATTCAGCATATGGAACCGGACCATGCGAGTTCTGCACTCGCATTGGTTGAAAAATACCCGGACGTGAAAATTATCGGGCAGGCACAGACTTTTAAAATGTTTGAACAGTTTTACAGTGAAAACTACAAAGATAACTACATGCCTGTCAACGAGGGAGACCGGCTTGATTTGGGCAGGCATAAGTTACAGTTTATCAAAGCGCCTATGGTCCACTGGCCGGAAGTCATTATGACCTATGATTTGACCGATAATATTCTCTTTTCAGCAGACGCGTTCGGTATGTTCGGTACAGTCGGCAATATCTATGCCGACCAGGTGGATTTTGAAGAAGAATACCTTTCTGAAGCACGCCGTTACTATGTCAACATTGTCGGTAAATACGGCGCGCAAGTAATGGCGGTTTTAAAAAAGGCGTCGGCACTTCAAATCGACTATATTTGCCCGATTCACGGGCTTATTTTCCGTACGCCGGAGACCGTCAAATATATCATTGAAAAGCATCTCCATTGGGCGCAGTATATTCCCGAGAAGAAAGGCGTTGTCATTGCCTTTGCTTCCATTTACGGCAATACGGCCCGTGCGGCTTGTGTTTTGGCTAACAAGCTCAGCAAATTAGGCGTTCATAATGTTATGATGTATGATGTATCGAAGGTGCATCCTTCTTACATCAACGCTAAAGCATGGGAGTACAGTCATCTCGTTTTAGCATCGCCCACATATAACCTCAATCTGTTCCTGCCGATGGAAAATTTCCTTCATGATCTCGGCACGCTATGCTTTAAAAACCGTAAGATCAGTGTACTCGGCTGCCATACGTGGTCTTCCGTGGCTCATAAAGAATTGGTCAACTACGTGGAGAATGTATTTAAGAATTGTGAGCTTTTGCCGACAACGTTGGATATGAAGTCATCTCTCCATGCTGATCAGGAAACCGTTATTGATACAATGGCCAAAGAGATTGCCGACGATGTTGCGGCATATCCCGATCCGAATACATTACTCTAGGAAAAGGTTAGGTGAAGACTGATGATTATCCGTGACGACAGTGCAAAGAGCGGCGACCTTCACAAACAGGACAGGGCAAAGAATAAAGGTGAAGAATTAAAGGTCGATTTAGGCCGGCCTTTAACGGAAGAAGAAGAAAAGATCTTTGCTAAATTAAAAGAAGGGTTGCAGATGTAAGGACAAAAGTACCGGAATCATCATTCCGGTACTTTTTTGTGCGTTTCAATTCTGTTACGGCAATGAGTTAAGGGAGATACATATGGCGGTTACGATCCTTTTCGGAAAAGGAAACAGTGGAAAAACAAGCTATTGTTTTGATAGATTGATTACAGCGGCCGATGCGGGCAAAAAGACCGTTCTTCTCGTGCCCGATCAAGGGACGTATAATGCAGAACGACGACTTGCCGCGCACACGCGCCGTCACGGATTTATGGGAACCCGGGTACTCGGTTTTTCCCGTCTTGCATATCTTGTTTTACAGGAGCGGAACAGGGAAAAAACCGCTTTGAGCGATTTTGATAAACGCATTGTGCTGCGCCGGCTGACGGCAAAAAATACGGAGGCATTTTCTGTACTGCGGCAGGCCGCGGAGCAGCCTAATTTTGCGGAGATTCTTTCCGCTTTTATCGATGAGTGCCGTTCTTTCGATATATCGGCTGCCGCCTTGCAAGAAAGCGCCGCTGCTCTGGATGAAGGGGTGTTAAAACATAAACTGACCGATATTGCCTTTCTTTACGGTAAATATGAAGCTTATCTGGAAGAACGTTTCGGTTCGGCCCATGATGTTTTTTCGGCGCTGGCTGAAGAAGCCGGCAAAGTCGATTTTTTAAGGGATGCTCATATCTGGGTGGACGGATTTCAGTGGTTTACGCCGCAGCAGTTGCAGGTTCTCAAAGCTATCGCCGACGTATCCGAAGAAACGGTCATAACCCTGCCGATGGATCCGGAACACCGTACCCGGCAACGGCGGCCGACGGCACTTTACAGGAGAGCTTTCGAGGCTTTTGAAGAGTTGAGCATGCTTTTTCCGGCGATTCGTGTGGAAATCGTACCTGATTATGCCGCGTCGGAACTGCGTCGGTTCAGGGATACATTTTTTGAGCCCGTGCCGGAGACGGTCAAAACGCCCGTACAGGCCTTGCAGGTATGTGAGTGTACGGACAGACGCGTGGAAGTGGATGCCGTTGCCCGCAGGATCAAGACGCTCGTACAGGCCGGCCGACGTTATCGTGATATTACGGTTATAACGCGCAGCAGTGAGTCGTACAGTCGTCTTTGTGAACGTATTTTTGCAGAATATGATATTCCCTGTTTTACGGACTATCGTCGTCCTATGCATATCCATCCGTTATCGGAAGCGTTGACGGCTCTACTGGAAACGGTGCGTTTGAAATGGAGTCAGGAGGCTCTTTTCCGCCTTTTAAAGACGGATCTCATGCCGCTTGAACGGCGTGAAACGGACGATTTGGAACTATACTGTTCGGCCGCAGGAATACGTGCGTATCATTGGTACAAAGACGAAGACTGGCGGCGCATGCCGGAGGGGCTTGAAAATAAGGGCGCCGGGCTGGTGTATATTAACGGTATACGTAAGAGAGTGTACGATTTACTTTCGCCGTTATGGGAGGCCTTTGCCGGAACGGACAGTTTGCGTAACTTTTGCACTGCTCTTTGGCAGTGGTTGGAAGACGCTCATATCGGCAAAACACTGGCTGCCTGGCAGGCTGAGGCGCAGGAAGCGGGCTGTGAAGAAGAAGCCAGAGAACATGAACAAGTTTGGAAAAAAGTTATATCTCTTCTTGAACGGCTGGTTGTCCTGTGCGGTGATGATGAAATGTCCGGAGCCGAGTTTACGGATATTCTGACGGAAGGGCTTGAAGAATTACATTTTACTTTAATTCCGCCCACGGCGGATCACGTTACAGTAACCTCGATTGAACGGGGGTATACAAGCCGCAGTCCCGTTATTTTTGTTTGCGGTGTAAACGACGGCGTCTTTCCTCTTCATCACGGTGAGGACGGATTGTTGAACGATAAAGAACGGCGTGCTTTAAAGAAAACGGGACTTTCCTTGGGGCCGGACAGCCGTTTTCGTATCTTTCAGGAACGTTTTCTTTTCTATTTAGCCCTGACTCGAGCCGACAACCGGGTATATTTATCATGGTCACTGGCTACGGAAGGCGGTGATGCACTGTTGCCTTCGCCTTGGGTCAGGCAGCTTGCGGAAAAAGGATATGTCGATATGATTGATAAAGAAGACGGAAGCGTTTCAGAGGAAAAGGCGGAACAATATCTCGTTGCCGTTCCTAAAGCGTTCCGGAATTTGCCGTTCAGGCTCAGACCTGCTAAACAGGGCGAGCCTGTCGCCGATATTTGGTGGGCTCTCTATGATTGGGCTTGTTTGCACGGATATAATGAATACGTCCGAATGATGACGGCCGGTCTTTTTTATAAAAACATGGCAGTACAGCTGCCTTTTGCCGCGATGAATAAGCTGTTCCTCAAGAATAGCGTTTTAAAAGGATCTGTCACTCTTTTGGAAAGATATAGGCGCTGTCCCTTTGCTTTTTTTGTACAGTACGGATTAAAATTATCGCAGCGGCTTATGTATTCTTTTACGGCTCCCGATTTCGGGACGGTCGTGCATGAGGTTCTGCGTGTTATCGGGAGTGAACTGTTGGGGGCAAATAAACAGTGGCGTGATTTAAAGGATGAAGACATTGAACCGTTATGCCGTGAAAAAACGGATAAAATAGCGGCGGAAGCGGCCGGAACCATCCTTTTTTCCGATGCGTACTTTATGCAAATCAAGGAGCGGTTGATTGCGACTCTCGTCCGGACAGTTTATCAATTGAAGGCCTTCAGCAGTGTTTCCGCATTTTCCGTTAACGCTTTGGAAAAATCCTTCGGTCATAACGCAGCGTGGAAATACCCGGAATTCACCTTGCCGAACGGCGTAACCGTCCGCCTTACCGGACAGATTGACCGCATTGATACGTTGAAACGGGGTAACAGGACATTTGTGCTTATTATGGATTATAAATCGGGCCGAAAAGCGTTAACATTACAAGATGTTTACGACGGACTGGAGCTGCAGCTGATGATATATATGGCTGTGTCCTTATATAATTTGGGAGATGCTGCCGTTCCCGCCGGCGCCGTGTATTGTCCTGTTCGCAATGATATAAGAAATGAAGCCGCCGATCCGACTGAAGAAAAAAAGAAAGCTTTGTATATGCGGTCGAATCGGTTTGCCGGGCTTTATTTAAGCGAAACGGATGTGGCGGAGCTGTTGGATAAGACAGTTCTGGAAAATTCGTCGCCTTTTTCGGGGCTGCATATAAATCAAAAAGGGGTATTCAGCTCGTCCGCACGGGTTTATGACGAAGCGGGCTGGTCCGGTTTGGTGAATTTGGCCGAAACGCGTGTCCAGGAGATAGCCGCAAAGCTGACTGACGGGCGGATAGCCGTAGCTCCGGCCCGCTGGGGTAAAGCGTATGAACATAAAGCCTGTGACTATTGTCCTTATACGGCGGTATGCCGCTTTGATTTGACTGCCGAGGACGGCAATGGATGGAATTTTGCAACGGCTAAAAAAGATGATGAAATTATGAAAGAGTTGGGAGGAGAAGATAATGACATGGACAAAGCCGCAGAGTGAAGCCATAAAAAGCAGAAATCAAAACCTTCTCCTTGCTGCCGCGGCCGGTTCCGGTAAGACTGCGGTCTTGGTGGAACGCATTATTCAACGACTTTCAGAGAGCGGGCGGCCTCTTGATATTACGGAAATTCTGGTTGTTACCTTTACAAAGGCTGCTGCCGGTGAGATGCGCGAGCGCATAGGGGCGGCGTTGACGAAAAAGTTGGAAGAAGACGATGGGGCTCTTGCCGATGAAGTGAGGACGCATGTCGAGCAGCAGTTGGCCCTTTTGCCGGCGGCGAGCATTTCTACGTTCCATGCATTTTGCCAGCATGTTTTGCGTACCTATTTTTATACTATTGACCTGGATCCGCAGTTTACCGTTGCCGGGACGGAAGAATTGGAGATTTTGAGACAGACCGTGCTGGAGGATTTGTTTCTTGCCTGGTATGAAGATAAAGAAAAGGCAGCCGTTATCACCCGTCTCACCGACATATTCGGTAATGACAGAGGCGATGACAGACTCATGGATCTTATTGTACAGATATATGACTACAGCCGCAGTCAGCCTTGGCCGACGGAATGGTTGCATCAGGCGACGGCACAGTATGATTTGCCTGAAACGGCGGAGCTTGACGCTTTGCCGTGGGGAAAGCCGATAGTTACGGCCGTTAAGGCACGTCTGTCGCGATGTGTATCCTTATATGATGAAATATTGACGGAGGTAGTCAAGACGGCTGATACGGCGGTGTATGGGGAGTTTTTCGAGGCGGAAAGAAATCTGTTCCGAGCCGGTGCGGGCACCGATACATGGTCCGGGTTACGTCTTCTGTTGAGCGACTTAAAATTTAAGCGACTTCCGTCGTCGAAAAATTTTGATACGGCGGCCAAAGAGATTTGGGAGAGTGTCAGGGGACGGCGTGATAAAGCCAAAAAGATTTTTTCGGCTGTAAACAATGAATATTTTTCCGTATCTCCGTCCGCCTGGCTGAGCGGGATCCGGGAAGCCGCTCCCGTAATGAAGGCATTGGTCGATTTGGCGGAATCTTTTTACAAGGCTTATAATGAGGCTAAAAAAGAAAAAAACTGGCTCGACTTCGGCGATTTGGAGCATCTTTGCCTGCGTGTTCTTACTGCACCGCGTTCCGAAGGAGAGGCGGTCGGACCGTCACCGGCGGCACGGGAATTACAAAAGACATATAAGGAAATCCTTATTGATGAATATCAGGATACCAATGGGGTACAGGAGCTGATTATCGACCTTATTTCCAACGGATGTAATAAATTTATGGTCGGCGACATAAAACAAAGCATATATCGTTTTCGCTTGGCCGATCCGACCTTGTTCTTGGAAAAATATAAAACTTACAGCAGCCATACCGGTGCCGCCGACCGCCGTATTGACCTGGCAACGAATTTTCGCAGTACGCCGGCCGTCATTACGGCAACGAATGAAGTCTTTGCGTATGCCATGACGGAAAGTGCTGCCGGCATGGCATATGGAGACAACGAAAAACTTTACCTCGGCCGCGCGGATGAAGAAGCGGGGAGTGTGGAACTGCATTTGATCGATAATGCGGCGGCTGACGGTGAAGAAGAGGATGACGCGGTCGAACTGGATAATTTTGAACGACAGGCGCATGTTATTGCCGACCGTATCAGCGAATTAACGGCGGAAGTACCTGGACTTCACTACAGGGACATAGTCATTCTCTTGCGGGCGGCTTCGCAGAAAGCGGATGTATTATTGCGGGTTTTGCGGACCGCCGGCATACCCGCCTTTGCGGAAGAAAAGGGCGGCTATTTCGATGTCATGGAAGTACAATTGATAACGGCCCTTTTGGCATGTATCGATAACCCCTGTCAGGATATTCCTTTAGCAGCCGTATTGCGTTCACCTATGGTCGGGCTTGATGAAGCGGCATTGGCTGAAATCCGCCTTACCTGCGACGGGTGGCTGTGGGATTGTTTACCTGCATATACAAAGGCGTCTGTGCCCGATACGCATGCCGACAAGATAACCCGTTTTCTTAAGCAAATGGATGCATGGCGTACATACAGCCGCCGCGCAGGTGTTGCCGATTTATTACAGCGCATATATGATGATACGGCTTATCTTGATTATGTCGGCGCTATGAAAAACGGGCCTGCGCGTCAAGCTAATCTGGAAGCTTTGCATGAACGTGCCAGGCAGTATGAAGAAGCCGGCTTTCGAGGGCTTTTCCGCTTTCTTAAATTTATTGAGAAAATGAAGAAAAGCGGCGTTGACTTGGCGCCGGCCCAACTTCTCGGCGAAGGTGAGAATGTCGTGCGTGTTATGACAATTCACAAGAGCAAAGGGCTTGAGTTCCCCGTTGTCTTTCTGGCAAATACGGAAAAGAAGTTCAATAAAAAAGACATGCAGGCACCGGTGCTCTTCCATAAAGATTTAGGCATAGGTATTAAGAGCTTTGATCCTAAATGGCGTATTACGTGGCCGACTCTTATTTATAACGGTATTAAAGAGCAGACTCTGCAGGAGAACCGGGCGGAAGAAGAGCGGCTTCTCTATGTCGCCATGACACGCGCCAAGAGCAGGCTCGTCGTAGTCGGCTCCATGAAGCGGAAAAGCGGCGGTACTGTTAAATCGGTCGCCGATTTTCTTACTCCCTGGCGCCATACCCCCCGGCCTGAAACAGGGGATTCCTATTTGGATTGGATCATGCCGCCGGTGCTTGCCCAGGCGGGCTCACTGATGTTGGATACACGGATCCCGACTGAAAAAACAGAATTTCTGCAGCTCGGAATCTGGAATGTAGCCTTACGGTCGATCGTGACAGGCAAAGACGTTTTCTCCGTAATAACGGAAGCTGACCGGCGATTATTTGCCGTGCAGACCGGCATTCCGACGGGTACGCCGATACCCGGCTGGCTTGACAGGATTCTTTCCTGGCAATATGCTTATAAAGTGGCTACCCGGACAACGGCGAAACTGTCCGTGTCGGAAATTAAACGTCGACTTTATGAGGATGAAACAGCGGCTGCGGAAAGTAAGCGGCTTATTCAGGAAACAGGAGACGGTGACGATCCTTTTGCATATACTCCGGCATGGCTTGCCGAAACGGGGCAGGTCCGGAGCGGTATCTTTGCCGGCACCGTTTACCATAAGGCGTTACAATATTTGGATGTCCATGCGGCGGAGGTGGGACGGCAGGTAACCCGCTGGCTGAGTGACGGCATATTTACGGATGAAGAAAAGGAGGTTCTTAATATTGCGGACTTAACGGCTTTCAGTAAATCCGATCTGGCCGGGAGGATTGCCGCTTCTGCGGAAGTATATCGTGAATATCCTTTTTCGGTTCTTCTTGACAGTGAAATTGCGATGCCTGCGACTAAAGGTGAAAAAATTCTTGTTCAAGGGGTTATAGACTGTCTTTTTAAAGAAGACGGCAAATGGGTTATTGTCGATTATAAAACAGACCACCTTGAAGAGGAAGCCGCCTTTCGCAAAAGGTATACGGTCCAGCTGTCTCTTTATAAGAGAGCGGTAGAACAGATCAGCGGTATTGAGGTTAAAGAAGCCCTTATTTACAGTTCCCGTTTATACAAAACGATTAGCATATAAAAGGAGTACTATATGAGTATGTTTGATATTATCGGTCCGGTTATGATCGGGCCGTCCAGTTCTCATACTGCAGGAGCCGCTCGGATCGGCCTTATGGCACGCCATATTTTCCATGAAGAGCCGATTGAGGCGAGAATCACGGTATACGGGTCTTTTGCCAAAACCTATCGCGGGCACGGCACGGATCGGGCCCTTGCCGCCGGTATTCTCGGTATCGCAGCGGATGATGTCCGCTTGCGCCGCGCTTTTGAGATCGCGGCGGAACGACATGTAAAAATTACTGTTATGCCTTCGCAAAAGGATGTCAACCATCCCAATACGGCCCGTATCCGTCTCATAGGCAGGACGGGTAAGGAATTGGAAATCCTCGGCGTTTCTCTTGGCGGCGGCAAGATTGAAATTCGTGAAATTAACGGCTTTGAGGCGATTCTTACGGGGGAAGAGCCTACGCTTATGACATTTCATCACGATAAACCGGGGATTATTTCTAAAGTTACCACCCTGTTGGCAGCTGAAGGAATCAATGTTTCCACAATGCGTGTCTTTCGCAGCGGTAAATATGAAAACGCTGTTATGATCGTCGGAACGGACGGCGTTGTGCCTGAAGATACGGTAGCGGAAATGAAGAACATTGACGGCATTAATACTGTTATCACGATATTGCCCTTATAGGAGACATGTATGTATCACTATGAATATAAAACGTTACATGATTTAGCAACCCTTGCCGACAGGTACGGGATTTCTCTTTCTGAAGCGGCATTGCGACACGAAATGGAAACAGCTGAAACAGATGAGAAGACCGTGCGTGCAACGATGGCGGAACGATTGGCCGTTTTTCATGAATCTATCCAATTCGGTTTAAAAAATTCGGAAAAATCGGTAAGCGGTCTTGTCGGCGGCGACGCGGCGAAACTTTCCGATAAGGGGCCGCTGCTGCTCGGCTCTCTTGCCCATAAGGCGGCTACTTATGCTATAGCCGTCAATGAGGCGAATGCGAAGATGTTTAAAATCGTCGCTTGTCCAACGGCGGGTTCCTGCGGAATCCTGCCTGCCGCCGTACTTGCGGCGGCGGAAGTTCTGGGTAAGTGCGATGCCGATTGTATCGGGCCACTTTATACGGCCGCCGCTGTCGGGGCGGTAGTTGCCAGAAATGCTTCGGTAGCCGGCGCTGTCGGCGGTTGCCAGGCTGAATGCGGTTCGGCCGCGGCTATGGCCGCAGCTGCCGTGACGGAATTGGCAGGCGGCACGAACGATGAAGTGTTACAGGCGTTCGCCCTGGCTATGAAGAATATTCTTGGGCTTGCCTGCGATCCTGTAGCGGGCTTGGTGGAGGTTCCTTGTGTGAAACGCAACGGTATCTTTTCAGTCATTGCCATAACGGCTGCAGAAATGGCTTTGGCCGGAGTGAAAAGTGTTATTCCGCCGGATGAAGTCATTGAGGCGTTGGATGAAATCGGCCGTATTATGCCGGTCTCTTTGAAAGAGACCGCAGAAGGCGGCTTGGCAAAAACTAAGACAGGTATGGAAATTACGCGTCGTCTTGCGGCAGAAGCGCACTGATGTATTTTTGAAATAAAAGGCTCCTCTCCGTATTTCATATAAAGCCCCCTTCACTGAAATTTTGTTCAGTAAAGGGGGCATATCATTTTCGGGAGAGGGGTTTTTATCAGTTAGCGGTTTTTGTTATTCTGACGTGTCGATTTGTGACTGCCGTTATCGATTTGGGAGGAATCTCGTCCGCTTCAAAAACGGGCAGGCCTTCCAGGCGGCGATAAATGGAACGGCATAGACCGGCCGGAAGAGGTTTCACTGCGGCGACAGGAATATATTCACGGAGTAATTCGCTTTCTAATCGACTTAATTCGACACATCTTGTTTTCATAAGGCAGTCCCTCGCAATTCCGTCAATAAACCACTATATATTGCTTTTTATATGTGTACATTCTACTATAAATCGCCTATTTTGACAAGAGATGCAGGTTACTATACTATATATCCAAATATTTTCTCCTGAAAATAAGAAAAGGAAACGAAAGCACGAATAGTGCGGGCTTCGTTTCCTTGTAGGTGTTTCAGCGTATGATCCCGATTTGGCAAGCTTCCATAGCCGCCAGTGCGCGTTCGTGGCTTTCCGGCGTTACGCCGGCACAACAGGTTGCGTCGACGACGATATTCTTTTCCGGATACCATGATTTTAAAAGAAAGGCATTTGTAATAACGCAGATATCCGTACATAACCCCATCAACGTGATGACCTCATAGTCTTTCACTGCGGCGACTAAATCGGGACAGCCGAAAGAAGGTTTCTCGTATATATCGGCTGTCATCGTATAGGGCAAGAGGGTAGGGCAAATGTTCCAACCGCGGCTGTCTTTAAGACAATGGGGGACAGGTAATTTCTTTCCTTCCTGAGTTTCTAAATAGTACGGGCCATGTGTATCCTGGGTGAAGATCAAGTCCGTATCCCGCTTTTCCGCTCGGCGCAGCGCCTGTATTTTAGCCTCTATACGCTTTGGGATTTCCCGTGCCTGTGCGGTGCCGAGAGGCCCTGTGATAAAGTCGTTTTGCATATCGATAATGACATAAACTTCGCGCATTTTAATCGCCTCTGGTTATTTTTGTAAACTCGCTATATAAGAAGAAATGTCGCTGCTTTGCATGAGTCCTGACATTAAGGCGATACCTTTAACGGGTATATTTTTCAGCGCCTCTACCGTGCCGGGATTGACCCCTCCTAGGGCAAAAACCGGGATAGAGACGGCCTTACAGATTTCCGTCACTGCGGATACTCCGATCGGTCGGAATTTCGACTTTGACGGTGTCGGGAAGACATGACCGGCGATAACATACGTAGCGCCCAATTTCTCCGCCTGATGGGCCTCTTCCGGTGTATGTACGGAAACGCCTAAGGTCGTCATATAATAACTTATGGAGGTATGCGTTTTTAAATAATCGAGAGAACATTGAAAACGGGGGATATGCAACCGGACGGCGACACGCCCGAAGTTATGTAAAACACATTCTTTACCATGATAATTGCATAACTGTAATGCTTTCTTTGCGTAATCAATATATTCATCTTCGCTCAAGTCTTTCTCGCGGAGGACCAGAGACTCTACCGGGGAAGCTACTATTTGCTCCAATTGATCCCAATAATCCCTGTGTACCAGGTGCCTGTTCGTGATGGCAATAACTTTTCGCATCATTTTCTCCTTACGACTCTGTAATTATAGTAAGAGGACTAAATAATACCGATTAGGAATAATATGCATATATTATTACAATTATTACTATACCGTAATGTAAACATAGAGTCAATGAAACGATGCTTTATAGATATATAGAATAGTAAATACTCACTTTACCTGAAGAGATATACATGCAGACTGTTTTGTTAAAAACGGTTATAATCGTTCCGCCAACAATTCGACTGCCAGATTCGCCTCGTGGGCAGCGCAAAGCGCCACACGGGGAGCCATTAGCCCCTGGCCGGGTTTTGCGGCGCTCGTTGCGTCGCCGCAAAGATAGAAATGATCGTTAATTTTGCGCGTCGTAATAGCGTTACTGCGTCCGTACCCGGCCATACCGGATGCGGCAATAATTATAGTTTCAGGCAGCTCTTCCAATACGGTGTTGACGAGCATTGCTTTGGCACGGGGATCATCAAAGGCCTCAATGACGATGTTACAATCTCGGAGCAGGGCCCCCGCGTTTTTCCCGGTAAGGCGGATGGTTTCGGCATGTACGGTGACGTACGGATTGATCCGCCTTAACTGTTCGGCCAGCGCTTCCGTTTTTAAGCGTCCCAGATCCTCAATAAAGTAGGATTGACGATTGAGATTACTGATGTCGACAGTGTCAAAATCAAAGAGGCGTAATGTGCCGATTCCGCACCGGCAAAGCTGGACGGCAATATTAGAACCCAATCCGCCGAGGCCGCTTATAGCGACGACCGCCTGATTCAGTTTTGCCTGAACTCCCGGAGTGTGCCGGGCATAGAGCATTTGTGCCCATTCATCACGGTGAGGACAGGTGTTTTTGGGGATGACAAAAACTTCATCCCCTGCGTTGAGACGTGTAGCGGGAACGGCACTATAGCCGTTAATGATGATATAAGAATGAGCGAGATCGGATTTGTCACAGAGTTCGCCTGCCGTTACCGCGGTTACAGAACGGTTTCTGCCGTTTAGTTTTATTTCCATAGACGGCCCCTAAACAAATATATAGTCGCTTGTAACAGGCTGCATCCCCGCTTCCTTCACGGCACGGTAAATTTCATCGAAGGAACGGGTATCGGAAATTTCAAACTGCTCGTCTCCTTTTTCTTCGCCCGATTCGTCCAGGTGGGCGCCAATGCCTACACAGACGCCGGCAGAAATTTTTGTGGCGGCAATTTTAATAATATTATTGCGGAAGCGGGCATTTTCGCGGCTTGATACGGTAATTGTCGCATAGGGGAGGAACAGTCGATACGCACAGATGATCTGAACGAGGCGGCGCTCGTCTACATCTTTCGGATTAATTTTATCGTTATTGATAATCGGCCGTAAGCGGGGACAAGATAAAGAAATTTCAGCGTGAGGGTATTTTTTTTGCAAAAGAGCTGCATGTATTGCCGTTGCGACGGCGTCTTTCTGATAATCGTCCAGGCCGAGAAGGGCTGCGAAACCGACGCCGCGCATGCCTCCGAGGATAGCGCGTTCCTGTGCGTAGAAACGATACGGGAACACGCGCTTATGCCCTTCCAGGTGCAGCGTTTCGTACTTGTCTGAATTGTATGTTTCCTGGAAAACCGTCACATAATCGGCGCCGCATTCATGCAGGAATTTGTATTCATCTACGTTGACCGGATAAATTTCTATGCCGACGACGCGAAAGTACTGACGGGCAATCTTTACGGCGCCTCCTATATAGGCGACATCCGACATATGGTGGCTTTCACCGGTCAGCATCAATACTTCCTCCATGCCGGTTGAAGCGATGGCGCGGCATTCTTTATGAAGCTCTTCTTCGCTCAGCTTTGCCCGTTTGATCTTGTTATGAGAGTTAAAGCCGCAATAGATACAATAATTTTCACAGTAATTGGCAAAGTAAAGGGGTGTGAATAAAGCAATGTTATTGCCGAAATGGCGGCGGGTCACGGTTTTCGCTTTTTGCGCCATTTCTTCTAAAAAGGGCAGGGCTGCCGTAGAAAGAAGCGACATGAAATCATGCACGCCAAGATTTTGTTTGCGCATAGCGGTGCGGACGTCTTCAGCCGTATACGCATTGTTATTGAAAGAGTCGCGGTAAGAGAGGACTTCTTCAAGCATGGTTGAATCAAGGATATCCATGTCGGGCCAGTAAGTCATGTGATCTGTACGCGCTGTCATGATACACCTCCTTGAAAATCAAGAAAACCCGTCAGAGGATCGCTGGCAACGGCCTGCTCGTTAATTCTGCCGAGGCCGGAAAGGAAAGCGTTTCGTCCCGCTTCGATAGCCGCCTTGAAGGCGCGTGCCATGAGCGGGATGTCGCCTGCCGTGGCGATAGCCGTGTTGGCCATGACGGCGGCGACGCCGAGCTCCATCGCTTCACAGGCCTGGGACGGTCGGCCGATGCCGGCATCGACGATAACAGGGACGGCGATTTCCTCGACGAGAATCTTGATGAATTCTTTTGTACACAGCCCCTTATTCGTCCCTATAGGCGCGCCTAAGGGCATGACCGCGGCCGCACCGGCGTTGACAAGACTGCGTGCGGCATAGAGATCGGGATACATATACGGCAATACGATGAAGTCCTCTTTCGCGAGAACTTCCGTAGCTTTTATGGTTTCATTGTTGTCGGGCAGGAGATACTTTGTGTCGCTCATGATCTCTATTTTTACGAAATTACCGCAACCGACTTCGCGGGCAAGCCTGGCTATGCGCACCGCCTCGTCGGCATTGCGTGCGCCCGACGTGTTGGGCAGTAATGTCACGCCGTCGGGAATATGTTTCATAATATTATCCTTCGGCCCCGCTTCGGCGCGGCGCAGGGCAAGGGTAATGATTTGCGCGCCGGCTTCCTTTACGGCCGCTTCGATAAGAGAAACGGAATATTTTCCCGAACCTAAGATAAAACGTGAGGAAAACGATTGATTTCCTAAGATGAGGGCATCTTTTGTCATGTGAAAACCTCCTAATAAAAGACGGCATGGCGGCTTCAGCCGCCGCCGACAAATTGTACTATTTCAACGATGTCGCCGTCGCGGAGAAGCGTCGTGTTGTATTCGCTGCTCCTGATGACGACGCCGTTTCGCTCGACTGCAATGCAGGGGCGGTCATACCCGTTTGCGTCGAGATACATGCCTAAAGACAGTTCATTTTTCTCTATCAGGACGCCGTTAACGGTGATCATGAAAAACTCCTTTCATAAAAAAATCACACGAAGACATACACCCGCGGTGGTGTACCCCTCCGTGTGACCAACAGCATACGGACTCACTCTATATGAAATTATAATGTATAGTATGATTTTTGGCAATATGCATACCCGGCGCGGACCTGCGGAAAGTACGTACGTGCGCGGCATTTTATGTTAAAATAACCGTATAGGAGGTTGTTATGGCGGAACTGACTACACAAGAATGGTTTAAAATAGGAAAAGATTTTTATTTATCCGACGGGGCAATATATCTTTATTCACAAGCTTTCCTAAAAGAAATACGGGCAGTAATGGAGGGGAAAGAGTCCTCCCTTTCGGCGGAACGCACCTTTATCGGGTTGCCTACCGGTGAAGAATGGGGCCGCTATATTGCTGTGGATTTCGGCGGTTCAATGTTGCGTGCCGCTCGCGTGTTTTTGACCGGAAAAGGGTACTATGTCATTGAACGCAAGGCTGAAATGCCTTTAGCCGTACCGGGAGAATCCGATCTCACGACTGCCGAGACGACGGCTGAAGAACTTTTTGATGCACTGGCCGATTTAGTAGGGCAGGTGGCTGCAAGGGATAAACATTATGTCCTGGGGCATACCTTTTCCTTTGCCGTTGAGCAGGAGTCATTGGCCGACGGGAAATTGATTTCATGGGTAAAAGAAATTCATACATCCGGGGTGGAAGGGCATGCTGTAAATGAGTTATTAAAAGAAGCACTGGTGCGAAAGGGATTATCGAATATCCGGCCCGTGGCCCTCATAAACGATACGACGGCGACTTTATTGACCTCAGCCTATGCTCGGGACGCGTGCCGGGTCGGGCTTATTTGCGGCACCGGTTTTAACATGTGTTTTTATGATGCCGGAAGAAAAGAAATCGTTGACTTGGAAGCCGGTGATTTTTCGCGGCTTACCCGTACGGTCTGGGATCATGCCGTTGATGAAAAAACACAGCATCCGGGCCGACATGTTCTTGAAAAAATGGTGGCAGGTGCTTACTTGTCACGGATTTACGGTGAAGTCGTAAAGGCATATTTTAAGACGGATTCCCTGCCGTATATAACGACGGGACAGATGAGCCGGCTTTTTCTGATACCTTCCGTAAAGGACATGCGCATGCACATGGCTGTTTTATGGAGCCGCATTATGACGCTTGAGGACGCTAAAGCCCTGAGTAATCTGGGCGCCTCCGTTTTTGTTCGCGCGGCGCAGCTTATGGGCGGTGCCGTTGCAGCGGTCATAAGATACCTGCACGGTGAAAGGCCGACGGAAGAGCAGATTGTAGCTATTGATGGCAGCGTTTGCACCGGGGTGCAAGGTTGTATTCCGGTTATGACGGAAGCTATTGATGTATGTCTGCGTGATGTTGATGATTCTCGAGACGGAGTGTTACAAACGGTGGTCACACCGGATTGCACGACCGACGGGTCGCTTGTCGGAGCGGCGGTCGCCGCCGCTATGGCCTTGGAAAACGAGGCATAGCCGGCTTTCTGCCGAGATCGGTGAGCATTTGGGTGTCGATATGCGTTTTATTACCGGTTGTTGTTAAATACCCGCCGATCATAAGCCCGTCCGCGCCGGCTGTGAGAGCATATGCCTGCATGGAACGGAGATTGACTTCCCTGCCGCCGGCAGTGCGAATTTGCGCATGCGGTAATATGAAGCGGAAGACTGCGAAAATGCGCAGAATCTCCCAAGGTGAAGGAGGGACGGCTTTTTCGAGAGGCGTACCTTTGACGGGGTTGAGAATATTGATGGGAATGGAATCAATACCCATGTTTTTGAGGACGAAGGCCATTTCCAGTCGCTGCTCAAGCGATTCGCCAAGGCCGAAAATACCGCCGCAACAGGGGCGCAAACCTGCTTTTTGGACCGTTTTGACCATAGCTTCTTTGTCGGCAAAGGTATGAGTGCTGCAAATATTCTTGAAATAAGACGGCGCCGTTTCGATATTACTGTGATACCATGTGATGCCGGCTTTTTTTAAGGCGAGCAGCTGGTTTTCGGAAATAAAACCCAGGGAACAGCAAACTTCAATGCCTACAGTATTACGGATAACGGGGACGGCCTGCAAGATCGTATTGAAATCGGTACCTTCCTCAACGGCCCGGCCGCCTGTAACGATGGAAAAGCGAGTAGCTCCTGCGGCTTTCGCTTTTTTTGCGGCTTCAATCATTTTATCCGTGTCTATGAGAGGATATGCTTTTATGCCTGTATTGTAATGACAGGATTGGGCGCAGAAGCGGCAATCTTCGGGACATCGGCCTGAACGACCGCCGACGATGGCACAGCAGTCGACATCATTGCCGCGGAAAAAACGGCGGATTTTATCGGCCATAGCCAATAATAAAGGCGTATCTTCATCGTTGAAAGTAAGCAGCTCTTTTGCTTCGTCGCGCGTAATTTCACCGTCGTTTATAACCCGGTTCGTGTATGCTGTCAATTGTGAAATATCCATAGAAAGTCTCCTGTAAAATTTTTATTCGTGACATCAGTATAGAATAAAGAAAAAATAAGGTCAACAATTATATTCACAAAATAAGGTTTACAATATCTGCGGCTATTGATTCTTACAGCGTGATACCCTTTTCACAGAGAACCTTTTTCGGTACAATATACGTATAATTGTATCAAGGAAGTTCGCCTATGCTGCAAATTGATAAATTGTCGCCGAAACCGTATTATATACAAATATATGATTACTTTAAGCATGAGATTGAAAGCGGTCGTATGCGTGCGGGCACGAAGCTGCCGTCCATGCGCGCGTTGGCGCGATATACCGGCATAAGCAAGCTGACGGTGGAAAAAGCTTATTTTCAATTAGCTAATGAGGGGTATATTGTCGGCCGCTGCAAGGCGCGCTTCGAGGCTGCCGCGCTTAGCGTAAATAAACGGGAACGGGCGGTCGGACAATACATAAAAGCTGAATCGGGGCAACCGCCGTGGAAATATGATTTTGCCAGCGGAGATGTCGATTTGGAAGGGTTCCCTCTTATCTTATGGCGGCGTTATATGCATCGCGTTCTTTCCGATCCGGCAATTCTCTTGGCCGGGCAGGATGAACAGGGAGCTCCGGCCCTGCGCGAGGCGTTGAGCGGGTACATGTATGAAACGCGGGGCGTTCACGCGGCGGCCGATAATATTGTTATCGGCAACGGTGTGACCCCGTTGCTGCGCATTCTCGGATATATCCTGCGCAATAAGCACAGCCGTATTGCCGTCGAAGAACCGGGGTTCCGCCTGGGCCGTGAGGTTTTCCGTTCCGGCGGCTATGAAATTGTTCCGCTTCCGTTACGGGATGACGGACTCGATGTGGACGCATTGGCACAGGCGGATACGGGGTTGGTTTATGTAACGCCGTCTCATCAGTTTCCTACTGGTAAGGTTATGCCCGTCGGGCAGCGATATAAACTTCTTGATTGGGCCGTACAGGAAGACGGCCTTATTATTGAAGATGATTATGACAGTGAACTTCGCTATGAAGGCCGGCCGATTCCGGCACTGCAGGGACTGGACAGGTCGGACCGCGTGATCTATTTGGGAGCGCTGTCCAAGGTCTTGCCTTTTTTTGTCCGTATCAGTTATCTGGTTCTGCCCGATCCCCTTATGGATATATATCGGCGCGAGCGTTCCCTTTTCCGACAGAGCGCGTCTGTTCCGGAACAATGCGTTTTGGCAGAATATATCCGCAGCGGCGAAATGCGTAAACAAATCAGGCGGCTGCGACGCCTCTATCAGGAAAAAGGAAGGAAGACGGAATATCTTTTGCAGGCGTATTTCGGCACTGCCGTTGAAGTGAGCCGTGTTGTTTCGGGCGTTCATTGTCAAATTGCTTTCGCATCGCCTTTAAGCGAGACCGAACTGACGGAAGCCGCCAAGAGAGAAGGCTGTCTGGTGCTGCCGATGGAAAGCTTTTATGAAAAGCACATCGATAACGGTGTGCGCCGTTTTCTCTTATCTTTTGCGAGAATCCGGACGGATATGTTGGAAGAAGCCGTAGCGGCCTTACATCGGGCTTGGACGGCGGGAGGAGTGCGTAATAATGGCTAAAACGCTACGCTTTATTCATTGTGCGGATTTGCATTTGGGCAGTCCGTTTCAGGGGCTGGCGCCGCTGGAAGAACGGTGGGGACGCATTGTCGGTAATGCGCCGCTCAAAGCGTTTCAAAAAGTTGTACAGCTGGCTATTGATAAACGGGTACATGCCCTGCTTATTGCCGGTGATATTTATGACAGCGCTACGCACAATTTGACGGCACAGCTTGATTTTGTGCGCCTTCTTCATAAGTTGGCGCTTCATGAAATTCCCGTATATATTGCACTGGGCAATCACGATCCGATGACATCGTGGCGTGCTGAGATCCCGTTCCCGGCGAATGTTCATGTTTTCGCGACGGATAAGGCGGAACGGCTGCCGCTTATTGTAGACGGTGAGGAAGCGGCGGCTTTGTACGGGCAAAGCTATGAACACCGTGAATTTCGTGAAAACGCGGCATGGAATTTCCGACGTCGCGAGGAAGACCGGTATGCTATCGGGCTTTTGCACACTCAGGTCGGCGGGAACGATTCCGCCTATGCACCGTGTACGCTGAATGATCTGAAGGAAAGCGGTATGGATTATTGGGCCTTGGGGCACGTTCATACACGACGGATCCTTGCGGAATCGCCGTATATCGTCTATCCCGGCAATACACAGGGGCTTGACAGTACGGAAACGGGACCGCGCGGCTGTTATTATGTAGAAGTCGGACCGTACGGCTCTGTCGAAATGCGCTTTATCGATACGAGTGTGGCCCGTTGGGAAACGGCGGATATATCCGTCGACGCGATTGATTCCGTTTCGGCATTGCGTGAATCGGTACGCATAGAGAAAGAAAAAATTCGTCGTGAAGCGGGTAAGCCCGTTTTTCTGACCGTGAATTTTACCGGCGCCGGCAGTATGTACAGAGTCATCAATAATCCCGAATCCGTACAATATTGGATTAACAGCTGGCAAGAAGATGAAGAAGGAAAATATGCCTTTGTCATGGTCGTCGGCATTCGTAACGGCGCCCGGCCGAAAATCAATTTGGCCGAACGGAGCAAGTTGCCGGATACGGTCGGCGACTATTTAAATATATCCGATCAGATTGAATCGCAGGGGCAGGTTGAAAAATTAGAGCTTTTGCGCCGGATACTCACGGAGCGGCCCGAATTTGAACGGCTCGGCGCTTATGGCCGCGCTATCTCGGATGAACGGCTTTTAGCGGCGTTTGAACGGGCAAAATGGCTGGGCATGCAACAGCTCCTGGAAGATAACAGAGGATAGGGATCATGAAGATTATACAAATGAATTTAGATGATTTCGGCATCTATCATAACGTCATGTGGAATCCTCCCGAACGGGGACTTATTGTCATGCACGGTCGTAATGAAAGCGGTAAGACGACACTCATGAAATACGTACGTTCCATGTTCTTCGGGTACCTCCGCGGTGAGTGGAAAGGTTATTTCGGGCATATGGATATACGCCGCGAAAACGGCAGGGAATACAGGATCTACAGAAATGAAAAGGAATCGTATATTACGGACGGCGATATGGTCATTCATGAGGAACCGGCGGCGCTTTGGTGGCATGATCTGGAGCGGACGACATACGATAAAATATTTGCTATGGGCCTGGAGGATTTGCAGGGGTTTAAAATCCTTTCGAATGAAGCTGTACGCAGCCATTTTTTCAGTATTGAAAACGGTGTGCGCATGGGGGTGACGAGCCGCGATTTGCAGCGGCGGATGAGTGAGCTTCTCGTCGCGTCGCCGCAGGGGAAGAAACCGATTAATGTACTGTTGGCGGAGCAGCGCGACTTTGATCAGCAGATCAAGCGCCTGGCTTATGATGAAGAAGAGTTTGCATCCCTGCAGAAAGAAGAAAGCAGGACATATGAAGAAGAACGAAAAGTACGTCTTGAAATAGACGAATTAAAGTTACAGCTTGAGCGTGTGGCTATGCCTATTGCCGCCTGGGATGTATACCGCCGCGGACGTGAAGCGTGGACCCGTATGCAGGAACTTGCCGATGTGGCGCAGTTTCCGGCGGAAGGGGCGCAGCGCTTTGCGGAATTGGAGGATAAAATTGCAGGATATGATGAACAGATTGAAGACATAAAGAAACACAATCATAATAAACGTGCTTTTCGTGAGGATTGGAAACGGTGGTTAGCTGCATCGGCACAGATTGAAAGTCTTTATGCGGATGTTCCTCAATGGCGTCAGGATAGGGCCAAGCTCATTGAGAATGAAGATCTTCATACAAAATGCCGATTTGAATGCAATAAGGCCGTGCAGGCGCTGCATGAATGGACAGACGGCCGGATTCCCGAACAGGTCAAATGGGAAAAAGGGCTGACCATTGCCATGAATTGGGAACAGCAAAATCGGGGCAAAGAAAAATGGCAGGCCGCCAGACCCAAGCTTCCGGATGGTATGACAACGCATACTGCCGATGAACCGGTCCGGACGAAAACGGAATGGCAGGATTTGGGGAAAGGTGTGGCGGCCATACAGGAAACGCTGGCGGAGCGGAAGAAGGTAACGGAACTTCTCAATTGGATTGCGTCCGAACCGATGCCGTCCGTTAACGGCTTAACCGCCGGGATATCCTTTGCTTTTCTTATCGGGGCGGCATGTTTTTACGGAGCTTTTGCATCCGCGATATCTTTTCTGTACGGGTTGGGAACACTTGCCTTCGCAACTGCTGCCGCACTGGCCTATAAACGACAACGGACGATGACGCGCAGACCCGAACGGATGACGGAACTCAAAAGTGAACTTTATGCTCTCAACGGTAAATTATCCTCTTTTTCCGAAGAATACGGCCTTTCTTTAAACGGGGCCGACGATGATGTGACGTGGCGTGCCGGCCTTGACAGGCTGCGCAAAGAATATCTTGACTGGCAGACTCGTTCGACGCGGGAATCGTGGGAACGGGGGCAGCAGGATATGTACCGTTCCATGTATGACAAATGGAGTAAAGAAGGCGCCGCATGGGCGGACCGTATCGGTAAAATCCGCGATGACTGGCAAAAATGGCAGCACGAATCCGGATTTATTCGACTGCAGGCAAGCCGCCTTGCCGAAGCAAAAACTCTTTGGGAAAGATGGTGCAGGCTGAAGGACGAGGAGCGTACATGGGAAACGGAACGAGCCGTATTGGAACAACGGATAAACCGTATTGCCGACAGGGGAGAACAGCTTTTTCACGAGCTTTCTGTAAAGCAGTCGGTCACGCCTGAAGCGATGGAAGACATTTATAAGGAGTGGCATCAAATTCGTTTGCAGGCGGAAGTTGCCAAAGAACAGGACCGGCAGCGTAAAGAAGGGCAAGAACGCATTGCCGCGCTGGAAAGGGAAAAGCGGATTCGGGTGAACCTGCAAAAAGAATTGCTTGCGGCGGCGAATTGTCATACTGTCGGTGAATTTCGTACAAAAGTTTTACAGTATAAACAGTTCAACCAATACAAGGAAGTATACGATCAATCGGAGGCGCATATCCGCCTTATAGCCAAATCTTCTAAAAATTATAGTGATTTACAGCGTGAATTGAAGATTCATGACCTCAGCATGTGGCAGGATGAGCAGGCCCGTTATGAACAACGGATTGATGAATGTGAAAAGAAACTTGCCGCCATTGCGGAAAAGAGAGGGACCGTCGTCGAACGGCTCAGTACTATGGCCAAGAGCGATACCTATTCGCGGCTCTTACAGGAAAAACAGGCGCACCGTGCGGGCCTGGACCGATATGTCGACGATTGGCTGACTGATCTTTACGCGCATCATATGCTCCGTGAAGCCCAAGCTTATTATGAAAAGGTGCGCCAGCCGGTGGTTATCCGCAAAGCCGGCGAATACCTCCGTTTTATGACGGGAGGACGTTATTCTTTGCAGTCAACGTTTGACGGCCGTCAGCTTTTCGCCGTCGACGGCATGCAGCGGCGTATTCCTGAAAAAGAGTGGAGCAGCGGTTTGGGTGATCAAATATATCTGGCCATCCGCATCAGCCTGGCTGTCGCTTTTTCTCATCAAATCGAGTCAATGCCGCTTATTCTTGACGATATTCTGGTTCGGTTCGATGAAGAACGGCAGAAAGAAGCCATTCGCTTCCTTGCCGATCTTGGTAAAGAAGAACAAGTATTTCTTTTCACTTGTTCTGAAGGAACACGTCGTCTGGCCGCTGCCGTGCAGCAGGAACAGGCCGGGGAAACGGATACGATTCATCTCTTTGAAATTTCCAGGGGGACGATCGTCAGTGCCGGTTAAAGACGGTAAAAGGCCTTGTCCGGTACTGAGTATCAAGTATCGGACAAGGCCTCCGGTTTAAATCCTTACGGTTTTACAGTTACACCGTATTTTGCATTAAGGCGCTGTATATAAAGCAGAATATAAAGAACCTCCTTGCCGAACGGATTTAAGCTGTAAACGCCGGACGGACTGCGTGTAATCAATTTCCGTTCGACTAGGAATTTTATTTTACGATTTAATTCCGTTTGGCTTATAAAAGGAATATCTATCAAAATTTTAGAAAAGGTAGGGGCCCCGTTATGAATTGCCGAAAGGATTTCCGGCACCCATTTTAAGCGAAGAATGTCATGAATGTATATAAAATCCTTACCGAATTCGGTCATAACTGATGCCTCCTTTCCATGTAGACGATTACTTTTTTTATAGTATACCATTTTACTAACCTATTTGTTAGTTGAAAATGAAAATTAATAAATTTAAAATAGATATGAAAAGTGAATATATTCTTTATAACGGATAAGGGGGAGTTTGCAATGAAAAACTTAGACAGTGTAAATCAGTATATTGCTAATTTAGCTATGTTGAATATAAAGACACATAACTTTCACTTCAATATTGTCGGTGCCGGTTTTAAAAATATTCATGAATACTTGGAAAGTATTTATAACACCTATTTTGATTATTACGATGCCGTGGCGGAACTGGTTAAAATGCAGGGACATATGCCGACCGTATCTGTCGCGGATTATCTTAAAATAACAGCGATAAAGGAAGTGCCGGCTAAAGAGTATCCTATTGCCGAAGCGTTGGAAGAGGTGCGTAAAGATATGGAAATTATGCGGGATGCAGCTGTCGCTATCCGCAAAAGTGCCGATGAAGAAGACAATTTCCTTTTAGCGAATATGATGGAAGACCATCTTGCTTATTATGCAAAGCAGCTTTGGTTTATTAAGGCCACGCTGGCAAAATAACAGGCACTTCTAATTTTATACTGCTTCAATAAACAGAAAGAGGGACTCCCGCGGGAGTCCCTCTTTCTGTTTATTATGAACTTTTGGCGTTTTCGGAATCGCTCCTCCCGTGCGTTCTTTCACGCCGTTACTTGTTCTTTTTGAGGGATCCTTTGTATTTATGGCCCTTTCTGTCTGTTTTTACACGGAAATAATTGTGCTTAATCGCCGTGTTTTTATCATCCGTCGTCGTGTAGACGTCAAAGAGGTCGAGCGATTCGATAAAAGGAACGAATTTCTTATACCCGAAGTTACGTACATCAAAGTCGGAAAACTGCTTATTCAGGAGATTGCCGAGAGTGCCGGAGAAAATCCAGCCGTCTTCATCGGAGTTTTCTTCCGTCAGCTTGACAAGAGCCAGCTTAATGGTAGACAAGTCTTTGCCGAGAGTTTTGTCGAGGGCAAGATAATCGTCCGTAAACGGGACATTGATACGGGAACCTTTATCTTTTTCAAGCGGTGTGGCCGTATCGTCGGTTATATGATTCGGTTCATTTTCCGCTTCTTCGAAGAGAACGTCCAAGTAAAGGAATTTGTTGCATGCGGAAATGAAAGACCGAGGCGTTTTGCTTTCGCCCATACCGAGAACATACTTCTGAGATTCCCGCAGGCGTGACGCAAGACGTGTGAAGTCACTGTCCGACGAAACGATACAGAAAGCGTCCAGGGCGCTTTGGTAGAGGAGATCCATCGTGTCGATGATGAGTGCCGAATCGGATGAATTCTTGCGAATCGTATTGCTGTATTGTTGGATTGGCTGAATGGCGTTATCGAGAATGATGTTTTTCCACGAAGCCATCTGCGGCGTCGTCCAGTTGCCGTAAATCCGCTTATAAACGACATTGCCGAGATTATTGGCTTCCGAGAGGATTACGTCAATGTATTTGTTTGAAATATTTTCGGCATCAATAAGGACAGCCAGTTTCATTTCCTGATTCATTATCGTTTCAGTCTCCCTTATACGGATTAGATAAGTTTTTTCAGATCGTTTGTAACCGCTGCCGGATTTTGTGCCGGAGAAAGATCCATAATCGGCTGCTGCCCTACATAAAGAAGGTTATCATTGCCGATGTAAACGTCGCCCGCTGCCGGCTTTTTGCCGTTGTGATAGACGGCAGAAAGATTGCCTGCAATAAGGTAAGCCCGTTCTTTGCCGCTCATGGAAGACATATCTTCCGGCTGATACCAGTCTTTGCCGTGCAGAGAGATCATGCCTGTTTGGGCATTAACCTTGACAACATTATTGCTCCATTTGGTAATGTCTTCGCTGTATTTATCACGGCGGGAAATGTTTGTCGGGTGATCGTTAAAAAGCTCGTTGATACCGCCCGTTGTTTTACCCGGATTTCTGTCAAGAACGCGCTGCCATACGGCTGCACCGGCACCGACATTATAGCCCGCGTTGACGGCATAACCGAAAGCCAGTGCATCGGCTTCCCTCTCCATGGGTTTTGTGATCAGCTTGGCCGTGCCTACTTGAGATAAAATGCCCGTAATAAGCTGTGTTGTCCGGTCGCCGCCAACCGCCGCTCCGGCGAGGATGAGAGGCATTTGTTTGCGGATACCTTGTATGGGGTGGCCTTTTTGGCCGTGCCCCATTTCATGCGCCAGAATGAAGGCTATTTCATTTTCATTGTAATTGAGCGGTTCAAAGGCGCCGATATTGATGCTCAGATTATGGCCGATTGTACAGAATGCATTGAAGCTGGTATCATTATTGACGAAATAGTTGTACGGTTTTTTTACAATAGAAGAATCCGTTTGCGCAATGGAAGCGGATAAGCGCGTCATGATGCGATCCAGCATGGCATTGGCACGAGGATCGTCATTGACGCCGTACTTCTTTTTCATTTGTTCAAAAAATTCATTTCGACCGTCGTTATCAAGATATTTAATTTCTTTTTCAAGGGCAATATATTGAATACCCGCACCGGCAAAACTTGTCCAGTCAATAGCTTGCGCTGTCCGGATGACAGGTGCGGCAGGACTGAAGGAAAAAGCGAAAATACCGGCAATGATGCCCGCTTTTAAGGATTGTTTCACGGATTTTCTCATATACAGAAATCCTCCCTGTTTGTATAAAGATAAAAAAATAACTGATTTGATTCCTATTATACCACAGAAGGCGGGTACCGTAATAAAAGAACGCAGTTGTTCTCAAGCCGGGTTTCATGATGGCAGACGACGGTTGCAGCGAGCCGGCCGTAAACTGCAGAAACGCCGGTATTGGCATGAAACCTTTTGTAATGCAGTATTGACAGATGACTTAAATGCGAGTAATATGAAAAACATCAATTACATATCGTCCATGAAACCGAAGAAGCGGAAGTAACGGCGAATTCGTGCACTTACAGAGAGCCGGGATGGTGGGATCCGGCAGAACGCAGACCGTCAAATGGGCCGCTGAGGGCGCAGGGAAAGGTTTTGACCGAGTATTTTGCGACGTGATGGCATACGTCAGTTGTCGGGAATATGTTAGTATTCCGTCGAGAGTGGGAGTTATTTCCCAAACCAAGGTGGCACCGCGGAACTGAATCCGTCCTTGACATATTTTGTCATGGACGGATTTTTTACGGAAAGGATGACCGATTATGATGACACTTGAAGAAATGTATCAATATAAAGATACCTATAATGTCGTGCCCGTCTGCCGTCGCATGTATGCCGATATATGCACACCCGTGGAAGCCCTGCGTATCGTGAAAAATATCAGCTCCCGATGCTGCCTTTTAGAAAGCATGGAAGATTCCGAACGGTGGGGGCGTTATACCTTTCTCGGGTATGACCCGCAGATGGAAATTACGTGCAAAGACGGTGTTGTACGTCTGGCAAACGGTATCGGCGTGACGGTGAAAACCGAGAATCCCGACGTGTTTATCCGTCAGATTCTTGAAAAAAACAAAGCTCCCCGGTTGGCAGGCATGCCGCCTTTCACCGGCGGCTTGGCAGGCTACCTCTCGTATGATTATATTAAATACAGTGAACCGTCGCTGCAGCTTACGGCAGTCGATGATGAAGGATTTTATGATTTCGATCTCATGGTCTTCGACAAGGTGATCGTCTTTGATAATTTGAAACGGGAAATTATCCTTATTGCCAATGTTTATCTTGAGGCACTTGAAGAAAATTACCGTAAAGCACAACTTGAATTGACAAAGATGCATGATCTCCTCCTGGAGGGAAAAAAAGTGAAGGTGGAGCCGCTTGAGCTGGAAAGCGAATTTACGGCTCTCTTCGATGAAGAAGAGTATTGTGCCATGGTGGAAAAAGGCAAGGAGCATATTCGCGAAGGGGACATTTTCCAGGTTGTCCTTTCCAACCGGCTTTGCGCAAAAGCCCGAGGCAGCCTTTTTGATACATACAGAGTCTTGCGTGCCGTGAATCCGTCGCCGTATATGTTTTACCTTGCCGGGGACGATATGGAAATTACCGGTTCGTCGCCGGAGACCTTAGTTCGACTGGAACGGAATAAACTCTTTACGTATCCGTTGGCGGGAACGAGACCGCGCGGTAAGACCGAGGCGGAAGACGAAGCGTTTGAAGAGGACTTGATCAATAATGAAAAAGAATTGGCCGAACACAATATGCTCGTTGATTTAGGGCGTAATGACTTGGGACGCGTCAGTACTTTCGGTTCTGTTCGCGTCGAGACATATTTACGGATTCTGAAGTTTTCTCATGTCATGCATATCGGTTCCACCGTATCGGGGGAAATAAATCCGCATAAGACGGCTATTGATGCCATTGGTTCCGTTTTACCCGCCGGTACCCTTTCAGGCGCCCCGAAAATCAGGGCTTGTGAGATTATTGATGAACTGGAAGGAAATAAACGGGGTATTTACGGCGGCGCCGTAGGGTATATTGATTTTACGGGCAATATGGATACATGCATCGCCATTCGTCTGGCTTATAAGAAAGGCGGGCACGTATATGTCCGCTCCGGGGCAGGTATTGTTGCGGACAGCGTAGCCAAAGCGGAAGATGAGGAATGTAAGAATAAAGCCAAGGCCGTCGTACAGGCATTGGAAAAGGCGAACGGAGGGATTGACTGATGCTTTTGCTCATTGATAATTATGACAGCTTTTCTTATAATCTCTGTCAATTGCTCGGACAGTTCCAACCGGATATAAAAGTGATCCGTAACGATGATCTGTCTGTTGATGAAATTTATGCATTGAACCCGGAAAAGATTATTATTTCACCCGGTCCCGGTAAACCCGGTGATGCCGGCGTTTGTGAAGATCTGATTAAAGCAGTGGCGGGAGAAATCCCCCTTCTCGGCGTTTGTCTCGGACATCAGGCTGTTTGTGAGGTTTACGGCGGTACCGTGACGTATGCGAAAGCGCTGATGCACGGGAAGACGTCTCGCGCTGAAGTCGTTGGCAGGCATCCTCTTTTTACCGGAATGCCCGATTGCTTTGATGTCGGCCGCTATCATTCGTTGGCGGTGGCGCCGGAAACCTTGCCGGATGAACTGGAAGTGCTGGCTGTGGCCGATGATGGCGAAATAATGGCGGTAGGGCATAAAGAAAAGGCCGTTTACGGCCTGCAGTTTCATCCCGAGTCGATATTGACGCCGAACGGTCCCGATATTATACGGAATTTTTTGCGGATGTGAGTAAACAGACAGGGGGGATATACAATGATCAAAGAAGGCACTGTAAAATTAGTCGATCGTATCAATTTGACGCTGACCGAAACGGAAGAAATTATGAATGAAATAATGAGCGGTAAGGCCACTTCCATAGAAACGGCGTCCTTTCTGACCGCGCTCCAGGCGAAAGGGGCCACAGTGGAAGAAATTACGGCCTGTGCCAAAGTGATGCGGTCACATGCGATGCCGTTGGAAGTAAACGGTGATCTGTTAGAAATTGTCGGCACGGGCGGTGATAAATCGTTTACTTTTAATATTTCGACGACCTCCGCCTTTGTAGCGGCAGCCGCCGGCTGCCGTGTGGCAAAACACGGTAACCGTGCGGCTACCTCGAAAAGCGGTGCAGCCGATGTCCTCGAAGAACTGGGTGCCGATATTCGGCTTGATGCACGGCGGAGTGAGGCTGTACTCAAGAAAACGGGATTTTGCTTCCTCTTTGCGCAGCAGTATCATAAAAGCATGAAATATGTCGCCCCTGTCCGCAAAGAGCTGGCGATTCCTACTGTTTTTAATCTTTTGGGGCCACTCACCAATCCGGCTCACGCGAGTATACAAGTCCTCGGCGTATATAAAGAGGAACTGGTTGAACCGCTGGCCCGCGTACTGCAGGGCCTCGGTGTCAGGCACGGTATGGCCGTCTTCGGTACGGATCAAATGGATGAAATTTCAGCCTCGGCGGCGACGAAAGTTTGTGAATTTGAAGAAGGCGGTTTTAAAACCTATACGATCCGTCCGGAAGATTTCGGGTTACAGTCAGGTACAAAGGAAGAACTCACGGGAGGCACGCCGGCGGAAAATGCAGCCGTTACGAGGGGGGTCTTAAACGGTGAGATACGAGGAACTAAACGAAATGCCGTCCTTCTGAACGCCGGCGCCGGTCTTTACGTGGCGGGCAGGGCGGAGTCCCTGCAGGCAGGCGTAACTTTGGCGGGCGAACTTATTGACGACGGCAAGGCGGCAGCTTCATTGAATGCGTATATTGCGGCAACACATGCAGTATAGGAGGAGACGAACATGATACTTGAAGATATAACGGCGAAGGTATACATCCGCTTGGCTGAAGATATGAAAAAAGTATCCTACGAAGAAATTAAAAACAGGGCCGTGGCGATGGAAAAACATAACAAACCGTCTTTTAAGAAGGCCATCCGCCAACGGGATATTTCTTTTATTTGCGAAGTTAAAAAAGGCTCTCCTTCCAAGGGCATTATTGCCGAAGCTTTCCCGTATAAACAAATAGCCTGCGACTATGAAGAGGCCGGGGCCGCAGCTGTTTCGGTTCTGACGGAAAGGGATTTTTTCTTCGGTTCGCTGGAATACTTGAGAGAAATCGCTGCAGCCGTGTCCGTCCCGGTCTTGCGCAAAGACTTTATTGTCGAAGCCTATCAAATTTATGAGGCGAAAGTTGCGGGTGCTGCGGCTGTCCTTTTACTGTGCGCGCTCCTGCCGGACGAAGAGTTGAAAGAGTTTATCGATCTCGCCAAGAGCCTCGGCATGGACGCGCTCGTCGAAGCGCACAATACCGAAGAGATCAGGCGGGCATTGGCTGCAGGCGCGGATATTATCGGTGTAAATAACCGTAATTTGAAAGATTTTTCCGTATCCTTTGAAACAAGTCTAAATCTGAGGAAGAGTGTGCCGTTTAATGTCGTTTTTGTTGCGGAAAGCGGCATACATACGGCTGAAGAAATAGAGCGGCTGAGAGAAGCCCGTGTCGACGCGGTTCTGATCGGTGAAAAAATGATGACCAGCAGAAATAAAAAAGCGGCCCTGGCAGAACTTCGAGGCACTGATGAAGGTTAAATTCTGCGGTCTCACCGGACCTGAAGACATAAGCGTTGCCAATGAACTGAAGCCTGATTATGTCGGCTTTGTTTTTGCCGGTAAAAAGAGAAGAGTAACGGATGAGCAGGCAGCCGCGTTGCGTAGTCTTTTATGTCATCACATCCCGGCAGTAGGTGTTTTTGCGGCTGAACCTGTAGAACATATCCTTCAGCTTGTAATAAGCGGGACGATACAAGTTGTGCAGCTTCACGGCCGTGAAGATAAAACATATATAAAGAAGTTGCGAACACAATGTGACGTGCCGCTCATAAAAGCGTTTTCCGTGGCCGATGCGGCGGATATCGAAGCGGCGGAACAATCCGATGCCGACCTGATATTGCTCGACAACGGGGCGGGCGGTACGGGCCGAGCATTTCCCTGGCACTTGCTGCAGCTGATAAAACGGCCCTATATTCTGGCGGGCGGCCTGAACCTTTGTAATGTTAAAAAAGCTATGGCTTACGCCCCTTATGCGTTGGATGTAAGCAGCGGCATTGAATCGAACGGCCGTAAAGATGCGGCCAAGATGAGAGAATTTATGCGCCTTGTGCGTTCACAGTAAAGGAGGCTATTATGGAGAACGGCAGATTCGGTCAATTCGGCGGACAATATGTGCCGGAAACGCTGATGAACGAAATTCACAAATTAACGGAGTTTTATGAGTCTTGTAAGAAAGATCCCGCTTTTCAAGAGGAACTGCAGGATCTGTTAAACAGCTACGCAAACAGGCCGTCCCGTCTGTATTATGCCGGACGCATGACCGAGGATCTGGGCGGGGCAAAGATATATTTAAAGCGGGAAGATCTGAATCATACAGGCGCACATAAAATCAATAATGCTCTCGGCCAATGTCTTTTAGCCAAAAAGATGGGCAAGACCCGTGTCATCGCCGAAACGGGAGCCGGGCAGCACGGTGTGGCGACGGCGACGGCAGCGGCATTTATGGGCCTGGAATGCGAAGTTTTCATGGGTGAAGAAGATACGGAGCGACAAGCGCTCAATGTTTATCGCATGGAATTGCTCGGAGCTAAAGTGCATCCTGTCACATCGGGGACACGCGTCCTTAAGGATGCCGTTAATGAGGCTATGCGTGAATGGGTCGGTCGTGTGGATGATACACATTATGTCGTCGGTTCGACTATGGGGCCCCATCCTTTCCCCATGATGGTACGTGATTTTCAAGCGGTTATCGGCAAAGAAGCGAGGGCGCAGATTCTTGAGGCGGAAGGAAAGCTGCCGCAAGTCGTCATGGCATGTGTCGGCGGCGGCAGCAATGCTATCGGCATATTTTACCACTTTATTGGTGACAGGGATGTTCGCCTCATCGGCTGTGAAGCTGCCGGCAAGGGTATTGACACTTCTCTTCATGCGGCGACGCTGACTAAGGGAACGGTCGGCATTTTCCACGGCATGAAGTCGCTCTTTTGCCAGAATGAAGACGGTCAGATCGATCAGGTATACTCTATTTCCGCCGGCTTGGACTACCCGGGTATCGGACCTGAACACGCCTACTTGAAGGAGACGGGGCGCGCCGAATATATCCCCGTAACCGATGACCAGGCCGTAGAAGGGTTTGAATACATAGCCCGCACGGAAGGCATTATTTGTGCCATTGAAAGTGCTCATGCCGTATACCGGGCTATGCAGGTCGCACGGACCTTATCGAAAGACGATTGCATGATAGTTTGCCTGTCCGGGCGCGGTGACAAAGACGTAGCGGCTATTGCCCGCTACAGAGGGAGGAATTTGCATGAATAGAATAGCTCAAGCTTTTGCCGGCGGTAAGGCGTTTATTGCTTTTTTGACGGCCGGTGATCCGTCCCTTGAAAAGAGTTGTGAATATATTTTGGAAATGGAGAGGGCCGGCGCGGATCTGGTTGAAATAGGGATTCCCTTTTCCGATCCCATAGCGGAAGGGCCGGTTATTCAAGCCGCCAATATTCGTGCCCTTGCCGCGCATACGGACTTACGGGCCATGTTTAAACTCGTTGAGATGGTTCGGGAAAAGTCGCGTATTCCTCTCGTATTTATGACGTATATTAATCCTGTCTTTAAATATGGAACTGATGCATTCTTTGCCAAGTGTGCGGAGATCGGCGTCGACGGTGTCATCATACCGGATATGCCTTTTGAAGAACGCCGTGAATGCGCCGCTGCGGCGGTGGAAAACGGGGTATCTCTTATCTCCATGATTGCGCCGACATCAAAGGGGCGGATTAAAGCAATTGCCGGGGCCGGTGACGGGTTTATATATATTGTTTCATCTCTCGGCGTCACGGGAACACGCAGTGAAATTAAAACGAACCTGCATGAAATTCTGGAAGAGGTCCGTTCCGTCACAACCGTGCCGGCAGCAGTCGGTTTCGGTATTAATACGCCGGAACAGGCTGTGACAATCGCCGGTATGGCGGACGGCGTTATCGTCGGCAGTGCTGTCGTCAAGATTATTGCCGAGTACGGCAGCGAGGCGGGGCCTCATATTTATGAATACGTAAAAGTTATGAAAGAAGCGATAGCAAAAGCCGATTAACGGTAATCAAAAAGAGACGATTCTTATGAATCGTCTCTTTTTGATTATGCCGCTCGATCACGAGCGGTGATCGGAAGGAGTCATTTCGTGGTAATGATTTTTTCGATGATCGGTTTATAAAGATGATACATGCGTGTTACATCATTGCCTGAACAGGTATGGTAATGATTTGAAGATTTTAAGGATTTAAAAGAGTTTAAGAAAAGTTGTTGCAGGCGCCTGCTTTTAATCATATAAAAGGGTTTTGCATCATTACGGATAAGACGCGGATTTTTCTTGAAAAATGCCGTGTCGCAGTTCGAGTAGAACGACAGATTCGCGTTTTTATAGGCTGTCGTTTCTTCAGATAAGGTAACGATACCGATGGACATAGAGTCGTTTTCCTTTAGATAATGCATAATTGCTTCAATATGTCCGCGGCGTTCATCTTCGGTCATGGTATATTGAACTGTCGTTAAATCGATATGGCCTTCTTCAAGATAGCGTATGAGTGAATTGAACGGAATAACCACATCCAAATCCGCGCGGCACAGCAGTTCTTCCCACGTAATTTGGAGCTGGTCGATATAAGTGTTTTCGGGAGCGCCGATTTGAGCGGAAATACGGTGAAATACATCGTGGGGCAGGAGGTATTCGATACCGTTCGTAAGAAAAAAGAAAAACTTCCGCGCTGCGTAAAAGGAGGTCCTGTACCCGATATCGGTAATCCAGGGAGCCGGTGCGCTTGCCATCAACTCTCTGACGCGCGGCATAAAGGCGGATAATTTATCTAATATATCCTGAACGAGAAGCGGATCTTCAACGGAGGTCGCCATAATAAATTCGCCTTTTTTCCCGAAATCGTATTGAACGGCCAGTCGATTCTTCAGAAGAATCAACCTGGTATCCGTACTGTCGGTGACATCGTAAAAATAAAAATCCGCATAAAGGCATCTGTTTAAGATTTCATAGAGCGCCGTTATGTAGGCCGGCGATTTTTCAAGTTTGTCTAAATCCAACCCGACGCGGACGGTCAGTTTTTGTGTATTGGGCAAGCCGCATAAGAGTTCCCAGAAGCCCGCATCGTATAAGGTACAGAATTCGCCGTAGACAATCAATTCCTGCGGCTCCGTAGTTTCTTGCAGACATGCTTGCAGGGCCGTGTTCAGGAACGTCGTTACGTCGCGATGACCGATGGAAATACTTGCCGTTGACGTATTTGTTTTTTTGTACGCGGCTGCCGCTGTAAGGAATGCCTGTAAGCCCTGTTAAGATATTCCGTAATGGAAAAGGCTGTCGTACCGTCGTTGTCACCTGTGGTGAATGTTTGTCTGTAATCGTCCGCTTTATCTATTTCTTCCAGACGTTTTGCAAAATAGGCGCCTAATGCGCTGTTAATGGTCTGAACTGAACGGGACGAAGGCAATTTACTGCCGCTCTTCTACTTACTGATATACGAAACGTCATACCCGATCGCTTTCGCCAGGTCGACAGATTTTGATTTCGTGAATTTTATGATCTTTTTTAAGGCAAGATTGTAATTTTCTTCGAGCATATATCATAATCACCTCCTCCCCGTGTAGAGTGGGTACATTGATTAAAAAAACTTCGTGATTTGCGGAACTAGTGCATGAGCTTATTTTATCATATTTATGATTTTTAGGTAAGAGTGATTTATTGTATAAATGAGTCTATATATCAATAATTCAAATGGAATTCAATTTTTCCTGTTTTGTTCAAGGGAAGTTATGCGTAAACTGAGAGACAAGAACGAGAGAGTGTGAATTTTGGCACATAAAAAAGAACAGCTGAAGAATTAAATTTGACATTGGATGGGAGGGTATAATTTGGAAAATTTCGTATTTCCTTTACAACAGCATATCGGTGCTCCTGCTGAAGTTGTTGTAAAAGAGGGGGATCTTGTAAAGCGCGGACAGTTGCTTGCAGCGAAGCCTGCAGATAAGATGGGGAGCAATATTTTCACAAGTGTCAGCGGCAAAGTCACGGCCGTCACGGATAAGGCGGTTACCGTCGAGCCCGCTGCGGAACAATCGAAAGAGTACATACCGTTAACGCAGAGTGAGCCGCTCGCTCTTATTGAAGAAGCAGGCCTTGTCGGTCTGGGCGGGGCGGGGTTTCCGACATATGTGAAGCTGGGACAGAAATTACGCCCCGGTGGCGTTGTAATTGCTAACGCATCCGAATGTGAACCGATTTTATCACACAATATCGAGGCTATAGAAAAAAATCCGCAGCAGCTTATTCGGGGGTTGGAAATCGTCATGGAGGTGGTCGGCGCTCCCAAAGGCGTTATCGCTATCAAAGACATTCATGAAGAAGCTGTCAAAGCGCTGGAAGCCAATTTAAAGGATTCCCGGATTACCTTGCATTACTTGCCGAATATCTATCCGGTCGGTGATGAACGGGCTATTGTACGGGAAGTGCTCGATACTCTTCTCGATGTAACGGCGTTGCCGTCAGCCGCCAATGCTATTGTTATCAATGCCGAATCGGTCTGTCGCATACAGGAAGCGGTGGACTTGAAAAAACCTCTTATTGATAAAGACATGACAGTGGCAGGTAAGATAAACGGTGAACTCATTCAAGTATTCCACGATGTTCCTCTGGGAATATCCGTCAGGGCAATGATTGAAAAAGCCGGCGGTATCAATGGTGAATACGGTGAAATCATTATGGGCGGACCTTTTATGGGCAAACGCGTCACTTTGGATGACCCCGTGGTGAAGACGACCGGCGGTATCCTCGTAACGCAGGAGTTTATGCGGGGGCCGAAGAAAATAGGTCTTCTTGTCTGTGCCTGCGGAGCCAATCAGCAACGGCTGGAACAAATAGCCGCGTCAATGGGGGCTGAAGTGACGGATGTGGAGTTCTGCAAACAGGCAAAACTCATGAAAAACGGTACGCGTAAATGTGAGAACCCCGGGCACTGTCCAGGCCAGGTACAGAAGGTCATGGCTATTAAGAAGTCCGGCGCCGATGCCATTCTTATCAGCAACTGTTCGGACTGTTCCAATACGGTTATGTCCTGTGCACCGCAATTGAAACTGCCCGTGTACCATTGTACGGACGGTGCGTTACGGGCCGTTAATCATAAACTTATCAGGAGAATGAAAGGGTAGCTTTTAACAATGTGTATACATTGTATAAAGATAAAATCTTAAAAAGGAGAGTGATAGTAATGTCGATTACAAAGGAAACATTGGAACAGCACTTGAAAGATCCCGCGATTTTTTGCTGCAGACGCGAAAAAGGTACGGTTATCGGTGCTGCCGATTTGGAAGATCCGTCCCTGTTCGATGATATGGTTGAAGCGGGTTTGCTTACGCTCAGCGATGACGGTTTGACCATCGAAGAAGTGTTGGGGAGCACGCTTTTGGAGGATACGGAAGCATTGACACCGATTACGCGTGATGTGCTGGACAAAGTCAATGAAGTCCGGAAAACGGCTCCTTCCGGTTCTGCCCCTGTCCCGAAGCAGGCGGTCACACATGTAACCACAAGTACAGCAGGAGGTAATGGTATGATTCATCTTGATATTGAAAAACTTGAAGGTCTTTCCCTTGATATTCCTGTGGGTGCCGCTCTCGGCGTTCCCGGTGTAACCGCTGCGCCCGCCGCTGCGGAAGTGCCGTCCGGGCAGAAGACGGTCATCCGTACGCTGCTTAAACAGCACGTAAAAATCACGGATGCGGAAATCGGGAAAGAAACAAAGATTGAAAACGGTAAAATTACGATTGACGGCAATATCGTAAAAGAAGCCGCCGAACAGGATCCCTTATGCGTCAGCCTCAAATTGGATGTAATCAAACCGAACGAACGCCATATTTATACGGATACGATTATGGACGTGTGCCCTATTGCAACCAAAGTTGAAGGCGAACTCGGCGAAGGTATTACCAAAGTTGCCGACGGCGTTGTATTTATGCTCACGGGTGTTGATGAAGACGGCGTCCAGATTCATGAATTCGGTTCTTCCGAAGGGTTCCTCGATGAAAAAATGTACTTCGGTCATCCCGGTTGTGCCGACGAAGATGATATCATTATCCGTTGCCATGCCGTTATTAAACGCCTTACCGGTATGAGCCGCCCCGGTCCGTTTGCGGCACATAAATGTGAAGATTTCATTATTCAGGCGGTCCGCGACCAGTTGAAAAAATACAACGGTGAGGTTGTCCGTGAAGAACACTGTGAAGATCTTCGCCGCAAAGGCAATCCCCGCGTTGTACTCGTAAAAGAAATCATGGGTCAGGGGGCTATGCATGACAATGTTCTTTGCCCGACAGAACCTTGCGGTATCCTCGGCGGACAGAAGAACGTCGATCTCGGTAACGTTCCCGTTGTATTAACACCGAACCAGGTTCGTGACGGCTCTATCCATGCGCTCACTTGCATTGGGCCTGCAACGAAGGAAATGACCCGCCACTATATCCGGGAACCGTTAGTAGAAGGCTTGGCGGAAGACGATGAACTTGACCTGATCGGTGTTGTATGCATAGGTTCGCCTCAGGTTAATGACGAAAAACTTTGGGTTTCCGAACGGCTCGGCTCTTTGCTTGAAAGCCTGGATATCGACGGTTGCATTATTACAACTGAAGGGTTCGGAAACAATCATATCGACTTTATTCAACATATCGGGCAGGCCGGTAAACGCGGCATCCCCGTAGTCGGCGTATCTTTCTGCGCATATCAGGGCCAGCTTGTTGTCGGCAACGAATATGCCAAAGCTATGGTTGAAGAAAATATGGATAAAGGCGGTTTTGAAAACGACGTTGCCGGTTGCTCCTGCGTAACCGCTTCCGTTGCGGCTCGCGCTATTCAGATGCTCAAGAACGAAATGGCCGGGGTTGAAGTGTTGCCGGCGCCTAAGAAATGGAATAATGATGTCATCAACGACAACAATAAATTGGTCGGCCAACCGGAAACAGTGCTCTTGGATGTAGGTACATTGCACTAATGGCAGAACTGAGCTATCAGTTAAACCCTGTTCTCATGGGCGGTGTTATCACAAAAACGGCCGGCGACGATGTGAAAATAAACCTGAACGGACGCTTGGGGGTACTGTACGTAAAGAAATCTCTCTTGCTGCACCCCGATGATATTACTGAAAATGACAGAATAGGATTCTATTTCAGCTATCTGCAACTAACGGAACAGCCGCTGGATTATGATTATACGCCCCTTTCGGCCGACACGGATACGGAACCATGCCTTGTTGGCGGCATATTGGAAGAAGTAAACGATACGGCCGTAAAGGTGCGTATCGGCCGGAATCTGGGTACCGTAGCCGTACCGCGGCGTTGGGTTTTTACCGATAAGGAACCGGCGGAGCAAGACCATGTTGAATTTTATTTGAGCCGTATCAAGCGAGTTCAGGACTATTGATACGGGAAACCATATAAGGGAGGTTTGTTTCCATGAAATTAACAACAGTAGAAGGGATGCGCTCTGAAATTTTCGTGCCCCTTACACCGAAACCGATTTTTACAGAATTAAAGAAACCCCTCAATAAATGCAAAGTGGCATTTATTACGGCAGGCGGTATTCATAAAAAAGACCAGAAACCGTTCAACACATCCGGTGATTTTTCGTACAGAACCATTGAATTCGATACACCGTCCGATCAGCTTATGGTTACGCACGGCGGCTTCGATAATTCCGATATCAACAAAGACGTTAATGCTATGTTCCCGATTGATCGTCTTCATGAACTCGTTAAGGAAGGATTCATAGGATCTCTGCCGAAAGAAACGTACACCTTCATGGGCGGCGGCGGCAATGTTGAAAAATTCACTAATGAAACAGGCCCGGAAATTGCCCGGAAATTGAAAGAACAGGGTGTCGACATCGTTCTTTGCACCGGCGGTTGCGGTACATGCCACCGTTCGGCCACGATTGTTACGCGCTGCTGCGAAGCGGAAGGTATGAGTTGCTGCGTTATCGCCGCATTGCCCCCGATTGCTCGTCAACAGGGTGCGCCTCGTATTACGGCTCCTCATGTGCCCATCGGCTCCAATGCAGGTGAACCGAACAACAAAGAAATGCAGACGGCTATTTTGAAAGAATCGTTGGAATGGGTAAGAGATTGCCCGAGCTTCAACGGCTTGAAAGTATTGCCGTACGAATACAGACATAACGTTTAATTCGTATGCATGGAGCGGGAAGAAAGGGTGCGATGTGATTCGTGCCCTTTTTTCCGCATATCGGAAGAAAGGTGGTGTGTATATTGGGATTGGGGCCGAGTACAAAAATGACCACGCTCCATCATTACCGCTGCCCGGTGACGAAGGCGCTTATCCGTGATCGCGACGTATCCGTGCAAAGCCTTATCGTCAATGGCGTATCGGAGAGATATGATGATAAAGTGTTTACTGCCGTACGTACGGGAGAATTGGCGGAAGGCCTGCATGCGGACGGCGCTATCGTCGTAACGGACGGCTGGGGGAATCACCATATCGATTTTGTCACGGTTATAGAAGAGTTCGGCAAGAGAGGAATACCGTCAGTCGGCATGAGCTATATCGGGCAACAGGGGAGGCTTGTATGTACGAACGGGTATACGGATATGCTCGTCGATTTCAATAAGAATACGTCCGGTTATGAGTCTTCTATTGTCGGGGATAATAATTTGGAAGACTATGATGCTTTTAAAGCATTAGGTCTCCTGAAACTGAAACTAAAACGTGAAGGCATAGCGCTCAAAAAATCATGTGAAGAGAGAGAACAGCGAATATGCATACGGCGCTGCTCCTATCCCATAAAAACAGTGGCCTTCGGTGATGTAACGGCGGTGGACGGCGCATTGTTGACCATACGCACAGATATAGGCGAGATTCACGATAAAGAACGGGAATTTATCAGTGAAGCACGGGTACATATCATCAAACCGGGAGAGCGGCATGTACGGGTACACACTAATCTTGACTTTATGCCTGTTGCATGTAAGACGGAAGGAACAGTAGGAGAAGGACGGACAATCCTGCTTGACGGCGTTACGGCCATGCTCACCGGCGGAGAGGCGGACGGTGCTTATGAACCGCATAATATCGGCTCATCGGAAGGATTTTTAGATAAAGTTGTGCGTTTTGATCGAAGCGGTACCCCGGCGGCGACCGATATATTGCTGCATATAGATGTTACTTTTGAACCGGCTATGGGGAGTACGGTTGAAGCGATTCGTTCCGCCCATCGTCTGGCGGACAGGGTGCTTAATGAAGTGCGCGCGGCTATGAAAAATCTTATAATAGAAGACAGGGCATATCATCTTCTGGAGAACCGGATATCCCCGCAAAAGGCGAATATTATTGTTGTAAAGATCGTATCCGGATTGGGGAACATGTATGAAACAGCTGTATTTCCCTTTGAACCGGCAGGTATAATAGGGGCGAAGTATCTTATGGATATGAGTAATATACCTGTGCATATAACACCTTTTCAGTGTTTGGACGGTGCCGTTCATTCATTGTTGTAATAGAAAGCACATAAAAGGGTTCTATAATAAATGTTGGGGTCAGCACCGAATAGGCGCTGACTTCAACATTAT
>ERZ773263.64-NODE-64-length-78198-cov-4.119038_pt1 | contig 78198 bp, 59 predicted proteins | sample MGYA00511076_ERZ773263 | MGnify/ENA primary metagenome ERZ773263 (study PRJEB29015, sample SAMEA2738155) | human oral metagenome | biome: human oral; feature: human-associated habitat; material: saliva | place: China | collected 2195 ... | reverse complement strand
TCCTGACTTAGGTCATGGGCGCGTGACGTGAATTATATTGACATCCCAGCCAGGGGCTTTAGATAACGAAAGGGTCGATCGGGCGCACTAAGAGGGTAAATGGGGGTATGTAAAATCGCCCACATGAGTCCGTACATCCGCACCGTCCGCACCCAATCCGGAGCGACCGCAGTGCAGATCATCTACTCCCGTGCCAGTGGCAAACGCACGATGGACCACGTCGGATCGGCCCACACCGACCACGAGCTTGCCGTCCTGATGGCCCAAGCACAGCAGATCATTGATAAGGATCAATACACCCTTGACTTCGGCGACCAGCTCACCCCACGACAAACCGGTACAACCACAAACCCGGTCCCGGTCACGGGGTAAAAAGCAGGTTATCTTCTTGACGCCATTGACGTGATCTACAGCAGAATCGGGCTCGATGCCGCCACCGACGGGGATGGTGTGTTTAAAAATTTGGTCACCGCCCGGATTATTCACCCAGGATCAAAGCTTGACTCCATCGAAACTCTGGACGAAGTGGGGGTCACCTCAGCTTCATATCGCACCATCACCAGAGCACTGCCTGTTTACGCCACACCAGACTTCCAAGCCAAACTGACCGCACAACTAGCTACTCACGCCCAGATCGGGCGGGGAACCTTTGTGCTATATGATGTGACGACCTTGTACTTTGAAACAGATAAGGCAGATCAACTGCGTAAACCTGGTTTTTCCAAGGAGCGTCGATTGGAACCACAGATCACGGTCGGAATGCTCACCGACAATGCGGGATTCCCGCTAGAAGTGCATGCATTTGAGGGAAACCGAGCCGAGACCACCACCATGATCCCGATGATAGAAGCCTTCCAAAAAACCTACGGACTGGAGACCATCACGATTGTCGCCGATGCGGGCATGTTTTCAGCAAGCAATAAGAAAGCCATTGTTGATGCAGGTCTGGACTATATCTTCGGAGTGAAGTTTAAAGATGTCCCGTATCCGGTTGAGCAGTGGCGTAAAGAACATCCCGAAGTTGACTACAGTGACGGGCAGATATGGACTCACCACAATCGTGGCGACCGTGGGCCGTATGGCACCCCGATTGCGGTAACTCACTATCAGTATTCCCACGATAGGGCACGTCGCAGTCTTAAAGGCATTGATGAGCAGGTTGCCAAGGCTGAAAAAGCCGTAGCTGGCAAGATTGCGGTGAAACGGAACCGGTATGTGGATCTGCGCGCTCCAGCCAAGCGTGTCAACTATACCTTGGCGAATAAAAATCGTGCACTTGCGGGGATTAAAGGCTACGAAACATCGAGGGTGGATCTAAGCGCTGAGGAGGTTATTGATGCGTACCGGCAGTTGATCACGATTGAGAAGTCGTTTGTGGGGTGTCAAAATCGGATCTTAAAGCCAGGCCGATTTTTCACCGCAAGGCTGATTCGATTGCTGCTCACTTGGTGGTAGTGATGGCCGCGATGGCGGTGGGGCATGGCCTAGAGCAGGCATCGGGGCTGTCGCTCAAGCGTGTGGTGCGTACATTGCGCAAAGTATCAAACCTTTACGTTGGAGGTGGCTGGACAAGTTGTGCGTGCGGCCACGCCGGTGCCTGCTGATGCACGGCAGATACTGGAGAAAATCGGCGTCAATGTGGACCAGTAGGGCGCACTAAAATGACCTAAGTCGGGTTACAGGCTGCGCACACAAAAATAATCCACAGCGATGCATGCCATGGAATAAATTCTCTGCACTTGGCGCAGAAGCGCCTGGCGGCACGGAATCCTTCTTGCGTGAGATCATGAGTACGGTGTCGCTCTATGGCTCCAACTGGCCAATCCACCTGCCAACGCCAGCTCACTCAGTGGCATCGTCTTTGGTCGATCACGCAGTCTCTGCACCAAATGCCACATGCACGTTCAATGTCCGCAGAGATTTCTTGTGTCTCGATACAGATAGTGGGGCATTTGTCTATCGGTATTGGCGGGGGCATGGGTATCCGGAGAGAGATGGATAGGAATGTTTTTCGAAGTTGATCGCATCGATTAACTGCACTTGAAAGCGCCTGTAGAAGTATCTGTTTTATCTGATTAATGACACTATACGGTTGTTTCCGATCTTCCAGATACTTCTATACGATGGCTCGCGCTGATCTATATGCCATATTCGGCGTCGGCTCACTCACCTCGCACAACCTTCCGCACAGTATCCTTACCGACGCCCAACCGCTGTGCAGTATGTTTTACTGTGCCAATCTCGGCGTAAGCCTGCCACACCCGCTCTTGGAAGGCAGGGTCGGCTGGGTTGGTGCGCAGCGTCTCCCCTGCCTGCTTGAGGTGCCGCGCCACCGTGGTGCGGTGGAAGCCAAAGCGCGTGGCGATCTGCGCCACCGTCTGCCCCGCCTGGTGCAGCGCCACCATCTCTTCCACCAGTTGCGGAGGCAGGTAGCGGTTGATCCGCCGCGGTGGAGTGGTGGAAGACGTGGTAGCTGGCGCGGGTGTCCGCACTGCTGCGCCGTCGGCCGGCTGATGAGAGATGGGCGTCATTGAGCCTGCGGCGGGCTGCGTTGCCATGGTGGCTTCTGCTGGCGCGCCTGGCTCTCCATTCTACCCAGACGTCTCTGCGCCAACCATAGTGGCGGAGCTTGGTGGAACACCTAGGTCTTCATCTTGTTCATGCTTCTCTGCGACTGTCCTGGCAGCCGGGGAGTCTGCATCGTCCTCCTGCCCAGGCTCCTCCACGCTGTCCGCGTCGGCGGTATTTGCCGAAGCACTCGCCCGATTGCCTTGCTCAGTGTCCGCTCTGCCGGCCACGTCTAGCGAACTGCCAGGATCCTCCGTCTGTGAAGAGCCGTGCCCCGTCGGCACTACTGCAAGGTCAACGACGCCCATCACATACCGCCAACACGCCTCCCATTGTTTTGAGTGGGGTAGGGAGAGGGCGACCAGATGAAACCCACGCCAAAGCAGGGCGTGGGTTTTTGTTTTGTGGGGCCGACGTAGAGCAGGTCCACCCGCAGTTACAACAATCACTGTTTTTTGAACTTAGCGATGGAACGATGTGATCCGCTTTTCATGTGCAGAATTGGATACGGCTCGTCTTGGGAATCAACCTCACCCCTACTCTCAACCATGAACCTGTGAAACTACTAAAACCCGAGTACCTGCCGATTCTGCACATTGACATCAACAACAGAGACGGCGTATTGGACTGTGACATGAGCAAGCAATGTGCTTCACACCCCTTGACCATGCGCAATATTGTCAACAAACAGCATTGCCAGACTGTTTCCATGCACACCAACTAACCAACCAGTTCGTCCTCTTACTCGGCAACATAGAAGCTGGCCTGGGAGATTAGACTACAGCAAGCTAGGGTTGGAGCTCAGGTCGGCAGCTTTCATCAAGAAAATCCAGGCATGAAATCAATCGCGCTGCGCTGAATTTCAACAAGACTGATAGTGTGTCTCATGCAGCTAGTGTGTCCCATGCAGGACGCTGAAACGCCGACCCCTACAGCCTGACACCGGTGCACGGCCAACTGCTGGCCCAACTTTTTGACTTGCTATTTTCGAATTTTAAAAACTAACAGCAATTAACACTAGCGGATCGCGAAAGTGATTGCTAGAATTGAAGATATGCCTCCATTTAAACGCCTCAACACACGGAGACCGAACTCGGCCACCGCGACCATTGTTCGCACCAATCTTCGCAGGGTGAGAGAAATGCAAGGATTAACCCGTGACCAAGCCATCGCCCGGATCGAACAGCCTACAATAACCACTACCGCACTGGGGAAGGCAGAAACAGGCGACCGCAACATCACAGCCATCGAACTTGCCCAACTGGCGGTTGCATACCAGACACCCGTCCAATCCTTCTTCGTTCCATGGGGCAATCAAAGATCCGCTACTCCCTCATTGAGTGGCGCAGACTTTCGCACAGGACCCAGGGAATCTCAAAAGTGGCTACTTGGTGGCGTTTACCCAGGCTACCCAGATGCAATCACACACTCAGGCTCTGCAATTCAAGGCGCACTCAACACCCGTATATTTACCAACCCCCAGGCGTTACTTGAACTAGATACTGACCCCAGCCCAGAGAACTATATCAGACTTATCTTAAAAGAGCTCGATGTCTTCCTGCAGCCACTTGATGACGCCATCAAAAGTCTTACCAAGGGTATGACTGAACTCTGCGGATTCGATCCACTACCCTATTTCTATGGACACACCCCATCAAAGGAATCTGGTTACTGGCCAGAAGACCTTGATGCACCACTAACAGAATATATCACATCAGACCCCACAGAGGCACTGACCAAACTTGAAAGTCTACAAGATACTGCACAACATCTTGAGGCCAAGTACCTCTACCAGTACGACACAGATTGCCAGTATTCCACCATCGAAGAACTATGGCACATACATGAGACAATCAAGGAGCGCACTAAGCCAATTAGTTATTTCCCAAACTTCGTAGCTGCAGTCACCTACTCATACAAGCATTGCTAACAGTAGAGAACATTGAAGACATACACAGCAGAACAGCACAGTTATGAAGTCACACAAATTTGCCAATAACTGCTAGGCGCAAAATCCGGATCACTAGAGTGCATCAAGCAAAAAGCAAGCATCCCCCGAGGCAACAGACCACGGGGATGCCGAAAAGTAAGTGCAACGACCTGCGTCGCTGCGCGATGCATTTATAGTAACGCAACCTGCCTTAATCTCAACTTCTCCGCACCACTACTCCCCCACCAACACCAAGGAGCAGCATTACGATCAGCGCCACTGCCAGCGCGGATCCCGATCCGGCGTTGCCGATGGTGGTAAGCGCTGAGGTTGGATAGTGCAGGGGCATGAGGGCAGAAATGGCCTGCGCCCACGATGCGGTTTCGGCGGCGGCTGAGGTTTTCCACACCCATCCCACCACGCCTACTTGGGCGATGCTACCGACAGCGAGCGCGATGCGCCCCCAACGCTCACCAAGCAGGGACAGCAGGGCGGAACTGCCGAACACGGAAACTCCCGCCGTGGCGCACAATGTCAGAACCCCCAGCAGTGCACTCCCCACACCAAGCCCATTCGCAAGGAGAGCGAAGAGCACACTACCCACAAGCGCCAGACCACCGGATACTCCCAGCAGGTTCAGCCAATTTCGACCACCACCGGTGCTCCAGACATAGGCCACCCCTGCGGCGCTGACCAGCGTGGCGATGAGGAAGGCATACATGGGTGGCAAGCTGGAGGTTTTCTCAGGCTCGGAATCAGTATTTTCCGCAGGTTGCACCTGTGTCACTGCGGGCAAGGCACGCTGCATGGCGGTGGTTTTGTCCTGGGTTGCCTTAGCCATTCCGTCAATGCGCTGGACGCCGTTGTGGAGCTCACCAACGGAGGCTAACGCGGCGTCGACACCCGTGGCGTATTCCTGCATGCGGGAGGACAGCTGCTTGGAACCGTCGGTGGCCGTGTAAATGGCGTCGTGGTATTGGGAACCGGGTTGGGTGAGCTGGTTGGCGATGTCGCGGGAACCGCTGCGTAGCTGGGCGAGCTGGTCAACCGTTCCACCACCGAGTTTGAAGCCCGCCACCTGAGAGCGGAAGCCAGCGAGTTGTTTGCGGGCATCGGCAGCATCGGGAGCGGGATTGGCGGCAAGTTTGCGGTCGGCGTCGTCAATGGCGGCGAGGAGCTGCGGCTGCAGGGCAATGACGCCTTGCACCTGTTCCACAGCCTGGTCCACACCATCGGCGACTTGGCTGGCTGCGGAGCCCAGCTGTCCCGTGCCTGCCTGGATTTGCGTCATACCGTCAGCAAGCTGTTGGGTACCGTTTGCAAGTTCTTTGGTCGCACCAGTCATGTCGTTGGCGCTACCAGTGAGTTTGTCTACACCTGCCACGAGTTCCCCAGTGCCGGTGACCAGAAAACCTGATTGCGTACCCGCCTCACCCGCTGCACGCCGAGCCCCCACGAGGCTTTCGGGCGGGATCCCGCCAGTACCACCCGCTACGGGAGCACCACTGGTGGTATCGCTGCTGTTGTTCCAGGTTTGAGAGACATCAGAACCTGATGCAGCAACATAGATAGCACCACCGATGAGCGGCAGCGCGAGGGCAAGACTGACAAGGAAGGTGCGCAAGGGGCTCATGTATGCAGTCTAGCTGTATAAAAGCCGTGAGCGCAGATGCTGACTCATAAGCAAACGCTGAACAAACAACAAGAAGCGCTGCATTCAGGCACGTGGAATTGCCACCGCTGGTAACGTGGTTTTGTCTATAGTCCCCGATTTTTCAGGTGTGTAGTGCCGTGACCTTGCTTGTTGTGCTTGTGCTATCGGCGGTTGCTGTGGGGGTTTCCCCGTTTGCTGTTCGCGTATTGGACCGAAAAGCTGGGTGGCCGTTAGCGGCGTTGTTTATTGCCGCTGCGTGGGTGATGGGACGCCATGTCCCTGACGTTATTTCCCATTCACCATTGTCCTACAAGATAACGTGGCTTAAGGATGCCATTGCCCCAGGGATGGATATTGATTTTGCATTGCGGGGAGATGCCCTCAGCGTATTTTTTGCCCTGTTAGCTCTTGTTATTGGCGCGGCTGTGTTTATCTATTCCGCCGCATACTTGCATAACAATGACGGCAATACCAGCTTCTATCTCATCATGTCAGCATTTATGCTGTCGGTGCTGCTACTGGTGTTGTCGGACGATGTTGTGGTGCTGTTCATCGCCTGGGAGCTGGTGTCCATTGGTTCGTTCCTGCTCATCGCCCGGGCAGGATCGGGTGGCGAGGCAGGTTCGATGCGCACATTGATCCTCACCTTTACCGGTGGTTTGACCCTGCTTGCGGCGGTAGCGATTATGGCCACTCAGGCCGGAACAACCAACCTGACGGATATTATCGCCTCGAATTTCTGGACGGAAAAACCCGGTTTGACCACCGCCATCGCCATGCTTATTGCAGTGTCTGCGTTTACCAAATCGGCGCAGTTTCCTTTCCATTTCTGGCTACCGGAAGCCATGGCCGCAGCCACTCCGGTGAGTGCGTTTCTGCACGCCGCCGCCGTGGTAAAAGCAGGCATTTATCTGCTGTTGCGTTTTTCGCCGGTATTCCATAACAATGCCGCCTGGAATGTTCTACTCATAACGGTAGGTATGTTTACTGCCGTCATGGCCGCATTGTTTGCGGTGCAGAAAACAGATTTGAAGCGCCTGACCGCGTATTCCACGGTGTCTCATTTGGGCTGGATCGTGGCAACCATTGGCGTGGGAACGCCGTTTGCCCTGGCAGCAGCGCTGGTACACACGTTTGCTCACGCCCTGTTTAAGTCGAGTTTGTTCATGTTGATTGGCGTGGTCGATCACCAGGCCGGATCGCGTGACGTTCGTCGCTTGGGCTCGCTCTACCGCCAGATGCCGTTCACCTTTATTTCCGTGGTGGTGGGCGCATTGTCCATGGCTGCTGTTCCGCCACTACTGGGGTTCATTTCTAAGGAAGGGATGCTGGAAGCATTCACCGAGGCACCCCTCCCAACCGCCGCCGTATGGTTGCTCCTCGCCGCCGCAGCAACGGGCGCGCTGCTGACAATCACCTATTCCACTCGCCTGGTGTTCGGTGCGTTTGTGGATGGCCCCCGCGACATGTCGCAGGTCAAGGAAGCCCCCGTAGTGCTGTGGCTTCCAGCCGCTCTGCCTGGGTTGATGTCGGTGCCGCTGGCCTTCATGGTGGGTGTGCTGGACGCTCCGGTAGGGGCGGCCGTCGATACGCATGTGCACCTGGGATTGTGGCACGGGGTGAGCACGCCGCTGCTGATTTCCCTGGGTGTCCTCGCTGCCGGGGCCGTTGTGGTGTGGAAACGTCAGGCGGTGTTTGCGCTTGCCGACGCCCGCCACTTCCTCCCGTTCAACGGAAACAAGGCGTTGCAGGGGCTGCTGTTGGGTATGGCTCGCTGGGGTCGTTTTGTGGCGCGCATGGCAGATTCCTACAGCCCGACCCCGCACCTGACCTATCCGATCCTCATGATTGTGCTGCTCACAGCCGGAACCACCATGTTCCCCGGCGTAGATGGCGTGCCCATGCAACCGCGTGTGGACGGCATTGACCGTCCCATGGACCTACTGCCGCTGGCAATCGTGGTGGTGTCGGTGATCACGCTCATCACCACGCACTCGCGCCTCACCGCAGCTGTGATGCTGGGCACCACCGGCGTGGGTGTGACGTTGCAGATCCTGATGCTGGGTGCCCCAGACGTGGCGCTCACGCAGTTCCTAGTGGAGTTGCTGGTGGTGGTGATCATCATGTTTGTGCTGCGGCAACAACCCGAGTTGTTCCACCGCACGTCCAGGCCGCGTAGCGCGCGCGCCGGGATTATGGCCATCGCCGCTGGTGTGGCCACCTTCTTGGGCGTGTGGGCGCTGTTGGGCAGGCACGAACGTCCAGAGATTGCGATGTGGTACCTGCGGGAAGCCCCCGGCATTTCGGGTGGCGCAAACGTGGTGAACACGATTCTTGTTGAATTCCGTGCACTGGATACCATGGGCGAACTTTCGGTGCTGGGTATGGCTGGTGTGGTCATTGCAGCGGTGGTCGGATCGATTCCCCGGCACCCCTTCCTCAAAGGCACCCACCCCACGCCGTTCGCACTGCCTGAGGTGAATTCGATCCCCATGCGCATGCTGTGCCGCGCGCTGGTGCCAGTGCTGGGCGTGCTGGCGTTTGTGATCTTCATGCGCGGGCACAACGATCCTGGCGGTGGTTTCATTGCGGCGCTGGTGGCCTGTGCCGCCGTGGTGGCGCGGTATTTGTCCAAGGGGTCGGACGGGCCGATCGTCAAGCAGAACACACCCTTCTATCTGACTGGGTTCGGCATGCTCACGGCGCTATTCGCGGGTGTGCTGGGGCTGACGCATGGGTCGTTCCTCTACCCCATTCACGGGCATATCCTGCACCAACACGTGACCACCTCCATGATCTTTGACCTGGGTGTGTTCCTCGCCGTGCTGGGCATGCTCACCCTGGCAATTAACGCCCTGGGTGGACCACAACGCCCCGGCGCGGACCGTGATCTCCTCCCGTTTACCCGCGGCAGCAATCATCCTCTCCCCCAGACGCCGCAGGTTGATGCTTCTGACACTTCCGAGGCTGGTGTTTCCTCATGATTATTGCTGTGACTATCGCCGTGTTGGTTGCGGGCGGGGTGTACATGATCCTGCAGCGCGGCATGGTGCGCATTGTGTTTGGCATGGGTTTGGTCAGCCACGCCACAAACTTGCTGATCCTGACCACGGGCATTGGGGCATGGCGTAGCGAACCGTTTGCTGAGCGCACGCCCCTATCCGACGCGGCTGACCCGTTGCCCCAGGCGTTTGTGTTGACGGCCATTGTGATCACAATGGCCACGACGGCGTTTACGTTGACGCTGGCGGCGCTGGGTCGTTCCGACGATACACGCACGGTGGAGGACCCGGAAGAAGAGTCACCACTGGAGACCCGTGGCCGTACCGCCTCGGTGTCAGAGTCGGCGGTAGCTAAGGAGGAGCAGCGATGAGCGGCGTGATGCTGCCTTTGTTCATGGCCAGCGGTTTGGCGGGCGCGGCGCTGGCTGTGGTGTCCCCGTGGCGGGTGCTTCGCGACGCCCTGGCACTCGTCATTCCAGCTCTCGGAACTGTTGCCGGGATATGGTTGTTTGCCACCACCGCGCAGCACGGAACCATCGCCCACAGCGTGGGGTTGTTTACCGGCGGAGTGGCCATTCCTTTCGCTGCAGATGCGCTGAGTGCGGTGATGATTGTCGCGGCGTCGATAGTGGCGTTCGCCTCCAACTGGTTTGCGCTGGTGGTGGGCGAAACCCGGGCGCGTTTCTACCCGGCACTGACGCTGATGCTGTTGGGTGGCGTGTACGGCGCGCTGCTGACGGCGGATTTGTTTAACTTGTTTGTGTTCATTGAGGTGATGCTGCTGCCGTCCTACGGCCTGATCACCATGACCGGGTCGTGGTCCCGTCTGGCCGGTGGCCGCATGTTTGTGCTGGTGAACCTGCTGACGTCAACGGTGCTGCTGATCGGCGTGTCCATAGTGTATGGCGTGATCGGCACAGTGAACCTAGCCGCGCTCGCGGGCGCAGCCAAAGGCAATGGACCGTTGACGGTGGCGATGGGCCTGGTGGTGCTGGCACTGTCGGTGAAGTCGGGCCTATTCCCCGTGCATACGTGGCTGCCGCGCACCTATCCGGGAACCTCAGCTGCGGTGATGGGTTTGTTCTCTGGGCTGCACACCAAAGTGGCGGTGTACGCCCTGTACCGCATCTATGTGGTGGTGTTTGACCTGGATCAGCGCTGGGCGTGGACGATTATCATCTTCTGCGTAGTCTCCATGCTGGTGGGTAGTTTCGCCGGGCTTGCGGAGCACGCCATGCGACGCATTATTGCCTACCAGATGGTCACCGGCATGCCATACATCGTGGTGATGCTGGCGTTCAGTGCCGACGATCCCACACGCGCCGTCGCCGCCGGCATTGTGTACATGGTGCACCACATGATCACCGTGGGGTCGCTGGTACTCACCGCAGGTGCCATTGAGGAAACCTACGGCACGGACCTGCTTTCTCGACTGGACGGGTTGGCCCGCCGCGACCCCCTGGTGGCTGCCGTGTTCGCCATGGGTGCGTTCTCCATCGTGGGATTCCCCCCATTTTCTGGCCTGTGGGGCAAGGTGCTCGTGGTCACGGAAATCGCACGCGCCGGGGATTGGCACGCCTGGCTAGTCATTGCCGTGATTATTGTGGCGAGTTTCGGTGCGCTACTGTCCATGATCCGCCTGTGGAGGGAAGTGTTCTGGGGCGGCAACGTCCAACTCCCCGACGGCCTGTACGTGCCATTGACCAAACTCGCACCCGGCGCGGCATTGATTGTGGTGTCCGTGGGCATGTTTATCGCTGGTGGCGCGCTTATCGACGCCGCGATGACCGCCGCCTCCGGCCTGCTTGATGTTTCCGGGTATCAGCACGCCATCCTGGGTGACGTGAACGCTGCAATTGGAGTGGTGAAATGAACCGGATTATTCATGGCGTACGGTACTCAACCTGGCTGATCGGCCAGGTGATCGTGGGCGCGTTTGTCATTGTCTTCGATGTGATCAGGGTGCGATCCCAAATGCACCCAGCGGTGGTGGAGTACCCCCTGCGGGTGCGCTCCGACTGGGAATTAGCGGCGTTTTCCACCTCCATCACCATGACCCCGGGTACGTTGTCGTTGGGTTTTAAAGACGTGGACGAGTCGGGCTGCCCACGGGTTTTGCTGGTCCATGCGGTGTACGGGGCGGACCCGGACGAGGTCATCGCGGGGCTTGCGGACATGGAGGAACGCCTCGCGCCACACGTCAAGGAGGTTGCGTAAATGACTATGGTTCTGTGGGCGTGCATCGCCGTCATTGGGGTATCTCTGCTGGCCACGCTGCTGCTGATGGCGCGAACCAAGGATGTGCCCAGCCGAGCGGTACTGGCGGACATGATTTTCTACTGCATGATCGCCACCTACCTGGTGTGGACACTGTTGAATGACTCCTCCATAGCCTACGAAATCACTGTGCTAGGCGCGCTGCTTGGCCTGCTCAGCACAGTGTCCATGGCACGCATCCTGTCGAAAGGACGCCGCTGATGAGTATTGCCGCTGTCATTGCAACCGCGCTGGTGGTGGTGGCCACCCTCCTGATCGTGGCGACCGTGATTGCCCTGTGGCGTGCCCCCGACGCCGTAACCCGCGCAAACCTCATGGGCCCCACCACGGGTGTCGCCGCTCCCCTGCTCATCATCGCGAAAGTAGTGTACGACACCGCCGACGGCATCACCCCCAACAGCCTCATCCGCGCCGTACTAGCAATCCTGGGACTGCTGATCGTGGCCTCCGTGTCCGGGTTCTACATGGGGCGCTCACTGCAGGAGACCGCGCGGGAACGCGCCGAGGCTGCTGACGCTTAGTGTGAGTTCTAGTCCCGGGCAACCACGTACGGTGCCACGCTGCTGAGCTTCTCGCATGTTTCCTCATGCTCTCTGGCGGGCGTGGACCCCAGCACAATGCCAGCGCCAGCGCGCAGCCATGCTTTCCCCGCATGCTGGTACACGGTGCGCAGCACCAGGGCAGCGTCAAGGGAACCATCGCTGTCGGCGCGCAACACAGCACCCGAATACAGCATGCGGGGTGCGGTTTCATGCTTTCTGATCAACTCGTAGGCCGGGGCCTTCGGGATTCCCGAGGCGGTAATCGCTGGGAACAACACCGCCAGCGCATCCCACGCGTTCTTCCCGTCCGCCAAGCGGCAGTTCACCCGCGAACCTAGGTGCTGCACACTACCGCGAGGTTTGATCTCCATAAACTCAGACACCCACGGACCGTTCGCGTTAGCAACCATGCTCAGTTCCTCACAAGCAAGCTTCACCGATGCAGCATGCTCGAATATTTCCTTCGGGTCGGACAACAACTCACTGCGCAGAATCTCATCTTCCACCGCGTCCCCGGTCAACGCCCTAGTCCCCGCGAGTGGCTGGGTGGACACCTCGCCGCGGGAATTCACCTCCACCACTGTTTCCGGGCTGAATCCAGCCGCCTGCCAGTCACCCAGCGAGAACAGGAAGGAGCGTGCCGGGGTGTTGGCTGCCCTGCCATGCAGGTAGGTGTCCAGCATGTTCACGGTAAAGGGGAGGTCAACCACGCGGGAGAGAATGACTTTTTGCAGGACACCGGCCTGAATCTCCGCCACAGCTGCTGCGACAGCATCAAGGTAGCGCTGATCCAGTGCGCGAACATTGGCCCCTCGTGGGGGTTCGGGCTGATAGGGGTCAGCCGATTCGATGATGCTGCGGAGTTGGGCCACCACATCTGGGGCAACATCGTCGCTAGTGCGGATGGTGACGTTCTCACCTGCGATGCGGATTTCAATACCAGGGATAAGGAAGTGTGCTATTTCCTGCCCTGCTGCCCCACCGGAGGCGAGTTCAAACCCCACCCACCCATAGATTGCCTGGTCGTGGGCGTAGTCGGCGCCCTGAATGGCATCGCGCACCGCATCCCACGGGGCGTCGTGCCCGCCGTGCAGGGTGAATTCCCAGACAGGCTGGGCCACAATGAAGGTGACCTCGCCCTGTTCGTAGACAATGTAATCCCCCAGTGCGCTGGTGAGCGCCGCAAGAATGTTCCGTGTTGGTTGTGCTGTGGTGAGGATTGTTTCTGTAAACATGCCTATCTCCTTGAAGTCCGCGTGGTGGCCGGTGCGTGCGGTGACCTCGCAGTAGCAGCACAAATAGGCCATAAAACGACAATCACCAGCACACAACAAGGTAGACGACCGTGCGCCTCGCATGATGGGGTGGGTAATGCGGGCGCGGGCCATCTCCCCAGTGGGCTGGTTTGGGGTAATGGGTTCCTAGTAAAAGTTACCCAAGCGCAACGTCTGCGTCGAATTCACCGCGCACGGCCTTGGAGTAGGGGCAGAAGGCGTGGGCCTTCTCCACCAGCTCGGCGGCGTTAGACAGCTCGTCCTGGTTGGCAAACGCAACGGTGATGGTGCCGCTGAGGCGGAAACCCTCGTCGCTGGGGTCGCGGTTCAGGGACACATCGGCGGTCACGGTGGGCTGGTGGTGAGCGACGTCAACACCCGCGTTCTTCATGATGAGCTGAAGCGCGCCGTTGAAGCAAGATGCCCAGGTGGCGGCAAACAGCAGCTCGGGGTTGGCGGCACCGCCTGCACCACCGAGTTCCTTCGGCGGGCGAACATCAAGGGCGAGGTCGCCAGCCTTGGATTCGACGCGGCCGTCGCGGCCCCCACCGGTGGAGGTGACGGTTGCGGTGTACAGAGTTTCTGCCATGGTCAGTGTCCTTTCATCTGTGAGACAGTCCACACTATTGTAGATCACGACGTTCCTGCCGTGTCTGCTTCGCAGGGTAGCATGCACACTGTACCAATTCTTCTACCACCCATGGAGCAGGCAATGTCCAATACTGTGGAGCTTTACGCGGTCACGCCCACAGGCAACAAACTGGAGCATCGCTGCATTGCGGTGAATCCCTACGAGATCCCGCTGTTGTTTCAGCTACTGTGCAGCCACAACCCACAGCTCGTTCCCAGCCGCACGTTCAAGGACGAGGATGCGCTGGCCATTATCGGGGATTATGCGGAGGGCAAGCAGAAGGTTCTGGCATTCCTGGACCGCTGCGTGGAGCTGAATAATCAGCATTCGCTTGTGGAGACTGAAGAATTGGAAAACATGATTCAGCAGGTCACCACTGTGATAACCCAGCCCACATTGGAGGGCTGCACGCATGTGTTGTTGGAATCCGTGGATGTGGCCCAGATGATTACTAGCAATCTCAAACAGCAATTAAGGCGCGACCATGCAGAGATTACTCGCGTGGATGCTGCGGCAGAAGAGCGCCTGATCCGCATTTTCACTGAGTCCCCGAAGCAGGCTCCCACCGACGAGGAAGACGAGTTTTTCTTCCCCGATTTTGATGCCATGAGCGATGAAGAATACGCCGCCTACCTGCACAATGACATAGAAAAAACCGAACTCACCAGCACACCCCAGGAGAATCTTCATCGCTTAGGGTTTGCCGCATTTGGCGAGTTCGGTGACTACTACAATTTCACACAGTAAAGGGCTGCAGCAAAGGGCTTAGGCGCTGGTGAACAGCTCGCGCACACGGTTACCCAACCACGGATCAACGTTGGTCCAGTACTCGTACACTCGCTGCTCCACCTCGGGGGTGACGCCGTTCATCGCACGGCTGATATTGCCTGCAAGCCGTTCGCGCGCGGCGTCGTCAAGCACCTCCCGCACCAGAATGCCGGCCTGCATGAAGTCGTCATCGTCGGGGTGTTTTACGTAAGCATCACGGACGAATTCACTACCGTGGGTGTCCGCCCACAACCCCAGGTTGCCTGCAGACCCAAGGTTCGTATCGACGTCCGAGCTGGTGCCGGAATCCTGGAAACCTGCGGGCCGCCCGTAGCCGTTCGGGGAATACACCGGCTGGTCAGGGCCCTGGAACTGGTAGGTCATGGGGCCGTCGTGGCTGTAGGAATTCACCGGGCAGACCGGGCGGTTCACCGGAAGCTGATCCGAGTTGGCACCCACGCGGTAGCGGTGCGCATCGGCGTATGCAAACACGCGGGCCAGCAGCATCTTATCCGGGGAGAAACCAATTCCGCGCACCAGGTTCGACGGAGCGAACGTGGCCTGTTCGATCTGAGCGAAGAAGTTCTCCGGGTTGCGGTTCAGGGTGAAATGCCCCACCGGAATGAGTGGGTAATCCTTCTGGGACCAGGTCTTTGTCAGATCGAAGGGGTTCCAGCGATAGCTTGCGGCCTCATCTACGGGCATGATCTGTACCTTCACGTCCCAGGTGGGGAAATCGCCGCGCGCGATAGCATCGTACAGGTCGCTGCGGGAGGAATCGGCATTCTCACCCGCGACCCGTGCGGCTTCTTCGTCGGTGTAGAATTCCCAGCCCTGGCGGGTCTTGAAGTGGTACTTCACCCAGAAACGCTCACCTGCCTCGTTAATCCACTGGTAGGTGTGAGAACCGAAACCATCCATGTGACGGAAGCTCTTTGGAATGCCGCGGTCACCCATCACATAGGTCACCTGGTGTGCCGACTCCGGGGTACGGGTCCAGAAATCCCACTGCATGTTGGCGTCGCGCAGGCCGGAACCCGGCATGCGCTTCTGGGAATGAATGAAGTCCGGGAACTTAATGCCGTCGCGGAGGAAAAACACCGGGGTGTTGTTACCCACAATGTCGTAATTGCCCTCCGAGGTGTAAAACTTCAGGGAAAAACCACGCACATCGCGCCATGCGTCCGGGGAACCCTGCTCACCAGCAACAGTGGAGAAACGCAGCAGCAGCGGGGTGACAGTGCCGGGCTGGAACAGGGCTGCACAGGTGTAAGCGGACACGTCCTCGGTGACGACCAGCTCGCCGAAAGCGCCGGAACCTTTCGCGTGCACCACACGCTCCGGGATACGCTCGCGGTTAAAGTGGGCAAGCTTTTCAATTAAGTGAATATCGTGCAAAGATATTCCGCCTTGCTGGCCTTGGGTAACGGAGTGATTCTCGCTGGCGATGGGCGCGCCGTTGAGGTTTGTTGACGCACTGGCGGCTGCTCCGTGGGCGACGGGGCAACGTCCGGCGGAAACGATGGGGTCGGCGGCGGAGGGCTGGCTGCTGTTGTTGGGTGGGATGTGGGGCATGGGTTACGAATCCTTCCACTAGTGGGAGAGTCTTATCAATTCGGGCTTATCCATAGGTTATATATTGATAGGATAGAGCGCAACCAAGGTGATCCTTCATTAGGTAGATTCTATTTATCATGTCGGCCTATCGACGTATGTGGCATCGCCGCACCCCGCGCGTAACCTGGTATTCTTCCTTGTATGAACCCCCACGCAGCGCACGAATCGGCCGATGACGCCGTCACGGCACTCGCCCTCAAAGCAGGGCAAGGCGACCGCGCTGCCCTCACCGACTTCATCCAAGCCACCCAAAAAGACGTGTGGCGCCTCCTCGCCCACCTCGGCGGACAGGACATCGCCGACGACCTCACCCAGGAAACCTACCTCCGCGTCATGAGCGCGCTCCCCCGCTTCGCGGCCCGCAGCTCAGCACGCACCTGGATCCTCTCCCTCGCCCGCCGCGTCTGGGTAGACAACATCCGCCACGACATGGCGCGCCCCCGCAAGGCATCCACCCAGCCGGAAGCCATCGAAGCACGCACCCCCTCCTCCAGCACCTGGACCGAATGGGTAGACGCGCGCCTGCTTATCGACGCCCTTCCTCCCGAACGTCGCGAAGCCCTCATACTCACCCAAATACTCGGATACACCTACGAAGAAGCCGCCAAAATCACAGGTGTACGCATCGGCACCATACGCTCCCGCGTCGCCCGCGCCCGCGCCGACGTGATCGCCGCCACCCACGCCCAAGAACAAGAAACCAAGGCGTGGGGGCTGGGCTAACGTTTGCTGACTTAGTGGTGGAAGTATTTGTCGCGGTTAGTGCGAAGATATAACTCCCAGTTGGCGTATAGTCTCGCGATATTCTCCTCGTAGGTGCGGCGAGATGGGTTGTAGTCACTAGGGGGCATGTAGTACACGAACTTTTCTACTTCTTCATCGAAGCCAAAATCAGCGTAAATCGAGGCGACCTCATCTAAGGGATCTTGGTAGGAATCCCTGTTGATGTAGACGTGACGGAGGACAAGGTACTGCCATAGTGAAATATCTACGCTTGCGTTATGGGCGTTGACTAATGCATTGAGGGCATCCTCTATGGCCCACGTATCCTCGCTGTAGCAGGTTGAGAGATTGAGATGCAGCTGGTCAGCGAGCGCATCTGAAGCATCTAGAGTGGAGTCCGAAAAACGAACAACGTCCTCATAGTTGATCAGCCCCTGCTCAAGCCGCCATTGCAGGTCGCGCCAGGACATTGTACTGCCGCGTATGCCAGCAAAACCGATGTAGTGGCTTTCCATGGCGTTGTTCCTTCTTGCTTGACATGCTTGTTGGTTTGCTCAGCGCAGCGGGGTGATGGTTCCCTGCAGGTCAGCAAAAGCCCTCCTATCGGCAGGTTTCCATGAGTTGCATTGAAACGCAATACAGTTATCGCTGCGTTCAACCAGTATCCCACTGCTTTACATCCGTGAGTCCCCGGGGACCTACCGGATACTCGCTATATACAAGAGTTGACGATTCTGGCGTTGCACCATAAATAGGGTTTCGAGCGTAACGACGCTTCTTCAGGCGGGTGCGGTGAGGTGAACCGTATCTCCAGCTCATTCTGAACGTCGGTGATGCCAATCGCACCGAAAACCCGCAGCCCCTCCCACTCAAAATAGAAATACTTGATTGTTGGGCCGCGGCGCATCATCTCGCCAAAATCAGGAACGAAAGTTCCCTCCTATTGTGCTGAGACGATGCTAGCTGAGGTCAATGTCGAAATTCCTTTTTATTGAACGTTTCAACTGCCTCATCACATCGTCCACCGTTTTCCCCCGTCGAACAGATGACCTCAACGAGTCAGAGAAAAATTGCAGACCATCAATATACCCTTCTGAAGCCTCGTAATCAGGACGAGCTATCAACGGCCGATTATATGTAAGTGTCTTCTTCGAAGTTTTCGATGCTACCCAATCCACATCACTCCGATATTTCTGCACGAATGCGCATAGACAGAAAGCAAAATCACTAGCCAGACTGAAAAAAGTACCAGAAAGATCATCAAACTCCGGCCCCGTCCTATCCATGGACTCCCTACCTAGTTGCAGCAGCTGCTTCAAATCACCAAGAGTAGGAAAATCTTCCCCGCTAGTGGATCCTAGATACTCCGCAACATATGCAATCCTTGGTGCCTGATCCTCCTTAAACAACTTAACAACCTGCCGCAGCTGAGCTTTGGTCATCTCAGGAAAAGGCATTGGCTCATGACGTGGCGCAAACCACTCGTAAGCTTGATCAAAATCTTCAAAGTTCATGATTAGCTGTAAATTTTCCTTCCAAAACACAGGCAGAGCGCCTGAAGCGTCGGCAAGGTCAATGCCTACCTTTCCATCAAATTCTACGAGATAAAAACCGTAAAGATAACTTGAGCTAAATGATCAGCCAATTCTTCAAATCTATATTACAAGACGCTAGATACAAGAATCTATAACTCCACCCCATACATTGAGGTTCCAGACACCTGAATCAATAGCTATTTTACAATCCCTTAAACCAGCCTCTTTAGTATGCCTTATACCAACAGAGCTTAGTAAATCATCTTGAAAATAACTAAATTGTTTAAGTATAGTAAAATTATTCATCCATCATCCCATCAACCAACCGTTTCCTACCGCCGAACGGATAACCTCAGTGAGTCAGCGAAAACTGCAGACCATCAATATACCGTTCCGAATCCATACACTCAGGGCTCGCTATCAGCAACTGATTGGACGCCCTTGATCCCGGGCAATAAAAACGCATCTACATATCTGCGGAGATTAGCATTCACCAAACCAAAAATGCTAGCAGAATTCTTCACTCAAAATTATTTCAACCCTATCGCCTAAAATAAACAAATCAGAGAAAAATAACTCCTCTAATGACTCAGGGGCATCTAGGATGTCCCCGAGCTCTACACCTTCTTTTCCATCAAAATCAACGAGATGGGCACCAGTGGAAATAACCACCGCTGTTGTGTTCACAGCTTCTTGAAATCTATATGAGGACACATTAGCGACAAGAATAGTAACAGTTCCCCATACTTCAGCACCATCAATATAGTCCCGGGTATATATGACTACTTCACCATTTTTTCTCCCATCTTCCGCATATTTAATACTTACAGACCGCAACAAGGAATCTTGAAAGTAATTAAACCTTTCAAAAATGTCATACTTATTCAAGGATCACAACACCTCCCCTTTTCAAAATTTTCAATTTACCTGCAAGTCTATATGTCTTCCAATGAAAAATAACTTTGACGATAAAAATCTCTCAGCATCCTTGGGCTGACTTGGCAAATCTCCAAAGTCAATACCCAGTTTTCCATCAATATCCACAAGATGGACACCAGTAAGGATGGGCAATCTCATAATTCCAGGTTTTTGATAAAGTCTATATGACGAGAAGTCACCTACTGCAATATTAGCAACTTTGGGCACGTCTACGCCATAATATTCACCATACTCCCCACCCCTCCTAAGCGAGACGTGACAATTTATTTTTCCATCTTCAAGATAACTGATTACTATTGATTCCAGAAAGAATCCCCTGAAGTAGTTGAATTTATCAAAAGCATCTACAACATTCATACCTGACACCTCAATCATCTTTTCTATGTGCTTATTGGATTTATAGGGCTAACCCCTTCAGGTAAAGCGCCCCATCCAGCAGGAAGAGACTTATTTGGGATATGAATAGCGCCTTTACCGTGACCAGTACTAGGGGTCACCCGATCTGAATACCCAGCGTAGCTAAACCGCTTGAGCAGTGGCTTCACTAAGCTCCGCCTGGTCACAGTTTCGGTACCCCATCCCACCTTGTCATAAGTGTAGGAGGTTTCCCCACGCGGGTGACCAGAGTGCCTTTCGTCTCTCCCCCCACTGGCTGCACGTTCTGTGAAGCGTGAGCACTACGCACAGACCTCATAACACGCTCAGCCCCTGTCGCAGCAGTCGCCGCCAACGCTAGACCCATTGGAGTCACCGGCCCCAACACCGCCACCCCCTTCGCAGCACCGGTCTTGGTTTTCGCCGCAGCTACCTTCTTTTTCGCATAGCCCCTCTCACCTCGCTGACCAGCACGATCAACAGCACCACAATAATGACCACGAGGTCGGCAATCATCCACCACGCAAATCGGTAACGCGGACCTAGCGCGTCATGCGGTTCGGCGTCGAGAGCTATGCGCTCGGCGGTGACCAGCAGCCGGTCTGAGTTGATGCCGTAGGGCGTGCAGGTAACCAGCGTGATTTTGTCTTTGTCGGGCTCATAGGTGACTGCGGAGTAGTCCTCAGGTTTGACCACCTGTCGGCCGATAACGCGGTAGCGCAACCGTTCACCAAGCACGTTGATGTACACGTCTTGCCCGTCTTTGAGCTTCGGCAGGTTGTCAAACATGGTGGCATCGACCATGCCGGTGTGCGCGGAGATGACGGCGTTGGTCCCCATGCCACCAACAGGCAGGTCACTGCCGTGCATGTGTCCAGCGCCGCGGTAGAGCACTTCGGATCGGACGGTGTGGTATACGGGCAGGTCAACATCAATGGCTGGAATTTGCAGCCGTGCCATCACGCCATTGGTTTGCGGGGTGTTAAGTTGGTTTTTGTAGTTCTCATAGTCAGGGTCGCCGTCAATGTCCTTTTTCGGCAGGTGGCCTTGTGCTGCGAGTTCCGCATTATAGGCGCGAGCGTCGTCAATGTAGCGCTCCACCGTTTCTTCCGGTTTGATGGCTTGTACGTTTTTGCTGTACTCCTCGGCGATGCGTTCTAGGCGGTGGTCGTTCCACAGGGTTGCTGCCACTGGGTACAGCAGGATCAGTGTACCCAGCAGCACGAACAGGAGGTTCCAGCTGCGTTTTTTTGCGTGTCGACGCCGCGTCTTCCGCGCCGACTCACGCACCTTAAGCGTCGCCATCGTCATCCTTGCGTCGGCGCATGTAGTTCCACAGTGCCCCAAGCGCCACGATCAGTCCGATACCTAGTACCCACACCATGGCTTTTGTGCCGGTGTTGGGGAGCAGGAAGGGCAGGAGCGGCGGACGAATTGCCGCAAAGAAGTCCTGGTCCGTGACGTCGGCATCGCCGAATTTGGCGATGGCGTAGGCTTCCCCACCGTAGTAGAGCGGCCTGTCTTCGTTTTCCAGGAATTTCACGTGTACTTTGCAGTCCACTTCTTGCCCTGGTTGTAGGAGGGCTGCGCAGTTGAGTCCGCTGAGTGTGCCATCATCAAGCCGAGTGATGGGGTTTCCTGCATCGTCGGTGAGTTGGTGGATTTCGCTGCGTAGTTCGAGGTCGCGAATGCTTACGTTGGTCAGCGGGAGCGGCCCGGTGTTCTGCACATGGTAGTTGACTATCATGTCGGGCTGACCCGGCCGAAGCACCGCTGTGTTGAGTTCGTCGGTCCAGTCGGGTGAGACGCGCGGACCGTCAATTGTTTTGGTGAGCGTGATGTTCGGGTAGCTGTTGTCAACGGTGATAGCCCAGTGTGCGGGGTCGGGTTTTGTGTCGTTGACGTCGGCCACGGGCTGGACCGTAAAGGATACTCCGTTGTTTTCACGCTGGACTGTTTCAGCACCGGTGTAGCTGCGGAAGTCTCCGATCCGCGAGTTGGCGCCTGTGGTCCAGGTGATCTGTGGCGGCAGCCTGTTGATGGTGTAGGAATCTGGGACTTCCTCCACGTGGCAGGTGCTGCCGACGGGTACACCGGCGATGGTGAAGCGCGCACCTACGCGAATTATGTCTTCGTGGGGTGTTCCTCCTTCGCAGCTGTATTTGAAGCGGAATTGTTGGTCTTGCGCATCTTCAGGCAAGCGTCCGGTCTTAGTGATGGTGACGTCTTTGGCGTCTAAGACGTAGACATGCCCGGTGACTATTTCGTACCCGTAGGGCTGGGCAGCATCCATGGTGGTCGGTACTTCAAAGGTGAAGGTGCGGTTTTTGAATGCTTGCTGTTCGGTCGTGGTGTCAGGAACAATCATGTTGCCTGCAAAATCAACTTTCCCATCATCCACGGGCGTGGTGTGCGCCGAGCCGCCTTGTGCTGCTTTGTCAACGGCGAGCCCCGGTTTATTGTCTTTTCCGGCACGCCCCATAAACAGGGTGTATGGGCTGCGGTCGTGGTGGGGTGTGCGTCCGGTGGCGGCGAGTTCCGGCGCTGCGGGTACGGAGTCAGCGCTTTCAGTCACGGTGCAGAGCGCACCAGCGGGCGCGGTGAAGGCGGTGGTGCTGGGGACGTCGTTACCTGCGCTGTTGCGGGTGACGAGCGTTGTCCCATCGAGCCCTGCGTAATCGCCAGTGTGCGCGGCGTCGAGAGTGTATGTTCCGGTGTTGTTGGGGTAGTCCTTTCCGTCAAGGGTGCATCGGTAGGTGAAAGTGTAGGAGTCGGTTGCCGCGTGGTCTTTTCCAGAACCGGTGACGTAGTTGTAGGCACCGATGGCTGTGGCGCGTCGGCTGTAGGTGTTGGTGAATACCCAGATGTTGGCCGCGTTTTCTTGTCCCGGTTGGATGTCCTCAAGGCTTTTCACCTGGAAAACCTGAGGTCCTTGGGGGTCTTTGTTCATGGTGAGTGCGTCGGGGTTGCCGCTGGGCTCTTGTTCTTCAATGTGGCAGAAGGAGCCGACGGGCAGGATCACGCTGTCATCGTTGGCAAAGTTGCGGTACTCGAATGTTTTTTCCTCGCGTCCAGTGGGATGCGACCCAGGCGACGAGATGAATCCGGTTCCAAGGCGGTCGTCACCTTCAAAGGTAGCGCTGGTGAACAGGCTGTTGACGTTTCCGCTGGGGTTGGTGGTGTTCAGGTCGGGGCCTTTGCAGACGTAGGTGAAGTGGTAGGTGGGGCGGGCGTCGCGGAGTAGTTGCGCGTCGTCGGCGGGAATTTTTACTACTTTCTTCATCTCGACTGCTGCGGTCGTGTAGGCATGGCGAACAGTCACGTTAACGGTGTTGTTGCCGTTCGCGGGTTGCCCTGCATGCACACGGAGCGGGGTGGAGTGGTTGGTGGTCGCGGACTTCGAGTCGTTTTCCAGGATGTAGGTAGGCAGGGTGTCGTCAGTTTTCCACGTCGTGCGCGTGGTGAGTTCCGGACGCGAGGTGACCTGGCCTGACGGCAGTTGCGCTGCGTAGTTGAATGTCACGTTCTGAATGCCCGCAGAGGCCACACAGTTGGTGCCAATCGGCACGTTGGGCAGGGTAATTTCCGCGGAACCGTTCGCCACAAGGTCGTGACGCTGCGGGGTAGCACGCACAGTCATGGGCGCAGCGTCTGGCGCGAGCGGGTCGGTGCAGGTCAGGGTAACGGTGTAATCGTTGGGATTGTCGCCGCTCGTCAGTGCCGCCGCCGCGTCGTTGCCGGGGTTTTCCATGGCAAACAGGACTTTTACATCAGCGAGTTCGCGCGCGAAGGTGTTCACAAAGTGCATGGTCTGAACACCGTCTTCCGTGGTCACTAGGAACGGCAGGTTTGCCTCACCGGTGAGTTTGTGCGTGGCGGGTGCCGTGGCCACGCCCGCACCATCGCCACGATGCGAAGTAACGGCAAGTGTTACGCCGTCGCCACGTTCCGTCGGGGTGAGTGGTTTTTCCGCCGCTGAGCAGACGCTTCCCACGGGCACACGCGTGACGACGCCCCGTTGGCCATGGTGCGCGGTCACAGTATGGGTGGAACTCGCCCCGAGGGGGGTGGTACACACCACGTTGAAGGTGTAATCGTGCGCTTGTTTGCCGTCATGGTCGGGCACCATATTTCCCGTGTTGCTATCAAAAGCAACATTTTTATCGATGGCGACATCACCATAGGCGTAGTCATAGACGCTGGTGACCACGACTTTTGTCTGATCATCAACACGGAAATGCGGGAAGGCGGTGTCCTCAAAGGAGGTGCTGGTCCCTATGTTTTTGCCGTCCACCTGCACTGTGACGGTTTTCTTAACCGGGAAGGATCCACCAGTGAGGGGGTTGCTGCGCGTATCTGGTTCGGATTTTACCGTGACCTGACACAGCGTCCCGGAGGGGACGTCGTGACGTTCGTACTCATGAGTGTCGTGTCCATTGTTGGTGGACAAGGCGAGGTCGTCATCAATGTCGCGGACTCCCACGGCATCTTCAGGGGCTTTGCACACCACATGAAGATCGGTGTGATCGGTCTCCAATCCGACAGTGCTTTCCGTCCTGGCCTGCACGGATAGGCCACCGGGGATGAGCGCTATGGTGTTGGTCACCTGGACAGTAGTGTCCTGATCGTTGATAACGAGTGTTCCATTCTCGGTGATCGGAGATCCCGCCTCCGACGTAAACCTGTTTGTTCCCGTGGTATTGGCGGGAAGGTTATCAAGGTCTTCAGTAAACACGCATGTGTTGCCAAATGGTACGCCCATGCCGCCGCCCGCTTGGTCATTGGCGTCTGCATTATCTGCCTGGATGGGTGCGGCAGCGTGTCCTTCGGTCAGTCGGATGCGACCAGTCAGGGGAACGTCCGTGGTGCCGTGAGCTGTGGCAACGGTGCGGACACCACAGTTATAAGCCACCGTGTACTCGGCGGAGTGCGCGTCGCTAACAGTAGAATCCACCTTTTTCTGCAGGTGCACCACACCAAGTTTGTCGATGTAGTTGTTTTCTATTGTGACGTGGTTTCCGCCGTTGGTGAACACTGGTTTGATGGCAACAAAATGCGCGGCAGTAGTGGCATCGGCGTTGGTTTTCTCGCCGTCAGCATACTTGACGGTGGATTTAGTGAGCTCCACCTGGGAGAGCACGGGTTGCCCGCCGGTGGGTTCTTTTTCAAAAACACGACACATCGAGCCGACGGGAACCTGCGCTACGGCCTGCTCCGAACCTGGCGAAAAAGGAACCTCCCCTCGTTCGCTATGTGCACCATTGTCCCAGGTGCATTCCCACGTTACGGGGAAGGTGGCACCACTGTTGGCTGCTTTGGCCGCAGCAGCACCAGTAAGAGTCGAGGTGATGGTCAGGGGTGCCCGCCGGTAATCAAAATTGTTCACCACACGGATAGGCAGCGTGGCAATATCACCGGCGCGGCGAGCCGCTGGGATCCTAAAGGGTATACGGGATCCTTGCAGCACAGCCAATTGACCATCATTTACCGCATAACTCGTGGTCATCTGCAATTTTTCTTGCTGCTCGGGAGTCAGGGTGATTTCCTCCCACAGGAAGCAATCTGTTTCTACGGGCACGTCCACCGCAGAGGTCACGGCGCTACCAGGGTGGGCGGTGAGTGTTTTCTCCGAGTCGCCGGTGCACTGGTATTTCATGGTCACCGGGGTATTGGCAAACGGCGCAGCGGCGGGACCGGTCACATCTTTGGTCACGTTGATTTTGCCAAGAATCCTGTTGTATTCATTGGTCATGGTGACGGCATTGATGCCGGTTTTTGTGGTCAGTTCCACTCGCTGGTTGGGCTGCTGAGCACCGTCGTCAACGGAGACACTTTTGTTAAATGTCAGAGAGGGGTCGGTAAACGGATCCACTTCTTCCACGGTGCAGTTGCTGCCCACCGGAATGTTGTCCACTCGATGCGTCTGCCCGCCTCGAAGGGATACTTCCCCACGCATATATCCCTGCTGGTCAGGGTATGCCTCGGCAAAACCTTCCTTGGTGCAGGTGTACCGCATCCGGTACTCACGTCCGTTGAGTAGTGCAGCCCCAGCTGCGTCCCCTGTGACCTTTTTGGCAATGGTGAGTGTCGAGGAGAAATCAAAAACAGACTTATAGACCACGTCACAGTGGATATGCCCAAAGAATTCCTGCCGGTAAATCACTTTGGATAATGCCCTAGTGTCCGCTGTCTTGGGAGCCTTACTTACACCTGGACCATCGGGAGTATCTACCCGACACATCCACTCTGGACGGTATCGAAGATATGCAAGCTTTTCCTTAGTGAGCTGCCCAACAAACTCGACGCGGGGATCTTTCCTATCCACCAAGTATGTTGCAGACACGTTACCTGTAGTCTGACCAGGGGTAATCGTCGTGGAAGCAAGGGTAGAGTTCGCCCAGTTATTATCAAGTTGAAACTCGGTGGTATCTCCGATACGGTCCGCGCCTTTACGATCCACCGTCACCGTTCCTGTGGCATTGAGTTTGGCAAACCCAATAGCAATCTTCTGTTGGCTTTTACCACCCAACACCGTGGTGAATTGCGTGGGATTTTTCGTATACAAGCCAAAAGAACCAATAAAGTCGCTTTCGGAACCATTGCAGGTGAATGTATTGCCATTTTTCGCCGCACCCAAGCGGCAGGCAGCCTCGGCACCCGATGGGGTGAAATAGGTCGGATCACCAAGGTCAACATCGGAACTCATTTCCAGGAATTCACCCTTGTTGGTGCTTTCCGCATCCCACACAGTCAGACCATAATTAACAGGCAACCCGCCAGCACCAACGACACGCATACGGGTGAGCTGAACCGATGACCGACTGTCCACTGGTGTACTAGAACCAAACGCTGTGGTACCAATACTGTTCTTGAGGTTCTTCCTGAGATCCGGGCGCGTGTACACATATTTGCCAAACGTCGCCTTTGTCCACGATGGCACGTCACTGTCTCGGACCTTTCGATCCCATACCTTGCCAGTCTTTGGGTCTGTGAAACTATCCACCACGTGTAGGTTGAAGTACGCAGTAAAGTTTGAATCAAGTTTGATGCTTACGTCAACGCCTTGCGGCTGGCGAGCCTTGGCAAAATCAATGTTGCTGAAGTTCAACCAGCAAATATCATTGGCAAACGGTCCTTCTTTCCGGTAGTCGCAGCCCTGGCTTCCCTCTTGCGCCGCATTCGCCTGCGCATGTGCAACGGCCGCACCAAGGTCACCTGGAGCACCGGGCATGCTCACCATCTGACTGAGAAGGATAAGGGCAGCACTCACTATAGACACCAGTGAAATACGCAGGTACCGGAGGTGGCTGACTGGGTTCACCAGTGTGCTCATCGTTTCGCTTTCCTTTGTTTTCTGTCCCTGTAATACATGAGTGCTGCACCGGCGAACAGCGCGGTGGCGCCTGCGATGCATAATCCGTAAATTCCGGCACCGGTGAGTGCCAGTTGCCCCTGACGCAACACTCCTCGGCGTTGCAGCCACGATGTGGATGCGTCAGCGGAAGTCCCACCACTAGCAGCCCCACCGCCAGAAGCCCCACCAGCAGAACCACCACTGGCAGCACCTCCGCTGCTATTTCCAGAACCATCAACAGGTGGTTTGTGGTCTGCAATCACAATCCGGTGCGTGTTCGATGAAATTCCCTTACTCGTGGCCGGGTCGTAGCCATCAGGGAAGAACGCTGCCGTGTTGTCAATGGGGTCACCCGGATTACCCACAGCGGTGACCCGAATACTGGCGCGCACATGGGCAGCGACATTGTGGGCGCGGGCGTCGGCAAGCGTGCGCAGACCGACTTCGGTGACGGTGAGGGTATCCTCGCGGCTGGCGGCGTCGTAACGCACGGTGTAGTCGGTGTCGGCCCGAAGTTGCGGTGCCCCATCGAAACCCGTGAGGGCAAGCTCAGCAGAGCGGTACGTGACGGCACTCGGCAGGGGGTCAGTGACTATGTAGCGGTATAGTTTTCCCTGCGTATCGGGTGCCGGGATGGTGCTGTTCAGGGTGTAGGTGATGTCGTCACCGGACTGAACGTTAGTGGCGGAAGCGGTTTTGGTGATGGAAATGGGCTGGTTTTTTGCCTGCACCACAACGTCATAGTTCCAACCGTCGCCCGTGTTCATCGGCAACGGCACGAGGAATGGTGCCACCACGGAGTAGGATACGTCGCCAATACGCGCGGGTTGCTCCGTAACCAAGTAGACGCCGAGTGGGAGGTCCGAAAACACTGCGGCGGCTGTGGTGGCATTTACCATGCGGGTAGCCACATGGGTGAGTTCGCCGAGTCGTTCGGGATGTTGTTGCACGTCCCGAGCATCAAGCGTGGAGAGTTCTTTCCACCCTTCGTTGCTGTTTAAGTCAATTCCATTGACTTTTTGGATGCCAAACACTACACCCGCAAGAGGTTCCTGTGCCGTGTCGGTGGAACTTGCGGTTTTGTGGATGCTTAGTTGCGCTGTACGGCCTGCATCGAACTGAGGATGCGCATCAGCGGCGGGCATCGTCGCCACACCGAGCACAATCAGCAGTACAACCAGAAGTGAAGACACCAGCAACTCGACTGTGCGTGTCATTGTTGTCCTTTCTTCCGTTTCACAAACCCCAGGATGAGGTAGATAAACGCCAGCGCAGACAAGCCCATGGCCAGGAGCATCCACCATTGCCAGCGGTCGGAATTAACGCTTTCGGCCAGCGCCGGGGAATCGTCAGGCAGACGTTCGCCGCGCACCAACAGCCGATGCGAGTTAATGCCGTAGGGAGTACACGTGATCAGGGTGACATAGTCTTTGCCCTGCACAGGTTGAAGATGCTGGGTATCTTCAGGCTTGACCACGATGATGTTGTCCACCCGGTACGCCACTCGTTTACCGAGGGTTTCCACGGTGAATGTGTCACCCAGCTTCACCTTGTGAAGATTGTCAAACATGGTTGATGTGGACACTCCAGTATGACCCGTCAGTGCTGCATGCGTGCCTTCGCCGCCAATGGGAAAAGCACTGCCAAAGACATGCCCAGCACCCTGTGCCAGAACCTTTTCGGTGGACCCGTGGTAAACCGGCAGGTCAATCCCCACCGACGGGACTCGCAGGCGCGCCATCACCGGATTCACCGCCAACACACCCAGGTACTCCTGGTATTCGGGGGATTCCGGGTCTGGCGCGAAACTCCACGGATCGCGCAGCTCAAAACGCCCCAACCGTTCATTCCACTCCTGTGCGCGGGCAAGCTCTTGCTCGCGCTGATCCGCCGGCATCTCGCGTATCGACGCCGAGTACTGCTCAGCAATCCGCATCTGGTCAGCGTTGTGCAACTTGGTCAGGACCACGGGAGCCAGCAGCACAACTATTCCCATGACGATAAGGATCGCCGACAATACCGACGTGCGGCGTGGCGCGGAGGCAGGCCGGGGTGCCCGATCGGCCGCACGATGCTTCGCTGGTTTCGTGCTTACCCACACCATGTGCGGCCTCCTCGGATAGTAGTGGAGTGAACGGTTAGGATGTCAGAGTTTTAGGCATTGTGCGCTTGCTTACGGTTGTGGCGCAGACGCGCCCACACACCGCCGATGAGCAGCGCCAAACCGGCAGCCATGAGGGCAAACACGCCCTTTTCACCGGTGGCTGGCAACTGGCCGATGGCCGAGTCGCTGTAGTCCATGACCTCGGCAGTCATGTTGAAATCGTTGTTTCCAACCTTCGGGTTAGCATTCACCACGGGTTGCGGGTCCGGGTTCAGAGCAAAACCAGACGGTGCTTTGGTTTCCACCACGCACAGCTCATCAGTAACGTCGACATTGTTGACCCTGCCCTCATGCTGGACGCCGTACACGGTGACGGAAGTGGTCAGGTTCGCACCGCGCGGGGTGACAAAGGTGTTGGTCTTGCTGTTCGTGTTTTGATCGCTCGATCCGTTAATCGGGCTTCCCTTGACCGTCCACTTGCCACTTTCCTGGGTGCAACGGTACAGCTGGAATTCCGCACCTGTCATGGTCCTCTGCTCGTCCGTGAGGCGTGCGTTGTCTTCACCCTTCTTGGTGATCACCAGCTGACCAAAGTGGGAGGATGCACCAGGGTTGCCGTCCTTGTTGGTGGTCACAGAAACATTGTTAGGGAGGTCCACCACGGCATCGTTATCCACTTTGCCGTTGTCAGGAACGGACAGGAGCTTAGCGGTGAACTTTATCTGCACCTTAAGCCCAGGTTCATTTTTACGATAATTTTCCAGAGCTTGGCGCTGGTCATCCGATTGGAAGTCAATGGATACCTGACCAGACTGCCCATTTACCGGTTTAGTCAGCACAAAGTCCGTGCCTGCGGTGAGTGTGGTCACGTCACCTGTTTTGTTGATCAATTTTACCTGAGGGCCGGAGGCTTCATTAAACCCAAGGTAGGATGGCAGGTCGTCTCTGATTGCGAAGCGGCTGAGCTTGTCCGCAGGTACAGGAGCTTCGATGGTGTATTCCAGGTCGTCACCCAGGGTTTTACCTTCATCAACTACGGTCTTGGTGGGTTGGACTTCCTGGTTTTTTGGCTTGACGGTCTGCTCGTACTTCCACACGCCTTCATCCACGAACGGCAAGGTGACCAGGAACGGCTTGGCCACGGTGTAACCGGTCTGCTGCTGCTCGGTGATCTTGTAGACGCCGACCTTGAAATCCTTCGCACCGTTGAGGTTGTTGGTGCTGATGTTGATCTGGCCACTGGTGTCGGTCTGTGGAGTGATCGCAGGCCAGGAGCCATCAATCGAGGCAGTCTCCGCGGTCAGTTGGGAAGCCTCTTTCCACCCGGCTGCCGTGTTGAGGGGGTTAGCAATATATACTTTTTCAATTTTGAAGCCCACGCCCGGGAATGGTTCCGTCGTTTGGCCGAGCTCACCCTTGTACTTGTTAATGGTCAGTGAGACCTCGTGCTCAAGATCCACCGTGGTAGAGGTTGGGCTGGTGACAGATGGTTTGTTCTGCGCAAACGCGACAGAGGGAGCCAGTGAGCCGGAAAGGGCAATGGCGCTTGCTGCCAACAGTGCAGCACATCGAAACTTAGAAGTCCTCATGTTTTCCTCAGTTTTTGGTAAGCGCGTTCGTGGAGTGGATTCGTGACGCAACAGCCCCAATCCACTCCACATGCGCGCCGTTCGGTAGTGGAAAACTCCAATACCTGGCGGTTTTACAGCATTGTCCAGACGCAATTGAGAGTACAACGCACCAATACTCAAATCAATTAAGCATCTGTTGCGAATGTTTCGCTACACCCGCCCACTGAGAAAAAAGAATATTTTCATAATTATTTCTTAGTTAGTAGAAAGCTAACCATCTACCTTTGAATTACCCTCGATACCTGCGCATCTTTGCTCTGCACCACACTCAGATGTCACTTACGGCACAATTGTCACACAACGTACCCCTGAAAATATCCCCACCCCCCAAAACAAAAAGAGCCCCACAGGATGTGGGGCTCTGCGGTGGCGGGAATTAGCCCACCAACAGCTCGGCGATCTGGATAGTATTCAATGCGGCACCTTTACGCAGGTTGTCACCTGAGACCACCAGCACCAAACCGCGATTGTCGTCCACCGACTGATCTTGACGGATACGTCCCACCAAGGACGTATCTTTACCCGCAGCAGCGAGCGGGGTGGGCACATCGGCAAGCTCCACACCGGGGGCGTCGGCAAGCAAATCCTTAGCCTGCTCGGGGGTGATGGGGCGGTCAAACTCGGCGTGAATGGTCAACGTATGGCCGGTAAACACAGGCACGCGCACACAGGTGCCAGCTACCCGAAGATCGGGAATGTTCAGGATCTTGCGGGACTCATTGCGCAGCTTCTGCTCCTCATCCGTCTCGCCCGAGCCGTCATCAACGATGTTGCCCGCCAGCGGCAACGCGTTGTAAGCGATGGGAGCGACATAAGGACCGAGGTCTTCAGGTGCAACAATCGAACCGTCGTGGGCGAGTTCCACGTTCCGGTCCCCCACCTCAGCAACTTGCTTGGCCAGCGCATCCACACCAGCGATACCCGAGCCGGATACCGCCTGGTAGGAGGACACGTGTAGACGGTTGAGGCCAGCGGCGTCGTGAAGCGGCTTCAGCACCGGCATCGCCGCCATGGTCGTGCAGTTCGGGTTGGCGATGATCCCTTTAACCAGGTTGTCCTTCTCCCCTGGGTTCACTTCCGAGACGATCAGCGGCACCTCAGGGTCTTTACGCCAGGCTGAGGAATTATCCACCACCACAGCGCCTGCTGCAGCAAAGATCGGGGCGTACTGCTTGGACGTGGACCCACCCGCAGAGAACAACGCGATGTCAATGCCCTTCAGGGACTCCTCTGTTACCTGAGCCAAGTCCTCCACCACAATGTCTTTCCCACCGAAAGGAAGGGTCGTGCCAGCGGACCGTGCCGAAGCAAAAAACCGAATGTTATCCAACGGGAAGTTGCGCTCTTCAAGAATAGAACGCATCACGCGGCCAACCTGGCCCGTGGCACCGACAACGGCGATGGTAGTCATGGGAGTTCCTTCCTGCACCGACCTACATAAACATTTCGAAATGAGTCTACTCCCACCACACAATGCGGCGGGAGTAGCAATAAGGTAATTTAGCGGCCGGTTCCGGCGTACACCACGGCCTCAGTGTCGCCGCCCAAATCAAATGCATCATGAATCGCGCGGGCGGCTTTAGCCATGTCAGCTTCACGGATCAGCACTGAAATGCGGATTTCCGACGTGGAAATGAGCTCAATATTCACCCCGGCATCGCGTACCGCCTCACAGAAGACGGCGGTAACGCCCGGATGGGACCGCATACCGGCACCGACCAAGGAAACCTTGCCAATCTGGTCGTCGTACAGCACATTCTTACACACGCCATCTACCTGCAGTTTTTTCAGCAACTCCATGGCGCGGGGACCGTCGGCACGCGGGCATGTGAAGGTGATGTCGGTGCGGTTGTCCTCCAGGGAGGAAATGTTCTGCAGCACCATGTCAATGTTGATCTCGCTATCCGCTAGCACGCGGAATACTTTCGCCGCCTCACCAGGGCTGTCCTGCAAGCCCAGCACGGTGACTTTCGCCTCGGAACTATCGGTTGCTACACCGGTGAGTACTGCTTCTTCCACGGGGATATCCTCCATTGATCCAGCAACGAGCGTGCCGGGGTCATTACTGTACGACGAACGAACGCGGAGTGGGACATCAAAAGCGCGCGCATACTCCACACTACGCAGCACCAAAATTTTAGAACCAACCGCAGCCAGCTCTAGCATCTCCTCAAAGGAAAGCTTCTCCAACTTCTGAGCATTAGGAACAATGCGGGGGTCGGCGGTGTACACGCCATCCACGTCTGAATAGATCTCGCACACATCCGCCTTCAACGCCGCCGCCAACGCCACAGCAGTGGTATCGGACCCGCCACGCCCCAACGTTGTCACATCGCGCGTGTCCTTATTCACGCCCTGGAATCCGGCTACGAGGCAAATCTTGCCGTTATCCAGCGCCTCCCGCACACGGCCCGGCGTCACATCCACAATCCGGGCGTTACCATGCCGTTCCGTGGTGAGCACCCCAGCCTGCGAGCCAGTGAACGACTGCGCCTCAGCCCCAAACGACTCAATGGCCATAGCTACCAGCGCATTGGAGATGCGCTCACCAGCGGTAAGCAGCATATCCATCTCACGCGCCGGCGGCACCGGGTTCACCTGCGCGGCAAGATCAAGAAGCTCATCGGTGGTGTCACCCATCGCAGAACACACGACAACAACATCGTTCCCCTGCTTTTTAGTGGCAACAATCCGTTCAGCAACTCGACGTATCCGCTCAGCGCTCTCCAGCGAAGATCCCCCATATTTCTGTACGATCAATGCCACTAGACAGCCGCCCTTTCAGCGTAAAACAATGTTACGTTTGTTCATCGTACCCAAGAATCAACTACGGTTAAGAAAGTGCAAAGCAATTTTATTGCTGTGCTGTTCGCACTCGCCTCCGCGCTCACCATCGCCTGGGGGACAGTCGTGCGGCACCGCATCGCCGAACAAGCCCCCGGTGACGGATCCAGGTTCACAAACGCCCCGATCCTTACCGTCATTAGCCGACCCCTCTGGTGGGCAGGCACAGGAACAGCCCTGCTTGGATACTTCCTGCAAACCATCGCGCTGGGCTTTGGCACGCTGCTGGTGGTGCAGCCAGTGCTGGTGCTCTCCCTCATGTTCACCCTCCCACTTTCCGCGCTTTACGACGGCCGCCGCATCAGCAAAACCGAAACCTTCTGGTCCGGGGCACTCACTGTAGCGGTGGCCGTTTTGGTGATCCTCGGACGACCGCTTCCCGGAATCACACACCCGCCCCTTGAGCGGTGGGTACCTGCCCTAGCGGTCGGCATCGTTGTCATGTCCGGACTGGAACGCTTCGCACACATCCGACCCAACCGCGAAAAAGCCCTCATCCTCGGCATAGTCACCGGCGCGCTCTTCGGCTACGTCGCTGTGCTCTCCAAAGCAGCCGTGGAAATCTACCAGTACTACGGGGTGATCGGGCTGCTCACCAACTGGGAAGGCTACGCTCTGATCCTTGGTGCAACACTCGGAACCGCCGTGCAACAATCCTCCTTCAACGCGGGCGCGCTGAAAAACTCTCTGCCCGCCATGACCATTTCCGAACCCATCGTCGCCTTCAGCCTCGGCTACATCGTGCTTGGCGAAAAATTCCAGGTCACTGACCTCGGTTGGCTCTGGATGGCCCTCGCCCTGATCACCATGATCATCTCCACCGTGGTGCTGTCCCAGAAGAGCATGAAGGAGTAGGTTTCGGGGGCTGGCGTGCGAAGTATGTATACGCTCAGGTCCACAAACGAGCGTTTTCACGCTTGAAGGTATACATACTTTACAGCGCACGTTAGCGGTGTCCTCAATTGCGGTAATAACCATCTCTCCCCCACCTGACCGACCTCTCCACAATCACCTCCCCCTTCTGGCGGAGTTTTTGCCCGCCGAAATTTCCCCTGTTCAGCCGATGTGCTGTGACCTGCCCTTTTGCCAAGCTTAATGAGTGTCAACATGACGGTTCTCAGGGTACTTTTCAGGGTGTTTTTCAGGGAAAACCCCGATGTTGACACATCCCCAACATAGATATGCTCATTTGCGTGTCAGCACTGTTCATACTGTTCAGAATTTTGAGGTGATTATTGTGTCGCGTTTGTTGTATCGGCTCGGTCGCACCGCGTATACGCACAGATTAAAGTTTATTGCCATGTGGTTGCTGCTTTTTGCTGCGGCCGCAGTGGCGGCGGGGGCGTTAGCGAAGCCGCCGAGTAATTCGTTTAGCATACCTGGCGCGGAGTCGGTGGAAGCTCAGGAGGAGATTAGTCGGCGTTTCAACACGTCAGAAGATGAAATCACAGCTCCAACCGGCATGATTGTGGTCAAGGCGAAAGAGGGCACCCTCAGCGACCCGGAGCAGGCGGTGAAGGTTGACGCGATCATCGATAAGCTGAAGCATTCGGATGCGCTAAAGAGCAAGGATATGATCGTGAACCCGGTGGCAGCGGACGCGGCGATGCGGCAGGGCAACCCCAACAGCGCGGACGTGGACGAGCTGTCGCCGCTGAGCCCGGATAAGACGACGGGGACTATCCAGGTGATGTTTGATGCAGCGAAAGCGCAGGATGTTGACAAAAATAAGGTAGCCGACGTCACTAAACTACTGAAAGACAACGCAGATGGCCTGGACATCGCCTACACAGGCAACGCATTTGACGGAACAGAACAACTAGGCATGCAGAGCGAGCTGGTGGGTGTTCTTGTGGCTGCCGTGGTGCTGCTAGTCACGTTCGGATCGCTGGTAGCTGCAGGAATGCCGCTAGCCACGGCGATCGTGGGCGTCCTGCTTGGCTCGCTGGGCATTAACGCGGCATCGGGCCTGACCGACAGCATCGATCAGAGCACCTCAACCCTGGCCATGATGATCGGCCTGGCCGTGGGCATTGATTATGCGTTATTTATTCTGTCGCGTTTCCGCAGCGAGTTGGTCCAATATGTGGACGGCCATAACCTGACTCCGAAGGAACTGGCGCAGCGTCTACGCAGCATTCCTCGAAACGAGCGCGCGCATCTGGCGGGCCTGGCCGTGGGTAAGGCGGGCACGGCCGTGGTGTTCGCCGGACTGACGGTGATCATTGCACTGGTGGCGCTGGTGATTATCAATATTCCGAGCGTATCCGCCATGTCGCTGGGTGCTGCAGGAACAGTGGCCATTGCCGTGCTGGTAGCTATCGGTTTGCTTCCCGCAATTCTGGGACTGTGGGGCACCCGTGCGTTTGCTGTCCGCACGCCCTTTATCAAGGCTCCCGACCCAGAGCAGGAGACCCCGACGATGGGTGCCCGCTGGGTGCGCATGATCCGCAAGCACCCGGCATTGTTCCTGGTGGCAGGCGTTCTTGCACTGGCGCTACTGGCTATCCCTGCTGCGCAGCTGCGCTTGGCCACGCCGACGGGTGGCAATGCGGCCGCGCCGGGTTCACCGAGCCGCACCGCCTACACCATGATTGAGGATGCCTTCGGCCCCGGCCGCCAGGCACCGATGATCGCGCTTGTCGACGTCGCGTCTCTCCCCGAGCAGCAACGCCCCGAGGCATTCACCACCGCCGTCCACGATTTCGCAGGAATGGATGGCGTGAAAAATGCCCAGATTGCCGCAGTCAACGATGCTGGCGATGCCGCCCAAGTGATGATCATCCCCTCGAATGGCGCAACAGATAAACGCACTGTGGATTTGTTGCACAACCTGCGCGACCATCAGTCGGATTTCAAGGAGCAGACGGGTGCCTCGTACCGCATCACAGGCATGGCACCAATAGTTCAAGATATTTCGGACCGGCTTTCTGGCGCATTGCTACCCTACATTGCCATTGTCGTTGCGCTGGCGTTTGTGCTGCTCATGGTGGTGTTCCGTTCCATTTGGGTGCCTCTGATTGCCGCGCTGGGATTTGCACTGTCAGTGGCAGCAACATTTGGCATTACGGTGCTGGTCTGGCAGGAGGGTTTCGCCGGACTAGTCGCAGACCCACAGCCCCTGATCAGTCAACTTCCGATCCTGCTAATCGGCATTGTGTTTGGTCTGGCTATGGACTACCAGGTGTTCCTGGTCACCCGCATGCGCGAGGGCTACCACCACGGCATGAACGCTGGTCCTGCGGTGGTGTACGGCTTCAAGCATGGTGCCCGCGTGGTCACAGCAGCCGCGTTGATCATGATCAGTGTGTTCGCCGCCTTCATGTTTATGGACCTGCAACTCATCAAAGTCATGGGGTTTGCCCTGGCCACGGCGGTGCTATTTGACGCCTTCATTGTGCGCATGACCATCATTCCCGCCACCATGTTCCTTCTCGACGCCCGCGCCTGGAGCATTCCACGCTGGCTCGGCCGCCTACTCCCCAACGTTGACATCGAGGGAGAGAAACTTACCTCAGGGTTAACGTAAATTTTCAGGGTATTTTTCAGGGAAACCCCTGATGTTGACACGCCCCCAACATGGATACGCTCAACTGCATGAAAGCACTTATATCCCTGCTGGGGGTGATTCTTGCTGTGGCCTTCATGGCAAGCCCAGCACATGCTCAATCACATGAGAATGACCGTTACCAGAAACTCGCAGACGATCTTAAAACACCCGGTCTTGCGGTGGTCACCTTTGATGCCACCGGAGTGACCGATGAACACTACGTCGGTGTTGATTCAAACAGCAACCCCATCGGCCCGGATTCCCTCTTCATATGGGGATCCATTTCTAAATCGTTCACGTCCGCACTGGCCATGATGTTAGCTGAACAAGGAAAAATTGATCTCAATGCGCCCCTCACCAGGTACTATCCCGAATTCCAAGGAACAGCACTGGGCAATAATGGTGCCACCGTCACTGACCTCATACACCACACGGCAGGACTGCCCCGAGAACTCAATCCCTATCCCCGCAACCTGCAAAGTGTCATTGACGGGGTAAAAGACCTACCATCAGTCGACCCGGTCGGCACGCATTCCTACTCAAACATCAGCTACATATTGGTGCAGCAACTGATGGAACGCGCCACTGGGGAATCGTACAGCACGCTGTTAGAAACCTACCTGGATCCAGCGACCGGCGTGACTCCTCTTAGCCGCGCAGACACGATAAAAAGCACCGTCCCCGCAGGCCACGCACCCTTCTTCACCGGAAACCTAGCGGTGCGGGAACCTATTCAGGACTATGAAATCGGCGAAGGCAACCTCGCCGGGACCGGAAGGCAACTCGCCGACTACGGGGCCTGGCAGCTTCGCCAACACCAAGCCAGTCAGCTACCCAGCACCTTGCCCAAGGTCTCCACCACTGATGATTACGAGTACGGCGCTGGGCTTTTCTACGAGCAGTTCGATGGAACACAGCTGGTGTATCACGGCGGCACTGTTCCTGGATTCAACTCCTACATGGGCTTCAATCAGCAAACCGGCAAGGGCGTCGTGGTGCTCTACAACGTCATGGGGATTCGTGATCAGATGAACAACAATGGCATCGTCACGCCGGCACTGGTCTTCGCGGAGGAAACCCTGGGTGTGACGCCCAAGCAACAATCCTCCAACACCCACTGGGGTGACGTGATTGTGTATACCCAAACCGCGCTCATTGTGCTTGCTCTGCTGACCATCGGCCGCGTGATCTACACATGGGTGCGTCGCACTCCCCCGGCGCGCAGCACCAGGCGCAGGGTGATCACCATTGTCGCTGCTCTTGTACTAGGGATTGGCAGCGTGCTGACCCTCGTGTTCGGACAAGTGGCTCTTCTCGGTTTCACGTTGCCGTTGTTGTATATAAGTGCCCCCGATTTCATGCTGCAATGCTGGATTCTCGCGGCGGAGATCGCCGTGCTCACCGGCCTGATCGTTATCCGTCAGATCGCCCAGGGGAAGACACCCAGCATGTAGGCCCCAAACCATGCGCCCCACAGTAACCAGCTGACGGCAATGGTGATCTGCGCGGGCGTCGATAAGCGGCGAGCAAAGAAGAACACCAGCGGAAGGAGCAGTAGATACGCCGGGATGAGTAGGCGTGGACGTGAGTGCATAATGCCGTCGGAAAGCAGGATGTTGGCGGCGACGGCGGCGCTGAACACCCAGATTTGCCACGGTAGTTTGCGGAAACTCCCGGCAACAATGAATACAAAGGCGATCATGACGGCCACCGAGAGGAAGTAGCCTAATTCACGGGAGGCAAACATGGTGAAGGTGGCGAATTTCCAGGTGGCTATGCCCCAGTCGAACGCGGAATTCCAGCCCTCGCGCTGCATGCCGAAATAGCCGCCAATGCGGGTGAGGTAGCTGGAGGACCACCACAAATACCACAGTAAACCCAGGGGTGAAAGCAGAGTCGCGAGCCAACCTCGCCAGTTTTTCCGGTCGGTGGTAAGCACAGCCAGGAACAGCACCAACATCACATCCACGGCGGTAATGCGGGTCAGGCCGGTGACAAAAACAAGAAGCCCAGCGAGCAACCAGCGGCGGTCCATAATGGCCACCAGTGCCCAAATGGATAGCGCCCCGAACAGGGATTCCGAATAAGCCATATTGAAAGTGATGCCCATGGGCACGCCGGCAATAAGAACAGCCGCGAGGATACGGGCGCGCTGGGTTTTAGCGCCCCAGTGGTTCATGCTGGGAATGCGGTTGACTAGGGCCATGACACCGGCGATCATCACCACACCGAGAAGGAAATTCACGCCATACGCAATGGTTTCATGGTGAAGCCCCGTGATCGGGTGCAGCACCGCATGCAGTCCGCGCAACAGGTATGGAAACCCCGGAAAAAACGCCAGAGAGCGTTCGTAAACAGGCACCTCCACCACGGGTTCTGTGATGGCAAAGTAGCCGTCACGCGCGATGCTCACATAGTATTCCGCGTCCCAGCGGTAGAACAGGGAATGCAGTGTGTAGCCGTTGGCGGTGGCCATCATGCCCATGATCACCAGCCGCACTAGTGAGGCAACGCTGAAAATGCCGAAAGCCCACAGCCAGTCCACTCGAGTTAAGCCCGCCGGGCGATCTGCGGTAACCGGGGCTGTGTGATCCAGGGCTGAGTAATCAGGGGGATCTGGGGCTTGTTGCGACACTGCCCCATTATCCCTTAAGCGCTATCCCTGTTGGAAGTGGGGTCGGGCGAAAACTCTCCATGCCTGATCCCATTTCTATGGTAGCTTCCTTGCTTTTTGCCCCTATCACGGAAAGATACTGTAGGCTGAACAACATGCTGCGCGCACGTCTCCTCCTTCTGTGCCGCGGCGGGTCAACGGGCTAGAGCACGGCTGGCACCCCGTCGCGGAGTTCAGGCGCGCCAGCCGTGGCCCATAGGAAACTGGGTAACCAACCAATCCCCAAAGGAATTTTTTAAGCCATGGCCCCCTCTGATGCATTTATCTCCGCCCCGCGTGACATTACCACCCCAGCCGGCCCCCGACCCGACGGCCAACCCGCGTGGAATAAGCAACGCAACTCCTCTATGCCCGTGAAGCGCTACCATCCGTTTGAGGTTGAGGTGGAGAAAATCGAGCTGCCTGACCGTAACTGGCCAGACAAGGTGATTGATTCCGCACCGCAGTGGTGTGCAGTGGACCTGCGCGACGGCAACCAGGCCCTGATCGATCCGATGAGCCCCGAGCGCAAGCACCGCATGTTTGAACTGCTGGTGCGTATGGGCTACAAGGAGATTGAAGTGGGTTTCCCCTCTGCCTCCCAGACTGATTTTGATTTCATACGGGAAATTATCGAAAACAACCTCATTCCCGACGACGTGACCATCCAGGTGCTGGTACAGGCCCGCGAGCATCTGATCCGGCGCACCTTTGAAGCCTGCGAGGGCGCAAAAAATGTGATCGTGCACTTGTACAATTCCACATCGATCCTGCAGCGCAACGTGGTGTTCCGCAAAGACAAGGACTCCATTAAGAAGCTGGCTACAGACGCGGCGCAGCTGATCAAGGAGATTGCCACCGAGTACCCAAACACGAATTGGCGCTGGGAGTACTCCCCCGAGTCCTTTACCGGCACGGAGGTTGCCTACGCCAAGGAGGTGTGCGACGCCGTGGTGGAGGTCATGGATCCCACGCCCGAGAATCCGATTATCCTGAACCTGCCCTCCACCGTGGAGATGACCACACCAAACGTGTATGCCGATGCCATCGAGTGGATGCACCGCAACCTGAACCGCCGGGATTCCATCATTTTGTCGCTGCACCCCCACAATGATCGTGGCACTGGTGTTGCTGCTGCGGAACTGGGTTACATGGCTGGTGCGGACCGCATTGAGGGCTGCCTGTTTGGCAATGGTGAACGCACCGGCAACGTCTGCCTGGTCACCTTGGGCTTGAACCTGCTGACCCAGGGTGTGGACCCCCAAATCGATTTCTCCGACATTGAGCAGATCCGCCGCACGGTGGAGTACTGCAACCAGCTGCGCGTACCGGAACGCCACCCCTACGGCGGTGACCTGGTGTTTACCGCCTTCTCCGGTTCCCACCAGGATGCCGTGAACAAGGGTCTGGACGCCATGGCCGCGAAGCTGCGCCCCGGCGCGAGCCACACCGATGTGAGTTGGGAGGAGCTGCAGGATATTGAATGGGAGGTTCCCTACCTGCCGATTGACCCGAAGGATGTGGGTCGCACCTACGAGGCCGTGATCCGCGTGAACAGCCAGTCCGGCAAGGGCGGTGTCGCCTACATCATGAAGACGGATCACGGTTTGACCCTGCCGCGTCCCATGCAGGTGGAGTTTTCCTCCGTGGTTCAGAACGTCACTGATGCCGAGGGCGGCGAGGTGGAGTCGAAGCACATGTTCGACATTTTCGCCCAGGAGTACTTGGATCGGACCACTCCGTTGGAGCAGGTGTCCATGCAGGTTGACGCCGCGAAAACGGAGAATGACACCGCCACCATTACCGCCCAGCTCCGCTTCAACGGCAAGGACGTGACGGTGACAGGCACGGGTAACGGCCCGGTGTCGGCATATGCAAACGCCCTGGAATCCATTGGGGTGGACGTTGAGGTTCAGGAGTACACGCAGCATGCGCTGAGTGCGGGTGACGACGCCGCGGCTGCCGCCTACATCTACGCCGAGGTCAACGGCCAGAAGGTCTGGGGTGTGGGGATTGCCCGCTCCATCACCTACGCTTCCTTGAAGGCCGTGACGTCCGCGGTTAACCGCGCGCTTAGCTAGCCACTATTTTTCCAGAAGGTCCGCCAGTTTCTTCTTTGCGCGGTGAATGCGCACTTTCACCGCAGACAGGGAAGCATTCTGGTGGGCCGCTATTTCAGCGTATGTTAACCCCGCCACTTCCGCGAGGACGAGTGCTTCGCGGGAATCAGCACTGATCTGTTGCAGTGCGATACTGAGCCGGTCATGGTCAGCAAGTTGTTCTTCAAAGGCGGCTGCTGTGTCCTCCAGTTGGATGAAATAGCCGTCTTCATCGTCGTCAATGGGTTTTTCTTGCTTGCGTTTGCGCACTAACGCTACGGCCGCGTTGCTGGCGATGCGGTAGAACCAGGTGCCAAATTTCGATTCGCCTCGAAAGCGAGACAGATTTTTCCACGTTGAGGCCAGCGCATGCTGAAGTGCGTCCTCTGCATCATGCTGGTTTTCGGTAATGCGCATGCACACGCTCCAGGCAATGTGCTGATACCTGGTGACAAGTTCCGCGAAGGCACGCTCGTCGCCTTCGCGTGCTTTGCTTAGAAGCTCAGCATCATCATTCATGTACCCAAACAAACCTTCACTCGTATGCGCACACCACTAATAGAGTGGCGTCGCCGCCTATCAACCTCCTATCAACTTTAGCCTAGCTCAACCTATTTTGAAGACAAATACATACAGCTTTTATGCTATCCATTGATGTCAAAGTCAATGTCTATGTCGTCGGCATCGAATCCATTGTCATCATTGTGATAGGTGACTTCACTGTGGTGGCCATCGGCGTTGTCGTGAAAAGTGTCGTCATGGGACACGTCAAACGTGAGGTCGTGCTGCTCGAAGTCGCTGGTATCGTCCCCGTTGTCCGTATCATCAACGTCATCATGCGTGACTTCGTCATGAGCCTGATCGTTGGCATCCGTGGAATCATCGGTTGCATCGGCGTCGATAAGCATGATGCTGTCGAAGTCGGTGTCGTCCAATGTGATTTCATCCGACTCGTCATAGTCGGGGACGATGGAGGCATCAATGTCGTCATCAGGCATGGCGAGAGCGTCGGAGAGGATTCGGTCCCACACGGCTGGGTCCAGGGAATCCACTGGTAACGAAAGATCAGGGGTCAGGGGAGCCGCATCATCGTGTGGCATCGTCATCCTCCATCAACTCCAGAGCATGTGCATTTTACCGCAACGTTACTGAATAACATCACTACCTGTCACGTTAACAAAAGCGAGTTGCGGGTTGTCGCTGGTCCCACCCAGATCAGGGTCACCCTCGGTGGTGGCCACCATCTGGAAGCCGCTGTCTGCCCAGGCATCCTCAAACTGACTGATCGGGACCTGAGTGCCATTCCCATCAGGGTTACCCGGATCCTCCAGGGTGACCATGCCCGTATTGGTATCAATCTCAGCGACAACGAGCGCGTGATCTGGCATATTATCTTCGCCAGCCGCATCAGCGGAATCGCCCCATAACTCGCCGGAATCCACAGCGGCAATCACGCCACAACCAGCGTCAAGGCGGGCGGCGAGGTCATCCATAGAACTTGTAACAGTCTCACAGGGCACGCCGGAGGCATCCAGCAATGTCTGAATATCCTCCATATACAAGCCTTCGGAAATATCCTGCGTGAGGCCCATGTTGTACGCCTGGTCCACCATAACCTGCGGGTCGGTGATGCCAGCGTCAGAGAACTCATTGGCAATAATGGCCACGGAGGTGGGGCCGCAATAACCATCTACCTGTTGGTAGAACCAGTCAGAGTTCCACTCGTAGGAGTTGCCGTACACGCCATCATCGTCCAGTGCGGGCTCCTCTCCCGGAGCAGGAACGTCGAGGGACGGGTCGGATTCGGGCCCAGGGGCGGGTGCGGGGGCGTCGATAACCGGATCATGGGTAGTTGGGTCGTGGGTAGTTGGGTCATGGACTTCCGGTGCGGGAGCAGGGTCGGCATGACCGGGATCAGCATCGTCAATGTCCACGGCGTCTGGATCCACCATGTTGGGGTCAGCAACGGCGGGGTCTTGCACTGCGGGGTCCTGCACGGCAGGGTCGTGCGTGGTCGGATCGATGGGATGATCGTGCAGATCAGGCACAACAGGGAGGCCGTCATCCGGGATATTGACAGCCGGGTCGTCGGCAATGGGATCCACGAACGGATCTGCGAAGGGGTGATCATGCCCCATATCGTCGAAGGACTCATTGAAAGAATCGTCTCCGAGGTCGCTCGGGTCAATGAGCGAGTTCAACTCATCGAACATGGAGTGGTCGTCATATCCGTCCATGGAAGTCATTACCGTTATTTCCTTGTGTGTTGCAGTGGGAAGGGAGGAGTGAAGGTCGAGCTGTTAGAAAGTGCCGTCCATACCAGCATCGTGCTGGACAGCGTCGTGTCCGAGGTTGTCAAAGATATCTACAGAGCCAACCGAACCATTGGCGTACGAGCTAGCATCCACGTTGGTGTCCATGATGCCGTCACCGTCGGAGTCGAAAGCTGCGTAGTCGAAGTTTCCATCACCGTTTACATCGTGATAAAGCACGTTTGCGTGACCATCCATGTCGGAGTCGACAGCGGCAACATCAAAAGTGCCGTCCTTGTTGTCGTCCATCAGCTCTACATCGGTGATGCCGTCGCCGTCCAAGTCGAGCTGAGAATCAACAACAACATTGCCCTCGACTGTGTCTTCCTGGAAAACTTGGCCGGTTGCGCCGTCGGCGTAGCTGATCACGTCCATGTCACCGTCGTCGTCAATGTCGGACGATGCAACCACAACATTGTCTTCTGCAGTGGTGACGGCCGTTTCAAACGTGCCGTTGCCATCTAGGTCAACATCGGTGAGAATAACTTCACCCTGGCCGTCGAGATAATCGATCTGCTGCACACCATCAATGGTGGAATGCACTACGTCAATGCTGCCGTCGCCATCAACATCGCGGCTGGACACGTTCTGCGCATTGCTTGGATTCGGGTCGGCGATCAGAACATCATCCTGGGAGTAGTCCGGGCTGAAACCGTTCGAAATATCTGGTTCAGGCTGGCTGGACATGTGATCGACAGGAGTTGCGCTTGCTGAGCCCGAACCGGCCGAGCCTGCGCCAGCTGAGGAACCAGCAGCGGCAGAAGAGCCGGCTGCAGTGTCGTGGGTCACGGAGGATCCGGCAACATCGGAGGAGCCTGCAGATGACCTGGCAACGTCGGAGGAGCCTGCCGAGGAACCACCGGCTGCATCGTGGATGGCAGAAGAACCGGCTGCTGCTTCAGCGTCGCCTGAGGAGCCTGCGGATGACCCAGCAACGTCAGAAGAACCGGCAGATGAGCCACCTGAACTGGTGAAGCTACTAAACGCGCTCTGCGCACCATGGATAGCTGCCTCGATGTTTTCCTGCATACCCTGCACTGGATTGTCGCTCATGAATATTCCTTTCTTGTTGGCAGGTCCCGCTTGTTGCGGTCTTGGTTATGTCCGCCAGCGCTGGCGAACCTATCTGCTGGACACTACTTAGACACGCCGTAGCTACAGAAAGTTACAACCGATGATCATTTTTATTTTGGGAACCTAGCTACATCAGTCCGGCCGCCTGGAGATAGGCCTTTGCAGATTCCTTATCCTTCAGATCAAAGCTGGTCAGGATGAGGTTTGTCTCAGTGCTGGAGTAGGCCAATGAGTATTTGTTGTTGCTACCGGACGTTGCGGTGTCAGAGTAGATAAACGCAGCTGCGGTTTTGTTGCCGTTTTCCACGGTTTCGGTGTCTTTGTTGCGTGTGTCGTACCAGCCTTCAGTGATACGACGACGCTCAATATCCGAGCTGTCAGGGTCAATGTTGAACGTTACTCTGGGAACCGATGTCAAGTCCCCAGCGAAGTAACTATACGCGGAACTTCCTTCCTTGATCTGGCATTTAACTTTCAGTCGACCAGTCTCAGTAGTTCCGTCGAGTTCACATTTATCCAGGCTTTCCCTGAACTTGGATGGGGCAGCGGCAATCACTGCCTCACGACTCATCAAGTTGCCCGCGCTTGCACTGCTAGTAGCTGCTGCGGTTGGTTGTGTCGTGGTCGTTTCCTCCGAATTACGGTTGCCCAACAGATACAAGGTCGTTGCACCAATCGCTGCCACTGCCACAACCGCTGCTGCGGCAATGATCAGGTTTCTGCGGGTTTTCGTGGGCGCGCTTGTCGACGCCGCAGGGGTCGCCGAGGCTACCTGCCCTGCGGATGCTGTCGCAGTGGGTGCTGATGCACCGTAATTCGTTGTGCCGTAGTTCGGAGTACCATAACCGGATGACCCGAAGTCCACTCCACCCTGCGCCGGTTCTTGCGTAGTCGGGGCATCTGCACCCATGTTGTGCGGGGTCATGCCGCGAACGATGGGGCCTAAGGCGGAAATGGCGCCTTGAGCGACCACGGTTTTCGGGTCATCCAATGTGGCGAGTGGTCCAAAATTCTTGAGGCGGTCTTGTACAAGCGGAATACGTGATGAGCCACCAGTGAGATATAACGCAACAAGATCCTCAGCGTTGGTGATTCCCGCGTCGGCAAGCGTAGCTTGGGTCAGCGCCGCAGCTTTATCCAATGCCGGGGAAATAATCTCTTCAAATTCGGCGCGAGTGATCTGAAAACGTTCGGTCTCACCACCACCGCTGACCACTACCGTGGCGTAGGAAGCCTCAGAGAGAAGTTCCTTAGCACGGCGGATGGAATCTTCCAGCGCGTGACGTTCCTGCAGAGGTGCCTGGGTGCGGAAGTAATCCAGGAGTTCTGGGTTGCGGTCATCAAGCTGCTGGTCAACCCACCTGCGCATCATCGCGTCGAAGGTTTTTCCACCCAGTGTGTTATCGCCGCGGGCAGCAATCACATCGAAGGCATCATTGTCATTGGCTTCCAGCACGGCAACGTCCAACGTGCCACCGCCGAAGTCGAACACAGCAATGCGTTGCCCCGGTTGCAGGGCTTTTGCTCGGGAATAGTAGTGCGCGGCAGCCTGAGGCTCGGAAATGGTGGTGATTTTCGCTGCCGACAAGCCCAGTTGGGCAGCGGCATCCAGCAGAACTTTAATCTCGTTGGACGACCACGCCTCCGGGTGGGTGAGCACCAGTTCGGAAGGCTGTACGTTGCCATGTTCGCGGGACACACGCTGCACTACGGAGGACAACACCGCAGCAACCGGCATGGAGGCGGACAGATCATAGCCGTTGACCTGGAACATTTGCTGCGGGATCACGCGCTTAGGTGCCGGAATGAAACCCGCAGGGTTGGACTCGGCCTTATCCATAGCGACGTCGCCAACGTCGATCTGCTCAGGTGATTCGACGTACACGGACGAGGACATAGTAGTGCGGTTGTGGCTAAGGTTCACCGCCTCAACGGTTCCCTTGACGGGGTTTGTGTGCGCCGCCGCCGTGTTGGAGGTTCCAAAGTCAATGCCAATGGTCCAGTTTGTCCCGGACATGTAGCCGCCCTTTCACGATGTTCTTTGTAGATAAACACAACGCCAGGGAGACCCCAACTACCAGTGGGGTCTCCCCATGTTTCTAGTTTTTGACGTTTTCGATCTTCTGATCAGCTTTCTTCAGAATCTCATATTGTGCTGCAGCCATCTGTGAGACCAGCTGCTTCTTTTCAGCCTTGTCTTGCGGTTTGTTGGTGTAGGTGCGTTCGCTAACCTCAGCAACATAACGGCCATTGATCACGTAACAAGCATATTGAGTACCACCCACCTCTTCGTTCTCGGTACAGCTGGTACCTGGAACGCCCTGCGGTTCATCGTACTGTTTTGCCCCGACTTGCAGGTCGTTGGACATGAAGGAGTTGAGGATCGCCTGGGCACCAAAATCATTATCGGCACGGAACACAAGCGAGACAGTCTTACCATTCTTCACTGATCCAGCCTGCGTAATAGTGTCGTAGATGTTTTTGGAGTTGGGGTACAACGATGCCGTACCACGCGGACCATACGTACCTGGAACCTGTGCAGAATCCCCCTCACGTGTTTGCAATGCATAGATAGCAATGTTGTTGGGGTCGTGGGGCGGGTAATTTGTAGTTTTACCGTATCCTGCTGGAGTTTTTATGCCCGGGAACTGCTCCAGCAATGGAACCTGCTTGTCATAGGCTTTCTTAACGTAGTCTCGACTCCATTGTTCCTGACCAACAGGCGTTGATGTCCATGTATTGATCACATACTCATTGTAGGGAGTAAATGTGCTGTAGCTTGTCTCGCCTGTAATCTCCGATGTATAGTGAGATACATAAGTGTTGGGCATGTTGGGGAAAGAGTCTGGCACATAAGACACACCCAGCTCACCTTCAGCAACAGGCGCAGTACTTTCCTCGGCCAGCTTCTGCGCCACCTCTTGCGCGGTTGCAGGGCTGTCATAGCGCAGCACTGCCTGATTCATCGACATCGTTGGATCCAAAGCCCGAGCTGTGGGAGCTTCCGCCGAGTTATAGTAGCCGGACTGCAATCTGTCATCATACGCTTTCAACATATTGACAGCCCGATTAGATACAATCAGCCCCAAGTTACCCGCACCGAAAACTGCGCGGCCGCCTTTACCTTTACTCAACACAGGATCAACTTCATACGGCATGGGGACATACTCTGCCAGTAAAAACGCCTCGCTGATATGACCAGTTTCCGGGGTCGGATCCTTATATGCCTCACGTGGCTCCGTCTTGAATCCACCGGTGTCAAAAGCTTTGCCGGCGTCCGACTCCTTTCCTGCTCCGACGGCGTCGGTAGCGGTGGATGTCTGCTCGGTCAAGCCGTCCCGAGACTTGCCTAACGTGTTAGGCAAGTCTCCGCAAGCAGATAGCAGCGCAACGCTGAGCAAAGCTACAACGCTGGCCTTCAGCTTCTTCATGGCGTCTCCTTTTTGAGATCAAAAATACGGATAATATCTTAGGCCGTCAGCCCTCAACATTTGCTTGGATGCGTATAACGTGCGAAAGGTTACAGTCACCTTAATTTTTCGATAAGGTAAATAAGCGAATCGTGCTATCACCGAAAGTGACACATTGTGAAAACAGAGATACGTACAGCTCAAGAGGCTGATCACAGCGACATTGAGGACCGCGCAACCAAGCTCTTGACAACCATTACTGATAAAATCCTGCGTCAATACAAACTTGATGACATTAGCGATCTTGCCGTTGCCCGAGCATCAAGCACGCAGCAAACACGATCGGTCGTTGTTGTTGGAGAGGTCAAACGCGGCAAAAGTTCTCTGGTAAACGCGATCGTCGGCAAGCGAAACGCCTCACCTGTGGGCGTGAATGTCACAACATCAACAGCGATTGCTCTGACCTCCGAGACGGATGAGTTACGGGAGGGCCAAGCCTGCCTGTTCTACCCCAACGGTGAAAAAATCGTGCGCCTCAATGAGGTGGGTGAATGGATCAATGCTGGTGCTGTGCGCGCCGCACAGGAGGACGCGGATTCCCTGCCCACCCGCGCCACCATTCCGATCCGCAGGATGCCGCTGGAGGGTGTCACCATTGTGGATACCCCGGGCGTGGGCGGGCTGGACCCGAAGCTGTCGGCACTGGCGAAAGTGTCAGTGGACCAGGCGTGTGTGCTGGTGATCGTGTGCGATGCGTCAACCACCATCACGAAGCCTGAGATGGATTTTATACGTGATACCGGTTCCGAAATCGAAGCCATCATCGTGGCCGTCACCAAGACCGACAAGCACCTTGTGCGCTGGCAGGAAATCGTGGAGCAGAACAAGAAACTCCTGCGTGAGCACATCGGCCGCGATATTCCCGTGGTGGGCGTGTCCAGCCTGCTCGCAGTGATTGGTTCGGAAATGTCCATGGCGGCAGGTGGTGGCAAAGTGCTGGAACTGTCCGGCATCAACGACCTCAATGCGCTGATCGCCGGCAAATTCCGCATCGCCGAGCATCTTCCACTGGCCAATGGCCTGCGGATCGCGACCAAAGGACTCCGCGACCTCAGCGAGGACCTGCAACAACGCCTGGAGATTCTGCGGGAAGGCGACGCCGCCGTCCCCGACCTATCCAACCGGCTCGAAGAACTCAAACAGCTCAAAAAAGAAGGCGAAAGCTGGGACTACTACCTCGGCCGCGACCTCACCCTCATCCGGCAGGAGTCCATGGACCAGCTGGAACAAAAACTCGATGCCATCCGCGAATCCTGGACCGAACGCATCAACAAAAACGGCATGGCCGTGCTGCGCAAAAACCCGCAGTACTTCACCGCAGAAATGGAACGCGAATTCCAGACCGCCATCGGCGAAACACTCACCTACTTCTCCACCGAGCTGGAAAACAGGATCGTCAAACCCAGGTTCGTTGACTCCGACGTCATCTGGGAACAAATCAGAAACGAAGTCAGCTCCGCCTTCACCGGAAAAGAACTACAAACCCACACTGTGCAGGCAAAACGCCAAGGACTTCTCGACCCCATGATGCTCATGATGGGCATGTCCGGCGGCTCCATGCTCGGCGGGGTGATCGGCACCATGGTGAGCTTCACCGGCCTGGGTGCCATCGTCGGCGTCAGCTGGGTGGCCTTCAACGTGGGCTTCCGCGCCATGCGGTCCGGCAAAACCAACCTGCTCAACTGGATGCGCGAAACCACCGCCACCTCCAAAATGTTCACCTCCAAAATCCTCGAAGCAGCCATCGCTAACGCCCGGCCCGCCATCCAACTCCGCTACCGCGAATACCTCAAAGACATGCTGGACACCACCCAAAAACAAATCCAGGAAGCTGAGCGCGTGGCCAAAGCCGACCAGGCCAGCCGCGAAAAGCGCAAAAAGACGCTGGAAAAGAACATCACCATCATCAACAAAAACATCACCGCGGCGGAAAAAATGATCACCGAACTCACCTCGCAGGTAGCCCGCCACGGACAGCAAGGATAAGCCGAGATGGACCTCACATCAATCGCACTCAACCAAGCCCTCGACTACCTCGGCACCCTCAGCCCCGCGCTGTACGACGAGGCACAACGCATCCGCCACACTCTCGACGCCCCGCCGCGCATTGTGGTGGTCGGGCGCCTCAAATCGGGAAAATCCACGCTGGTCAACGCCCTGATCGGCGCTCCCGTGGCCGAAACCGCTGCGCTCGAAGCCACCAACGTGGTCACCGTCTTCCAATACGGCGCACCCGACCGCGCCGAAGCCGTTCTTCTAAACGGCGAACGCCTGCCCATCACCATTCAGCGCGGCGAAGTGGCGGCGCTCCCCGCGCCTGTTGAAGAAATCAGCTTCATCCATCGCTGGATGCCCACCGCCTCCATTAAAGACTTCTCGCTGATTGACACCCCCGGCCTTGCCACGTTGACCGTGGAAAACGAACAACGCACCCGGCGCATCCTCATCGACGGCTACGAACAAACCAAAGCCATGTCTGTGGATGCCGACGCCGCCGTCTTCCTGTTCGATGCCACTCCACGCATGGATGAAGTGAAGTTCATCAAAGACCTAGGTTTCACTTCTCTGAACACCCTCGGTGTGCTCTCCCGTGCCGACTCCTTCGGTGAAGGCGCACTCGGCGAACGCGACCCCCTCGAACACGCACGCCAACACGCCGACACCCTGGCCGCGCAACTCTCAGGCTCAGTGCTCACCGTTATCCCGGTTGCTGGATTGCTCGCCGAAACCTCTCACACCGGCGTAATCACGGAAAACGACGCCCGCGTCATGGCCAGCCTCGCTGAGGCCACCGAATTTGACCTTATTGACATCATCGCTTCTGGTGGTGACGCTGTTGAGGGTGGCACCGGCGGTGATGGTGCCGGTGCGGGTGGTGCCGATGGGACGCAACAGCAGGAGATCTGCAGACGCGTTGTAAGACTCATTGGCGAATATGGGCTCTTCCGCGCCCGCAACGTCGCCCGTCGAGGTGCCAGTGAACTCAACGAATGGGCCACCACCAAATCCGGTGTACCCGAACTGCGGCAATTACTGGTCACACGCTTTGGCAAATTCGCCACCACACACCGTGCGGGGCGCATAGTCAAAGAAATAGAAAGCCTGGCTTTTAGCAGGCAACACCCCAAAGACCAGATACTCAACCTGGTCTCCACCATGCGCACCGACCCGCGCCTGATCACCGTGTTCCTGCTCCTGGATTTGAAGGCAGTCCAAGACACCAACCCCAACACCCAGCTCATCCAAGAACTAACCCGACTGATTGCCGGAGACACCTTCCAAGAAAAACTTGGGCTCCCCGTTACGGCATCAATGTGGGACGTAGTGAACACCGCCCAACAGAAACTCCAATGGGCGCACATGGAATCCCTCTCCGCCCTCACCCCCGCCGAAGACGCGGCACTAGTGACCATCCAACGCGCCTACAACGACCTTATCCGCATGGCGCAGGGGCAGTGAGGGGTGCGTTAGATGGTAAGTCGAGCTGCTGCCTAACTAGTCGTCATCATCCTCCATGAACGGCTCAGCGATAGCCAACAGGCCAGCCACTGAAGGGCACACGTACCACGAACCGGTTTCAGCATCGGTGAAGTAGGTCAGGGCATCGCGTGGGCCACCATCAGCACCGGCCATCTGTCGAAGCATTTCTTCCAAACGCCATTGCTCGAACGAGAACCCAACGAATGTGGTGCCGTGATGCTCCAGTTCCCCGTAGGAGGTGTTGCGGCGGAACACATCTTGTTCCTCTCCGTCTTTTTCGACCACGGTGCGAGAAACGTGTGAAGAATCAGGCTTAACATCGTCAGGCAATTCGACGCTGTCTTGCTTCGTACGGCCAATCACATCCTGTTGCCTATCCACGGACAAGTTGGACCATTCACGGATGCGGTGGCTCCACTTTTGGAACAGCAACACAGACGAGCCAGCACCAGGCTGACCAGCAGGGACACGGACCAGTCCAGGCGCTTCCAGTGCACCTGGGTTCTCGGTGCCGTCTTCAAAGCCAGTGAGGTCGCGGTTGAGCTCATAGGCCCAACCGACTGTTTCATCAGCGAGCTTGAAGTACCCCTTGAGCTGCTTCAGAATGTAGGAAGACACCTCAAACGCCTGAGAGCGGGAGAACGACGCTACCCACACCCAAGCGTCATGCTGGGTGGCGGGCATTTCGTACCCGTCTGTGCCTTTGAGGGGTTCGTTGAACCCATGGACGTCGTTAGGCACATACTGTGCGTCAGAGACTTTGGCCCACAGTTCGGGGCGCACACCAACCACGGCGTTGGCCCCGACGGTGGTGGGCAGGTTGATTGCCGCAGCTAGTCGGCCGATTGCTTCTTTCGGGTCCTTGCCTTGGACAAGGTCAAGTTCCAGGTACACGTGATCAGTGGTACCCAGGGCTGTGATTCCACTTTGATGAGTCATGGTTCCATTATGCGTGATGGTGAGGGTGGAAGAGACGATACTTAGAGGTTCAGGTATTATGATTCATCCTCTGTTTCATCTACTAGCCGCATCCCATATTCCTCAGGATTAAGCCAGTCGGGGAACTTAGTTTCATTGTTATACTCAGCATCATTTAGCAGCTTTTTATCACGTAAAGCAATATGGTCAAAAATTACATTCCTCAAGTCGACTCCCTGAAGATGCGCACCGCTCAAATTAGCTTTTTCAAGATGCGCTCTGTTAAAATCAGCTTTTTCAAGATGCGCAGACCACAATCTAGCTTCTTTAAGATTCGCAAACCACAACTCAGCTTTTTCAAGATGCGCAAAAGAAAGATCAACATAGCACATTTCTGAATAATGCATTATAGGACCTTTAGCGTTGATCCCTTTTAAGTCTATTAAGTCTATTGGAAAATTATCTTCTTCCACCGATCCAGGAAAGCCGATCACCATTCCCGAAAAATCTAATCCAGTAAGCGAGTGATCATCACCCCTCACCAACCTCTGCCTCAATCCTCTTGCACGAGACTTCAACAACTCAACATTTTTCGTATCAAATTTATAAACAATATCAAAAAGCTCCTGTCGACGACGCAAACTTTCCCTCACTAATATACTCTCCCCAGGCTCTTTTCCTTCAATTCTATCGATTTCCGATTTGATTAGCGCATGCCAATCATCTATCTGAAATAAAATCTCCTGTACGCCAGCAGCTTGTTTCCGCTCATTTTCACTAGATAAATGATCAATAGACTTCACCAGTTTTTCGGCAAGGTCAATACGTTGAGTGATTGAACTTTGTGCCCTATCTCTCTGCCCCTCAGCTCTAAGCTGTTCAATGGCACGAACCTGAGTCATCCAGAGTGTCAACACAACACCAGAGGCGGTTATGAACGAGGTTGTCAGCTGACCATAATCACGATTTGACCATAACCAAAAGGACCGGGCAGCAAAACCAACAAGCACAAGTCCAGCAACAAGAAGAAACCAGTCCGAAAATATATGCTTTTCCCTATACCTACTCAAAAAAAATCAGCTCCCACTCTTAGTAATATCATGAATGACAATAACACAGTATCTGGGAGTCGGAAAATTATTCAGTAGTTTCTACAAGCGATTCATTGTATAGGGTTCAACAAAATCCTCCCCCCATCGCCTCTTAGTAACCGGCACAGCAAACGACCTCCGATCCCCTACCCATTCGCTTTCCGGCACGGCCTTTTCCAGCGCAACAAGATCATCAGCGCTGAGCTGACACCGTATTGCTTCCGCATTTTCACGCACTCGTTCTGGCCTACGTGTACCGGGAATGGGAACAACGTCATCGCCTTGGGCAAGCAACCAAGCCAAAGCAACCTGCGAAACAGTCATACCCCGTGATCCCGCAAAAGTAGTCAATGCATCTACTTGTTGCATATTGGCAGATAGATTCGCGTCAACAAATCGCGGATCATTTGCGCGAAACGGGCTTTCAGAAACAGAAGTAGCATCTAGTCGTCCACCGAGCAGCCCACGTCCGAGCGGGCTGTAGGGAACAACCCCCACTCCGAGCTCGCGGGCAACCGGAATGATGCTGTGTTCAGGTTCGCGCCACATCAGTGACCATTCCAGTTGTACTGCTGCAATGGGGTAAACACCCACAGCGCGTCGTAGTTCGTCGGGCGTAACTTCGGAAACCCCGAGATGGCGCACTTTTCCTTGAGCCACTAGGTCACTCATGGCACCGATGGAGTCTTCGATAGGTACCTGAGGGTCCACGCGGTGCAGGTAGTAGAGGTCAATGACGTCGGTCCCCAGTCGGCGCAGGGAATCGTCGCAGTAGGTGGCAATGCGGTCGGGGTGGGCATCCAGCCCAACACCGTCATCGCGGCGCATGATCCCGAACTTTGTTGCGATCTGAATCTGCTCACGCGGCACGCCACTGCTTGCCACAGCCCGCTCAACCAATTCTTCGTTGTGTCCTTGCCCGTAGCTCATAGCGGTGTCGAGCATGGTGATTCCAGAGTCGAGAGCTGCATGAATAGCAGCAACGGATTCGGCGTCGTCAACGGGCCCGTACCCCTGGGAAAGTCCCATGCATCCAAAGCCAAGGGCTGAGGTCTTCAAGCCGCCGAGATGCCGGACGGCCGTATCTGCAAAGTTGTGTTCTGATGTCATGCCACCAGCCTGGCATTCATGGAACTATATGTCTAAGACAAAGTTTTCATCGTTTCCATCACGATTTATTATGTCTCCATGGAGTTGCGTTACTTGGAGTCTTTTGAGGCAGTTGTGCGTTGCGGTGGTTTCACTAAGGCCGCCGAGGACCTACACCTTGCCCAACCTGCGATTTCGTCCCACATCAAGAAGCTAGAACAGGAGCTGGGAGTAACCCTGCTGCATCGCTCAAGAACCGTCACACTCAGCGCCGCCGGTGAGCGGTTTCTCCCCTATGTTCGTCAGGCTCTCGCCGATCTGGACGAAGGAAAACGCCTGATGCGAGCGTTCCGGTCGGTGTCGGCGGGTCATGTTCGGATGGCAGTGACCCCACTAACAGGAAAGTTTGACCTGGTGAGCGCACTCAGTCGCTTCCGAACACGCTATCCGGGTGTCACGGTATCGCTACGCACTGGTCTCATCGCAGAGCTCATACACGCCCTTGAGGAAGGCCAGGTTGATGTGGTCATCGGCCCCGCCGACGCTGATGCCGCCCACTCCAAACATCTACAGCATCAAGAAATTGCACCTGAACACCTAGTTCTTATCACTCCCCTGGCTGGTCCTCGCCGCGTCACCTCATTAAAGGACGTAGCAACCGAACCCTTCATATGCCTGCAACCGGACAGCGGCCTACGCCATTTACTTAATCAGGCTTTCGCCACCTTCAACGCACAACCGCGCGTGGAGTTTGAAACGCACAGTCCTGCGAGTATTCGCGAGTTGGTTGCGGCTGGGATGGGGTGCGCATTGATCGCCCACTCCGTAGCAGAAGCACCAGGTCCGGCGATCCAAGTTCACCCCCTGTCGGGCCTTCCCCCACACCCGCCAATCAGCGCCCTGTGGAAGCCGGACGCTGATCCGCCCATTGTTCGGTGTGTGGAAGAACTCGCCTGCTAAAAATTTGCTTATGCTCAGGTCGAAAAAAGGGCCGTTTGCGTGCTTGAAGGTAAGCACACTTCACACGCCCCCTAACCTTCCACCTCCTTCTCCATCCCCCGAATAATGAACTCCACTTTCCGGTCAAGCGTCCCACGATCAGTCCAACCAGGTTCAGGGACGTAGATGCTGGTGTCACTAGTACGATCACGCACAACCTCAATACCGGTACGGCCGTCGTCACCAACCTGCCGAAGCGCCGCAACACCGATGTGGCAGGCAATGGTGGTGTCGCCAATGAAGTCGAAGGCGAAGGCGGCTTGTTCCTGGCCAAGTCCTGTCTTTACCAGCTGGCCCACAATATTCCGAAGGTAGTCCTCAATGTGTGTGAATGCACTGGGAAACTGGAAGATAGTGATGTCCAACCCGGGGTATTTTTCGCAGCATGCCCATACTTCTTCGGCGGCATGGCGGAGGATGTCTTGCCAGCTCAGTCCGTCGGGCGGCGGTGTCATGGAACGCCCGGCATGGGCGAGACAGGCGTGGACGAGGGCGTCCCGGCTGTCAAAGAGCCGGTAGACGGCCGAGGTGGCCACGCTGAGTTGGGCAGCCACACCAGCGATGGTGAAGCGGTCAATGCCGAGGTGGAGTGCAGCCACAACAGCGTCTTCACTGGTGAATTTGGGTTTGGGGCCGGTTTTGCGACCGAGTCGTGGTGTGACCATAGTTTCTACGTTAGTTGCCAGCCCTGTGCAGCCGCGCGGGTGTCCCAGAATGCCCGGTAGGTTCCGCCTCGTTCGAAGAGTTCGGAGTGGGTTCCGATGTCTTCGATGGTGCCATCTGCCCGGAATTGGACGATGGTGTCGGCTTTCCTGATGGTGTCCAGTTTGTGCGCTATCACCAGCACAGTTGCATTTTCACGCAACTTATCGACGGCCGCGACAATATTTGTTTCATTCTCCGGGTCCAGGGCCGATGTGGCCTCATCCAGCAACACGATGGGTGCTTTTTTCAGCAACGCACGCGCAATGGAGACGCGTTGGCGTTCACCCCCGGATAGTGCCCGTCCGCCTTCGCCCACGGAGGTCTCCCATCCACGCGGCAGACGCTGCACGATTTCAGTCACGCCCGCTAAACGTGCTGCTTCGTGGACTTCCTCCTCGGAAGCGTCCGGATTACCGATGCGGATGTTGGCTTCGAGAGTGTCGTCGAAGAGATAAACGTCTTGGAACACCATGGAGAGGCTTTTCATCAACGTGAATGTTGTTTGTTCCCGCACATCAAGCCCACCAACTTTCACCGCACCACTATCAACGTCGTAGAAGCGGCTGACCAGCCTGGCCACAGTGGTTTTACCGCAGCCGGACGGCCCGACCAGCGCCACCATGCTGCGGTTGGGCACGTGGAAGGTCACACCGTTCAGCACAGTTTTGTCCGACCCGTAACCGAAAGCCACGTCCTCAAAATCAATGGTCCCGGGCGTGGGTTGTGCCGTGGATTCCATAGGTTCGGGCAGGGGCTGGGCGGTCAGGACGTCGTCAATGGAGTCGAGGGCGGAGCGTCGTTCTTCAAGGCTAGCAGCGGTTTCGGTGATGCCCACGAGCGTATGGGTAAAACGGAGGCACAGCCCGATGAACGCGATGGTGGCGACTGGTTCGAGGGTTCCTCCAACGGCGAGGTTTGCGGCAAGGCTGATCAGTGTAACGATCACCACCTGCGTGAAGGCACCGCCGAGCAGGTTACCAGCAATTTCATACCAGAGCTTCCTGCGTTTTGCTTTAAGCCATGTGGCGTTGGCATCGTCGAGTTTGCTGTAGTGGGTACTACGCCCGCATGAGCGCAGCGCGGCTTGGCAATGTGTGAATTCGACAAGACGGTTGCTGAGTTCCACTTCAGTGGGCTCACCAATGCTCTTCCCTTTATTGATCAGCCCGGTGGTACACAGCACAAGCAACAGGAATACGGGTATAGAGATGGTGCAGGCAAGACCAAGATGCCAGTCCCACATCCAAGCGAATACCAGCAGTACAATACTGGCGGTGACGCGCTGAATAATGGGAGAGAGCATGTGGGCAATGATTTCGCCGGTCATGACGAGTTCGTTGGCTACCAGTCGGGACAGCAATCCAGCAAGGGGACGGTTAAACCAGCCAAGCGGGAGCGATGACACCTGGTCACCAACTTTTTTGTGCACATTAACCAGGAAGTCCAGGGCCGTTTGGTAGCCCCGCAGGCTTTGCACATATCCCACAATGGCACTGACTACGGCGAGGATGCTGAGCACAATCACCCAACCCCCCATACCGGTTTGTTGTTGGCCAGAGCAGTGACGCAGGGCAGCAACAGGCATAGAGCAACACCTTCGATGAGGCCAGCAGCAATGCTGAGCCAGATGGTGGTGTTGATCAGACGCTGTTCTTTAAGCATCCTTTTGATGCGGGGAATGATGTCTACGAGTGTGAGTTTCATTGGTTATGCCTCCTGGGCGGGTGCGTGCTGCCAAAGCGCACGGTAAAGCGGCTGTTCGAGCAGTTCATCGTGAGTTCCGCTGGCCACCACATGCCCGCGATCAACCACGATGATGCGGTCCGCGCCGACAATGGACTCGGGGCGGTGTGCGATCACAAGCACGGTGCGGCCTTTCACCAACGTGCTGAGTGCCCGTTGGATTTCCGCTTCGGATTCGGGGTCGGTGAAAGCGGTGGCCTCATCAAGGATGAGTACCGGGGCATCAATCAGTAGAGCACGGGCGATGGCGATGCGTTGCTCCTGACCACCGGAAAGGCCCTGATCAGAGCCGTAGATGGTGTCAAAACCGTCGGGGAGCGCTTCAATCACGTCCAGGATATGGGCGCTGCGCGCGGCCTCGCGGACTTCTTCATAGCTGGCACCGGGCTTGCCCAGGGCAATGTTGTCACGCAGTGAAATGCGTAGTAGCTGTGGGTCCTGCAGCACAAACGCAACATGCTTATACAGTTCATTCGAAGGGATGTCTTTTAAGTCAACACTACCCAGAGTGATGCGGCCGGAATCAGGATCGTTGAACCGGGCCAGTAGGGTTGCCAGCGTGGACTTGCCCGAACCAGAAGGGCCAACCAGCGCGGTAACAGTGCCTTCCTTCAGTTCAAAACTGGCGTGGTCCACGGCCAGCACATCCCCGTAGGAAAAAGACACGTCCTCATAGGCCACATCCGAACCCGCGATCACAGGCCCACTAGCATTCTCGTCAGCATCACCATCGACCTGCGCATCTCCCCCAGCTCGCGTCTCCAGAATCGGAATGTCCAGCGCTTGCGTCACGCGGAGCGCGGCAGCACCTGCGGTTTGATAGGTCCACGCAGTGTTACCCAATACTTCAATGGAGTAGGGCAGCATCAGAGCGATCAGTGAGGTGGTCAGCACGTCGGCAGGTTCCACCCACCCGGCATGCACCATGGCCGCTCCCCCACCCAGGTTGATGGCCAGCAGCAGCGGAATGGTCACGGTGGCGTTGGCAAAAGCATTACTGCGCAGCAAGGGGATGGTCCAGTCCAGGTAGAAGGCGGAGAATTCATCGGCTGCGTCTTGGTAGCGTTTGTGTGCCCGCCCGACGGTACCGAAGGCTTTGACCACGGTAATGCCGGTGACAAATTCCACCATGGTGGCGGATACCTGGGCGAGTTTGTTGTCTACTTGCACGGTTTTATCGCCCATGCCGCGCATCATTATGGCCATGATGAGCCCGTAGATGGGCAATGTTGCTATAGTCAGCAACCCAAGCCGCCAGTCGATCACAAAAGCATAGACGGCCAAGGCAACCGGAGTGACCATTGCCTGCGTCACATCCACCGGCTGGTGGGCCACCAAAGCATGCACCATGGAGATGTCGTCTTGCAGCGCTTTACGCACCTTTCCCGCATTGGTAGAGGTGAACCAGCCAAGCGGCGCACTGGCTACGCGTGCGATAGTGCGTTCACGCACGAGTGCCGCGAATTTCGCATCAGCAAAATGTGTCACCCCCAAGGCAATACCGATGCACGCGAGCCGCGCACCAAATGTGCCGATCAGGATGTTCACAATGGTGGTGACGCGCGCCGTATCCACCTCCGTGCCGGTGGAGTATGCCTCATAAAACACCGCACCGAGTTTGACCAGTGCAATGTAGGGGGCGATGGCGAGCACACCGCCCAGAGCCGCGAGTGTTCGCCCCACGAGGAGACGCACTGAGATGGGTTTGAGTAGTTCTTTCAGCGCAACCCTTCCGGCTTCACGCTCAGTCATGGGTTTACTGGTGTTGCTCGTCATGGCTGTTACTCCTTTCCTGTAAGAGGGTTCAGATGGACGATGCGGTCCGCGCAGTGGTTAAGAAATTCACGGTCGTGGCTGATCACGATCACCACAACACCACGTGCGGCCAGCGTTTTTAGTTGTTCGGAAATGTCCACGAGGTGCCGATAGTCCACACCGGACGTGGGTTCGTCGAGAATGAGCACGTGGGTATTCATGCTGAGAGCCGTGGCGATCACTAACCGCTGCTTCTGCCCGCCGGACAGCGACATCGGGTGCCTGTCCACCAGCTTCCCCAACCCCAGCTGTTCCAGGTGCTGGGCGTCGGCTTCCTGCGCCACGGTTTCCGCAAATAATTGTCGGTGCACATCCTGCATTACCAGGAAGGCCGCGCCTTTCTTCATCGGCTCGCTTATCGACGCCCCGTCTTCCGCAGCACGCACCAAACGTATGCCGTTTTTCGGTGTTCCTCTATCAATTTTTTGCAGGCCGCAGAGCACCCGAGCCAGCGTGGTTTTGCCCGCACCGTTGGGGCCAACAAGGCCGGTGACCTGGCCTGCGGGAAACACAACACCGGATATATCAAGGACACGTTTGCCCTGGAATGACACCACAGCCGAATCAATGTGCAGCCCTGGAACATCGCCGGGTTCCTGTTCGGGGACGGTGAGTTCCGGTGCACTCAAGCAGCGAAGCCCCAGGTCACGGCGGCGAGCGTCATTAAGTTGGAAAAATTCTTCACCAGTAAATTCCTGGGCTATCCTGCCGTCCTCCACGAGGATCACGCGGTCCACAATGCCGGCGAGGAAATACACGCGATGTTCAGCTATCACCAGGGTTTTGCCTTGTTCCTTGAGCCTGCGCAGCAGGGCGGTGAAGTCCTCAATGGACTCGGGGTCAAGGTTGGAGGTGGGTTCGTCGAACAACAGGATGGGTGTGTCCTGTGCGTAGGCTTGCGCGCAGGCGACTTTCTGCAGCTGCCCACCAGACAGGCCCCACAGGTTCCGGCCCGCCAGGTCGCTGATGCCCACGTATTCCAGCGCCTCTGTGCTACGAGCACGGATCGTGTCTGGAGGTAGCTGGTAGTTTTCCCCAGCGAAGGCGAGCTCGCTATCCACATCGGTGGTAAAGAACTGCGTGCGGGGGTTTTGAAACACAGTGGCGGTGAGGGTGCCCATCTGGTGTACCTCAGTCTCCGCGACGTTGTGCCCGTCCACGGTAACGGTACCGGTCCCCTCCACCGTGTGGAAGTGCGGGATCAGGCCGTTGATCAGTCGCAACACGCTGGATTTTCCGCTGCCGCTGGCGCCGCAGATGAGGGTAACGGTACCGGGTTCAATGTCCAGGCTGATCCCGTGCAGCACCGATTCCTCCGAACCGCTGTAGTGCACAGAAACGTCGCCAATGTGGATGCTCACAATGCACCTCCCCAGAACGCGTACACGGTGATGGCCGCGACAACGGCGATAGTCAGGGCGTCGACAAGCGAGAACCGCAGGCGAACAACGGAGGTGGGGGTGCCCGGCGCGCCGAGTCCGCGGATGAGCGCGGCGGCGGCGAGGTCGTCGGCAATGCGGGCGGAGGCGGACAGCACGGGGACGATGAGTTTTTCGGCGGTGCGGACGGGATGCAACCACAGCGCCGAGCCGCTGAATCCGCGCAAAGCCAGGGCCTCAAGGACACCACGGAATTCCTGGAAGGCGACGGGGATGAAGCGGAACACCACGGCGAGGGGAATGATGAAGGCGCGTGGGGCGTGGAGCTGCCGGAACGCGGTGATGAGTTCGCTGACGATGGTGCTGGTGATCATCCAATAGGCCAGTGCGATGCAGGTGCCGATGCGCGCCAGCCAATACCCCACCAACGCGCTGGTGGCGATGACCCAACCGGTGACCGAATTATGCGGCAGCAGGGGCGCAGCGTACAGCACTGCGGCGATGGCAATTCCGGTGGCGTAGGTGGCGACGGCTCGGAGGGAGGCGTCGATAAGCAGCAACAGGGCGGCTAAGGCCACGATGATCCACAGAACCTTGCTGGGAAAGGCACCCATCGCCAGCATGTTGCACACGGTAATGGTGAGCAGTTTGGTGCGGGGGTCTAGGCCGCTTCTTCCTACGAGTCTGCGCGCGGGAACGCGAGATGGGACGTGGTTCATTAAACGACGCCTGCTCGCTGGAAGTGCTTTTTCAGCATGGTCATGCCAATATTGGCGGCAACAAAGGAGATGATGAAGGTAAGGACCATCCAACATATCAACACGGTGGGGGTGAGTAGTTGCTGCATGGCCTCGGCGTACTCGGCACTCATGGAGTCCTGGACGTGGGCAAAGTAGGCATCTGAGTTGTAGAAGATGGGCGCGATGGGCGCGATGCTCCACAGGTTTAGTACGGCGTAGGCGAGGCAGTTGGTGATGCGCCTTCGGTAGTGTCCACTGTTGGCGATGAGGTCTGCAAGGAAGCCCATTGCCAGGCCGAGGATGCTGACATACCAGGTGTGTCCGGTGGCCATCATGAGGAAACCGACAATGGTACCTGTGATGGTGAGTGCGCCAAAGTAGGGGGTTTTGGCGATGTACAGCATCACAACGACACCGTTGCAGACCACTCCGATCAAGGCGCCAGCAATGATCATGAGGGGAGAGATAATTCCCAACATCCCACTGCCGAAGGTGATGACAAAGTACAGAGCGGTGAAAACGCCCGCGTATACAAGGTACCGCGGATTAGTGATGCTCTGAGCTGAGGTTTTGCGCATTTTTGGTTGCGTTGTGGATTGCATTGTTGGTTGTGTCATTGCGATTCCTTAGTGATGTTTGCAGTGATGCTTGCCCAACCCCCATCACATTAAATAAGGGTTGCCTTAGTTAATTATGAATTTCATTCATTATTTAACGCCGCCACCCCCTGCCAAGCAAGCATTTTTTCCAATTAGGCACCCCCAAACAGGTAGAATCACCGGCGTGAGCCCCACGCAGAAACCAACATTTAGCCACGCCAACCCCACCACACCGCCCAAGGCCGAACGCGAGGCAGGACGTGATACCGGGCGTGACGCTGGGCGTCGGGCGGAACGCGAGGAACAACGCCGCGCCGAACTCGCCGCCGCCCCCTATGTCGCTGCAACAGTACTGTCCACCGGCATTCACCCCGCCACGTCCCGCATGGTGGGCCTGCACATGGCCACCTACTCCCCCGATGGCGAGGTTGTGGACACCTACTTCTGCGTGTTCAACCCCGGCGACAACCCCGGTCCCCGGCACCTACACTCCCTCACGCCGGAGGACATTGAGCAGGGTGTGGGCTTTGAAACACAACTGCGCCAGATCTGCGCGTTTATCGAAGGCCGCACCCTCATCGTGCACAATTCCACCCGCGACTGGGGTTTCATCGTCGCGGAATCCAGGCGCGCCGTGCGCGTCCTCAACTCTAAAGGCCCACGCAGCCGGGGACAACGACGCGGCCAGCGGGGACGGCGACGCCGCATAGGGCACATCCCCCGACCTGAGATGGTGGTGGACACCTTGGAGAGCGCGCGGCGTCGTCAAGCAAACCTGCCGGACACACGCCTACGAGCGGTGGCGCGGGCACTCGGCATGCGCGCCCCCTCCCCCAAGGCATCCGTGGCGCGCGCGGCCATCCCGGCCGAGCAGCTGGCGCGGGAAAACACGCTGCTGCTCGGACGCATGTTTTTCAACCGCCTGAGAGATAGCGACGTGGTTCAGGCAAGCCCGAATGACCTGCGCGGGGATCGTTTTGGACTGCAGCGCAGCCGCCTGCGTCTCGACGCCGCGACCGCCACCCGCCGCTACACCAATCCCGGCATGCACCAACCCGGAAAGGAACTGGTGCAGGGCATGGAGGTAGTGATCACCCCCGACATCACCGTTGACCCAGACGAGATAATCGCGGCGGCCGTGGATGCAGGACTCGCCTACTCTGAACAGCTCACCCGGGAAACAAGCCTGGTGGTGTGCAACCAGGAGGGAGAACTGCGCGGAAAGGCCATGCACGCGCGCCGCAAAGGCATTCCTTTGGTGTCCGATACTGAATTTATGCAGCTCACCCAAAATGTTCGTGCAGGTACCGCCGAATAAGCGCTGGATTCACTAGTATTTAGGGAATGAGCTTGAACCTTCCTGCGCCTCTGCAGCGGCTGCGCACTACCGTGGCCACCACAGCGGCGACACTGGCCACCAAGGCGTCGCAAATGACTGGTCGGGGGGCCGGTGGCATGATCGGCGGCCTCATCGCGGGGGCCATTGACCCGAACATCATGGCCAACCTCGGTGGCGGACGCCCCGTGGCCCTGATCACCGGCACCAACGGCAAATCCACCACCACACGCATGCTGGCCGCAGCGCTGCGCACACAGTACGCCGTGGCCACCAACGAAGGTGGTGACAACATGGACGCCGGCATCATTTCCGCACTCATGGCGGGTCGCGGGGCGTCACACGTGGTGCTGGAATGCGACGAACTGCACGTCCCCGCGGTTGCCGACCGCCTGAATCCTTCCTGCCTGGTGCTGTTGAACCTCACCCGCGACCAGCTTGACCGCGTGGGAGAAATCAACACCATCGAACGTCGCCTGCGGGCCTGCGTGGAAGCACACCCAGAAATGACCGTGATCGCCAACTGTGACGACGTCCTGGTCACTTCCGTTGCCTACGACGCACCCAACGTCATCTGGGTCTCCGCAGGCGCAGGCTGGGTTGGCGACTCCGTCAGCTGCCCCCGCACCGGCGGGCACATCGTCCGCGACGGCGACGACTGGCACGCCCTCACCCCGCTTGCCGACGGCCGCACCTTCCGCCGCCCCACACCCACCTGGAGCATCAGCGAATCAGGCATTGCAGTACCTTCTGAGGTTTCGGTGGAGGTTGTATCTTTGTCGTTGACCCTGCCCGGCAATGCTAACCGCGGCAACGCCACAGAAGCCCTCGCCGCCGCCATCGAAGTGTTTAAGATCCCCCTTGATGGGGCAGTGCAGGCAGTCCAAGCCGTCTCCAATGTGGCCGGACGCTACTCCACCATTACTTTCGAACAATGGGAAGTGCATATGCTTCTGGCCAAGAACCCCGCAGGGTGGCAAGAAGCACTCTCCATGGTGGACCGCACCGCCGATGGCATCGTGATCAGCGTCAACGGGCAAGTCGCCGACGGTGAAGACCTCTCCTGGCTCTGGGACGTCTCCTTCGAAGCATTCGAAAACACCCACATCGTTGCAGCAGGAGAACGTGGTACCGACCTCGCCGTCCGACTCATCTACGCCGATGTGCCCCACACCCACGTGCCCAACACCGTGGCGGCCATCCGCAGTTGCCCACCCGGACGCGTCGAAGTACTCGCCAACTACACCGCATTCCGCGACCTGAAAAAAGCCCTGGAGAAAATAACAGAGGTGCGCAAATGAGCGAACTAACCATCGGACTCATCCTCCCCGACGTCCTAGGCACCTACGGCGACAACGGCAACGCCCTGGTTCTACGGGGACGCGCCCGCAAGCGCGGCATTGACACGGAGGTCGTGACCATCAAACTTGGCGAACCCGTGCCCACCAACCTGGACCTCTACTGTGTCGGTGGTGGCGAAGACACCGCACAAATCCTCGCAGCAAAACACCTCACCGAACACCGGGGACTCATCGAAGCCGCCAACCTCGGGCGACCCATCTTCGCCATATGCGCCGGGCTGCAAGTCCTTGGCGAATCCTTCCGCGCCGACGGGCGCATCGTTGACGGCGTTGGACTCATCGACGCCACCACCAGCGCCCTTGGAAAACGCACCATCGGCGAGCTCATCTCCACCCCAGCCGGAATCCCAGAACTCACCGACACCCTCACCGGGTTTGAAAACCACATGGGTGCCACCATCCTTGGTCCCGACGCCGCCCCCCTCGGGCGCGTCATCCGGGGTGTAGGAAACTGCGATGCCCACGGCGCAACCGCTGCCGGTTCCGCTGAAGCTGACGGGCAAGTAGGCGCCGAAGGAGCAGTACAAGGCAGCATCATAGCCACCTACATGCACGGACCGGCGCTCGCCCGCAACCCTCAGCTTGCCGACCTGCTTCTAGCTCGTGCGATGGGAGTTGAACTGTCCTCGCTGGAGCCGCTGGATATTCCCGAGGTTGAGCAGCTAAGGAAGGAGAGGTTGAGATAGCTTTTTGGGAGGTTTTGGGGGCTTATGCGGGCCTGGGTTGTGAGCTGGGATTTTGGTGGAAAGGCACCCGCTCCATAGTCATCGTGTCCTATCAAACTGTCGCTGATGCAAAGTGCCCGGGTTAAGCGAAACCCATAGGTCCAGTCGTCCGGCTGGGGTCCTAGCCTCTTCCTTTCCCGTCGTAACAGGAGGCGTTGACCTTCAGCGTAAGCATAAAACTCCAGAAACACAAGAGATCACAGAGCGCCGGAAGCGGTAAAAATTAACATCTACCCTGAAATTTTTACCAGATAGCCACCATATAAACACCTTTGCCTGGCATTATACACTTCTGTAAGATGGAAAGTATGGCTATGGCATCAAAGACAAGTTACCAAACCGACGACGGAATAGAGCGTGCCATAATCGACCTCATCCGCGTAGGTACACAGGGACACGCATCAGGTGTGCGACAGTTGGCAACTCGATTGATTCGTTCCGTACCGCCAGGAATCAACAACGCCGAGGCATTTCGCGACAAGGTCCACAAGGCCATCGCATCAGGACTTGATAGCACCACCCTACGCTATACATCAGGAACCATCCCCACAGAGGGAGATAGTTCCCAACCACTTGCAGAGGTTGACCCGCTACCAGATGGCGACGGACTAACCGTACATAAAAATATAATGGCACAGCTCGATGAAATTATAATGGAATGGCACCGAGCCAACGAATTACGCAAGGTTAATATTGCCCCCACTCGAACCCTGCTACTTAGCGGACCTCCCGGAGTTGGGAAAACAATGACCGCCAAGTGGATAGCTAGAATGCTACAGCTGCCACTTGTAACACTCGATCTCTCTTCAGCAGTTTCTAGCTACCTAGGCAATTCTGGCCGAAACATCAAAGCTGTGTTGGACTATGCAAAGAGTGGCCCATGCGTCCTTCTGCTTGACGAGTTCGATGCGATCGCCAAAAAACGAGGAGATGACTCCGACATAGGGGAACTTAAACGTATAGTCAACGTTATTTTATTAGAACTTGATCGATGGCCAGACACAAGCCTACTTATTGCGGCAACAAATCATCCGCAACTTCTAGATATGGCCGTGGAACGTAGATTTGATCGCCTTCTAACCTTTGAGCCGCCAGACATTCACCAACGACACACAATCCTAGAGCATCTTGCATCACAAACGGAAAGGGTAGACAAAAAACTACTGGAAATCATTGCCGAACTAACCCCGAAAATGACAGGGTCCGACCTTGCTCGATACTGGAAATTATCATACCGCCGCTCAATTCTTAACGATTCAACCATTGCTGACGAGCTAGTGAGGGAACTAGCTAACACTAGCAACATGAAGAAACCAAGCATTCATCGTGACAAGCTTTTCCTGATAATGTATGATGAATTGAAAATGTCAACTCGGCAAATTGCCGAAATAGTAGGGGTCAGCCATCCCACTATATCAGCGAGCATACGACGCTCACGAGAGGCGCATCATGACTAACCCAACATCTCATAATGGGGGAACACGACCACTATTGGTTAATGGCGAAACCTTAAAGATTAAAGTACAACCTTCCCGCTCAGGCGGGGGTGAAAAATACAACCCACAAACTACTGAAGAAGCGCAGAAACTTCTTAAGCCACAAATTGATACCACTATAACAATCGCAGCAAGGCTTGACAAAAAATTGCGCGCACGTGAACATGTGTATGTCGAAGCCAAACTCTTACCAAACTACCTAGCAGCGTCTTACTTCCCTACAGAATTACTCAATCATATTGGTGCCGTGCCAGTTGGATCTCGTGCTGACAAAGGACAATATGTAACCAGGACAAAGAAATATGAAGCTCAGACTAAGCGTCTAATCTTCACCGTTCCAGACGAAGGTCTCCAAAAGCTGAAGGAACTGGTAGAAAATGGCGCAAATACCCGTTCTGAAGAGCAGGCTTTCAGTCAAATACGCGAGCTGAGTGAATTTTCTTTTCCACGCCGCAAAGACGTACTTCCGCCTTCCGAAGCAAATATCACTGAAGAAGCCAAAGAAATTGTATGGGAAGCTGTTCTACATCCTTCCACATTACAGCTTGGAGAGCAGTTACCGCTTGACGACGAGACGCTTGACTTATGGTATGAGCTGATCAAGCGTGAGGGTGGAGAAGTCTATGATAAATTTATACGCCGCGTAGGAGGACTTACCTTTACTCCAATCAGAATCAATACGAGTAAGGCAGTAAACCTCGCGCAATTCAATCCACTACGTCTTCTTCGCCCGATGCCTACACTTCGTCCGCGTCCAAAATTTGGTACTCCCAGCTCTGGACAGCTTAGGGCATCAAGCTCTCAGCAACCCCTACGCTCAGATTTTTCAATTGCGGTGTTTGATGGAGGTGTTGATACGGAGCGTACAACAGAAAATCTTTTCTCCGTTCCAACTCCAAATCTAACTACTGAACCTCCCGTTCAGGAATATTTGGATCACGGTACTGGTGTAACTGGTGCGGTAATGTATGGCATGGCAAGTCCTGGTGATCAAGTTTCCCCACCGTCACTGGCCTATCAACAGCTATAGAGTTCTTCCTCCTCCTCCAGACGATCTTGAAGGTTATTGGGTACTTGATCAAATCAAAAAAAGTGTCGAAGAACATGACCATAAATTGGTAAACTTAAGCCTCGGCCCCTCACTAGCAGTTGAAGACGATATGGAGCCGAATCGATGGACAAGTGAATTGGATCAACTTGCATGGGAAAAGGATGTTCTTTTTGTAGTGGCAGCTGGAAACGATGGAGATAAAGATAGAGTTTCTGGACTTCACCGTATTCAAGTTCCAGCTGATATGATCAACGGGCTCGCTGTCGGCGCATGTAATATTCCATATCCAGACACCCCATGGGTGCGTTCATCGTATTCCTCTATGGGACCTGGGCGCTATGGTTCACGGATACAACCGCTGGGAGTGCAGTTTGGAGGAGATCATGATCACCCTTTTAACGTCATACGCGCTGATGGAACGTTTTACGAATCAGCTGGAACAAGCTTTGCGGCTCCATTAACGACTCACGCTCTTGCAAATCTTGCAACCCACCTTCCACGCGTAAACAGTAGCGTTCTTCGCGCTTTTGCTGTCCATTTTTCTGAGCGCCCAAAAAGCCATACTAAGTTACGTGATGAGGTTGGATACGGACGCCAGCCAACCAATTTTGATAGCTTTCTAGACTGCTCTTCACATGAGGCTCATGTACTTTACGTTGATGAGATTGAGCGTGGCAAAGTACTAGGATATCAACTAACCGTAGCAAATGAGGTGAACACAGAGTTGGAAGTACGCATAACACTTGCGTATGCTTCGCCAGTTGATCCAACGCAGCCAACTGAATACAGTAACGCATCATTGGACCTCATTTTACGCCCTCACCACCGGATTCACACCTTCAGACCACCAAAAGGAACCTCTGAAAAGGCACAAAAGCTTGATATCACCAGCGAGGAAGCAGGCAATTTACTTAAAAACGGATGGACTGCAAGTCAAGAACCAGCAACTAAACAATTGTCTCCGGCCAAGAGGGACAGTAGTCCAGAAGCACAATTGCGCGATAGTGGAAAATGGGAAACGGTAAGGCATTATCGCATCGGCTTAAAACCAGGCGATGTTGAATTACCGCGCCTTGAACTCTCTTACCTTGCACGCCGCAGTGGAGCTTTAGATAATTCACCAACAAAGGTCCCCTTCGCGCTTCTAGTTTCTATCATAGATAAACAAGGGAAAGCTCCTATCTATGATGACATTCGATCCCGTTTTAGTACATTACGACCTATCCAACAAGCTCGAAGCCGTATTGCTACAAGAAACTCCTCCAATACTAGCTGGTTTTGACACAACTACCCCCCTACAGCCTCAACCTCCCACTCAGCGCCCGGGAGAGCGTGAGTTCGTCCACGAATTCGAGGTCGCCGCCGAGGGGCATGCCGCTGGCCAGGCGGGAGACTATGAGGTCGGGGAAGTCGCGGAGCATGCGCGCAAGGTAGGAGGCGGTGGCTTCGCCTTCGGTGTTGGGGTCGGTGGCCAGAATGACTTCGCGAACCTCGGGGATGTCCCGACCTTCCACGTCGTCAAGGACACCGCCGACGCGTTGAAGCAGGGCGGTAATGCTCAGGTCTTTGGGTCCAATGTTGGCCAGGGGATCGAGCGCCCCACCGAGCACGTGATACCGCCCGCTGTATTCACCGGTGCGTTCGATGACTTGGATGTCTTTGGGTTCTTCAACCACACAAATAATGCCAGGGTCGCGCCCCGAATCGGCGCAGAAGCGGCAGATTTCTTCGCGGGAGATGTTGCTGCAGATGCGGCAGAAGGTGACACCGTGCTGCACGGCCCCGAGGGCGTCGATAAGCCTGTTGATGTCGGTGGTTTCGGCGGTGAGGAGGTGGAAGGCGATCCGTTGGGCGCTTTTTGGACCTACGCCTGGTAGCCGGGAAAGTTCGTCGATGAGGTCCTGGAGTGGTCCTTCAAACACTGTGGTGAGCGAGCCTTTTCTGTGTGTGACGTGGAAAAGCGGCCAGGTGCGTATGCATCTGCCCTGGCCGCACGTGGGGTGGAAGGTTTAGAACATTCCTTGGAAGCCCTGGGAGAGGGGGCCGATTTTTTCTTCGGCGAGGGCGGCGACTTTCTGATGGGCGTCGGCAAGTGCGCCGAGGATGAGGTCTTGGAGGGTGTCTACGTCCTCAGGGTCAACGACTTTGGGGTCGATAACCAGGTCGGAGATTTGACCGTTGCCACCCATGGTGGCCTTGACCAGTCCATTTCCGGCTTCGCCGACCACGGAGGCTGCCATGATTTCTTGCTGGGCTTGGTCCAGCTGGGCTTTCATCTCCTGGGCTTGCGCCATGAGTGCGGCCATGTCGTTAGGCTCAGTCATTATGTACCTTTCGTGTTGTCAGTAGTAGTACGAGTCTAATATTTTTTGCCGTCGCCGTGGGGCTGTTAGACGGGCTTGGCGCCGAGCTCTTGGCTCAGCAGGTCCATGGCTACGGTTTTTGCGTCTCGACGGTCGCGGTTTCCCGGCTCCTGCGCAGCTTCCCGCAGCATTTCCTCTTCCTCCGCATTCGTGTCCGCTGGCGGGGGCGGCGGCGCGGGAATACCCTCATCTGCGGGGTACCCATAGGGGTCACCTGCTGGAGGGGGCGGCACGTCATCGTCGGGTTCAGGCGGCAGCGGCACTGACTCGTCCATCGGCGGTGGCGGCGGAGGCTCCGGCATGCCACCGTTTGCCTCCAGAGCAGCCCGCCCGCGCGCCGCCGCTTCCTCCCAGCGTTTCAGCTTCCGGGACTCCTCTTTTGGCTGCGTATCGACGTCCTTCGGGGTTGCCGCAGGCTGCGAGGCTTGAGGCGCCTCACCTTGCGGCCCGCCAAGAGCAGCGGGCTTTCCCCATCCGGTCGAGGCGGGTTTTTCTTCTTTTCCCAGCTTCTCATCGCTCTTCTCAACGACCGGTGGGGTCCACGGTTTTTTTGGCGTCAGCTCCCCCGTGTTCTCCGCAGTAATTCCGGCTTCACTGGGGTTTGTCCCAATCACGCAGGTGATCGGCACTTCAACTCCTACAACGTCCTTCACCGCGTCCACGATGGCTTGGTTGTTGCGGGGATCATTCAGTCGGGAGGCCAGGGCACCAGTGTTGTGCCCGATGACCAGCGTGCCGTCGCGCATGCCCAGCACCCGGGCTTCGGTGAGCATAATCTCGGCAACCTTATTCGCGCCCCCAACCTTCGTGCGCACGGCTGTCCACTGCGAACGGACCTGCTCTGCAACAGACACGGCAGGCTGCGCGGGTTCGGGTTGGGGTTCCGGTGCTGGTTTTGGTTCCGGCTCAGGCTGTTGCTCCACCACGGGTTCGGGCGCTGGAACAGGTTCGGGTTCTGGGGCCTGGACCTGTGCCACTTCGGGTTCAGGTTCCGGAGCAGCAGATGCCTGCGCTGCAGCCTCGGCTGCTTCCCTCGCAAGACGCTGGGATTTCCGCTCGTAGACCCGACCACTTGGCGAGGGCGTGGGCGCAGGCGGCGTTGGCGCTGGTGCCGCAGCAGAAACAACGGGCGCAGCCTGAACCGCTCCCCCACCGGACGCGGAAAGAATGAGCTTCGCCGCCAGGATTTCCAGAAGCAGCCTGGGCGCGGTGGCGTTGCGCATTTCGTCCACATTGCTGTTGATGGTGGAGGCGATGGCAGCCAAAGCCGCTGGTTGGAAGGACGCGGCCTGCTGCTGCAGCGTCTCAATGCGATCTTGCGGGGCGTCCACCAGGCCGTTGTCCACCGCATCGGGCACGGCCTGTAACACCATGAGGTCACGGAAGTGGTCTAGTAAGTCAGCAGTAAAACGCCTGGGTTCCAAACCTGCGGCGATGGCGTGATCCACCACGAGGAACATCCCTGCGCTATCGCTGGTGGCCAGGGCGTCCACGGCGGCGTCGATAAGCGTGGAACTGGTAATGCCTAACAGCCGGGAGGCAAGATCGTACGTCAGCCCCTCCGGACCAGTGCCCGCAAGCAGCTGATCCAAGACGGAGAGTGAATCGCGGGGCGAACCGCCCCCGGCGCGAATGATCAGCGGGTAGACGGAGTCCTCTACCTGCACGCTTTCCGCCTGGCAGGTGCGTTCCAGCAGCATGCGCATGTCCGGCGGAGCGAGCAGCCGGAACGGGTAGTTGTGCGTGCGGGAGCGGATGGTGCCGATGACTTTTTCCGGCTCGGTGGTAGCGAAAATGAAGATCAGGTGCTCTGGGGGTTCCTCCACAATCTTCAGCAGGGCGTTGAAGCCCTGGGTGGTGATCATGTGGGCTTCGTCGATAATGAAGATGCGGTAGCGGGATTCCGCCGGAGCGTATGTGGCGCGATCGCGCAGGTCACGCATATCGTCCACGCCGTTGTGGCTGGCGGCATCCAACTCCACCACGTCCAGGTTGCCTGGTCCACCAGGTGCCAGCGACACGCACGAGTTACACACCCCACAGGGGGTGGAGGTTGGCCCTTGCACGCAGTTGAGAGACCGCGCCAAAATACGAGCTGACGATGTTTTACCGCACCCCCTGGGGCCAGTAAATAAGTAAGCATGATTGATACGTCCGCTATCAAGAGCGACGGACAACGGCCTGGTCACATGATCCTGGCCGATCACCTCCGCGAAAGAGGCTGGACGATACTTACGATAAAGAGCCACGATGTAGAGCCTACCGCCCAGGCCAGACACGGGGACACCCGCGCCTGGTTACAGGGTTACAGGCGATTGCGGTACGCCACGGTAATCAGCAGACCCACGGCGATGACCAGCAACAGCAGTGCCAAAACGATAACCACCCAGCCCACACGCAGCGCATCGAGCACGGCGGAAGATGATGTGGCACGCACCGCAGACACATCCATATGGGCGGAAGTGCTTGCATTGCCTGCGATCTTTCGCGCGGTTCCCCCGTCCCGGTTGAGGACTTCTGCCTGGGCGATGCTGGGCGGCTCGTAACCGGAATCCCCTTGGGAAAGGTCGCCGGACTGGGATGAGCCGGAGAAGCCATTCGCGCTGGGCACGACCGAGTTGTCGGGGGCTGCTGATTGCTCTGCCCCAGACATACCAGCCCCAGACATGCCAGCCCCAGACGGCATGGACGATCCAGAAGGTAGGATCCCCAGTCCTGAGGCTACGAGCGGGGCGACGACAGACCCGAGGAACGGAATGCCGGTGAGCAATGTCCAGGCAGGTGTCACGTCGCTTCGCATGTGCACCTGGTTCACTACTTCAATGTGGGTTTTTTCTGCACTGAGTGTCACGCCGGAAATGATGTCGTTTCCAATGCGGAAAAAGGGCGGTGCCCAGGCATAATCCCACGAGTCTTGGGGCTGTTGTTCTTTGAAGTCAATGCGCGTGCCCAGCGGAAACTGGGTGATGTGTCCGGGGTGGGCGGCGTCGTCAAGCGTGGCGGCGTTGTCTTTGCCCACCATCATGGTGAAGGTGCCGCCGGTTTTATCGGCGCGGGTGGTTCCCGGGGCGGACCAGTCAGCGTAGTCGCTGGTGGTGGTGCCGTTGGGGAGGGTGTAGGTGCCGTTGATGATGAAGCGCGCGCCTGCGGGCATCTTGTCTGCTGCCCCACCTTGGACCAGGTTGGTGATGGAGAACGTACCGAAGCCTGGCGTGGTTTCCCCGCTGGTAATGGTGCCGCTGATGTCGTAGTTTGTGGCCGTGGAGTTAAGCCCCGCGATGGCGGTGGTGACGTGGAGGCCAGCACCGCGATCGAAGTAGGGTTTCGCGGGGCTGATGGGGATGGTATGGAAGCGCACCTCGTAGGTGGCGTCGGGGGCGAAGGGGCCGTCGATAGTAACGTTCGCGCTGGTACCAGCAGCATCGGTGAATTCGTAGCTGACGCTGTAGCCATCTGCTGCGACTGCCGCGGAGGCCAGGAGGGTGGCGGAGTCCGCTTCCCCGGCGCCCTCGGCCTTTCCAGCCTCAACGCGGTGGAGTTCCCAATAGGGTTGTTCATCGACGAGTACCTGCCCGTCGTCGGCGGTCACCGTGAAGGTGAGCTGCGTGGGAGCGCCGGTGAAGGCAAGGTTGGGAACGTTTGCGGCGAGCGCAGTGGTGTTGAAGCGGGCGGCCCAGGTGGCGTAGGTGCCGTCGAGCTTGCGGGTGTTGGTTCGGGTTGACCAGGCATCGCCCACACGAGGCTCATTTGCTTGGTTGTTGGCGGTTTGTGCGTGGGCGACGGCGGTTCCTGTGACGGTCGCGACAGCCCCAACGCTGATGGACAGCACGACGCACAGCGCTGTCAGCAGCGCGACCATCCTGGCGCGGGTTGTGTTGGTGTGTTCAGAGCTGAGGATCATTGGTTTTTCCTAAACAGTGAATCCACGTGACATCCGTTTTCTAAAAATTAGTTGAAATATAAACTAAAATTAATAAGTGTTTTTCACAGGATACACTAATAATACCAATGCACAAATTGAGCTGTCCAGGCCACTCGCGGCCACGCAGCCCTTTTTCAATAAAGAATTCTCAGGTTAACCCCCATCCAGGGCCAATAACGCGATAAGTACCAGGCTATCGGCCCAAATCGAGAATATTGACCCCCTCGTTCACCATCGCTTCCTGAAGCTCATCAACACCATAGGTGGTGGCGTACTCATATTCATCGTCGGTGAGCATCACAAGCTGCAGCATCGTGGTGATGCGGTCATCCTCGCGCATCCGGGGCACCCCATCCGACCAGACATACGGCGCAACCAGCAATCCATGCCGAACTTCAATCCCCGGCATCTCCGCCAGCCCACCAAATACCCCCACCGCAGGCAGCAATTGGCCCGGCTGAGCAGGCACAATACCAGTCTGAATGGTGTTGCTCTCTGCCAAAAACGACGCCGCAGCCACCACCGCGCGCTCCACAACCTCAGGCTCAGCAGATGCCACGCAGAAAATCTCGCTGCGCACCTCCACCTGCTTTTCGACGCCTCTGTCCTCGAACGCCTCTTCCGAACTCACCAAACCAGTGTCCACCTGGCCGAAATCCGCAGTGCAGGCCAACGCCTCAGTGGTGTCCTCGGAACTCAGATCAATGCTGGCAATATGCAGGCCGTTAATCCGGGAGAACTTCAAGTCTCCCGGAAAAAGACCATCCAGCCAATATGCTGTTTCCTGCAAATTCACGGTTAATCCGCAAACTTTTCTGCCGCAGCCAACAACACGCACGTAGCCACACCATCCATGGCTACCTCCACCTCCTCCACCGGCGGAAGCGACGGCGCGAGGCGGATATTGCGGTCATTCGGATCTTTGTGCAGCGGGAAGGACGAGCCAGCACCCGTCAGAGCAATGCCTGCTTCCTTGGCCAGCTCCACCACCCGAGATGCGGTGCCATCCACCACATCCAGGGAAATGAAGTAGCCGCCTTCTGGTTTGGTCCAGTTGGCCACTCCGTACTCCCCCAGGCGGTCTTCAAGAATCTGCAGCACACGCTCAAACTTCGGGGCCAGCGAACCAGCATGCTTGCGCATGAGAATACGCACGCCCTCGGCGTCTTTGAAGTACTGCGCGTGGGCCAGCTGATTCAGTTTGTTCGGGCCGATACCGCGCACATTCGCGTGAGAGGCATACCATGCCAGGTTCTCTGGTGACGAGGCAAAGAAACTCACGCCGGAACCCGCGAAGGTGATCTTAGAGGTGGAGGTCATGAACCAGAAACGGTTCGGGTGGCCTGCTTCCTTGGCAAACTCAATGACGTTATGCACCACCGGGAACTCATCCGTGAGGGTGTGCACCGCGTAAGCGCTATCCCACACGATGCGGAAATCAGGAGCCGCGGTCTCCATCTCTGCAAGCTCACGGCACACCTTCTCAGAGAAGGTCACGCCCGTCGGGTTGCCGAAAATCGGCACCGTCCACATGCCTTTCACCGCAGGATCCTTCACCAGATCACGGACCACATCCATGTCGGGGCCATCGTCAAGCATGGGAACCGGCAGCATCTCAAAACCGAAATGTTCGGTAATGGTGAAGTGCCTATCGTAGCCCGGTACCGGGCACAACCACTTCACTACCGGCTCATCCTTCCAAGGACGGGGGGAATCATTAGTCCCCCAAATGTAGGAAGCCATGATCAGGTCAAACATAATGTTCAAACTCGACGCATCCCCCGCGTACACCTGATCAACGGGAATGCCCAGCAGCTCCGCATAAATCTCGCGGATATCCTTAACGCCAGCCAAACCACCATAGTTACGGCAATCCGTGCCATCCGCAGACCGGAAATTACCGGAACCGGGCAGGCCAAGCAGCTCGTCGGAAAAATCCAGCTGCTCGGAAGACGGCTTCCCCCTAGTCAAATCCAAAGCAAGATTGCGTGCTTTCAAATCCTCATACGCCTGTGAAATATCCTCAGCAAACTGGGCCAACTCCTGGGCCTCAAAATCCTGCAACGCCATATCAGGCCACCCTCCACGGTGCGAAAAAACTGCAACTATGGTGGCCAAACAAAAAGGTGGCCACCGGCCCCCACTTTAGACGCAAAACATCAAAAGATGTTGAGTTTTTAGAAAGAATTAAGGGACCCCGCGCACCTGCCAGAGCTCGCTGACCCTTGCTGCATTCCTGCCCTGGGGGAGTTCACAAGATAAACACCACACGGAGTCCTAGCAACAACCCTAGCCTCACACCGCACCACGCGCCAAAACACCACTCTCACCAGCAATTTGCCAACGGGAGTGCAGAAAGTGTACAGTCTTTCAAGGAACAGCGCCCTTTGGTGGCATGTTCTTGATGGAGGATTCGACTAGCGGCCTATGTCGCACGCCTGGAACGCGTGTTGGGAGCAA
>ERZ773263.63-NODE-63-length-81043-cov-11.705376_pt1 | contig 81043 bp, 90 predicted proteins | sample MGYA00511076_ERZ773263 | MGnify/ENA primary metagenome ERZ773263 (study PRJEB29015, sample SAMEA2738155) | human oral metagenome | biome: human oral; feature: human-associated habitat; material: saliva | place: China | collected 2195 ... | reverse complement strand
GCCGAGCAAATGGCGCGGTTTCTCTGCTGGCAGCGTCTCGCACACCCAGCGAACGACGCTTGAGATTTCGCCCGGCTCAAATACACCGCCGATGCCATAGCCATCAAACTCGCGCACCCCTAAAAATGCAGCTGATTCGCGCCGTAAGGCTTCGTCGCGCGCGCCTTGCACGACGCCGTAGAGCGCCTGTAAATTTTCGCCGCGCTCCGTATGTCTCGTATTGAGGTCTGAGTGGCGTTTCAGGAAGCGCTCCGCCCAGGCATGCGTCCGGTTCATTGCGGCTGCAATCGTTTCGCGCGAGGCGAGCGGCGCAGTCAGCTCGTCGAACGCCATGTGAATGTCCGCGCCGATTGTATGTTGCAACTCCATTGAAGACTCTGGTGTCATTAGCAGTTTCGCACCGTCAATATGCGAGCGAAACTCTGCGCCCTCGTCTGTTACTTTTACTAGCTGGTTGTGCGACGCAACTGCTAGCTTGGCGTTACCTTTCTGCGTGTGCGCTACTGCGTCAATGCCTTTTTTGTATGCGATTCCCAGACTGAATACTTGAAACCCGCCGCTATCAGTAAATGTTGGCCCGTCCCAATTCATGAATGAACCCAGTCCGCCGCCAGCTCGCACAATGTCTGCGCCTGGCCGCAGCATCAGATGGTATGTGTTTGCTAGCACCGCCTGACCGCCGTAGCTGCGAATTTGCTCGGGAGTGATCGCTTTTACTGTTGCTTTAGTGCCGCCCACGATAAATGCCGGCGTGCGAATTTCGCCGTGCGGCGTATGAATGACACCCGCCCGCGCTAGCGTACCGGGTAAGCGGCGGGTAATGTCAAAAGTAAGCGCAGTGTCCATGAATATAGTATAGCGCATTTGCGCCAACAGATGGGATGTGGTATAGTAAGGCGTGTTGTCGCCGATCCTGGCGGCAAGGAACTTTGAGAGAAAGGGCAGGCGGTATGTCTGTTTTCTTGTACGCAGCAAAAATTATTGAGGGGCCAAGCCCCTCGCGGTTTGCCCTCGCTGTCACTGGGAGTGGTGGCGAAGAGATTGTTATCCGTCTTGCTCTTTGCGAAGACGGTGAAATCCTCCATGAACAGTGGGGAGCATTAATTAACTTTAGAAAAACGAGGCGTTCCATCCACCTGGACGGTATGTACACCGTTCAGGACGGACATTGGTGTGCCCAATATGACCCGCTCAGGCGAGCAGGTCATATTATTGCCAATGACGGCACTTATGACAGCGTCGCTGCAGCGCGGCGCGCGTTCTTTGGAGCGCGCCCTCGTCGTTTCATTACAGTCAGGTACGCCACCTGGCTGCGATGAAAAAAACTTGTTTCTGAAGCGCAAAAGGAGAAAGGAGGTGTACATGTTTCCTCTTTATATTGCCGCTACCGCCGGCGCTGTGGCAGTGTTGGCGCTCATTGCGCTGATGCTCCTGTCGCGCCGGCATGACCGGCGCAAGGACAGCGGGCGCTAGCATTCGTTGTCCTTGCGCGGCTTTATTGCTCAAGTTTGCACGCTTGAGCAATAAAGCTCTCTTCTCTTAATGTAAACCACTCGCTGCTTGTGCTCGCTCGGAGAGTCCAGCACAGGCGCGAAGCGGTCAACGCCACGGCCCAGGGGGCGTACAATCCCTGGGCACTTTTCATATATAGTACGATATGATATAATAAAAGTGAGGGAGTTGAACAATTATATTAAGTGGTTTATGATAGACTCTCTTGCGGCGCTCGGTTCAGCTGTAGTGTCGCTCCGTCCACTCCGAAGGCACGCTGCAGAGTGCTGGACGGGTGGGCGGGTGCGCTATGGCTGAACTTGTGGCGTTTGCCAGATTGGATTGCGGCGAACGAACGCGACGATCCGCCAGTCGGCGGTTTTTTAATTGCGTTTTATTGCTGCACATGATACAATAACCGAGTTACTTAAAATCTAACGAAAGGTGAGACATGAGTCTGAGTCGAATCGGAAAACTGCCGGTGGTTATTCCGGCCGGTGTGACAATCACGGTTGACTCTGGCGATGTGGTCGTAAAGGGCCCGAAAGGTGAATTGACACAATTCATCACGCCAGCAGTTGAGGTGAAAGTCGAAGACGGACAAGTCACGGTTCATCCAAAGGATGAGTCCAAAACTGCTCGCGCCCAGCACGGTCTGATGCGCGCGCTAATCAACAACATGGTAATCGGCGTTACCAAGGGCTACGAGAAGCGCCTCGAGGTTAAAGGTGTCGGCTTTCGCGTGTCGTCAAGCAACAACGAGCTGACGATGAGCTTAGGTTTCAGCCATGAGGTCAAGTACAAAGCACCCGAAGGCGTCAACGTGAGCAACGAGAAGATGATCATCGTCGTCTCTGGTATAGACAAGCAAAAAGTCGGCCAAGCAGCCGCCGAAATCCGCGCGCTCAAGAAGCCGGAGCCATACAAGGGCAAGGGTATCGCTTACGTCGATGAACAAATTTTGCGTAAAGCAGGAAAGGCAGGTAAGAAATAATGTCTAATTCACTTTCGCACAAACTATTGAACCGCAACTTGCGCAAGAACCGCGTTCGCGCCAAAGTTAACGGTACGCCAGAGCGCCCGCGCCTCAGCGTCGTTATCAGCAATATGCACGTTAGCGCTCAGCTAATCGACGATACCGCTGGCAACACCCTAGCAGCGGCCACCACTGTCGGCAGCAAGACTAAGGGAACGATGACCGAAAAGTGTTCCTTAATCGGTACTGAAATCGCCAAAAAAGCCAAGAAAGCAAAGATTAACGCAGTTGTATTCGACCGCAACGGCCGCCAGTATGCTGGCCGCCTAAAAGCTCTGGCCGACGCAGCTCGCAAGGAAGGATTGGAGTTCTAAAATGGCCGAAGCCAAAGAACAAACCACGCCCCGAGACGACAAACGCGCCTCGCGCAGCCGCCGTCAAGGTCGAGGCGGTCGCCGCGATGACCGGCGCAACCAGCGCGATGACGCGCCTAAAGAATTCGAAGAAGTAGTAATCAATATCGACCGCGTGGCGCGTGTCGTCAAGGGCGGCCGCCGCTTCCGTTTCAAAGCGCTAGTCGTCGTCGGTAATCGCAAGAACAAGGTCGGCGTCGGCGTAGCTAAAGGCGCTGATGTCCAGGCAGCCATCGCCAAAGCTACCGCTATCGCCAAGAAACACCTGGTTACTATCCCGGTAGTCAACGAAACCATTCCGCACGATATGGAAGTCAAGCTCAGCGGCGCCCGCGTTCTCATCAAGCCAGCAGCGCCTGGTACTGGTATTATTGCTGGCGGCGTAGTGCGCGCAGTTATCGGCGTGACTGGTATCCGCAACCTGCTGTCTAAGAGCTTAGGTAGTACCAACAAAGTCAATATTGCTTACGCAACCGTCGAAGCGCTGGCTGGCTTAGTTCCGCGCGAAAAATGGGTTGGCGCTGAGAAAAAAGCCGAAAAAGCAAAGGTAGCCGCCAAGGAGGAGAATTAATATGAAGTACAATCAGCTCCAAGTTTCGGCTAACAAAGACCGCAAGCGTGTTGGCCGCGGCATCGCTGCTGGCGGCGGTAAAACTGCCGGCCGCGGTACCAAAGGTCAAAATGCTCGCACTGGCAAAAAGCTTCGCAGCACATTCCAGGGCGGCCAGAACGGCATTGTTACCGCTATTCCAAAAGCGCGCGGTTTCAAAAGTTTGCGCATACCAGCTCAGGTGGTGTATAGCGACCGCTTGAATGATTTGAAAGGCAACGTCGACAACTTTACGCTATACGAAGCCGGCCTAATAACTACGCCGTTTCACAACGTCAAGGTGATTGCCCGCGGCGACTTGACCGCCAAGATTACTCTGCAAACGCAGGGCGCATCGCAAAGCGTGGTCGCTATGCTAGAAAAATCAGGCGGCAAGTTCGAGAAAACCGCTACACCATGGCCAAAATCCACCAAGCAAGCCGAAGCAGACGACAAAGCTACTCAGTCTGCCGAGCAAGAACAAGAATAGTTCATAACGGTTCGCAATCTCACAACGAAACGCTCTCTCCGGAGGGCGTTTTGCTATTATTAGCTCAATACTGTATACTGTGATAAGTTAATGAATTGTTAGTAGCTAGAGGGGCTAGATAATGAATTGGAGAATAATTTTCCGCTCACTGAAAAATAAAGATATGCAAAAGCGCTTGCTAATCGTCTTCGGGCTAATTGTAGCCTTTCGCTTCATGGCGCACGTACCGGTGCCGCTGGCTAATCCAACCGAGCTGCGCACCGTCATCCAAAGCGTTATTGGCAGCAGCGACTTTGGCGGATTCCTTAATCTCATGAGCGGCGGCGCGCTCAGCCAGATCAGTATTGTTCTGGTCGGCATGAGTCCATTTATCACTGCCAGCATCATCACGCAGCTACTCACCAAAGCAATCCCGAAGCTAGAAGAGCTGCATAACGACGGCGAATCAGGCCGCCGCAAAATCAACCAGTGGACGCGCGTCGTTACTGTGCCGCTAGCTATCGTTCAATCTATCGCTTTTGTTTACATTCTGCAGCAATCCGTCTTGGCGAATTCGTCAACCGGCACCACTGGCACCTCGATTTGGCAGTGGGCAATTTCGGTAACCGCTATGACTGCCGGCTCAATCCTGCTGATGTGGATCGGCGAGCTGATCACCGAACAGGGAATCGGCAATGGTATTTCGCTTATCATCTTCGCTGGTATTGTTAGCCAGCTGCCAAATACTTTTGGTACGCTAATTAACTCGCTATTAAGCACCACCAAGGGCAAACTCAGCATCTTTGGCTGGTTTGATGTACCAGTCGATCCAACAACGTTCTGGCTACTGCTAATTCTCGGTACGGTCGGTTTGGTATTGTTATACTTCTTGGTCAAGATCAACGAAGCGCAGCGAGTCATTACCATCAACTATGCTAAGCGAGTCGCTGGCAACACTAGCTACGGCGGCGTCAAAAGTATTTTGCCAATCAAGTTGATCGCCGCTGGCGTTATCCCGGTGATTTTCGCGGTGGCCTTTCTCAGCCTACCGGCATTTGTCGGCCAAGTTATGCGCGCTATGCCTGGTGCTAACCACACTATTGCCAACAACCTAATCAAGTGGTTCCAAACGCCGACGGCAGCTAGCTTCAGCAACGGCGACTGGACGGTAGCGATTTATCCAATTTTGTACTTTGTGCTGGTTATCGCCTTCACTTATTTCTACACAGGTATCGTCTTTAACGCTAACGAAATTTCCGAAAATCTGCAAAAGCAAGGCGGCTTCATCGCCGGCATTCGGCCAGGCGCTCAAACCGAAGAATATTTAACGCGCACCGTTAACCGCTTGATTTTGTTTGGCTCAATCGCTCTTGGCATTATTGCTATCATGCCGTTCGCCATTGACTACATCTTTGCGCAACTCGGACTTAACGTTTCGAACTTGTCGATTGGCGGTACCGGACTGCTGATTGTAGTGACTGTCGGCCTCGAGACGCTGCGGCAAATCAATTCGCGCGCTCTGATGGTAACCTACGACGACTTCAGTATTGATGACCTCGACGACGGCCAAACAAAGAAAAAGCGGCGCAAACTGCTGCGCCTGCGCCGAGCAGCATAATCTGCAATTTGCATTTTGAAGACACCTGCATCATAATATATCCGTATAATCCTCTCTTTCCTGAAAATAGAGAGGATTTAAAGCCCCGGTCCCGATCGGTTGAACTATATCCCGGTCGGGACTGGGCCCTATCTTTTTTGAAATTATATTTTACAAAATCGCCAAAATGCATTTACAAATGATGTAAAATCCGCTATAATGGCTAGCTGTATATCTATGGCGAGTCAAAAGGAAGTCATCAAATTGCGCGGCAAGGTAGTGGAAGCACTGCCTAATACTCAATTTGTTGTCGAACTAGAGAACAGCCTAACAATTATCGCTTATATCAGCGGCAAGATGCGCAAGCACTACATCCGCTTGGTCCCAGGCGATAACGTAGAAGTCGAGTTGAGCCCTTACGATCTCACGAAGGGTAGAATCGTCTTCCGCGCACGCGATTAATAACGCAGAGTTGCTCCTGATATCAAGCATCTCTCATTAAAAACAGGTTTTTCCTGTAGAAAGTTGTACGCTCATGAAAGTTAAACCGAGTGTCAAGAAGAGAGGTCCGGGTGATCAATTTGTTCGCCGCAGAGGCCGTCTCTACGTCATCAACAAGAAAAACCCTAAGCACAAGCAAAGGCAGGGTTAAGCATGGCTCGAATTGCTGGGGTAGTCATCCCAAGTGACAAGCAGGTACAAATCGCCCTTACCTATATCTATGGTATTGGGCCGAAGTACTCTCGAGACATCCTTGCGGCGGCTAAAATCAAGCCGACCACTCGGGTGAAAGATCTCACCGAGGCTGAAGAGCAGAAGCTTCGCGACATTATCGACAAGGATTATGTCACCGAAGGCGATCTGCAGCGCCTGGTGACCAACAATATCAAACGCTTAAAGGACATCGGTTCTTACCGCGGCCTAAGGCACAAAAACGGTTTGCCGACACGCGGCCAGCGGACTCGCACCAATGCGCGAACCCGCAAAGGTAAAGCAATCGCCGTCGGCGGCACGCAGCCAAAAGCAGCAAGCAAGACTTGATAAGGAAGGACTTAAATAATGGCAGAAGCTAAATCAAAAAAGAAGCAGCGCCGATCAGTCCCGACCGGTCAGCTGCATGTCCAAGCGACATTTAACAACACGATTATCACCTTTGCCGACAGCAAAGGCAACGCGTTGACCGCCGCCAGCGCTGGCGCTTGCGGTTTCCGCGGCAGCAAAAAAGGCACCGCCTACGCAGCGCAAATTGCTGCTGAAAAGGCCGCCGAGGCTGCTAAATCAACCTACGGTTTGCGCACCGTTGACGTTTTCGTCAAAGGCGTCGGCCTAGGCCGCGACGCGGCAATCCGCGCCATAAGCAGCTTTGACATTTCGATTAACAGTATTAAGGACGTAACGGGCGTACCGCACGGCGGTGTTCGTCCGCGAAAGGCAAGGAGAGCGTAATGGCACGAGACACCAGCCCAATCGTCAAACAGAGCCGCCGCGAAGGAGTTGCACTGCATCCTAAAGCGCACAAAATCCTCGCGCGCAAAAGCGGCATCCCGGGCGAGCACGCTCATGGCCGCCAAGGCAAGCAGAGTATGTATTCTCAGCAGCTGCGCGAAAAGCAGAAAGTCCGACGCATGTACGGTTTGTTGGAAAAGCAATTTGCTAAGCTGATGAACGAAGCGACTCGCAAACCGGGTCTTAGCGGCGAAAATTTGCTGCGCTTCCTAGAGTTGCGTCTCGACAACGTCGTTTACCGCGCTGGTTTTGCTACTAGCCGCCGCCAGGCTCGCCAGCTGGTTAGCCACGGACATTTCGAACTCAATGGCCGCCGCGTCGACATTCCGTCGATTCGTGTCAAAGCCGGCGACGTAATCACAGTTCGCCCAAAGAGCACCAAATCTGGCTACTTTACAGCGATCAACGATATCTTTGGCAATACCACTCAGGCGCCGCTTAGCTGGCTAAAGGGAGATATCAAAAAGCTAAAGATCGAAATTACTAGTGAACCAAAGCGCGAAGAGGCCGAAGCGGGCATCAACGAGCAGCTAATTGTTGAGTACTACTCACGTTAAAAAGGGAGGAAAGATTAAAATGTCTAAAGTTATTCACAACCCAGCGCTCGCCAAGATTATCGATAACAGCGAGAACTCAAGTACGTTTGTTATTGAGCCGCTGCACTTTAATTACGGCAACACGCTCGGCAACAGCCTGCGCCGCGTATTGCTCTCCAGTATCCGCGGCGGCGCGATTGTCGCTTTCCGAATCGAAGGTGCCACGCACGAATTCACAACTGTTCCTGGCATTCAAGAGGATGTCGTCGATATCACTTTGAATCTCAAGGGTGTCAACTTCCGTATTGCTACCGATGAGCCAGTCGAGCTGCGCCTCGAGAAAGCTGGCGCCGACGTCATTACTGCCGGCGATATCGCAACTAGTGCTGATGTCGAGGTGATGAATCCTGACCACGTGATTTGCCACGTTGACGACCCAAACAAGACAGTTATCATCGATTTGGTAGTTGAATCAGGTCGCGGTTACCAGCCTATCGAAGAGTCTAGCGAAAAGCGTTTGCATAGCGACATGATTGCGATCGACGCTATGTTTAGCCCGGTTACTCGTGTTCGCTTCAAGGTCGACCCGACTCGTATCGGTCAAGAGACTAACCTCGATAAGCTCGAGATGACCATCGAAACCGACGGTAGCCTAACACCGCGCGAAGCTTTCGAAGAAGCTGCCGCTATCCTCGTCAACCAGTATACAGCTCTGGCTGGCAGCACTACTGTCGAATCTGCGCCAGCACTTGGTACAGAGGTCGAGGACGATAACGACGGCTTGAACGCCTCAATCGAAGACTTAGGCCTGAGTGCTCGCACCGCCAATGCCTTAGTCAATAACGAAATTCGCACCGTTCACGATTTAGTCACGCTCAACGAGCAAGACTTGCGCGAACTTAAAGGTTTCGGCAGCAAGGCGCTCGACGAAGTAAAAGATAAACTAGCAGAATTGGAGCTCTAAATGCATCGACATGGATACAAAGGGCGTAAGTTAGGCCGCCAACGCGACCAACGGCGAGCGCTCCTGAAAGGTCTAGCGACGAGCTTGGTGATGGAAGAAAGTATTGAGACGACTTTGCCCAAAGCCAAAGAGCTCGTACGTTATATCGAAAAACTAATCACCAAAGCCAAAAAAGGCAATCTGGCCAACCGCCGAGCGGTCATCGCTGGACTCAGTACGCAAGTTGCCGCCGTCAAGCTCGTCGACCAAATCGCGCCGCAGCTAACTGGCCGCACTAGCGGGCACGTTCGCGTCGAGCGCACTCGACTGCGCGTTGGCGATGGCGCTCAAATGGCAATCGTTGAATTCGTCGACGAACTCAAACCAATGCCAAAAGCAGCAAAGGAGGCTAAGTAATGGCTGGAAAAACCTTTTCACAGAAGCCTGCCGACATTGCTCGCCGCTGGATACTGATTGACGCCCGCGACGCTAGCCTGGGCCGGTTATCGACCGCGATCGCTAGCTACCTCACTGGTAAATACAAGCCAACTTACACGCCGCACGTTGACAACGGCGATTACGTTGTCGTCGTTAACGCTAGCGAACTTGTCGTGACTGGTGATAAAGAAACTGACAAAATATACTACAGCTACAGCGGTTTCCCAGGCGGTTTGAAAGAAGCTCAGCTCAAAGATCTCCGCGCCAAAAGCCCGGCAAGTATCATTGAGCACGCCGTCAAAGGTATGCTGCCCAAGAATAAACTCGCAGCCGACCGTATGGCTCGCCTGCGTGTCTTCCCGGGCGCCGAGCATGACCACGCAGCCCAGAAACCAGAGAAAGTAGAGGTTAAGTAAATGGCTACCGACAAATACGACTACGGCTTGGGCCGGCGCAAAAGCGCTACCGCCCGCGCCCGCCTGACCGCCGGCAAAGGCGCAATCACCATCAACGGCAAGACTGCCGATGAATACTTATCAGGCAACAAGACCTTGCTGGCTGAGATTACCGACCCGCTAGCAACCGTCAACAAGCAAAAAGAGTTTGACGTCAGCGTACTAGTGCGTGGCGGCGGGCTTAGCGGCCAGGTTGACGCTATCAAGCAAGCCATCGCCAAAGCGATTACTGCTGGTGCCGCCGACTTGCGTGCTCCACTCAAGAAGGCCGGCTTCATGAAGCGCGACCCGCGCGAGAAAGAGCGCAAGAAATACGGTCTGCGCAGCGCCCGCAAACGCGAGCAATACTCAAAGCGCTAACTCTTCGTAGTTTAGAGCAGGCTCAAATACTCCGCTTGTTAGGGCGGGGTATTTGTTTTTTGCTTGAGCATCATTTGATTATTTTGCTATAAAAGTATATAGTAATACTTATTATTATAAATGCTAGGTGGGTTGCATATAGGCTACAAGCCGCTAATCCCGAAGGAGGGGATTGAAGTATCATGGCAATAGTTCCAAAGCGTCCAGAAAGCCCAACAGGAGCAGGAGAAGTAAATGTTCTTAGCCGCCGCGAAGCACTATTAACATTAGGACTCACCGGCTTAGCGGCGGTAACCGCGGCCTGCAGCAACGACGACCCAAAGCCAGCACGCAATCAGCAACAAAAACCGATGCCGCCTGAACATCCGAGTCATGACACGTCCCGGCTTGTCGTAGTCTGCGACCAAGATAGAGAACGTATCAGAGCAGTAGATCCTGAAGAACTACAAGAACATCCCCAGCGATATAGCCTCCACACGGAGGATTGTTGGAAAAAAGGAACGCCGCCAAGCAACGTTGATCCACTGCCGCCAGCAGCGCAGGCCTCGCCTACAAACACGCCATCCGCTGGCAAATAATCATCACACTACAACCGAACACCTCGCTCTCACATGGCGGGGTGTTTTGACTTTATTACGCTAGCCTGTACGTGCTATACTTACACATAAGGATTACCAACATGGATACAAACACTGATAACATCAAAAAATCAGAAAACATAATCGCGACGAATTCTAGCCAAACAGCAATCTTCCTCAATAACGTCTCGAAAGACTACAAACTCGGCAAGCAAACCGTTAAAGCGCTTCGCAGAATAAACCTGGCAATCAAACAAGGCGAGCTTATCACCATTACTGGCGCTAGCGGTAGCGGCAAAAGTACGCTACTGCAAATTATCGGCTGCCTTGATCAGCCAACCTCAGGATCTGTTGTCATCGAGTCCAAGGAGACGACTAACTTGCGCGACAGCCAGCTCAGCCAGCTTCGTCAAAATACTATCGGCTTTGTTTTTCAATCGTTTTATCTACAGCCTTTTTTGCAGCTTAGCGACAATATTGCTGTACCAGCCATGTTTACCGCTAAAAAGAAAAATCTTATTGACGCCAAAGTAACTTGGCTACTCCAAAAAGTCGGTCTAGAAGAGTACGCAAACCGCCTACCCAAAGAACTTTCAGGCGGGCAAATTCAACGTGCCGCAATTGCTCGAGCGCTAATAAACAATCCGCGTATCATTCTGGCCGACGAGCCAACTGGCAACTTGGATTCGACCAACAGTCAATCAATTATCGATCTGTTCCGCGAAATCCGCTCAACTCTCGGTTCGACAATTGTTATAGTTACTCACGATGCGAGCATTGCCCGCCAAGCCGACCGCGTCATAGAATTAAAAGACGGAGCTATCACATGATTCGCCCATCGTACGCTGTAAAACTAGCCCGCACCAAGCTTCATTCAAAATGCGGCATGCTTTTCGCTTCCACTATCGTGGCAAGCTTGTTATTCGCGGCGTTAATCGCCATAATTATTGTCTTTACTGGCGCCGAAAAGAGCGCAGAAATGTTTATAAAGAAAGTTGGCAACGACCGCTACCTTGTCAAAGCATCACCAAATATACCAAACAAAGCTTTAGGAATCACCAACAACCTATCCTTAGAAGAGATTAGAGAACTCAAAGCGTTCGAGAAAAAATACTATCAGAATTTGCAAGACAAATATAAATCGCTGGGATTAGCTTACGACAAGAGCACCGAAGCTCCAGCCCTGCTACCAGCTTCTTGGATGCCCGACTCACTTCCAGAAGAACAACGAGTGACTGTTAATTTTTCTTCGCCAGTCATAAGTGATTTCAATGACCAGCAATTTGAAAAATACGCTAAAACTGCCAACAACAAGCTAACCAATCTCAAAGAAATCGGCAGCAAATACGACGCCGCTGGCTATTATATCGTTGACAAAATAAGCGGTTTACCCCAAATCCCCGCGCTACGCCTAATCCAAAATGACAAAGAAGACTTCGGCAACTCTAACCCCAAAGCAGACGATATGACAACTTACGGCTATTACACTAACGCCATATATAATAGCAACTATACTTTCACCGACCAGCAGCTTCTACGCCGTTATATGCTAGCAACCGATGCGTCACACCTAAACGGCATACCAGTGGTGGTCTCCGTTCAAGAAGCCGTCTCATTATTTGGTAAGAAGCTTAACCTTGAAGCCGAGCCGGCCGACACTAACCAAAAATCTACATGGCTTAAAAACGTCCAAGAAAAATTAAACGGCTATACTTATCAAGTTTGCTACCGCAATTCAACCGAACAAACACTGATCAAGAAAATCCAACAAGATTATATCGAGACAAAAGCCAACGAAATCAACAAAAACTACCAAAAGCCCAGTTTGATTTACGATTACCCAAAGCAAGCCTGCGGCAATATCACTGTCAAGTCCGACACGCGAACTACCACCGAAAAGAAGAGTGACGATTCTAACGAAGCCAACCAGAAAAAACTTGGGACATATATAGTACCCAAGCACAAATTGCTCACTTTTCAAATTGTCGGCATTAAATACGCGCAACCGCAAACCGATTACAAGAAAAATGCTAGCGAATATATCAAGAATTTGTTAGCTTCGCAAGATTCTTCATCGGCACTAGATATCCCTATTCAACTGTACAATTCTCTGCCAGAAAAACTAAAGTTCGATGATATCCAGCAACAAGAAGCAGATTCTACGGCTGTACGGCTAATGAGAGGTGAATTTACTCCCCGCATTTTAGAGTTTTCTAGCGTTGCAAAAGCGCGAGCGTTCCTCGACAACGAGGCTTGCCTAGAGTTTAATGATAAATGCGCTAAGCAGTTTATCGCCAGCCCGTACGGATCAAATTACCTGATCCTAGACGAAATAGGAAAATTATTTAATCAAATCGCTAGCATCGCGCTGCCTACAGTACTAGGATTAGCAATAATTATAATTTGGTTCACTGTTTCACGTATCATCGCAGAAAACCGTAAAGAAACTGCTATTTACCGCGCGATGGGTGCAAAACGACGAGATATCGCTTGTATATACATCATATACGTCGTAATTGTAGCACTAAGAATTGTCATCACCTCTCTGATTTTAGGTATTGCAACTGCTTTCGCTATAGCAAATACCTACGGCAAAAACCTAACTGACACTGCAGCGACAGCCTTCGGAACAGTTGGCAGCGCGCCGCAATTTAGCGTTTTTAGCCTAGAATCGCCTATAATTATAGCTGTTGTTAGCTCGATATTCATAGTCAGCCTAATCTCCAGCATTCAGCCACTACTACGCAACATGCGCCGCAATCCAGTCCAAGATATACGCGACAACTAAAACAATATCCTCTGCACTGTAAAAATATAATATAATAAATTATAATTATGCCAGTGGTCGCTTATCTAATAATTACTCACAAAAGTGATTTGTCCCGATCGCACCTTTCATAAACAGAAAAGCACGAGCGGAACGATCGAGATTGGCTACCTGCAACGCCAAGAGTAGGGGTTGCTGTAGCTGAGGTAGTATGCGTGACGACGGCCGCACTGCTTAATGCACGCATTTTGCATATCAGCACTAGACAGATCGACGTCGTGGCGGAACAGTCCGTGCCAGCTGACGCTACACTTCCAGTCCATCACGGTACTACCCCTAAGCGCCGCGTAAGCAAAAGTGCCGGGATACTGTGAGTCACAGTACCTATTCAGGTCAATCCCCGGATCGGCGGCGCTAGCCACCGGCGTGAAAAACGCCATGCTAGCGACAAAGACAGCAAAGACCGCTGCAAGCCTGAAGACTAGCTTCATACTGGCCACTCCTTCCTCTTCTCTGTGTGCATACCTTACGCACACACCTACGCGTAATAGTCAAGAAAAGAGTCTTTGTCAAGACGTGTAAATATAATTAACTTTTAGTATCGTCATCACGATAAGCCTTATACCGGAAATACAACGCCACGCACACCAGCGCGATAGCCAGCGCAAATTCAAACAGATGAAGCGGCACGCTTGGCGACCGCTTAGTACTCATCGTATCCATAGATGTCTCAATTGAAATATACGAAACTAGCGCCGACACAAACAAGAAAACGTAATATGCAATCCGACACTGAGTTTTGTTCATAACGCTATTGTATACGCAGCCACCACTAGCGTCAAACAGCAATTGTTTCAATCGTAGCGCTCAATATGACAGTACAAGCGTACTCTGTTATAATTATACTATGTCTAAAGAAACAATTCTTACTGGCGTGCGCGCCAACGAAGAGCCAACGCTCGGTAATTATCTCGGTGCGTTCGTGCCAATGGTGCAAATGCAGAAAAAGTACGCAGGAGAGTACCAAATCAACATGTTTGTGCCAGATTTGCACAGTTTTACGACACCAATCGACCATTCTGCGTTGTACGCCAACACCCTCAAAAACCTTAAGTATTTCATCGCCGCTGGGCTCGACGCTAGAGACGAAAATACTTTTATTTACCGCCAGAGTTTTATCCCGGCGCACAGCGAATTAACTTGGATCTTAGACTGCTTTACTAGTTTCGGCGAGATGAGCCGCATGACGCAGTTCAAAGAAAAGTCCGCCGAACACAGCAGCAACGTCAGTGTCGGGTTGTTTAATTATCCGGTGTTGATGGCTGCCGATATCTTACTCTATAATGCCCGCTATGTGCCCGTTGGCGAGGACCAATTCCAGCATCTAGAAATCACCCGCGACATCGCCATTCGCATGAATAGTAAGTTCGGCGAATTGTTCACTGTGCCTGACTCTACAGCCAAGCAAACTGAGTTTATCAAGCGCGACAAAGGTTTGCGCATTCGCAGCTTAACCAATCCGCACAAGAAAATGAGCAAGAGCTCGGACGATCAAAAATCAAAAATTAATTTGAACGATACGCCAGAACAAGCTCGCAAGAAAATCATGTCGGCAACAACTGATTCGCTTGGCGTTATCAATTTTGACTGGGAAAATCAGCCGGGTATCACCAACTTATTGCAGCTTTTGGCGATTTTAACTGATCGGCCGCAAGAAGAAGTCAATGTCGAGTGGATTGGTCAAACACAATACGGGCCGCTGAAAAAAGCCGTAGCCGAAGCAGTAGCCAGCTTTTTGAGCAACTTCCAAGCGCGCCTCAACGCCATCACCGACGATGATTTATTGAAAGTCCTCGAGCGGTCCGAGCGCGCCATGACCATCGTCGCCAACGAAACCTTGCTCCGCGTCCAAAAAGCCGTGGGACTCAGGAGATAGCGCCAACATGCACCAATCCAACCGTCTGAACAGGGAAGCAGCGTAATCATATGAAAATCACCGCCAATGACTTACTGGCGATTTTACGCCGCTTCAACGTAGCAAACGCAGATAACCTGCCGCGCCATATCGACCAGATCAAAAGTAGCAATCCTAGCCCAATCAACCAGCTGGTGCGCTTTCGCTTTAACCGCCAGCATTATTTCGTGCTGATTGACGATACTGCCGAAGACCGCGAAAATTATATCATGGAGCAAATATTTACCGCCAAAAGCGACGCTCGCGGCGTGATTTTCGAAAACCCAACCAGCGAGCTAACTACCTACGGCTTACCATTCAAAGGCAAAGATATCTATCTGTTTCAACAGGTGAGCGACAGCCAGCGGTTGGATAGTTTACTAGCCAAACGTTACCCAGAAACCAGCCGATCAACCTGGCAAAAATATATCAAATCTGGCAATGTATCTGTCAACGGCACGCCAGCCAAAAGCGCAAGCCAGCTAGTAACCGAAGCCGACGAAATCGCCGTCAATCTGCCCGAAGCTACCGATTACAGCGATGAGGAGCTACCGATACTTTATCTAGACGATAACGTCATCGTTGTCAACAAACCAGCTGGCGTTCTGACTCACAGCAAAGGGGCGCTGAATGACGAATTTACGGTCGCCGACTTTTTCCGCCGTTACACCACTGTCGGTCTGGAGACTAATCGCCCAGGCATCGTCCATCGGCTAGACCGCGACACCAGCGGCGTTATCATCGGGGCGCGCACTCCCGAAGCTTTTGAATTGCTCAAGAGGCAATTCTCGCAGCATCTCGCCAAGAAAACATATCTAGCCATCGTCGACGGCACACCGCAACCACTAACCGCTAAGATTGATATTCCGATCGGCCGCAACCCATCGGCGCCCAGCACCTTTCGCCCCGACCCGAACGGCAAGCCAGCACAAACCATATACCAAACGCTCGCCACGCACCACAATCTCAGCGCCATTAAACTTTGCCCGCAAACTGGGCGCACTCATCAACTACGCGTTCACCTGCGTCATTTACACACGCCGATTCACGGCGACCGCGTCTATGGCAAATCTGCCGATCGCCTCTATCTGCATGCCTACAGATTAGAAATTACCACGCAACCTGGTAAGCGCCAGACGTTCATCGCGCCGCTGCCTGGCGAATTTACCAAACTTTTCCCGGAGCTAGATGATGAGCCTAATCTTTGAGCCGTCAACCGAGCGACAAATTCAAACGCTAGCCCGCAGTCTACCGCAAGCTTTACTTTTGACAGGCGCCGATGGCGCTGGCCTGCTAACTACAGCCAAATATTTAGCCGGTCCAGCACTCGCCGGAATTATTCAGCCCACCAACAAAGACGGACAAGCCGACGCGAACGGCGTCATTCGTATCAACCAAATCCGCGACCTGCGCCAATACACTCGCGGTGTCGCTAATAGTAAGGCAGTTTATGTTATCGACAATGCCAGCGCCATGAATCATCAGGCGCAAAATGCTTTCTTGAAATTATTAGAGGAACCAGCCCGCAACATTCATTTCATATTGACGTCGCACCAGCCGAATTTACTACTGCCGACTATCATGTCGCGCGTCGAGCGGCTTACTATCCGTCCGATTTCTGAGGAGGCCAGCCGGCTGCTCCTCGCTAAATATCGGCAACTTGACACTACAGCGATTGCTCAGATTATGTTTCTAGCAAACGGCCGACCGGCATTAATCTCGCGCTTGGCCAGCAAACCCAGCGAGCTCGCCGATATCGGCGCTATCATCAAAGACTCGCAGGCATTAATTGCTGGTCCGATGAATGATAAACTAACTGTTGCTGCTCGATACACCGACCGCAAAGACACCTTAGAGTTACTACGCTATAGCATTCTACTCGTTCAAAATGCCGCTGCCAAAAACAGCACGCCAGCTATCATCGACAAGCTAGCTCGTCTCAGCGAAACCTACGAGCGCATCGCCGCCAATGGCAACATCAAGCTTCAGCTTGCCGCTTTGATCGCGTGATTATGTGCTATAATAATGCATAGTATGTTTGGATTTTTACTGGTTCTGGGACTAAGCGCCGCAGCAGTCGCGTACCGCCAGTCGCCCGAAGACATCGCAGGCGACTTACCAGCGAAATTATCATCAAAGCTTGATAAGCTCTGGGAAATCGCTCAAGAATCGCTCAAGGCGCAAAAATATCTGCGCGCCGAAAAAGCCCTGCTGACCATTCTGCGCATCGACGCCAAAAACGCCAACGCTTACAACCGTCTAGGCATTTTGTATGCCAAGCAGCACGCCTACGATGACGCCATTGAATGTTTCGAAATCGCCCAAAGCTTAGAGCCAAGCGCCTCTAGCCTGCATAATGTCGGCTTGATTTACTACGAAACCGAAAGCTACGAAAAGGCCGCCCTGGCATTCGAGCAAGCCCTAGAGATGGAAGAAGAAGTCGCTTCGCGCCACATCGCCTACGCCAAAGTACAAGAAAAACTCGGCAATGCCAAGCTTGTCTTGCAACACTTGGAACGCGCCGTCACCCTAGAGCCAAGTATTCAGAGCATTAACATTTTAGCCGATTCGTACGATCGCAACGGCCAGAAAGAGAAGGCCGCTGCTATTCGCGACAAAATCAATCGCGCCATGTCACGCGGGCAGCATGTCGACCGCCGCGTCAAGCAGCCTGCTGGCGCCATCTCTCCACAATAAAACACTTGCCAAGGTTACGCAAATACGCTACACTGTTAGGTGTGCTTTCGGGTCGTACCTTTCAATTTATGCCGACTTAGCTCAGCTGGCTAGAGCAGCTGTTTTGTAAACAGCAGGTCCTCGGTTCGAGTCCGAGAGTCGGCTCCACAATTTACGCCGGAGTCGTCTAGTGGCAATGACAGGAGACTGTAAATCTCCCGCTTTTTAGCTTCGTAGGTTCGAGTCCTACCTCCGGTACCATGCGTAGAATTTTAGGCCGTCCGCTGTTCGTGGGCGGTTTTTATTGACTTTATACAATGTATATGCTATAATATATAGTATGTACGAGTTTATTAAGCAGTCGCTGAGCAGTTGGAACCACCAAAAAGATCAGCGCCGCAAATTACAGCAAGCTTATCTAACAGCAGTTTTCATTGGGCTAGTTCTAGCTGGATTCCTGACGTTCCTGAATGTACCGCAAAGCCGTTTGTCCGCGATGATTGCTGCCGGATTCGCGGTAGTTTACTTGGTAAACGGTATCGCCTGGGCACTATTGGAAGCATTCGTAGCGCCGAACCTGCCGAAACCAGAATCGACAACCAACAAGAAGACCCGCCGCCAGAAGTAGCTTGCTTCGACCGCGGCAAATATGTTAGAATTAATAGGCTTTCATGCCGCGATAGCTCAGTTGGTAGAGCGCATCCATGGTAAGGATGAGGTCTCGGGTTCAAGCCCCGATCGTGGCTCCATTATATAGTTTTTAATTGGTCACTGTAGTGGTGGCCTTTTTAATATTATTTCACCACGAAAGTAAAACAGGGCGTGAAAAAACAGCATGCTACAATAAGAATACATGAATAACGTGAAAATTTTCATCGAGACTTACTGGCAACACGCTAGGAGTATTTTTGATTTAGTATTTTTTATTATATCTATGGCCGGACTATTGGTTGGCATACAATTTAGCCCAGTAACACCAGTTGTCATTGCAATAGTATTTATTGTTGTTATAGTTGCGGCGTATAGGACTTGGCTTTACCAATATCAACAAACTATATCGTTGATTAACTCAAAGGAAAAAGAACCTAAATTCGAGGATCTTAATGGTTTACAAAAAGCCATACTAACCGGCATGAGCAGCGAGCAGCAGAAAGAAATTATAACCACCATAACAATAGGAGGCGCCATTTTCCTGGGAATCGGGGATATCAACGATAATTATAACGGCAATGAAATCATAGCCGAATTGGAAGAACTAGAAAAAATAGGAATACTCAGAATTGATCGTTATAGCGAAAAAAGTAGTAGACCTATTTATACTCCAACGAGCCTTGGTTTTAAAATATTAAACCAGATAAAATCAGCTGAAGATACTCAGTAATTATCTAATAAAATCCGCTGAAGAGATCAAAACGCGTAAACATTGCGCTATACTAGCTACATGACCAACGATATTTTGGACAGATTAACGAACCTCGCCCAAGGCAACGAAACTTACGCCGCCTTTAACCAGCGTATCGTCAACACCAAAATGCCGGTCATCGGCGTGCGGGTGCCGGATTTGCGGCGGCTGGCCAGGGAATTAGCGCCTAATATGAGCGCAGCGGACATTAGCGAATTATTAACGGCACAAAATGAATCATTTGACTACGTACTGCTATGCGGACTGTTGATTACGCATGCTCGGCTCGATGACCAGACGATGATTGATCTAGCCAAGCAATATCTGCCGCACGTTGATTCGTGGGCGCACATTGATGTGTTTGTCGAGAAAAAGCGACGCTTTGCTGGCGAAGTGTGGTGGGATTTTGCACTAGAATGCTTACAGAATGAAGCCGAGTTCACGGTGCGCTACGGCGTGATTTCTTTGATGACTAATTTCCTGGATGAGTCGCACATCAATCAGGTTTTCGCAGCGCTGCGAAGAATTAAACACGACGGCTATTATGTCAAAATGGCGCTGGCCTGGCTGTATGCGACGGCGGCAGTACACTTCTTTGAGCTGACGCTGGCTGAACTAGAAAGCGGTCATATCGACGCCTGGACGCGCAACAAAGCTTACCAAAAAATGCGCGAATCGCGGCGATTTACACCCGAGCAGCAAGCGGTTATTTCAAAGAAGAAAGGACGCAAACTTGAGTAAAAAACAGACGACAACAGCAAAACGTATTCTAATCTACGGCGATTCAAACGTCTGGGGCGCTAACTTTGCTAGCAAGCGTATCCGCCACAGCAATCGCTGGGTTAATCGCCTCAGCCAAGCGCTACGCGGCAAAGCATATATCTACATCGACGGCGTCCGCGGCAGAGTTGCTGGCGATTTCCGCACCGATAAGCCGAATAAGAATGGCTTGTCGACATTTACAACGGCTCTACAAAAGGCCGATAACTTCGACTTAATCATTATCGCCCTCGGCACTAACGATCTGCAACAGCGTTTCGCGCGGACATCCGAGGATATTGTTCGTGACTTATTAGAATATCGTAATCTCGCCGGCGAGACTCCAATTATCTACATTTTGCCGCCGTGTTTTGACACTAGTGACAATTCGGGGTATGAGTTCACCGAATCGTCCGAACAGCTTCGCCAAGAACTGCTGCAGCGCAAAAACGAACTTGGCAATTACATCGAGCTGCCTAAATTACCGCTATCAGACGGCTTGCATTTTTCGCCATTAGGACACTATCAAGTTTTCAAGATAGTTAGGGAAGTGCTAAAATCGTATATATAAGCTAATCTGCGCCAACAAGATTTTGGCGGCTAAAGAGGGGATGATGAAATGAATAAGCCAATCATATCGATAGACGACATCAAGCAAGCGCTCGAGTTCCGCTACGCCACCAAAGCTTTCGACTCTAGCAAGAAAATCTCGCAAGAGAATATCGAGCTACTCTTAGAGGCCGCCCGCCTAGCGCCAAGTTCGTACGGTTTTGAGCCATGGAATATTATCGTCGTGCAGGAAGACGAACAGCTACGCGCCGATGTCAAACGCTGCGCAGGCGCCAACGCTGCTCGTTTTGACGCCAGTCACATTTTGATATTTACTGCCAAAACCAGCGAAGGCTTGTTGCAAAAAGGCGGTCACATCGACCACATACTGCACGATGTCAAGAAACAAAATTCCATCAAGGCCGCTGGCTTCAAGACTTTTTGGCGATATTGGGCCAAAAAGGATTTCGAAATACTCAATCAACCAGCAATGATTCACCAGTGGGCGGCGCGGCAAGCTTACATTGCGCTGGGCTTTGTGCTGCTGGCCACCGCTGGGCGCAGGATTGACTCGTGCCCGATTGAAGGCTTTTCGATTAGCAAACTCAGCCAGGTCTTGTCGCAGCACCAGCTAATAGACCCAGATCTAGAAAAGCCAGTGGTAATGTTAGCTCTAGGTTACCGTAGCCAGCGCGAGGTGCCAGCCAAAACTCGCCGCCAGCTCGACGAAATTGTGCGTTGGCGATAATGCCGCGCTTCCTTTTTCAGGTATTATTAAACCAACGACGAGCAGACTTATGCCAGCCGGTCCCGCTAGCTTAATATTTGCTAAAATAACATACATGGAAGACACGCGGAATGTAATCGATAAATTCAAAGGCCGGAGCGAGGCGGAGATTGTAAAAGAGTTGGACGCCAAGGATCATGGCTTGGTGATTGCTCTGGAGAACACCGAGCGGGATTTTAACATGGGGACGATTGTCCGCAGTGCCAACGCTTTTGGCGTGCGGCAGATTTACGTCATCGGCAGGCGGCAATGGAATAAGCGCGGTGCTATGATGACGGATAAATATTTGCATGTGCATTACGTTAGCTCGACAGATGAGTTTGTCGAGTTAATGCGGGCTGAAGACAGGGCAATCATCGCGATTGACAATATCCCGGGCAGCGTCAATATGTCAGAGACGAGCTTGCCAAAGCGCGCGGTGTTGGTGTTTGGTCAGGAGGGTCCGGGTATCTCCGAGGAAATGGCGCAGGCAGCAGACAAAATTGTCGCCATTGAACAGTTCGGCTCGACCCGCTCCATCAATGTCGGCGCGGCAGCAACTGTGGCGATGTATTGCTGGCTGCAACAGCATGTTTTGGGATGAGCAGCACAGTATCCAAGCCACGCTAAAACAACTCTTTCTGCAAATTTACGCTAGAAAATTATGAGTCGGCGATAATAACATATCTAGCTTGAAATTGCTGCACCAATCTGTTATACTTGATTACTGAAGTTTTACAACAACATTAAAGGGAAGTTATGGCAAAGAAGAATAACATCAAGCGCAAGATTATTGCACTCGTTAGCAATCTGACGGGTCATCGTACTTATGTAACGCGCAAAAATACAGCGAATACGCCAGGCAAATTAGTTCTGCGCAAATACGATCCGAAGGCGCGCAAGCATGCTATTTACACCGAGACCAAGAAATCGCTCGGCCGCAACGAAGTCAAGCCGCGTAAAGGTTAAAATCTAGCGAACTTAGCAATCAATAGTGAAAACAGCTCTCTCTAACGAGGGTTGTTTTGCTGTACGGCGGTGTCAATTACCTCGGCTAGCCACAATGCGTTCGAGACTAGCTTCTCAATTTGCGCCTCGGTTGGACGCTCGTTTTCGGTATATAGATACACTGTGTTGCGCTCGATTTCAATATTAATTTTGTCGAAATGCGAAACTATCACTTCGGCAGCCTGCGGCGATATAATTGATTCAATCTCTATAGCCCGAGTAGCAGCACCATAAATATTATATTTATTAAGAAAAGCCTGCAGGTAGCGCGCTGTAGCCCCCAAAATTAGCGGCTGTAGAGCACTGTACGACGCTTGATAAATCGGATCTGTCCGTTTCATGCCAATATAAATGTGTGGCAGCGGACGTTCAGTGTGTAAATCGACAGTAGCGATTAGCCAATGGCAGCGTTGATTCTTATACTTGTGCGACTGACCCTGGCGAACACGAATAGTGTCGCGCCGCTGCAGAACTGTCGTATCGTAACCGCGAATTGTACCTATACAAAGATAATCATCAATATGCGTGTGCGAAACCGTATGGCCGCGCACCAAGCGATGGTCGTCGTCATGCTGATTAGCGTAACCAAAATATACCAAGCCGGCGCGATCTGCGAAGCGGCGCATTGCTTGGCGCGTAGCACGAGTCTTAGCAATATGCCGCGGCGTAAGCCGGCGAAGAGCTCTAGATGCTTTCAATTTTGTTCTCGAACTGACTCCCACCCTGTTATCCTCATCTTTTTATTGTGTCAAGAATCGTCGATATAAATTCAGCCTGGCTCCAGCAAAGCGGCGCTACCGAGCATTCGCGCCCCGAAACCGGATCAATTTGCTCAGATAAAACACCAGTCGGCCAAGCTTGGCTAGCCACCCACGAAATTATCCGCTGCGCCGAATTTTCGTCGCCGCACTCCAAATAATACTGAGCTAGCCACAATGAAACGATAAACCACCAGTTACTCGGAGCATCTGGAGCGCTGCGGTAATAGGCGTCATTCTCGTAGCGCGGCAGACCTGGCGTTTCCAGCTTGAAATGAAAGCGGTCGAGAGCTGTTTGTATGGCTTGATGCAAATCTTCTTGATTATCGTATAGGCCATAAATAAAAGCACCATAAACAGCCGACATATCAAGCGTATCATCGGGCGTGTAAGTGCCGTTTTTGTTGCGGCGCAAACCTTTGCGGAAAGATTTCTGATGAGGATCGTACAAGCGTTTTTGCGCGGACTGTTTGATATCCTCGGCGACCGTCCGCCAAGCGACAGCTCCAACTTCGTCTCGACGTCGATCAGCCAGATTAGCCGCCGCGAACAGTGCCGCTTGAACGGTCGCTGTCGTGTAAGTCGTCACCATGAAATGCTCTTCCCAGAGATCATAACTTGGTTTTGGTAAGTGCGTCCGATTATCAACATAGCTGGCCAGAAAATTCGCCATCGGTACTACCATCGACGTATAGAACCGCTGCAGCAGCGTGTCGTCGCCAGTCTTATTATAAAATTGACAGAATAAGAACAGCACCGAAGCCGTCTCGTCCTCTTGAATTGGCGCCGAGACAGTGCCATCTGGGTGTACGTACGAATGCCAACTACTACCCAGAGCTCCGTCGGCACGGTATTTATGTGATAGATAACCTTTCGGACTTAACGCCCGGCGGCAAAAATCAAAGAAATGGTAGGCTTCCTCGGTATAACCCATGCGAATTAACGGCCAGAGAACATATACGCTATCACGCGGCCAGCAGTACGCGTAGGCATCGCGCTGATAATTAAGCGCCTCGCCATCGCTACTAGCAATAACAGCACCGCGCTTATCAATATGCGCCTTGAGAAGCATCGTACTATTGATAAACGCCTGGCGATACTCTGGTTTGACACGCTGCGCCACTTTCTTCGCCGGACGTAACCACAGCCGCCACCATTTAGCAGTAGCTTCAAAGCGCTTATGGATTGTTTGCGAAATAATATTTTTGTGTATGTAAAGTACTTCACGCAGGGAAGTGCCAGCAGCTAGCCAATAGTTTACCCGCGCCGAACCGTGGCCGGCCAACTCTAATTTGAAGCGGATCGTCGAGTCGACGCGACCATGCTCGGCAGTCGAATTCGATAGCTCGCCATCGTCAGCATCGCGATAAGTACCTTCGCGGCCCTCGCGGCCAAATACGCCAACTGCATATTGGTCAAAGAACCTGCCGCCGTCAACTTGGCCCGACGCCGCAAAGACTCGGCGTCCACGGTAATGAATGACAGCGTTATCGTCTGGCAACACTTGAACGGTATCAGTGCTGCTACCAGAATCACCAATAATGAAAGCTTGATGCATAAATAACCGAACGTCGCGCGTTTCAGGCCGCAAATTAACCACATGAATCGTCCGCAGAAGCACGTTAAAATCTGTATCGACCGCGTCGTCGAACTCTAACATAATGCCAATTTGCTCATTCACAGCCACGATATGGCCAATCAGCGCCTCGTGGTGATAGCTAAACTTGCATGACCAGCCATCGTCGCTCAGCCACGATACGCGGCCATCCGCCCAAACACCGACACGATGCCGAGTATTACCGCCAATCGTATGGTTTTCTAAACCAACGTAAGGGAAATAAACATCGCTAACCTCGCCATGACGGCTCAACCCAACTTGCAGTTCGTTATTGCTAAGAATTATCGGTCGAGCCATCAATACCCCGCAATATTATGTTCATGCAATCGGTAGCGCACATCGCGCAGCGCATTCATGAAATACAAGAACGCGTCGTACGGCGAATCATACGGACTAAAATACGCATGCACGTCGCCGTCATTAAAGTACTTAGTACACATGTAGTACGGATGGTCGCTGGTCGTCAACTGCCGCCAGTCAGCAATCAAGCCAAGATCACCCGAACCAAGCACGTCATTTTCCATAGCATACAGATCGCGCATCGCTTCGTGCTGCATACTATTGCCTAGCCACGCTGACAAGTCGCGCTCAGTATCAGCCCAAGTAGTCGTCTGCGGGCAGTCAATCTCGTCGTGCGCTTCTAGCGCTTGACAGGCGCCGCTAATCGTGTAGAAAGTATGGTTGTAACGCCCCAGCCAACGCTCTACAAAATCAGCGAAGAATTCAAAAATACCTGTGTCCGCCCAAATATTTTCACCAAAAGTCTCGAAATCCATAAACAAGTTAATTATTTCGCCGTCGTGGCCCATGCTTGCGTCAACCCAATCGACATAGGTCGGGGAAGTCAGCGGATACGATTCCCAGTCGCGATTGCTAAAGCGAAAAGCGATATCATCGCTCAAACGGTAATTTTTCAACAATAATTTGACATTTTTCGTACCAGCTGGTCGATACATATAATTAGCATTGCGCCAACCGAGAACTTTATCCCAGCCCTCAGCGATAATACCTTTGTAGCCTTGCTGGTCAGCCCATTCGGCTAGCTCGTTATTGTAACTCAGCTCGGTATTGCGAAAAGCGGTGATTTCGACGCCAAACAGATCGTGAATCTTCTGGCGATGAATATCAACTTGCCGCTGAAATTCATCGCGGCTATAGAAAAACGCTAAGCTATGGTAATAAGTTTCGCCGACGATTTCGACGCGGCCAGTTGCGATAATATCGCGCAGCAAATCGATCACGTCTGGCGCCCAGCGCTCAGCCTGGTCTAACAATGTACCAGTCACCGATAGCGACACGCAAAAATCTGGATACGCAGCCAGTAATTTGCGCAGCAATGCCAGCATCGGCCGGTACGACTTATCAGCAACTTTCTCAAAAATAAAGCGGTTGCTGCGATATTTATCATCGAAATTATCGAAATAATCATGCCGATCCGCGATATCAAACACCGAATATTCGCGTACGCGCCACGGTTGATGCATATGCAGATACAAAACCACTCCGCGTTTTTTGCTCATCATTTGGCTCCTTTCTGAGTGCGGCTATAAATTGATAAGCACTTGCTAGCGACGTCGTCCCAGCTGATACGAGCATATTCCGACTTGATACCGCGCTTCATATCGTTTAGCAATTGCGGCGATTTAGCCAAAGCCACTAGCTGATCAGCCAACTTATGCGTATCCCAAAAATCATAACGAAAAACCGTATCGAGAACTTCGCCAACACCAGACTGGTTAGTCACGATTAGCGCTGTATCATAATGTGCCGCCTCTAGTGCGGCCAAGCCAAACGGCTCGCTAACCGAGCTCATCACGAAGACGTCCGACACGCGATAAGCGTCGCGCCACTGCTTGCCGCGGACAAAACCTGTAAAATATACTTTATCAGCAACCCCATGGTCAGCAGCAATCCGAATCAGCTCGTCGCGCTGCTCGCCGTCGCCAGCTAGCAAAAAAGCAAAGCGGTCGTGCTGCTGGCAGGCCTTGGCAAAACCGCGCATCAGCTGCACCAGGCCCTTCTGCGCTGTAAAGCGCGTCACTGTCGATACCACCGTATAGCCTTCATCCTTAAGTAATTCTAAGTACTTGTAAGTCCGCCGGTCATAGTCGTAGTTAATCAGCGAGCTAGCATCAATTGCGTTGTGTACGACCTCAATTTTGTCAGCTGGAATATGGTATTTATGAACGATAATTCCCTTAGTAATATTGCTAACAGCAATGATTCGGTCAGCCATCATTAGACCGTTATATTCAATCTCGTGAATGACAGGGTTGCCAAATTCGCTAGCACCAGCGCGGTCAAATTCCGTAGCGTGAACATGAACGATTAGCGGCGCGTCGGTTAACTGTTTAGCGCGCATGCCAGCTTCCATCGTTAGCCAATCGTGGACATGGATAGCATCCGGCTTGTCAATCCGATCGACCAGCTGCTCGACATAGCCAACATATTGCTTTTGCACGCCCCGCATGGTTGTCAAATCGCCAGCCGGGACGTCATCGAGATTACGTGCTGTCACTGCGCCGCCGCCATAAGAATTCAACGTCTTATCGCCATGAAATGGCGGCAGCTCGGTCGCCGAGTAAATATTCAAGAAATCAATATCATCGTACTTTGCAGTGTAGGGGAGCACGAAATCAATTGACGCGCCCCGCTGAGCAAGCGCCTTAGACAAGTGATAACACGCGACACCGAGACCTCCGCTGTTGTGCGGCGGGAGTTCCCACCCTAACATTAATATCTTCATAAAAATTCTACTCGGTCATGCCGTAGCCTAACCATTCCCTTATGTTGTTCATTTAACAGTATAGCGCTTTTTTGCTTATGATTGCAACAAAAATAAGCATTTTGTAAAATTTTGTGAAAAATTATCGTGAAAACATATAGATTTTTTACAGCAAACGGTGCATGATAGTAAGCATGGATAGCGCAATATCAACTTCGGTAATTAACGATCTAAAGAGCCTGCTGGTATCGCCGAATGCTTTTCGCTCGCTGCTAGTGCTAGTTTTGTCGATGATTGCTGCTTATTGGTTGAGTAAGTTTCTAGCGCGCGGCTTGATTTTCATAGCACAACGTATCGGCCGCCGCAGCGACAATGAATCAGACGAAGCGCGCGTCACTCGGTTGCGGCAAACCGAAACATACCTGAGCGTGTCTATTGCCATCATTCGCACACTAGTGGTAGTATCGGTTGGCTATGTCGCTTGGCGAATCCTCAGTCCAACCGCCGCTAATTCCAGCACCTCCGGCGGGCTAGCTGCTATTGGTGCTGGTGCTATGTTTGCTTTGGTGGCCGGACAAACTATCGGTATCGTGTTGCGCGACCTAACCGCTAGCGCGATTATGATTTCAGAAAACTGGTACAAGATAGGCGATTTCGTCAAGCTCGATCCATTCACGGACTTGAGCGGCGTTGTCGAGCGCTTCACGCTGACCTCGACGCGTATTCGCGCTCTCAATGGCGAAGTCATCACCGTTCACAACCAAAACATCACTGGCGCCCGCGTCACGCCACATGGCGTACGCACGATCGCTGTTGATATTTTCGTTCGCGACAAGCGAGCCGGCGTCGCTGCTATCCGCCGAATTATCGCCGCCATTCCAAAGGGTACGATGATGCTAGCGCACCCATTGCGAATTACCAATATCGATAAATGGGGCGACGAGCGCTGGCGTATTACTGTTACCGGGCAAACTCCGCCGGGGCGGGAATGGCTAATTGATAAATTTTTCGTCGAAGCTGTTTCTAGCCTCGATGACGACAAAGAAAAATCCGAACGCTTACTGTCGCTGCCGCCGATTCCGCATACTGCTGATGAAACCGCCAACCGCCGCTTCAAGCGTGCCGTCCGCGTCAAAAAAGATCAACCTAAAGATATCGCCATTGATGATATCTAAAAAGCATTTCGCTATGCTATAATAGGAAAGCGTAAAGGGGCATAGTACAACGGCTAGTATAACGGTCTCCAAAACCGTAGATTGAGGTTCGATTCCTCATGCCCCTGCCACAAACCACATAAGTGCATAATTGCAGTTTTAAGTTCCATTACCTATAATAATTTTATGAATCCTAGTTCTATCTCTCATCCGCACGCTATCATGATGGTTGGCTTGCCAGGCAGCGGCAAAACATTTTTCGCGCAGCAATTTTCTGAGATGTTTAATGCGCCGTTTGTTGATTCGCAATTTATTAGCGAGCACAGCCTAGATAGCAATGCCAGCGAGGAGGTCTGCCAGCGATTTTTGGCCGAGATAGCACGCACCAAGCAAACTTTTATTTATGAAGACGGCAATTTAAGCCGCGTCCGCCGCGCCGAGTTTGCACGCTGGGCCAAGGGGCATGGTTATAAGCCGCTTATTATTTGGGTACAGACCGATGAAGCAACTTGCCGGCGCCGCATTCAAAAAGGCCACTCGCTAGACACTATAAACTTTGATGCCGCCGTCAAGAGTTTCACCGAACCAAACGCCATCGAGAAACCAGTCGTTATCAGCGGCAAACATACATACAAAACTCAGGCGCGTACTGTATTAGCTCGTCTCGGCGATAGTAATCGTCCTAGCCGGCCAATGACTAGCTTAGCCAGGCAGCGGCCAGAAGTTCGCCGCCGCGGCATCAGTATCCAATAATATGCCTGCCAAATTTCAAACTATCGACGATCCGGAGTTCGGCGAGATTGCTATCATGCGCCGCGCTACCCGCTATACTCGCATCAAGCTCGGCACCGACGGGCGCTTTGTCGTTACTAGCGGCCGGCTAGTACCGCTGGCGTTTATTCGCTCGTTTATTGAACAGTCGCGCGAAGACTTGCGCAAAATAGCCAAAGATTCGTCCATCGCCCAGCGGTATCGCAACGGGCAGCTCATCGGCAAAACCCATCAATTAGCTATCGTGCCGACACAAATGATCAAACAGCCGGAAATTCGTACCATGCGCGGCAAGCTTCTAGTCAAGCTGCCGCCCGAATTTTCACTCGACAATCAGGAACTTCAGCAGCAAATCCGCGACGAAACAATCAAGATTCTGCGCCGCGATGCCAAAAAATACTTACCGCCGCTACTAGAAGAATTAGCTGGCACTCATGGTTTCGCTTACCAGCGCGTTCGCTTTAGCCATGCTGGTAGCCGATGGGGTAGTTGCAGTTCTAATGGTACGATCAGCCTCAATATCGCCTTAATGAAACTACCCGATGAATTGATTCGGTATGTATTGATTCACGAGCTCTGCCACACTCGCCACATGAACCACTCCGCAGCCTTTTGGCGCGAAGTTGAACGCTACGATCCGCGCTACCGCCTCCACCGGCAGCAGCTCAAGCGCCAAACTCCAATCGTCTAAGTCTTTTCATAAATTGCCTTTGCGGTTATACTAATAAGAGCTATGGGTGGCCAAGTCAAAGACTATATAAACATTGATCCGTCAACGCATCGTATGAAAATTATTCGCTGGATAGCGCTTTTGATTCCGCTACTATTAGTGGCGTACAGCGTCTTCATGCAATTCTCGCCGCTCGGCAAGCCGACAGCAGTGAATATGTACGCTTTTTACGCGGTTAACGTCTGTTGGGCCATCATCGGCTTTTGGCAATTTTTCGCAGCGCCGCGGCAACCTATTGGCCATATTGCCGGGCTCATCGGTTATCATATTTTAGCGTTAACTTACGTATTAACGGTTTCTGGTTTTGATATGCCGCTAATTTATACCTGGTCGGCGCTATTACTAGCCAGCTCTGTTTACCTAGGCCAGTCGGGCATCAATATCAGTATCGCGACATTGTTTGCGGCTGCCTCGGGCAGCGTCATTATTCATGCTAGCGACGACAAACAAGTTGTGTCTATCGTCATCCATTTTCTGGGTACGCTCATCATCAGCTACATGGTCAAGATGGTCATTTCAGCCCAGGCGATTGATCAGGCCGAACTCTTGCGCAGCCAAACCGCCGAGCGCTTGCAACGCGATCGTATCGTTACTATCGTCAACAACCTCTCTGACGCTATTATTAGCACCGATAGAAATGGCATCATTTCGCTATACAACGCCTCGGCGCTAAACTTATTTGATACTAATACCGATCTCGCTGGCAAATGTATTGACGATTTTATTTCGATCGTCGATAAGAATAAACAGCCGTTCAAGTTCGCTGACAAGCTGCATTCCGCCAAAACTACGCAATACCGCGATGATCTAACTGCCAGAATATCCAACGAAAGCATTCGCCTCGGCGCAACATACTCGCCAATTCGCAGCACCAACAGCGTCAGTGACGATGGTTATGTGATCATCTTGCGCGACATCACCAAGCAGAAATCTCTCGACGACGAGCGCGACGAATTTATTTCGGTTGTCAGCCACGAGCTGCGCACTCCGATAACTATCGCCGAAGGATCGCTAAGTAATATCTCGCTGATGATCAAGCGTCCCGACATTCCAAAAGAAAGATTAATCAATGGTATCAGCACTGCTCACGAGCAAATTATATTTTTGGCGCGAATGGTCAACGACCTTTCAACCTTGAGCCGTGCTGAACGCGGTGTCGCCGACGAGCCAGAGAATATTGACGTCCAATCGCTAATCGACGAACTGTACGCCGAATACGCACCGCAAGCCGCCGATAAATCACTAACCTTTGACATTGATATTGCGCCGCAAATCGGCCAAGTTAGCCAAAGCCGCCTCTACCTCAAAGAAATCCTGCAAAACTTCATCACCAATGCCATCCGCTACACCGAAAAGGGCGGTGTCACTATCATCGTCAAGCCCGGCGAAAACGACACCATCAATTTTGCCGTCAAAGACACTGGCATCGGTATCAGCCGCAGCGACCAAGCACACTTATACCAAAAGTTCTGGCGTAGCGAAGATTATCGCACCCGCGAAACTAGCGGCACCGGCCTAGGACTTTACGTTGTCGCCAAACTAGCCCTCAAGCTCAAAACCGAGATCAAACTCAAAAGCCGTCTCAATCACGGCTCAACATTTAGCTTTTCGCTGCCCGCCGTGAAAAAGAATAAATCTTAACGCTTTAGAAAATACGCGAAATCGCTTGCTATTTTCGCTCGGCAGTCGTATAATCAACTTGACAGTCTGGGACATACCAGGCTATTTAATTTGGGAGGAAACACTATCGTGGCAAAATCCGCAAAAGGTAAATCAAAGCAAAAATCACAAAACCACATCACTCGCATTACTGCTGGCGACAAAGCTGCAAAGCCAAAGAAGCCGAGCATCCTGGCGACCGCCAAAGAATTAGCTGGCCGCACACAAGCCGAGAAATCTAACGCCAAGACTGCTAGGCCGTCTGGCGCCAAAACCAAAACCGCCAGCAAAACCAACAAATCAAAAAACTCAAAAAGCCGCCGCAATCCGCTCAGCGCCATCACTGGTTATTTCCGCGGCGCCTGGCAGGAAATCAAACAAGTCCGCTGGCCAGATCGCCGTTCGACCTGGGGTATGGTCGGCGCGCTGATCGTTTTCACCGCAGCGCTGTTTCTGGTTATTATCTTGTTAGATTACGGCTTCGCTTGGCTATTCAAACTAATCATGGGAACAAAGTAGAAAGGATCTTATGGCAAAATCAAATCGTTATGACAGCTCGCGGCAATGGTATGCCATCCATACTTACAGCGGCTACGAGGAAAAAGTCGCTGAAAGCATCCGCCAGCGCGCTCAAACTATCGACATGGCTGATAAAATTTTTGACGCCATTGTGCCGAAAGAAAAGCAAGTCCAAATCAAGAATGGCAAGCGCAAAATCATCAACGCCATCATCTTTCAGGGTTATGTCTTGGTCGAGATGAAATTAACCGACGAAACCTGGTATATCGTCCGCAACACGCCAGGCGTTACTGGCTTTGTCGGTAGCGGCACATCGCCAACTCCAGTTTCCGAAGCAGAAATTACCAAAATTAAAAAGCGCATGAACGTCGAAGATCCAAAACACCAAATCGACTTCACGGAAGGCGAGGTGGTCAACATCATCGACGGACCGTTCAAGGGATTCGACGGCACTGTCAGCGAAATCGACTCAGCCAAAGGCACTCTCAAAATCATGGTCAGCATGTTCGGCCGCGACACGCCAGTCGAGCTCGATGCTTTGCAAGTCAAAAAAGTCTAGGCTGCTAAGCAAAATTCTTATCACAGCAAGAGAGTTTGACGTCCTGCAAAACCGTACAACTCGCCGAACTTTAGCTTGCGTAATCTCGTAAAATACACTATACTATAGCAGTTACGCACTAAATATCAGCTTCTCAATATATTTAGTAAAGGAAAATTATGGCAAAGAAAATTATTGGTAACTTGAAGTTACGTATTCCGGCCGGCCGAGCGACTGCTGGACCTCCGGTTGGTTCAACACTTGGCCAGTGGGGCTTGAACATGATGGACTTTATTAATCCATTCAACGAAGCCACCAAAGGCATGATGGGCAAAGATGTCATCGTACACATTCAAGTCTACGAAGACCGCACTTTCACCTGGAACTGCTTGGGCCAGCCAGTCGACGACATGATCCGCAGTGCTATCGGCATCCAAAAGGGCAGCGGCAAGCCGCACGTTGATAAAGTCGGTAAAATCACTCGCGCCCAGCTAGAAGAAATCGCCAAAATCAAGATGGATCAACTCAACGCTATTGACTTAGATGGCGCCGTCAAGGTAGTTGCTGGCACCGCTCGCAGCATGGGCGTAGAAGTTGTTGACTAACTAAATAGTTTACACACTCCGGCGCCTAGGATATAATAGGCTAAGTGTCGGGGTGTGGCGCAGCTTGGTAGCGCGCACCGTTCGGGACGGTGAGGTCGCTGGTTCAAATCCAGTCACCCCGACCATTGAACCCGTACTCAAACCCGCGTCATGGTGAACCCGTGGCGCGGGTTTTTGTTTGCCTCATACTTGCTGGATTAGGATGGTATTTTGCGCTGCGCAATAATTATTACGATGCTATGTTTATCACCAAAGTTGTATATACGCTCGTCGCTTTAGCTTTTGCTGGCGGCGGTGTTGCTATAGGAAATCATAGACGCAGCATCATTGATACTACTCGACCATCATCACGGCTTTAACCAATCAACTTGCAAAGATTTTCTATACCGCTGACGCTTAGTTGTGGTAGAATAGAATTATAAATTATGAAGGGTGAATTTTTGAATAAGCATAAGTTTAGCGTGCTTGTGATTACGCTAGCTTTTTCAGCGATATTAGGTCTAGCTACCTTCACTGGGCTAGATTATTACAAAACCGCTAAAGACATCAGAGCCAAAGAGCAGGAAACCGCCGACAAGCTCGCTGCCGCCCAGCAAAAAGCCTGGGCCGAAAAAGCCGCCCTCCGCAAGAAAGTCTTAAAAGACTACAGCAGCACGATCATTGTTATTAACAAAAAGCACTGCTTCGAGCCAAAAACTTGGCAGCCGAATGATTTGGCGCCTATCGAAAAGGGGATATCCTTGCGCAAAGAGGCCGCTGCCCAATACAATGCCATGAAAGCCGCTGCTGCGCAAGCAAAAATGCCGTTAGCCTCGACTAGCGGCTACCGATCTTACAACGACCAAGTCGAAACTTATAATTATTGGGTCAAACACAGCAACCAAAAAGAAGCCGACTCCGCTAGCGCCCGGCCAGGTTGCAGCGAGCATCAAACTGGCTTAGCTGTCGACCTCAAGGCTGACAATTGCGTCCTGCAGTGCTTCGCCACTACGCCGACATACAAGTGGCTGGCCGAGCACGCCGCCGAGTACGGTTTCATCCAGCGCTATCCTGACAACGCCAAAAATATCACCGGCTATGTCGTCGAGTCTTGGCACTGGCGTTACGTCGGCCGCGAAACCGCTCAAGACATGAAAAAGCGCGAGATTAAAACTCTCGAAGAGTACTTCAATGTTACGGGCGGCGATTATTCAAATTAATTTTACGTAAATACATTCTAGCCCTGATACGTGCCGTACCAAAACAAGAGCGCGTTCAGGAAAAGCAATCCGCTAACTGCCAATCTGAACAACCGAACCGCCAATTTTGCGCCGAAAATAATCGTCGTGGCTAACATACAAAATTGCGCCAGCGTAGCGCTCGAGCGCCGCTTCCAGTTCCTCAATTGAAGGCAAATCCAGGTGGTTGGTCGGCTCGTCTAGAATGAGCAATTGCGGCTCATTTGCTAGCATGCTAATGAGCTGAAACCGAGCTTTTTGCCCGCCGCTCAAGCTAGCCAAGGGCACCGCGCCGTCGCTCTCAACAAAAAGGTAATCGCCCATCAGCTGGCGGATTTTGGTATCATTAATTTTCAGCCCGCGATCGAGATACATCTGCTCAATCGCTCGCGCCAGCGGTAAGTTCAGATAAGTCGCCGCTATCTCTTGCTCGTAAATACCAACGCGAATGTGCGGATCGAGATATAAAGAGCCCGCGTAAACGATTGGGGCAGATTGAGCAGTATTCTTAATCAAAGCCTGAGCTAGCTGGGGCGGGACTTGAGCCGTTTTACGAAGCCGGCCAGAGGAAGCAGCGCTAGATGGCTCGTTTGCCATCAACGCTCGGATCAACGTCGTCTTGCCAGCACCATTGCGACCGCGCAGTTCAATAGCTTCGCCTTCGCGCAAATCGATATTAATGCCTTCAAACAAAATCCGCTCATCGAAGCCTAGCGCCAAATCGCGAGCTTCGACAAGCTTGCGCTGCGACCGCATAGATCCGTCCTGTACATCCAAACGAATATTGCGAGCTTTGAATTTCTGATAGCGATCAGCTACTTTATAATTCAGTTGCGCCACATTCTCGCGATCAATCCAAAAGGTCGGCTTGTCGATTTTCTCCAGCTTCTCTAGCTCGGCCGCCGCTTGGTTCTCGCGCCGCTTGAATTGCGCAATCGTGCCAGGATCGCGGGCTTTCTCCTTTAGGCGGCGAAATTGCAGAACTTTGTCTCGCAAATTAGCAATCCGCCGTTCGGTTTGCTCATAATCCTGCATGGCATTGCCTGTCGCTGAAGCATTTTGGCGCAAATAATCATCATAATTGCCGCGATAACTCACTGATGCGCCATCGCGCAGCTCAACAATTCGATCAACCTCTGCCAGCACATCGCGGTCATGAGTGATGATCAACATCGCTTGGCGGGCGTTTTTCATCCAATCGATAAACTGCTTCTTGGCAATATAATCCATATGATTAGTTGGCTCGTCAATCAATGCTAGATCCGCTTGCGCATGCATGATTTTCACCACCTCGACCAGGCGTTTCTGTCCGCCGCTCAAAGCCGCCAATTGGCGCTCGCCAAAACCTTCCATCTGGAAATTTTTTAATTCCTCAGCCACCAGTTCTTCAACGCGGTAAAAATCCTTCTGTCCAAAGCGCTCCAACGCCTGGCTGTACTCCTCGATCTTGCGCATATCGCTACCCATCGTTGCCGGATAAGTCGTCAAAATGTGCCGCAGCCGCGCATATTCCGGCAGCCCGCGCAAGATATATTCTAGTACTGTGATATCGCCCAAACTATGGTGTTCCTGCGCTGTCGCTACAATCGTGCTGCCGCGCCGAAAAACAGCCGATCCTCTGTAGTCGCTATCCGTCCCCGCCAACATGCCAAATAGCGTCGATTTGCCAACGCCATTGCGACCAATCAGCCCAACTTTCTCGCCGTCATTGACGCTAAATTTAACGTCGCTCATCAACTGCTTATCGCCAAAACTTTTATCGGTAATATGAACATCAGCTATCATTCATTCTATTGTAACAGAGAGCAACCCCGAGCACTATTGTATTTTAATCATAAACGTTGTATAATATAAGTCTTAAACCTGTTATAATTAACATATGTCTAAGAAATCTAGCGCTAAGGCAAAAAAGCTAGCTATGCAAACGATCGTTAACCGGCGAGCGCGGTTTGATTATGAGCTTGGCGATGAAATCGTAGCAGGCCTAAGTTTAACCGGGCTTGAAGTGCGAGCCGCCAGGGAAGGTCATGTCCAACTCAAAGGCTCGTATGTCACGATACGCGGCGGCGAGCTGTGGCTCAACAACGCTAGTTTCAGCTTGCGGCAGAACGAACGCGGCACGCCAAATACGCGCACTGTCGACACCAGTGCACGCAAATTGCTAGCCAGCCACCGCCAAATCGATCAATTAGCTGCTCGCAAAAAAGAAGGCTTCACTATCGTTCCAACCAAGCTGCTCACTAGCGGACGCTACATCAAATTAGTCATCGCTCTAGGCAAGGGCAAGAAACGCTACGACAAACGCCAAGCTATCAAACAGCGCGATCTAGAACGCGAACACAGCCGCATTTTGCGCAAATTTTAGCTGCGCCGAATACACCGAGTCTCACGCCCTGAACCGCCACTATTCTTCTTCAAGTACTTGATGTGATGAAATTAAACTTTCGTATAATTCAACCATCTTTTTGGCCATCGCCGTCGAATCAAACTTCTTGGCAACGCTCAACGCGCCGCGCGACAACTCCTCGATTTTCTCTGGGTGCGCAAACAAATCATTAAATACTTTTGCGAAATCTTCGCCCTCAATACCATCAGTCAAGACAGCGTTGCGTTCGGTCAAAGCCTCGGTCATCCGTTCGTCGCAGTAAACAATCGGCAAACCGCTAGCCGCCGCCTCTAGGAAAGTCATTGGCTGGTTATCAAAATGATACGACGCCAGCGAGAATACATCAGCCTGCTTGAGCATCGCCGCCACCTCGTCGCCCGAACGCATACCAGCGAAAATTACTCGATCGCCGACGCCCAACTCCTCAACGCGCTGCCTAAGTTCCTCTTCATACGGGCCGCCGCCAACCAAGACCAGCTTGACTTTTTTGCTGCGAATGTGCGGCATAGCCTCAATCAACGTCCGCTGGCGCTTCTCTGGACTTAGCCGCGCCACCGAAATGATAAACTTTTCACCCGGACGCTTTTCAATTGGCGAATCAGCCGCCGACGCTTTTTTATAGCGCTTGGTGTCGATACCGTTCGGGAAAACGTAGCATGGCACCGTCAAGCCGCCATCTTCGATTAGCATCCGCTCGAGGTGTTTCGACGGCGCAATGCAGGCATCACACTTATTAGCAAACGCCGCCATCAGCCGCCAGCCCTGGCGCGACATGATATCTTTGATAGTGCTTTTGCTCATTGAGCGCAACTGCTCGCGCGAGGCTTTCGGCAAAATCGGCCTTGTTCGCAGCACTACCGGAAACGCCGCTGTCGCCGCAATCAAGCCGGAAGTCACCATAAACGGATAATCATTAACTAATTCAACATAAAGTGTGTGAATAGTCGTCACATGCGGTACATTCTGCCGCTTAGCCACGCTGTGTGCCAGTACGCCCATATAAAATTGCATTTGGCTATGCACGATATCAAACTGGTATTCATCGAGTTTCCTGGCTAGGCCAGGGTAAATAACCGCCATTTCACGCTTATCAAAAACATAATTCTTGGCTGACGGCAAGCGAATGACGTGATCGTCGTGGTCTTCATAGCCTTCGCATTTTGGCGCTACCACGAAAACCTCATGCCCAAGCGACTCCAAAGCCTGCTTATAATTCAAAGTCGATGTTGCCACGCCATGGACTGAGGGCAGGTAATCGTCAATAAAAAAAGCGATTCTCATAACTAATTCCTATTATACCATGGCGCGCTAACTACGCTAAACGTCAGGATATGAGTCTACCGCTTCAAACTGCAAGATATGGCCGGCAGCCGGATCAATTATAAACTTCGCTGTCGGCAGCAAATCCTTCATAATACCCTGCGTTTTTGGAGTAATAATATTGTCTTCGCCGCCAATTATAATAGTTATATCATAATCGCTAGGTACGCCCTCAATATAAGGATTTTTCTGATATAGCAGTGTCGTCAATGCATTAGATTTTTTAAGCGTCGTAGTGGACTTTTTGTATTTTTCAGACTCGCCAAGCCATTGCCAGGCATGCTGGCGCTTGGTCTTCAGAACGCATGCCATCCGAATCTTCTGTCCAAGCATGCAGTTGTAGGCTTCCCAGGTAATCTTTTCGGGCAAATAGCTAGAAAGCACCTGCAAGGTATCAGCTAACCGCGATTGATCTGGCGTCGGGCAAGCCATAATGACTTTGGTATTTTTCGGGATTTTTTCGGTACGCAGCGCATGATAAACTATTGATGAAGAATACGAGTTGCTGACAATCAAATCCGGCGTCCGGCCGAGCCGCGCCAAGTCTTCCACAAGCCAATCAGCTAAATCATCGTAAGTGTTCAGCGGCGGTTGCACCGACCCGCCATGCCCTGGTAAATCTATCGCGTACACCGCATAGCCAAAATTGACGTACCGCTCGGCTAACGGCACCATATCGATCTTGCCGCCAGTCACGCCGTGAAAAAGTATTACCGCTTTATCAGCGCTAGTATTACACTCAAACCAGCAAACTCCGCCAGCCGTCTTTTCTTGGCAGCCGAGTTTTTCGTAAATTTGCTTTAATGTTGGAATTTCATCCATGATAACAATTATACTACTTTATAGTCTCTTGCTATAATACATTTATGAAATCTCTTTCTGTAGCGCTAATTATTGACGACAAGTTTCCATCGTCAAGCGGCGTCAGCCGGTCTGTCCAAACGCAAATCGAGGAACTAACGTGTCTGGGCCATAAGGTCACGCTTCTCGCGCCGCACGCCAGCCTAGAGGCGCCAAAGCAAGCAAAAACCATTCCCATCAAATCTTTCCGTCTGCCAGGCCTGCCAATACACACGCGGATATTATGTGCAACCAATCGTGCAGCAAAAATTATCAGCCAGCAACACCGCTTCGACCTTATTCATAGCCAAACAGACACTGGAGCCTTGCTGCTAGCCGCCAAAATCGCTCGCCAGCAACATATACCGCACATTCACACTTTTCATACCAATATCGCCGGATCGCACACCGTACCGATACCGACATTTTTTGCTAGCATTGGCTTTAGGTTATACGCGTTAAATGTAGCAGCAATCCATAAGCGGCGACCGCAAAAACACGCTAAACCTAAATCTACTGCGCTGCTAGCTGCCGAAAGCCGTATTGGTCGCTTTGACTGGCGTACTCAAGCTATTATTGCTAATGTTGTCGATGCGTCAACCACACCGTCGCACTATATGACCAATTACATTCACGCGGCCGCTAGCGGAGAAGTATCACTCAGCGCCATTATACCTACTGGCTATAACCGTACCTTTGAGGAGTACGCTCGTGCCGCGCAGCGGCAGCGCAGCAACAAGACTGTGCGATTCATCAGCATTAGCCGCCTAGTCAAAGAAAAGCGCCTAGATTGCGTCATCAAAGCCTTCCAGCGTGCTGCCATACCGAATAGCGAACTGCTGGTTGTTGGCGATGGTGCAGAACGCAAGAATCTCATTCGCCTGGCTGCTGATACGCCCAATATTACTTTTGCCGGGCATGTTGGCGATCGCAAACAAATTGTTCAATTGCTTCGAGATTCCGATGTTTTTGTACTAGCATCTTACCGTTTTGATAACCAGCCAATCGTTATTCCTGAATCGTTAGTGATGGGATTGCCGGTTCTATATTGCGACGATCGATTGGACGTTGGGCTCCATAACGGCATAAATAGCTTATTGGTACGACCAGATGAAGAGAGTTTGGCGCAAGGTATGAAAAAATTAGCCAGTTCCACTTACCGCAAGAAACTGTCTGCTGGTACCAAAAGCGTCTTCAAAGAGCTTTCGCCCGAAGCTACCGCTACTGCTTACGTAAAACTCTACCAACAAGCTATAACCAAATATTAGCGGTGTAAATAATCTCTTGCATTTATTTATAGAGTTATCATTCTGAAAAACTCGACAAATTAATGCCCGCCAGCTAAAAGACGGGCATACAACTCGCGGTATTGATCAACGGTGCGTTCATAAGTATGGTTATCAATAATCCACTGGCGAGCAGCGCGGCCCATCTGGCGCCGGCGCGGCTCATCATTCAGCAATTCATCGATTTTATGCGCTAGATCGTTGACGTCTGGATAATGGAAGCTGACTCCATTCTTGCCGCCGTCCAATAGCTCGGGCAGAGCAACCTGATCAGACACCACCACTGGCGTACCGCAAGCCAGCGCTTCTAGCGCCGCAATACATTGCAGCTCGGCAGGACTAGCCATCGCGAGTATATCTGCTCGCCGCAATAAAGCACGCTTTTCCTCGTCGCTAACAAAACCGGTAAAAATACAGCGATCACCCAGTCTGGCTGCTTGACTTCGCAGTTGCTTTTCTATTAAACCTTTACCAATAATCACCAACTGAGCATTAGTTTTCAAGCGCTCCATCGCGGCAATCAGCAAGTCAATCCGCTTCTCGCCATCAAGCCGCCCAACATAGACCACCACTGGTCGCAACGCATCAATCGCAAAACGCTGCAAGAGCTTCTCGTCAGCCTTACCTGGTGTATAGAATACCGCATTGACACCGTTAGAAACTGCTTTCGTTGGTATATGAATCGCTGGCGTAGTCGCTAATGCCGCGCGCGTCGGCGCCGTCATATAAGCGGTTTGATTGACTAGCTTGCACATTTTGCCCTCGACTATCCGGACAAACCAGCGGGCAATAGTTTTGTTTTTGGCATTCATCACGAGATTCAGCGCCATGGTGTGATTAGTCGTGACGATCGGAATCTGCCGCCGGTTAGCCTGGCGAATGACCGCCTGGTGCAGCCATGAAATCGGCGTCATCAGATGAATGATATCAGGCTGGTTCTGTCGAAAGTACCGCCGCACGAATCTTTTTGGCAAGAATGCCACCCGGTTGTTGTCGCGATTAGCAATCCATTTTACCGCTGGCAACCGCAATACTTTCGCGCCATTTACTTCATCTATCTCGGTGAAATAACTAAATAAACCGTCTGGCGAGCCAGTAAGTACCGTCACCTCGTCGCCAGCTTCCTTCAGACCAGTAATTAGAGTGTCAAGCGCTGTCTGTACACCGCCAACACCCGGGCGATATACTTCAGTTACTATCAGGACCTTCATACCTACAAATACTAGCACATCCGCTAGCTGGTTGTACATTTTCAGAATTAACGCTCTACGCAATGAGTGAGCGGCGCCAGCAGCGAGACAAGACATCTCGCCGCTAGCACCGCGAGGGCGCCCTCGTCATTCTCCGCTGTCATTCTCCGCTGCCTTCCTCCCCTCTTCCCCTACAAAGTCCTCGTAAATGCCTTCGTAGAGGTCGTCGGCCCCGGGAGGCCGCGGCACCTGCCACAACAGTAAGACAAAGTCAGCAACAGGCTCGCTGCATTCTAGCACTATTATCCCGATAATAATTATCACCGCGCTAATAGTGATAGCAGTAGCCATAAGAGCAATCACAATCATAATCGCCCACAGGAGAAACATCGTAGCCTTCCTCTGCCCGGGCATGCGCATCCCGGAGCAGGCAATTGCGCCATGAACTATACGCATAGCACAACAGCCCGCCCCGAGATTTTTTGACGAGAGCGAGGGCCTATCAAGCCCTACTTAGACATATACCCAAAACCAGGCAGTTTTGTCAATAGCACAGCGACAATTTTACGTTATAATAACTATATGAAGCTATTTTCCTGGAACGTCAATGGTATCCGCGCCGTCATCAACAAGGGTGAGTTTGCCCGTTTCCTGCAAACGTATGATCCGGACATTTTATGCCTCCAAGAGACCAAGGCCGCCCGCGACCAGGTGGAAGTTGACCTGCCAGAGTATCACGAGCATTTCTATTCAGCCGCCAAAAAAGGTTATTCCGGCACGGCAATTTTCTCGAAAATCCGGCCGCTGCATTGGCGCGACGGACTGCCGCCGGCTATTATCGAGCGGTTCAATCTGACCGGCGATCAATACGGCAACCCAGCCGACGAGGGGCGCATTATCACTGCCGAGTTCGACGATTTTTGGGTGGTGACGTGTTATACGCCAAATTCGAAAGGGGATTTGAGCCGGCTGAAATTACGCCATGAGCAGTGGGATCCGGCAGTGCTGGCCTATCTAGAGGGGTTGGAGCTAGTCAAGCCGGTACTATACTGCGGCGATATGAACGTGGCGCATCAAGAAATCGACCTGGCAAATCCAAAACCTAATATCGGCAAGCACGGCTTTACCGACGAGGAGCGCGAGGGCTTTCAGAATTACCTAGACGCTGGATTTGTCGATACCTTCCGGGCGGCTTTTCCTGAAAAGACCGAGGCTTACACCTGGTGGACGCACTGGGCCAACGCCCGGGCGCGCAATGTCGGCTGGCGGATTGATTATTGGCTGGCATCGCGCGAAATCGCTAAGCGTGTCAAAAATCCGCAAATCCACGCCGAACAAATGGGCAGCGACCACTGCCCAGTAAGTATTGAAATAATATAAATAGTAAGGTAGTCTTATGCCTCCAGAAAACAACTCGCAGCAACCACTTCAACAAACGCAATATCCGCAGCAACCGCAATATCAACAATACCCGCAGCAGTATCCGCCGCAAAACCAACCTCAATACGCTTCACCACAGCCGCAATATCAGCAGTATTCTTCGCAGAAACCAAACAAAATACTCCTAACGATTGCTTTGATCGTTTCGCCACTCGCAATACTATTCGTAATACTAATATCTATTGGCGTCATTTACGGGCTATCCGAAACATTTTCGCAAAATCCAGTAAGCTCTTTCGGACAGCTGAATGATTGCGCTGAACAAATACGCCAAATACCAGGCGTAGAGAAAGTCGATCTCAAACTATCAGACATCGTAGAGGACTTTTTTGGCCACAAAAAAGGTACTTACAAAATAACACTTCAACCAGATTATCCTAAAGATCAGACTATTATAGCAGTAAAGAGAATCGCTGACGTTATCTCCCCGATCCGAGAATGGCCGCAACAAAACTTCATCGCAGTAACTCAGAAGCAGGGCAATGGCACAATCAGTACCAGCTCAGAAGCTAACACGTTTTACAAAATTCCCGAAAAACTCCCGGCGCTATTCGATAAACTTAAAGAGTCTAATTTCAAAGCCAAAATTTCAGCTAGAGTGCTAGAGAAATCAGAAAAAAACAAAACAACAAACGGACAGCATACTCAATATTATTACTACCTTGACTGTGAAATTGAAATGAATGCCGCCAACCTTAACGAAATCAAATCATCATTGCCAAGCAATACGTCTATCGGCTCATATGACAAACTTGTCTATACTTGGAATATAACCAGAAGCGGCGGAGATACAACTAAAGTCTATGCCGATGGCAGAATACTCAGCAATAACCGCTACTTGATGGAAAACATCGACATATTCGAACCTATCTTATTCGAGATTGGAGAATTAGGGTTCGGCATTGATAAAGAATCAGACGAAATCCTAGGCGAAGTTAAATTCAACAACTTGTTCAGCAGATTCGAGCCGTCGCACATCGATATTTTCGCTCAAGCCGTTAAACTAATAGCCGCAAAGAATAATCAAGGCGCATTTAGAATCGATCAAGATAAAGTCCGCGGCTATCCAGAGGGGCGCGTTACGCTGCCAGATATCGCTATCAAAAACGGCATTGCAACTGTAAAAGAATACGATTTCGAGCCAAGAGATAGGTATATTATCGAAAAAATCGTCCGGCAAGCAAATGCAACTGACTCGCCAGCTTGATTAAGCCCAGTCTTTGGCAAAACGTTTTTCTTCGATCGCTACCGTTAACTCGTACAGCCGCTGCACGCCATTCTCTAACTGGTAATAATGCCGAATATAAGCTAACTCTAGCACAAACAAAATCAGCGCCAATAGTCCCAGCAAACAGTTCATCGCCAACCCCATCGCCGCAGTCGCCAAAAATGCCGCCAGAGACGCTAAAAATAGCCCGGCGAAGAAAAATGTCACCAGCAAGTGAATCAGCCGCTCGTGCTGAAATTCTTGCACGCGCGTGCGGTGATAATGCGCCAATTCCGTCAGATCAGTTTTCGACTTGGCCGCCGCTAGGCGCTGAGATATAGTTTGATAATGCTCGGCGATGTGTTTTTCCATAGCCTAAATTGTACGCTAGCCCGGCGGCTGCGGCAAGCGCTTGAACTGGCACGTCTGCACTTTTCGCGCTACAATACATTCATGGAATTAGTATATTGGCAGCGCCAAACGCCCGAGCAGCCGCTCTTTCCCGATATCGAGTGGAGTAAGCCCGAACAGCGCTCGCGCGCAGGAAAACTCGGCATCATTGGCGGCAACAAACTTGGCTTTGCTGGTGTTGCCGAAGCCTACTCGACAGCGCTGGCTAGCGGAGTAGGGGAGGTTCGCGTCCTACTGCCGGATGTGCTCAAGAACACCTTGCCGCGCACCATGAACGGCGTTGCTTACGCGCCTAGCAATCCTAGCGGCGGCTTAGCACAAGAGGCTATCAATGAGCTAAGAGCGCTTGGTGCTTGGAGCGACGGCTTGCTGCTAATAGGCGACGCTGGACGCAATAGCCAGACAGCGATCGTCTATAGCCAGTTGCTGCGCGACTACCAAGGCCCAGCAATTATCACCCGCGACGCCGCCGATCTAGTGCGCAACGATTCCACCATACTAGCAGCACGCCAGAATACCGTGTTAATTTTGAGTTTCGCGCAATTGCAAAAACTCTTTCGCACGCTTTATTATCCCAAAATTTTGACTTTCAGTATGCAGTTGCTGCAGTTAGTCGAAGCTTTGCACAAATTCACCGTGACATATCCAATTACCATTACCACCTTGCACCAAGACACACTCGTTACTGCTAGCAGCGGGAAAGTTGCAACCATGCCATGGAACGACCCGATGCGCATCTGGCGCGGCACGGTAGCGGCACGTGCTAGCGTCTATTATATTTGGAATCCGTCGCGGCCGCTTGAGGCTATCACCGCCAGTCTTCTTTCTAAATAATCCAACAAAACAAATCCGCCCTGATATCTCAGAGCGGATTGTTTCTAGCTGGGGGGATTAACTAGAGGCGTTTGCGGCTAGCGATGTAAGCGCTGGCTGCTGCGGTTAGACCGCCGAGGCCGACCACCGAGGCGACTACTTCGCCGGTACCAGTCTTTGGCAATTCAACTGGATTTGATGGGGTTGGCGTTTTTGGAGTTTCCGGTGGAGTCGCTGGAGTTTCTTCACATTTGCTCATGTCAGTGGTGTACTGGCTGTCGCTTGACTCTTTACGGGTAACTTCGACGATTTTCTTGTCAGCGATACGGCAAACTTTCACCTTGTCGCAGTCTGCTTCATTCTTGGAATGCTTCTTGCTATCAAACTCGGTCTCTTTGATGGTGATGATATTACCAGTCTCGAGTTCGCAGACCTTTACCTTATTACAGTCAGCGAAATTCTTAGAGTGCTTCTTGCTGTCAAATTCTTTCTCTTTTATAGTGATAATCGTATCGGTTGAAAGGTCGCAGACTTGGATTTCCTTACAATCGTTGATGTCTTTCGAGTGTTTGCTGCTATTAAACTCTTTTTCCTTGATAGTTACGATTTGCTTGCTGGTCAGGTCACAGACCTTGATTTCTTTACAATCGTTGATATCTTTGGAATGTTTGCCGCTGTTGAACTCGGTCTCTTTGATGGTGATGATTTTCTTGCTGGTAAGATCACAGACTTGGATGTCTTTCGGTTTCCAGGTTGCATCACCCCAAACTGGGTTACCGCAGTCCTTAATGATAGCTGCAATAAACTTACCGTTATCATCGAACCAGACGAAAGCGTCAAATTGATTGTAGACAAAGCTATTCTGAGTCGTAAACTTGTAGAACGAATGTCCGCCAACCGTCTCGCGGCCGTATGACGAACCTGGGTAGCGCGTATTACGCTGAACGGTCTTGGCGTTAGTTGCCACAACTTGGCCGTCGACGACGATCCGGCCGTCCTTGTAAACGGTACCGTTCTTCATGCCTTTGCCTTCAATCATGGCATCATTTATGTTGTTCCACTGATACAGCGCTTTGATGTCGTTGCGTCCGTAGTAAACATTTTTAAGGTCTTGATGACTTGGCGTACCGCAAGTAATCACGTTAATCCATCCGTCACAGACAGATGCTTCTGATGGCTTGGCCAACCAGATTCCGCCAGCGATAGCAGCTATAACCGCGCCGACAATCGCCAGATTCTTAATTGATAGTTTCATTGATTTCCTCCCTGCGTGCATTATCCCACGCTTATGATGCCATTGTAGCATAAACTTTTAATTATGTCAACACTTTTGCATAATATTGTTACTTATGCTTTACGCCACTACCATAACAGGGGTAAGCGCATCAAAAAAAGACGCCCACACACGTCTATCTTATGGTACCGCGGGCCGGACTTGAACCGGCACGAGCTAATGCTCAAGAGATTTTGAGTCTCTCATGTCTACCAATTCCATCACCGCGGCAGAAAAGGTACATTTTCATTGTAACAGACCAGCGCTAACTAGTAAATAACCGCTAATTACGCTATAATTAGCATAGAAAGTATGAAGCCAGACGATCGTTCATCACTAACCGTTCCGCCCAGAGACGGAGCGTCTCATCACAGCGCGTTAGCCGACCAGCACCGGTCGGCAGCGGCTGATATTGTCCGCCAACAGATCAGTTCGATTATTCAAAACGATCCGCATACTACTGCTGCAGCTGGCCAGCAGCCAAATTCTTCTAACGCAAAAAAGCCGCCTAAACAGGCCGAGGAGCTCCAAAAGAACTCGCACTCGCCGCAAACAAACACCTATCCGCAGCCATATGGCACCGTCGCTGATAGTGCACAGTCTAACAGTGTTACGGCCGGCCCCGGCGCCGTCGACCCAGACAAAAACCCGTATACCCGCACCATGAACCAGAGCTCCACGCCTGCTGCGCATGATGCTTCTTGGCAAAAATACCACACCGCCTGGCAAACATATTATCAGCAGTATTACGAGCGCTACTACGTCTCGCAGATTGACGCCACTCGCAAGTCGCTCAAAAAGCAAGCTGCTCAGCAAGCGCAAAAAAACCAAAACTCAACGCCAAACAATGGTACTGTATCGCAAGAGGAAGCCGTCAACGATCTGCGCAGTTCCATTCGCCGCAAAATCAACGACAAGGCCAAGAAGGTCCGCGGCAGCCGCCATTTTATGCCAATCGTGGCAGCCTGCGCGGTGATGATTATTTTTCTATTTTTGCAGTATAATCGCGTTTTGTTCGCCTACGTCGAAGCGTATGTCTCGCCAGGCGCCGCTGACCCCGAATCAATTATCGTCTCGCCAAACACCACCAAAGTCGCCACCAACGAGTCGCGGCTGCTTATCCCGAAGATTGCCGTCGATGTACCAATCGTTTGGGATGCTAATGCCGCCGACACCAACTCGCTCAATAAGGCCATGGACAAAGGCATCGTTTGGTTCAACATCCAAGGCGCCAACGCTAAGCCTGGCGAAAAAGGCAATTTCGTCGTTTCTGGCCATTCTTCTAACGACTGGACTGACAGCGGCGATTATAAATTTATTTTCGCTCGACTAGAGAAGATGGCCGCTGGCGATGTGATTTACGCCAACTACAACGGCACGCGCTATACCTACAAAATTACCGGCACCAAGGTAGTCAAGCCAACCGACGTCGCGTCGCTGCAAATCGGCAACGATAAGCCGTACATTACGCTAATCACTTGTACGCCGCTAGGCACAGCACAAAACCGCCTGCTAGTTTTTGGCGAGCAAATCAGCCCGAATCCGAACGAAGCCAAAACCGCCGAGCAAAACAGCAATACCGCCGCCTCGACCAAGAAAATGCCAGCTAACTCGCCGACATTCTTGCAACGAATATTTGGCATCGGTAATTAGCCGCTCCCGGCAAAACTTCTTCCGGCGCTCAACAAGCAACAGTAACCGGCGGGCAAAATCTTGCTGCCAATTATTGAACTTAGTCGTACATCTTAATATAAGAAGCAGTAATTTTGCCCGAAGCTTGTTTGCGGAAATAATACAGAAAACGGTTATTCGATGATTGCATTGCCGCCGAGCCAACTGCATCGGTCGCCATGGTGTGCATATTAGTACCGTCATAATCACCGAACTCAAAAGTGCCACCAGACACCCGCATAATATGCGAATTATCCAGCCAAGCGATTTCACTCGTAGCGGTAGTCTTCATCGAGACGTTAGCAATCGACCGCAGCTCTAAATTATAAGTCACCAAGCTAGCCCCAGCCTGCGCATAAACATACAGATGTTCGTTGGGTGAGAAGCCTGCATACGAAACGTCAGTGGCTAACGGCAGCGTCGCTAACAACTCTTGCTGCAGTTCGTCTGTCGAATCGCTTGCTGGTAATTTTACCTTCTTGACAGCAACCATTTTGCCGTGAGTGATGAGCGCAAAATTATCATAATAATACTCCTCAATCGCTAGATTAAGACTGCGCCCGGACATATCCTTGAAAGTTTGCAAGGCCCGCGGTTTCGAAGCGCCTTTCGACAAATAGCCAATCGTCCGCTGGCCGCTATTATTCGGCTTGGTGGTATAGCTAATCCAACCGTTTCTAGAAACATAAAAATCGCTAGCATCGCTAATTAGCGGACCCGACAACGTTTTATCCGACAGTCTAATCCGGCGAACATCGCTGTCGGCCGTTAACACATACACATTCTGCGAGTCGCTTTTATCGAAAGCTAATTTGCTGATTTGCACGCCGATATCGCGGGTGATGTTTTGCGCCTTGCCATCGAGGTCAACGATAAGATATTCTTTTGAATCATCAAAAGAATGGCTGATTAATACTCGTTTGCTATCCTTGCTCCACGATTCAATTGCAAAACTGTGATTAGCGCCGTCGGCCGTGTAACTATCAGCAGGTAGAACACGCTGCTTATGTTCGATCCGGTCGTTATCAACTTTGAGAAAATCAACCGCTGGCTGCTGCTTATTTTGGATGACCGCAAAACGCGATTTATCAGGCGCTGCCGCTGCGCTGTCGAGACTAACGAGTTCCATCGCATCTTTAGCCTCAATGCTCGTCGGCACTAGCTTGACGTAATTTAACCAAAGGATTGAGCCGGCCTTGACGTTAACTTGTTTTTGCCAGGGCACAAAGCCGTCTTTCGATACCGTTACCGTGTGCTGCCCGGCAGTCGCTACAATACGCGTCGCCGTCCGGTTAGCAAGGGTGGCAGCATCTATCTGAATCGTTGCGCCATCAGGCCGCGAGTCAAACTGCATCATGCCGCCTTGTCTAACCGTGCCTCGATCAAAGTCTAAACGATAGCCTTGTACTAGCATCAAACAAACCACTGCCAACGCTAGAACTGCCAGGGTCATCACAGCATAAGTAAAGGTTAATTTAATACGCTGCTTGCGCCGATTTTTTTGCTGATTCATAGTACGTATTATACCACTTGCTATTGCGCGTAATAGCAAATTAGGCTATGATAATAGTTAAGCACGAGTAGTATCGCAAACATAGGTAAGGGAAATGACAAACAACAACATAACCATCAAGGGTAATGTCTACGACGCTGAAACTGGCAATATTCTTGATGCCCAGCGATCGGCACGCACGCCAGCAGCCGCGGCTAGCAATTTTCATAGCGGCACCCAAAAATCCCACACCCTGCAGCGCAAATATATCAAGAAACAACCGCGCACCATTGATTCAGTAGCGCCAGTGCGAGCCGCCACCACAGCGGGTATTAAAGAAAATTCTGCCGTTCGCAGTTCGCAGCGCTTAGCGGCCGAGCGCAGTACGCCGCCACAAATCATTCGCCGCAGCAAGAGGGCTCGCAGCGTCCAGGGCATTAGCCGATCATCTAGCATTGCGCACTTTGCTAAGACTAAAACTGATGACAAACAGTTCGTCAAGCGTCCAACTGCCCCGGAAACCCCAGACATAGCGCCTACCGCCAATCAGCTTGAACAGGCTGCTCGCCAGCGACAAGCAATCATCAAGCAGCAGCAAACGCGCAGCGTCTTGCCATCACAAGTTATCAAGCAGCAAGCCATTCAGGAAGCTACCGACAAGATGTTGACACGCCAACAGCGCAAAGAAGTCAAGCCAGCAAAGAATACTTCGCTTTGGCGCCGCCTGGTTAGCGTTGGTAGCACAGCTATAGCTGTCCTACTGCTAGGCGCCTACTTCACGTATATCAATATGCCCGCTCTGAGCACCCGCATAGCCGCCTCGCAGGCTGGCATTAATGCTTCTTATCCGAATTACCAGCCGTCTGGCTATAGTCTCAACGGTCCGGTTGCTTACCAGCAAGGTAGCGTAATCATGAAGTTTGCCGCTAACGGCAGCAACGAGAATTTCACCTTAGCGCAAACTCGCTCCGAATGGGACTCATCGGCCGTGCTCGAAAATTACATCAAGCCGAAATCCCGCGACAAATACACCACGACCGCTGCCAATGGCCTAACCATCTACTCTTACGGCACCCATGCCGCTTGGGTTAACGCCGGCATTCTTTACACCGTCGACGGCAATGCCGAGCTAGCACCAGAACAAATCCAAAAGATAGCCGCCAGTTTGTAATTTATGCATATTTGTGGTATAATATAAGGATAGTCCTTGTTTTTGGCGATATGGGGATAACTCTTAACTTTTGCACCTGCCGGGTGCTTTTTGTTATAATTAGGCCATGGGCGACGACAAAAATTACACCAACGTCATTCTTGAAGAAATCCGTTCGCAGATGAGCGCGGTATTAGAGATTGTATCAAACCAACCAACACGCGAGGAATTCAATAATTTACGCGAGGAATTCGATAGCCTCAAGATCGACATCAGAACCATCAAACGAGCTGTCGTTGACAACGACAAAACCACTCGGCACGAACTAGAATTACTTGACCGGCGCGTCACCAAACTAGAAGAGAGTACCTCATGACCACGCGCACTCGCTTCGCGCCTAGCCCAACTGGCTATATGCATGTCGGCGGTATGCGTACCGCGCTATTCGCTTGGCTCATCGCCCGGCAGTCAAATGGAAAATTCATCCTGCGCATAGAAGATACCGACCAAAAAAGGGAAGTATCTGGCAGCGTAGAGCATATTTATGAATGCCTAGAGTGGCTCGACCTTATACCAGACGAAGGTCCTGGCGGTTTTGGCGGCGAGTTTGGACCGTACACGCAGTCGAAGCGGCTTGACATTTACCGGAAATATGCACAAAAACTCATTGACGCTGGCCGCGCTTATGCCGATCCGTATACGCCGGAGCAGCTAGACAATTTTCGCGAAGAAGCCAAAGCCCATAAAAAGCCTTTTTTGTACCGTGATTACCGCCCGGAAAACCCGCCGGCCTGGGATGGCAGCCAGCCGCTGCGCTTTCGTTCAGAGCCGAAAGCTTACACCTGGCACGACGAAGTCATGGGTGAGATGCACGCCGGCCCAGAGGTAATTGACGATTTTATATTGGTTAAATCCGACGGCTTTCCGACGTACAACTTTGCGCACATCGTCGATGACGCCGAAATGGAAATCACCCACGTTATCCGCGGGCAAGAGTTCCTTGCCAGCACGCCCAAATACCTTAATCTCTACGATGCGCTGGATATACATTGGCCGATATTCGCCTCAGTACCGCCGATCATGAACGAGCAGGGCAATAAGAAATTATCCAAACGCGACGGCGCCAAAGATATCCTAGCCTACAGAGAAGAGGGCTATCTGCCGGACGCCATGCTCAATTTCCTCGCCAGCCTGGGATGGAACGACGGTACCGAACAGGAAGTTTTCACCAGAGACGAATTGATTGAAAAGTTCAGCCTGAAACGCGTCCAAAAATCAGGCGCACGGTTTGACGAAAAACGCTTGTTATGGCTTAATGGCGCTCATATACGCAATATTCCTGTCGATAAGCTTTATGAGTATGTGTCGCCACAGGACGATAACCCGCAAAAAGACAGGAGACAGACTGGTTTCTGGCCGGAATCCGCCTACGCTCCAAATATAACCAAGGAATACCGCATGAAAGTGCTGGCTTTAGCGCAAGACCGCCTGAAGATGTTTGAAGATTTACGCGGATTTAGCTACTTTTTCGCGGAGCCTGAAATTAATATGGAACTTATTGACGGCAATAAGCAGCTAAAGAAGCTGTCTGACAGCGAGCGTCGCGAGCTTTTAGAAACCGCCCGCGCTGAGTTCGCCAAACTCGCCGACTGGACGCCAGAGTCAATCCAAAACTGCCTAAACAAACTGCTGGAGACCACCGGCCAAAAACCTGGCATTCTCTTCAGCCTGATCCGCATTGCCGTCACCTGGGCGCCATTCAGCCCGCAGCTGAACGATACGCTGGCACTGATTGGCTGTGAGTGCACACTGGCACGGCTTCAGAGTTATCTAGAGTCAAAAGAATAATAAATTAATTAGCAAAAAGTAAGGGGGCTGTCTTGTTATATTTATAGTATAGCAAGACAGCCCCAGCGGATAGAATCAGTAGAGGCGTCGTCGTCGCGCCTCGTCACTCAGCAGATGGCGGGCGACTAGCTCCTCCGGTGTTTCACCGCAGAGCGAGGCCACCTCGCGTAATTGCTGCTCGTGGCGCTGCTGCGCCGCCTCCTCTGAGCCAGAGCAGGAAGAGTTCTTGGCGAGAACAGAAGTAGAAGCATCAAGACTATTCAGTTCTTCTTCTGCCCGCAAACGAGCCAAGATTGGGTCCACCTCCTTTCGGACGGTAAGAACAACCTGATCAATCAGGTCATTCCAAAGATATCTTGGCAAGCGATCACCCAGTTGGTCGTCAGGTGTGCGGTGACTAAGCCACCGCCCGAGCTCTCCTCCGATATAGAGGAAAAGGTCGGGTCTGCGCCCGAAGATCTGTGCCACCAGCTGGTCGTCGACCAGCCGTCGTGGGAGCACAGGCCTAGTCGGCTCTACAAGATGCCGATGCTTCTTAAGCATCTTAACGTCATGCTGATCGCAAGACGAAAGCGCCAACTGCCTAATGACGCGAATCACCGCGTCAGAAACGCGGGCGACCTCCATCATATCATCAGAGGTAGAGCGACGAGTTTTTAGCCACTGCCGCAAACTGCGACGTGGCCGCCTGATGTTCTCTGGCACGCCAAGTATACTGTACCGAAGCCCTGGGGCATTGACAATTTCGTCGCAGGTCACCCCTGCGACGAAATAGTATCCTTCATCAGCTAGTTTTGAAGAGAAAGCCGGAGGCTTCTCCTCGAAAAGATCCTCAGCGATTGGCTGACCATCAACTACATACGACACCGAGATGTCGTACGTGGTAAAGACCCAGCTAGTTGAGCTCGTGGCGATTGTCTCCTTGACAATCTCAAGCAGCATATTCTCTTCCTCCTTTCATCTATCCGAAGAGAATATTCTAATATTCTACAACTCTACTTATTTTTTGTCAAATTACGACTAACTAAAATTCTACTGATTATTTTGATTTTTTAGTTCCCGACGCTCGCTCGGAGTCATGCCACCCCAAATACCATCATCTGTTTCATTCAGATTATTACTTAACGCATACTCCAAGCATTCAGACACAACTGGACAATCACGGCAAATCCTTTTAGCGCGTCTAACTCGTTCTTTTTGTCTGCCAGCTCTATAGTTATCCGAAGGAAAGAACAATTCAGCAGTACTAGAACTGCACGCTGCGCCTGCTTGCCATTCGACACCGAAGCTCGGATCCGCAGTAGCTCTAGTACTATTCTGTAGATTTATTTCGTGTATTACTGCACCTCTGAACAAACCCATGACGCAATAATAGCATACGCGGCACGTCGCGCAAACCATAACCAATTCACACCAATTATGTTATAATTTTACCAAGATGCGAAAGCAAAAAATACACATACGAAACAGACAACCAAGCCCGCTCGTGGCGCAACACTACGCGGTTGATAGCAAGCAGTCACGCCTGCAACGACTGCGCAATTTCATTAATCGTCATCGTATTGCAACAATGTGCATTTGCGGCGTAATCCTGATCGCTATCGGCGGGGCGGTGGCCTTCGTATTGACATATCACGCGCCAGTTGCCGACACTGCGTATCATACTCCTGCCAAAAAAGCGCCTAAACCTGCCGAAAAATACTATTCCCACCTCAATGGCATTGAAGTTGCCTCTAAGGCCGACTTATCCAAACCAGTCACTGCCATCATGATCGAAAATTCGCCTGATGCTCGACCACATTCCGGACTCAAGCAAGCCGAAGTCGTCTACGAAGCCATCGCCGAAGGCGGCATCACACGCTTTCTGACACTATTTCAACAGCACAAACCTCAGCTCATCGGCCCAGTCCGCAGTCTGCGTATGTACTATGTCGATTGGCTAGCACCATATCAGGCTAGCGTCGCCCACGTCGGCGGCAGCCATGCTTCACTGCAAGAGGTTCGCAACGGTAAGTATCGCGACATCGATCAGTTCTTCAATGGCGGTTCGTACTGGCGCGCTAATGATCGGCGGCCGCCGCATAATGTCTATACCAGCTTCGAGAAGTTAGACGCGCTCAACGCTGGTAAAGGCTATAAATCATCGCAATTCACCAGCTTCGCTCGCGCTGACGGCAAGGCCAGCAACAAACCAAACGCCGTCAGTATCGACATCAATTTCTCTAGCAGTTGGTATAATACGCACTATGATTATGACAAGGCTAGCAACACCTATCTGCGCAGCATCGGCGGGCAGGCCAGTAACGACCGTGAAGAGGGTAGGCTAGCGCCGAGCGTCGTCATCGCGCTGCATGTCAACGAGACTACCGTCATGGAAGACGGCTGGCGGCAAAGTATCGTTACTAATGGTACCGGTACTGCAACAGTGTTTCAGAACGGCACGGTCGCTGAATGTACTTGGCGCAAGAATGACCGTTTTAGCCCGCTCGAGCTCATTGACGCCGCTGGCAAACCAGTCGCGCTAAATCGCGGACAAACTTGGATTGCCGCTGTACCAAACAGCGGCGGAGGAGGTGTTTCGTGGCAGTAAGCGACGCCAAGCCAGTAGTCAAACGCACGCCAGAAATGCGTGATTTTTGGCGTATTCATCGCAACAAGGTTGCAACAATATCTGTTCTCGTTCAATTATTGGTCGCTTTATCGGTTATTGCAATAATGATCATTTTGCAGGTTCGTTTGGATATCTTTCTTATTGCAACAATTGTCATTTCGCTACTAATCATTTCTACTGCAACAAATTTCGCAGTTTTGTCTTTTGCCATGATTCCGCTGCGCGACCTCTCGACCGCGCTAGTTAATGCCGCTGGACAAAAAATCGACCAAAAGTTGCCAAACCCTAGCAATAAAGAGTACAAGGCTACCGGTTTTAGCGATATGCTACTATCTATCTACAAAGAACATGTCGAAACCAGTCCAGACAAAACTAGCGCAAGCGACGAATTAGCCAGCGCCCTCAATCTGACAAGCACTGGCATAATTATCCTCGACAAGAACAATGGCGTAATTTTCGCTAACCGCGCCGCGCCAATCTCGCTCGACGCCAAAGGCGCTTATCATTTTGACTTGCTATTTGACGACGGCACCGACCTGATTGAATGGCTCAACCAACACCGTACCGACAATGTTCGCGCCCGCAAAATTTGGCTGCGAGTTCCCAACAAGGTCATCGGGCAAGAAGGCCGCCGTATTTTCAATATCACTGTTGATTTCGAACAAGGCAACGCCGCGGATGCTATCATTACCGCTTACGACGAGACTGAAATCTACCAGCCAGAGGACGACGACCTTGACTTTATTTCGTTCGCCGCCCACGAGCTGCGCGGGCCAATCACTGTTATCCGCGGCTACCTTGATGTACTAGCGCTCGAACTCGATAGTAAACTCGAGCCCGATCAAAAAGAGCTTTTCCAGAGATTAATCGTTAGCGGCAATCGCTTATCTGGTTACATCAACAATATCCTCAATACCAGCCGTTATGACCGCCGCCACCTCAAACTCCAACTACACGAAGATTCGTTGGCGACAATCTACGAGACTATCCGCGACGATATGGAGCTACGCGCCCGCTCGCAGCATCGTTCACTGTCGGTTGACATTCCGAGCGATTTGCCGACCGTTGCCGCCGACCGCTCTAGTGTTTCCGAGGTGCTATCTAATCTCATCGATAATGCCATCAAATACTCCGACGAGGGCGGCGCTGTGCGTGTCACTGCTCGAGCCAAAGGCAAGCACGTTGAAGTTTCGGTCGCCGACAATGGCATCGGCATTCCAGCCAGCGTCATCAACAATCTCTTCCACAAATTCTACCGCAGCCACCGCAGCCGCGAGACGGTCGCTGGCACTGGCATCGGTTTATATCTCAGCAAAGCCATCATTGAAAGCCATGGCGGTACCATCGGTGTCTCGAGCACCGAAGGGCAGGGGGCAACTTTCACCTTCACGCTACCAATCTACGCCGCTGTTTCTGACAAACTGCATGACGCCGACAATTCCAACACCGAAATCATCTCGGCAGGCAACAGCTGGATTAAAAATCACACTAAATACACAGGGTAATCAGGAGAGTACTATGGCAATTTCCACAATCTTAGTCATCGAAGACGACCGTTTCATCGGCGAGATGTACGTTCGCAGCCTCAAAATGGCTGGCTACAACGTCGAGTGGGCGGTGGACGGCCACGATGGTTTGGTTATGGCCACCAATCAGCATTACGATTTAATTTTGCTCGACATCATGCTGCCAGAGATGCGCGGTACCGAAATCATGACCGCTATCCGCAAATTCGAAGAAAACAGCGCCGAGAAGTCGCGTATCGTCGTCATGACAAATTTCGATCAAGACGAGAAAAGCCGCGCCGCTTTAGAAAACGATGCCGACGCCTACCTGATTAAGGCTGAAATCACGCCGCGCCGCCTAATCGAAATCATTCAGCAGCTCGACAGCTAGACAACACCCAGCTCTGCTGCTATAATATTCAACAGTTTGGCTCTATCGTCTAGCGGTTAGGACACCGGGTTCTCATCCCGGCAACCCGGGTTCGATTCCCGGTAGAGTCACCATAAAGGGATTACGATGCTCTTCGGAGTCTTTTTTTGTATATAGATTTAATATAATGGACCGCTGCATTACCCCCCCATACTACAATAATCGCCTCGGTGCTATAATGAATGTATGCAGCAAATAGTCTTGGTTGTAAAGGCGCAAACTAGTGGTGAAGCGCAGGATATTTTAGATAGAATAGGAATCAAAAAAGATTCTTCCGATAAATTTGAAGCTATGTCCGAAAAGCTGTTTCTTGTAACAATAAAACGCAGTGAGCAAATAGATCCTCAAATATATGCTAATATACACAAAAGTCTTGAAATAGGTATACTGAGTGATTCGAGTTCTCGCGAACGGGCGGAAGAAGTTTTCAGGGCTGTCTATGAAGTGGAGATTCAATTGCGTAAATTGCTGCTATATCTACCTGATTTAGTTGAGACGTATTATGATATTTTGTTGCAGCACGGAAAGTATCTAGACAAATGTAAGTCAAAGGACACTGAAAATAGTTTAATTTTCAAAAAGAATTTAGATACACTGGTTTCCTATTTAACTCTAGGCGAGATAATAGAAATTCTAGGATATGATTTTTCATGGTCATCTCGCCAGCTAACTGCTAACGACATAAAGGATCTACTATCAAATAGTAATAGTTTTGATGATTTTAAGAAACAAGTTACAAATAAAAGTAGCATTACTCTTGTATGGGACGTGATCGCCGATGAAATTTTACAGAATAGCTTACCATGGGAGGATATAAAGAAAAAGTTAAGTGAGCTGAAAAAATACAGAGACGCCGCAGCTCATCATAATCATTTTACAGAGAAGAAAAAAATAAATGCTATAGAACTAGCTAAGAAAATTGAAAAAGATATTAAGCTTCCAGCGAAGTCTTCATTGTCTCCAGAACAGCAAGCCCAACTACAAATCCTTGGTGAACAAATAGCAAATAGTCTACAAAGTATACAGAAGATATATTTCAATACAGAAACACTTAGACAATTAGCAGAATATCAGCAATCTTTAGCATCAAATGTAATCAAAAACTTTAGTACACCAAGTTATCTTAAAAATTTTGGCGAAATATTAAATAAAACCTATCCGACGATTAAAAATATAGGTGAATCACTTTCAAAATTGACACCCTACATACTCTCTATTCCCCCTATCCAATATAGATTTCTGAGAGCGGAAGACGACAAACATGTCGATAGTAAAAGTATCGAAAATGATACGCCAGACGAATAAAAAAAGAAATCTAAAAGCCCCAAAAACATTGACCCAACTGCAAGCGCTATGTATAATCCTAAACATAAAGCGTCCGAGTTCCAGTCACGCCGGAACGAGCTGGGTGTCAAAATACACCACGGGAGTGAAGCCGTAAAGTCACACAACCGAAATCGCGATCCATCGTAGAGCCGGTACTGAGCGCTATAATTCAGCAATGAACTATAGAACAAGGATGGGACCGCGGGAGGTCTCTTTTTTTGATCTCTCGTTCCTTGGGTAAATAATATAAATTTATTGTGCCTGAGGAGGTTTTATCGTGGATAAGAAATTAAACAAAGAAAACTTAAAAATTGCTATCCAAAAAGATGGGCGACTTACCGAAGATTCTCTGAGAACGCTAAGGATGATGAGCCTTGAGTTCGAGGCGTATGGCCGTAGACTTTTTGCCGCATGCCGCAATTACCCAGTTGAAATCTTGTTTTGCCGCGACGATGACATACCTGGCTATATAGAGCGCGGTGTTGTAGATATTGGCATTGTTGGCCAAAACGTTTTACGTGAAACTGGAGTTACTGCTACGCGTGAAGTTCTGTGTCCGGGATTCGGCTATTGTAAGCTTGTTGCCGCTGTTCCTAAAGAATCAAATATTACTACGATTAAAGATTTGCAAGGAAAAATAATTGCTACGACTTTCCCAAATACAACCAGAAAATATTTTGCGAAACGCGGTATTGACATTGAAACTACTGTGATTGCTGGATCGGTTGAAATTGCACCTGCGCTTGGAGTGGCAGATGCGATTGTTGACATAATGGCTAGCGGTAGCACTCTTTTATTAAATGACCTACGCCCGATAGAAACAATTCTAGAAACCGAAGCTGTTCTTGTTAGAAACGAAAAGAAGCTTTCAAAAGACAAGGAAGATCTAATTGCTCAGATGCTAGTACGTCTTGAGTCGGCGCTTGCTGCAAAGAATTTGAAATATATTATGATGAACACGCCCAAAGAAAATATCGATAAAATTAAAAATATCGCCCCTGGACTTGATGCTCCAACTGTAGTGGAATTAACGAAGCCTGGTTGGCTAGCTGTACACGCCGTCATGGATGAAGATGAGTTTTGGAAGGTAGCTAACAAATTGAAAAATCTTGGCGCGCGCGGGATTCTCGTGTCGCCGATTGAAAAAATCATAGCATAAGGAGGATGTATGACAATTAGAGAGTTATACGAAATCATAGAGAGCAGACGCAATAACGATGAAAGCACATCCTACACAAGACAATTATTCGACAGAGGTTTAGATAGAATTATCCAAAAAGTTGGCGAAGAATCAGTTGAGGTTGTGATCGCTGCAAAGAATAATGAAAACGATAAATTTATTGGCGAGGTCGCAGATTTGGTTTATCACCTCCTAGTTTTGTTGGTTGCAAAAGATATTAAGATTACCGATATAGAGCGGTGCCTTCAAGAACGTCACGATAAGTCACAAATGATATATAACGAGAGTGTGATAATATCGCCGTAAGGTTGGACAGCACATTCAAAATTAAGGAGAGAATAATGTTGGACTCAACAACCACGGCTGTCATCGCTGCTGCGAACGGTAACGGAACGGCAATTGAAGTCATTACTAGTCCGCTTACCCGTACAGAGTATGTTAGTCGAGGACGGATACTAGGAGAGAACACAGAGAGACTTGGTGCTGAACAGGCCGGTTTTCTCGTGTCGTCGCAAAGCCATTTTGAAATGGCTGGCGGAGAGTTCTGCGGTAATGCATCGCGGGCGGCTGCTGTGCTGTTCTCGAAACTGCGAGGCGCTGATAACGTAGAATTTACAGTATCTGGCTTCAAAGGTCTCGTTAGCGCGACTGTCGATAGGCGGTCGGATAACGAGTACTATGTCCGATGCAGGTTTCCGGGTATGTCTGTCGGGGTTTACCCTGTCGAAGGCCATGAACAGACGATAAACATCGTCGATCTTGGTGGCATCGTCCATGTTGTGGTAGAGAGTAGATTCCCAGCTCAAGCAGAAATCTACCGGGAGACGCACCATCACCTGACAGAAGAACTAAGTCTTCGCGAGCGAGACGCCGTTGGGGTGGTCTGGATTGAAAGGAAGGACGATTCTGTTGCGATTTATCCTGTAGTATGGGTGAGGAGTATCGATACCTTTTTCTATGAATCATCGTGTGGCTCTGGTACGATTGCGGCGTGTGCTGTAACTGGCGTCTCAGACATCATTCAGCCAACCGGTAAGATTATCCGGGCCGAAGTTGACGGTGATTTTGTGACTCTCGAGAGTGATATGGAGGTCATTCATGATTGAGTATACTATCGCTAGAGACACAGCTGATGTGGCTGGGTTCACATCTCTGTATCAGGAGGCTTTTGGCGGACCTCCTTATTTTGAAGTGTAGGATACGCGAAGAAATTTGGGATCCTCACTTGGAAAGAGGAATCATCGTCCTCGCAAAGAACGATGATTCCGTTGTGGGTTTTTGCTGTGCACTTCCCGTAGATGATGCCCCTGACGATGTCAGAGAATTTCTACAAGGCTCGCAAGAAATTCTCGCAGATAGCGATCAGATGTGGTATATCTCAGAGTTGGGCGTGGCTTTGAGTCATCGTGGCCGAAAAATTGCCTACGCCGTGACTGAGCGATGCCTCTCTGAAGCGAATCGCCTCGGAGGCGCATACTACGTCATGAGGACGGCGGCCAAAGGATCCAACTCAAGACATATGTTCTTGAGGATGGGGTCTACTGAGATTTCTGAGGTCCAAGACGTGTCGGCTCAGACGTAAGAAAACCACTCCCAGAGTACCCGGCGAATTTGGCTTTATGGCAACTGCAGTTTCGCGCTACAGAACCTTAAAGCTCTCTCCGCCTCCTGACCAACCACCACGGGGCGGCATAGCGATCTTGAAAGAGGTAGCTATGCCGCTCCATTACTCAATGCATTGAAATACATTTATAGTACCATAAATTGCCGCTTTTTTTCCGTAAAATGCCGCCCACTCACGGTCACCATATGAGAAATGCCACCACTCGCCGTAGAACGGCGCGAAGCCTTGTGCTATCATAGCGTCATGTAATACCTTTCTATACGAGGCTTGTTCTGGGGTCACTTTCGCAAAAGTTTTAATAATATCTGGGTTAGAATAGTCGGATATCTTGTTGCCCATGTCGACAGGGTTATTACCTCTATCGACAATGGTTAAGTCAACTGCCGCTCCCATTGGGTGTCCAGCCACATCGGGTACGGCAATAAAATCATGGACTAGACGAATTAGTTTGTATTCCGGCATCTCGGGATTATCTCGTTGCAAGGCCGCTTTGCGTTCGCGAAAGTACTTTTCTTGTACTTTTGGGTGGCGAAAGCCATAAACAACGCGTAGTCGCAAATTGTCACCTGCCTTCAGCTGCTTATTAACCGTAGCGAGCTTTCTAGCTAATGTATCGCGCACCAAAATAGACTCACCAGTATAAACTTGCATATCCGATTGCTCGTGTTCGGCTATAATCGACGAATCGTATTTGCGTACGTTAACCAATGGTTCCTGACTATTGCCGGGCTTAGCGCTTGCCATTTCGTCATAGGTTAAAATATGCCGATTAATATAATTAGGATTTTCTTGAATTTGTTTTATTGTATTCATAGTATGATAAAACCTCCTCAGGCACAATAAATTTATATTATTTACCCAAGGAACGAGAGATCAAAAAAAGAGACCTCCCGCGGTCCCATCCTTGTTCTATAGTTCATTGCTGAATTATAGCGCTCAGTACCGGCTCTACGATGGATCGCGATTTCGGTTGTGTGACTTTACGGCTTCACTCCCGTGGTGTATTTTGACACCCAGCTCGTTCCGGCGTGACTGGAACTCGGACGCTTTATAGTACATTATGAATGGTAGCAGAGTGGCTAAAATAAGTCAATAATCTTGTCTCGGCTGATCCTATTGTGCAGTGAGTTTAATAGACGCTTAAGTGAAGATGTCAGCTTACGCTCAAATCTTTTCTCTAGTTATGTCACGGGGCGTTAGACCAGACTTAAGTAGACAAATTACTTTGGTAAGGTATAATTGTAATTAACTAATTATCGCGTTGGCAGCTTGACTAACCACAGAATTACCAAGTACTGTTGTCCGAATATCGAGCGCAAGCCAATTCAAAACATAGGAGGACAGTATCCAAGATTAACCGAAATGGGTAACGCAATAAAATCACGAATCCTTCTAGTTGAAGACGAACCCGCCGTGCGCACTGGCACTGAGCAGTTCCTCCGCCAGCGCGGTTTTACGGTGGTAACGGCGGTGAGTGGCGAGGAGGCGCTGGAAAAATTTACTGGGGCAGATGTAATTATTCTCGATATTATGCTGCCAGGTATGAGCGGCATCGAGACACTGCACCAAATTCGCCAGACCAGCGACGTGCCGGTGCTGATGCTGACGGCATTGCATGATGAGCCGACGCAAGTTGCTAGTTTTGACGAGCTGGCGGATGATTATATGAGTAAGCCGTTTTCGCTGGTGATTTTAGAAAAGCGAATTAGGGCCTTGCTTCGCCGCCAGCAGTCTGTCAAAAAAACCTTGTGGCAGCGCGGTCTGGCCTCGGTGGATTTTATGGCCTATCAAGGGTTTTATGATAATGCTGACGCGCACCTCAAGCCCAAGGAAGTGCAGCTACTCAAGCTGCTAGTAGATAATCCAAACATGGTCTGGAGCCGGCAGGCTATCATTGATAAGTTGTGGCTTGATGACGAGGTACCGTTCGACCGGGTTATCGATGTCTACATCAAAAACCTGCGCAAAAAATTGCACCTCGACTGCATCATCACGGTGAAGGGAGTGGGCTATCGCTATGAAGCGGCTTAAATTATTTCCCAAAACATTTTTGGTATCAATCGGCCTATTTGCGGCGTTAATCATCCTGGTGCATGCGTTTGTCTACACCTTGATGCCACAATTTTATCTACAGCAAAAAGAGCGCGAGGCGGCGGATAATCTCACGGCGCTGACGACCAAGCTGCGGGGCAAATCCACCGAGGAAATGCGCCAGATCAGTCAAGAGTTCGCTCAGATGAAAAATGTTAACATCACGCTGACAATTGACGGGCGCGACCAGTATTTTCAGGGTTTTCAATCTATCAACATCGTGACCGATAGCGGTAAATCGGTTGACGCTAGCGTAGTAAAAATTGCTGACGGGCAAACGGTTGATTCGCGTTCGGTGATTTTACAGCAGGGTAGTGTGACGAATAAACAGGGGCGAGCGATTACGGTCAAGCTACTCGCCGACGTAGCGCCTGTCACTCAGGCCAAACTTGCTACCCTGCACGTATTGCCCTATACCATGCTCGGCTCACTGTTGGTGGCACTGCTATTCTCGTACATCTACAGCCGATTTGTGACGCGGCCGATTCGCCAGATGGCAGCAGTGACGACGACGATGCAGCAGCTGGAAAAGGGTGTGCGTTATCCAGTGAATAGCCGTGATGAAATCGGTGTGCTGGGGCAAAATATTAATGAACTCTATCAAAATCTGTGGCAAACGATTCGTTCGCTGGAGCATGAAAATAAGCGGATCACGCAGTTAGAAAAGGAGAAAATCGCGTTTTTACGTGCGGCCTCGCACGAGCTGAAAACGCCGCTAGCAGCCCTCCGGATCATGCTTGAAAACATGCAGCTCAACATCGGCGAGTATAAAAATCGCGATCAGTACCTGGCAGAATCGGTGGCGCAGGTTGACCGCTTGGCGGCGATGGTGAATGATGTCTTGCGTTCTGGCAGTGTAGCCGAGCAAGCTTTGCGTCAGGAAAAACGGCTGGGGATCGACAAGCTAATTGCCGAGGTGGTTAATGATTATACACTACTGGCAAAAACGCGTAGCATGACTTTCACGGTTGACGCGCAGCCCGCGACCATTCGTGCCAACCGCGACATGATGCGCCACGTCATCTCGAACCTGGTGTCAAACGCAGTGCGCCACGGCGATGCGGGAAGTGTGATAAAAATTACCTGCAACCAGCATGAGCTGGCCATCGAAAACGCCTGCAAACCACTCACCAAACAACAACTCCAGCACATCTTTGATCCGTTTTATCGCACGTCTGGTAGCGCGAAGCAGCACGCCGATAGCAGCGGCATCGGCCTCTACACTGTGAAAATGCTACTTGACGCTAAGGGTCTGGACTATGAGTTTGCGCCACATGGACAGGGTATGCGGTTTGTGGTGAGGTTATAATTTTAGATGTTTATCGTAACTTATAATCACCACACCCTGCCGCATTAAAAACTTTTGCGCCGCATCGTCCAACCTGCAATTCACAAAACGCGATCGCGCGACTGATGTGCCGCTACTATAAACAAATTGCGTTTCCTTATCGTATTTCATGCCGCGAAAGTCGCAGCCCTCCGCTTCAATAATAGCTTTCACACTACGAAAATCCACATTCTGAACCGACGAATTGGTAAAATAAATCGGCTGCCCGTAAATATGCTTTGCACCGTCCAGATTACAATTCTGAAACACGAAAAATCCCATGACAAACTGGCCAAAATCAACACCAGAAAAATCTTCATCTACAAACCGAACAATCTCGCCGTCTGGGATGATAGGGTAACGCTCGCGCTGGTAAGCTGGCAAATCATTGGCGCGAATGGCGGCGGTGATTTTATTAGTAGATCTCATAATACAAGAATAGAGCAGTTTTTGGTTTATGCCAATGGAAAACACAGTCGTGCTTAGATTTGCATAAGCAATGTCAGTATTCGTTCAAGCATTGTTGGAGTCGCTAGTCAGATTGACGATACGAGAAGTCCTCATCTGAGTAGACTATGGTAGAGTCTATTATGATCTCGCTGATTACTACAACAGATTACTGTTTAGCAAACTTCTTCTCTCCATAAGCAATGAACTGATCAATCGGCTTAGCGAATTCCTTTGCCCAACTATCGTTGTCGTTCTTTCCTTCAGCGATAAACAAGCGTTCTCCTACGTATTCGTGTAAGTCCATAACTAGTGCATCTGCACCGTTGTCGTCTGAATGTCTAATACTTAAATCAAGCGCTATGAGCGACAACTGATATGCTCGCCGTAAAACAGCTAGGTTATTTAAGTTCTCATCGGTTAACGCTTTAATCTCCTTGAACAGCTTCCAGTCAATCGCGTCATATATTTCAAAATCTTTTTCTGTCCATTCTGACATAGTGAATCCTCTAGGTAAGTGAGTAGTTTTATATCATACTCAGGATAAGACATTTTTCAGGTCATGTCCAGGACGATGGGTCTAGTGGCCGGGGCCGGTGTACTGGCCGCGGTGGGTGCCGTTGTTGTTCGGCCCGTTGCCGGATCCGTAGTGGTCGTGGTTGCCGCTCTCAAAGAACGAGTAGTGCGTCGCACCATCGGCGAGACCGCCGCCGACACCCATGCCGCCGCTGCGATCGCCGTCTCCGAGCCGGGTCTCTCCCTCAGCGTTACCGCTGCCGAAAGACACGGTGACGGGGTTACCCTCGGAGTCGCAACCACCCATAGGCTCGCTCCAGCTGCTCTTTCCCATGTTGAACTCCTCTTGGAGTCGGGCGGAGAAAAGCTATTCTCCGCGAAGTGAAGCATCTCAAGCCTGGTGGCTCCAGGCGAGACGCTGGCCTCTGCTGGTTGCAAAAGCTGATATATATATCAATAATAGAACCCGCTGTCAAGCGATTTTACGGAAATCGCAGTAAAATGTATTATTAGTTCATGGACTTAATTTACGCGACGACTAATAAACACAAGCTTGCCGGCGCTAAGCAGGCGCTGGCAGGAACGAATATTAACCTAATCACGCCAGATGGAGCTTTACCTGACGTGCCAGAAATCCAATCCGACGATCAAGCGGCTGTCTCAGTTGATAAGGCTCTGAAATACTACGAATTATTAAAGCGTCCGCTAGTAGTGATGGATTCAGGCCTGTTCATCGACAAACTGAACGGCTTTCCCGGCGTTTACACCAAATACGCACTTGACACAATCGGTATTGACAGTATAATTCAGCTGCTCGGCGGCGCCGCTCGGGCGTACACGCAGCGCACGATTACTTACTTTGACGGCAACAAATCGCAAACCTTTACCTTAAAACTGTACGGCTCGTTATTAAAAGAACCGCGCGGCAACAACGGGCGCAATTACGATAAATATTTCTTGCCAGACGGCAAAAATAAAACGCTCGCTGAAATGACTAGCAAGGAGAAAGCGGAATTGACCGCGGAAATTTGGAGAAAGTTGGCAGCGTGGTTGCAAAAAAGTAGCAAATAAGACTTATATACTTAATAAGCGGAGAAGCACCACTTACTATCAAACAGGCTCCTGCTTCCGCCGCCTCATATAGAGCGCCTACACCAAAAAAACATATCCTGCTAAAGCACCGGCTGTCTGTGCTACAATTAAATCATGAAGATTATTGATACCATAACCCTCGCCGAGCTTCGCCCAATGGCCGAGAGAATGTACGGGACGATGGTCAAGGCGGATGTCGATGTTGCGAAGAAAATTGTGGTGATCGACATGGATATGCATGCTGATGGTGAAGCGTATTTGTTAGAGCATGGATCGCAGCAAGCAGATCTATGGGGGATCAACCTACATCCAGACAAGTTTGGCACCAATGAATTTATCGAGTTTGACAGCATGATAAACATCCGTCCGCGGCAAAACAATCCGTCACGCGACGTACTCGACCCAGCGGTGCGGCAGCAAATTATCGATATCATCGCCGGAGTCGTCCGTGAGTGAACATGTCTTTGATCGGCAAAAGTGGCAGAGCTTAACGATTTTCGAGCAAATGGGCAACATCGGCTCGGAGGTCGGGCGAGCGTTTGCCGCCCGGCGCCGCGGCGATACGGCTGCAATGACTGGCGCCTGGCAGCGCGGCTTGGACTTATTGGACGCCACCGCCGAGCAGCTTGCCCGCCAAAAATCGCCAAAACTCCGCGAAGTCCTGCGCGCTCGCGAACTATTCGCTGGTATGGAGGACGAATCGTTGGAGGATTACTTTATGTGGTTTGCGGTGGCGGCGCGGAGGGATAGGCAATAAAACGTATGAAAATTATCACCAAAAAATCCTACCCAAATTTATTTGAAAAAGTTATGACAGGCGAGAAAACATTTGATATGAGGGTGGCTGATTTTGATATCCAACCCGGCGACATTCTGGAACAGATTGAGGTAAAATATGACGGAACACCAACCGGACGCACAGTTCGTCACGTAGTCGGCGAGGTTTTACGCACGAAAGAAATTGATTTTTGGAAACAAGAAGACATTAATCAATACGGCTATCAGGTGATGTCGCTTACCGAGCGGGTTGATTAGTACAAATTTTAGAAAGTTACTGCGATAAGGAGCAAAGATGACCAAATCCATCATCTGCAAAGACGTCTTCGGCAATCAATACACCGTTCCCGTTGACGAACTAAATATCCGCGTCGGCGTGTACGCAGTTATTATTGAGGATAATAAGATCCTTTTGACTCGGCAATGGGACGGCTATAGTCTGATTGGCGGCGGTGTCGAGAAAGGCGAAACGATTGAGGAATCAATTATCCGCGAGGTTAAGGAAGAAACTGGACTAACCGTTACGCCGGATAAAATCATTCACCAGGCAACTACTTTTTTCAAGCGCAATTCTGAGGCGAAAGCCAACCAGTCAATCCAGTTGTACTTTACGCATAGCCAGCTGTACGGGCAAATCAATAACGACAACATAACCGACAGCGAAAAAACCTACACCAACGGCATGCCGGAGTGGGTTGATCTGGATAAGATTGACGGCATAAACTTCCGGCATAGCGTAAGTTTAAGGGAGATTTTAGGGGCGTATCGCGGGGCAAAACATTAAGATATTGCATATTCTGCCCGCTGGCGCTATAATCGACCCATGACTATGAACCGTCAATTTATCAGCACCGCCTGGCAAAGTACGCGTTTTCGCCGCGGCTTGTTGAATTGTTCGTAAATTTCTTCTGAAAAACTAACCATGAATAGAGGCCGCGCGCGGTCTTTTTGTATTATCTAACAACCAAAGGAGTGTTATAATGAATACAATGAAACCATCCAAACCCGTCATCCTCACCGGCGTGCGCGCCAACAATGATATTCACATTGGCAATTATTTTGGTGCCATTTTGCCGATTGTTGATATGGCGAAGCGCCGCTCGGCCGATTTTGATATCAATATGTTCATTCCGGACCTACACAGCTTCACCACGCCAATCGACCACAGCAAGCTGTATGACAGCATTCTCAGCAACGCCCGGATCTATACGGCCGCGGGGCTACCGCTGGACAACGAGGCGATTCATCTGTACCGCCAAAGCCGCGTCCCGGCGCACAGCGAGCTGGCGTGGATTTTGGACTGCTTCACTGGGTTTGGCGAAATGAGCCGGATGACGCAGTTTAAAGATAAATCCGAGAAGCTTCATGGCGATCAGATTTCCGTCGGTCTCTTCAACTACCCGGTCCTGATGGCCGCCGACATCTTGCTCTACGGCGCCAGCTACATGCCGGTTGGCGACGACCAGACGCAGCACCTGGAATTTACCCGCGACATCGCCGAGCGGATGAACCGCAAATTTGGCGAATTATTCATCGTGCCCAAACCAGTTGCCCAGCAGCATCAATTCTTTGGCAACGACCAAGGCCTGAGAATCAAAGATCTGATGAACCCGACCAAAAAAATGAGCAAATCCGACGACAGCGGCAAGGGCGTTATTTTCCTTAGCGACGAACCGCAGATGGCGCACAAAAAAATCATGATCGCCACCACTGATTCGATAGGCAAGGTACAGTACGACCGTAACAACCAACCGGGTATTTCCAATCTGCTGGAGATCTTGACCCTGGTACGCCAGGATGCTGGAAAAGACGTCAGCTTGGAACAGACCATCAGCGAGTATGCCGGCATGGAGCGCTACGGCGATTTTAAGCGAATCGTAGCTGATGAAGTAGCGGAATTCTTAGCGAATTTCCAAGCGCGCTTGGCGGCAGTTGATGATCGGGCAATTGAGAGTAAGCTAGAGTCCAGCGAACACGATATGAACATCGTCGCCAACGAAACCTTGCACCGTGTCCAAACGGCCGTGGGGCTGCGGAGATAGGAACGCTCGCGTGAAGATCTCACCGCGTACCGTCCTCAAGATCGCCAGATTGTACCAACTGGCAGACGCCAACACGCCCGTCAAGGCCTTGCGCCACCTGAAGATTCAGACGGACGAGTCGCACGTGCTGGCAGAATTCATCCTGAACAAACAGTACTTCGCCGTACTCTACGGCTCGATTGTTGACGAGGAATCAATTGATGAATTATGGCCTGATAGGCCCGCCAACGCTGAGATGTTGCCAAATCCGCTTGACCCGAATTTCACCGAGACGCCATTTCAGGGCAAGTTTGTCATGATGTTTCGAATTATACCGACCAAACAGCGCCTAGACATCCACTTGTCCACGACATTTGACACGTCGATTTCGCGCAGCCTCTGGCAAAAATACATCAAAGCCGGCTACGTGTCGGTCAATCAGCACGTGGTGACGACGCCAAAGTTTGAGGTCGACGAGACTGACGAGATCGCCGTCAAGCTACCAGAACAGGAGCAGGCGAGTGCAGAACTGCCAATATTGTACGAAGACGATGACGTGATGGTGGTGAATAAGCCAAGCGGGCTCCTGACCCACGCCAAAGGCGGGTTATCGACCGAACCAACGGTGGCGGAAATTATTCGTCCCAAAACCTCATTTGCCTCGGGCACCGACCGGCCGGGTATCGTCCATCGGCTCGACCGCGATACTTCGGGCGTGTTGATTATCGCCAGAACTGCTGAAGCCGCCGCCCACTTACAGCGGCAATTTGCTCAGCGTACCGCCAAAAAAACCTACCTCGCAGTGACCGACGGCGTACCGAAATTAGCCGCCGCGAAGATTGACCTACCGATTGGCCGCAACCCGTCCGCGCCCAGCACCTTCCGCATTGACCCGAACGGCAAACCCGCCCAGACGACCTACCGCGTACTGGCAGCGACTGACACTCGGGCGCTCATTGAACTTAAACCCACCACCGGCCGCACCCACCAACTCCGCGTCCATATGGCATACCTGAACACACCAATCCTCGGCGACCGCGTTTATGGCAAACCGAACGCCAGCCGCCTGATGCTTCACGCCCAGAAGTTAGAAATCACATTGCCATCTGGCGAGAGTAAAACATTTGAAGCAGCCACTCCAGAAGAATTCAAGCAGCTATTTCCAGGGGAACTGTAGTGCCTGAAATTATTATCTCAACCCAAGACATCCAGAAGATCGACCAAATCACCGCTAGGCCGCCACACGCACTTTTAATTGTGGCAGACTACGGGCTAGACGGCAAAAGCGTGGCTCAAAAAATAGCTAAAGATAGTGATATTTTACGCTTAACTCCGCTTCCAGATAAACAGTCCATATCCGTTGAGCAGATTCGCGATCTCATTGCTAAATTACGAACTTACGCCATAAATCGCCGAACTATTATTATTGATGAGGCGGACTTAATGACTGAATCATCCCAAAACGCACTGTTAAAAGCCCTGGAGGAGCCAAATAAAAACACCATCTTTATCCTTATTGCAAAAAATCCAAAACTAATGCTAGACACAATAAAATCTCGCTGCCAAACCCTTACGCTTCATAAAACATCATCAGTCCAGGATAAAAAACTACTTGAAAATTACAACTTGGACTCAGCCACCATCCAGCAAATCCTCTTTTTGGCTGCCGGTCGGCCGCTACTGATTCGTCAGCTAGCAGAGAGCCCAGACAAATTCGCCGAATATCGACAGCTAGCTACTGACGCGAAGCAAATTTTAGCCACAAATCAGGAATATACTACTTTAAAAAATATCGCAAAATATTTTACCGACCGCCAGAAAGCGCTAATCCTCACAGATATCATTATCAACATGATTCGCTTTCAATCCCTGTCTCATAGCATGAATTCAACATTAGAAAAACAGCTCAATCAGACTACAATCGTCAGTAAAGCACTAAACTCCAACGCTAATATCAGACTAGCTCTGATGCAACTTGTGCTATAATAATATAGATATGTTTGGACTATTCCTCATTCTAATTCTAATGATTTGGGCGATTTTTTATCATCCATCAATCAAAGATGCTGGCGATTTGCCAACTAAAATTACCGAAAAGCTTGATCAGTTGTGGGTAATTGCCCAAGATTCAATTCGCGAAAATAAATATCTGCGAGCAGAAAAGGCTTTACTAACCATCTTGCGTGTCGATGAAAAGAACGCCACTGCCTATAATCGCTTAGGCATTTTATACGCCAAACAGCGCGCCTATAAAGACGCCATCGAATGTTTTGAGATTGCCCAAAGTTTAGAGCCAAGCGCCTCAAGCCTTCATAACGTTGGTCTGATTTACTATGAAACCGAAAATTATGAAAAGGCTTCATTAGCCTTTGAGCAAGCCCTGGAGATGGAAGATGACTTGGCGGCTCGCTACATCGCCTACGCTAAAGTCCAAGAAAAAATTGGAAATACGAAAAAGGTGATAAACGCACTAGAAAAGGCCGTTGAGCTAGAGCCAATTCCACAAACTCTTAAGATATTGGCGGAAGCTTATGAAAACTCTGGTCAAGCAGACCTTGCTGAAGGTCTACGTAAAAAGGCCACTAAGATGTTAACACCATCTGCGCCGGCTCAAAAAACTGTCGGCACTCCACGGCCGCGCCAACAGCGCAAAATCCATCAGCCACGAAAAATTGTCATGTAGGCTATTGTCACGAGGTTAAAAAATTGCTAAAATAAATCCAGTGCCGCTTTAGCTCAGCTGGCTAGAGCAACGGTTTTGTAAACCGTAGGTCCTCGGTTCGAGTCCGAGAAGCGGCTCCAAATTACGCTGGAATCGTGTAGTGGCAATCACAGGAGACTGTAAATCTCCCGCCGTAAGGCTTCGTAGGTTCGAGTCCTACTTCCAGCACCAAGCTTGAATTATGGTCGCCTGAATTGGCGACTTTTTTGGTGGCGAAAGGTAATGATATTGACTTTTATAAGTATATATGCTATTATATAAACATGTTTGAATTTACAAAATCTATCCTGGCAATCTGGAATAGCGAAAAAAACCAAAGATTAAAACTGCAGTATACATATCTTATATTGGCTGTGTTTGGATTGGCAATTGCTGGACTTTTGACACTTTTTAACATTTCATCAGCTCACTTGGCAGCATCGGCCTCAGGAATCCTCTTCGTTACGTTCTTAGTAAATGGCGTGGCGTGGGCAGTTATAGAAGCGTTCATCACACCAAAGTTACCAAAAGAGTCCAGTGCGTCAGTCAAAAAGTCAGCTCGTAAAAAATAACCTGGTTGATTAAGCATGGCTTAATGTGCTAAAATTAAGCCTGTTACGCCGCGATAGCTCAGTTGGTAGAGCGCTATCATAGTAAGCCACAAACTTATCTTGAATAGTTCTACTTCTGACTCGGGCATAAAAGTAACAAATCAGATGCCGCGATAGCTCAGTCGGTAGAGCAACGCCATGGTAAGGCGTAGGTCTCGGGTTCAAGCCCCGATCGTGGCTCCATATTTGTGCTTAAATCGGAATTATCGCCCAATCGGGCGATTTTTTCTTTGGTAGTACGAAACACTAGCAAGCCAAGCGAACCAGAACGATGGAAACCTGAGGATAATTTAACCCAAGCCTCGAGGCGTAAGTGATAGCTTGAGCCGGCCCGAAATATCTAAAGTAGTCTACCAATTCTTGCGCTTATCATAAAACTTTTTGAGCATTTTTTGACTCAAGCCGAGATTTTTAAGTACTGAATACTCGAATAGCACAAGGAGCTTCTCGAAAGTAAACCACATCTCCTCGTGGCCTAGAATAAATGGCAAGTCAGCTGGCTTAGTCGCCATATGTGATAACTTATTTCTAGTTATCCTAATCTTTTTATAATCATTCTTTGTAAGTGGTCGATCATTTTCCGGAAGAGCCTCATTAACGGTTTTTATGGCTTTATCTAATGGAATATCCAAATTATCTTGTTCTATGCGCACATAACCCTCGATCGCTCCGACAATATCTTTGAATTCGTTTTCTAGCATTTTAGGAACATCTGAGCGTAAGACAGAAAACAGGTCAAATATATCAGCATATTTATCTCTATCGGCAAACCATTTTGTAAAAAGTGCTTTGCGTCTAGACTTTATATCTTTAAAGGTAAAGTTCATATCGTGTATATGGATATCTTTATAATCTTTTCTCTTGAAGTGATAAGGTAACACTGTCGTGTAACTTCTCGCATTGCCAGCCTTTACTTTTATGTCGGTAGACTCTAAGCTCCGCCCAGTGGCGATAATGAGAAACCTTTCAAAGTGTTTGATGACACGCCGTGCCTCTACCAGGGGTAAAACTCCCTTGCTAATTTCTATTCCAAGAACGCAATTTTGAGCGATATTGATATTCTTACCAACCGAAAACATGGGCACTTTATCAGCCCTTGATACGAGTACTAGCTTAATGCTTTTATCTTTATATATTTCGGTTGTCTTGATATCGCCAACCGTTATTGTGGTACTCTTCCGCCTCAATGGCTCTTCTTTCATGGTAGTGCTAACAGTAATCACACCGTCGCCTAACCATTCATGTAAATATGGAAACTCTATGTAGTATTTATCAAAAGCTAGATTTTCTATCTTGTCGATATGTCCGCCTATAAAAATATCACCAAGACGATATGTATCAGCCTTGTAGCTGTGCATTGTGAAGCCAACAGGGTCAGCAAAATACTCAAGAGTATACTTCTTGCCTCCATTCCTGGCGACACCCTGTATAGTTGTCTGTTGCTCAGTTTTTACCAGCTTGGGTGAGCTACCATAAATACCAGGCTTCAAGCCCTCAAAGCTACCAGTCAGTTCAAGCCTCCTATCCTCAATCAATAAATCGCCAGCTATTTTATTATCTGGTTTGTCTGATAGCCACCATAAGCCGGCAATTCTTTTTTCCTCATTCATACCTCTATTATACCATTTTACCCCTGTAAATATCTTTCGCTTTATTCGGTAATACGATATAATAGAAGAGCTTAGACCTTAATAACTTTTAACGCCTGAAGACACATTCTTTTGTTTGTGGACTTGCACATAAAAAAGCAGCCACGGACAAACCTGTGCAAGCAGGCGTTAAAGGTCTAAGCAACCCGTTCGTGGTTGCTTCTTTTTTTGTTGCGACTACTTACGGCTTAACGCATAACGCAGGGAAAGCATGGTAAAAAAGAAGATCACCTTTATCGACTTATTCGCTGGCATTGGCGGCTTTCATCTCGCCTTTCATAATCTTGGTGCAAAATGTGTATTTGTAAGCGAGTGGGACAACGCCGCAAGAGAAACGTACAAAAAGAACTTTGAAAAAATCGAGCCTGAATTATTTGCCCCCGACACTATCGAGCAAACATTTGCTGGAGATATTACGGCGGTATTGCCAAGTAATATTCCAGACTTTGACATTATTACTGGCGGCTTTCCGTGTCAGCCATTCTCGCAAGCTGGATTAAAAAAAGGCTTCAATGAAACTCGTGGCACGCTCTTTTTTGACATCGCAAACATCATAAAAGAAAAACAACCTCGTGCATTCTTTCTTGAAAATGTACGTGGTCTATTAACGCATGACGGTGGACAAACCTTTGCAACTATTCGGCGTGTGCTTGTCGAGGAATTGGGGTATAGCTTTTTCTATAAAGTCATAAAAGCGTCAGACTATGGCGTACCGCAATACCGACCACGATTATTTATGGTTGGTTTTAAAGACAAGACTATTGATTTTGAATTTCCAGAGCCGGTCAAGCTCACTATGACAATGGATGATGTATTTGACGGCAAAGTAAACAAAACTATTGGCTATACTCTACGCGTTGGCGGCCGAGGCTCTGGCATTGGCGACCGCCGCAACTGGGACACGTATTTGGTAGACGGCGAGGTGCGCCGACTATCGCCCAAAGAGGGCTTGCGTATGCAAGGATTTCCTGATGATTTCGAGTTTCCTGTTTCCGAAACGCAGGCCATGAAACAACTTGGCAACTCCGTAGCTGTACCAGCGGTACAGGCGACCGCACAAGAGATAATCAAGAGGCTTACACAATGAACACTTACGCATTAACGGCAAATAAAGGCGAATGGTCGGAGTTATATGTGCTTTTCAAACTCTTTAGCGACAACAAAATTAAAGCAGCAGACATGAACTTGCAGCCGACAAATGATGAATATACATTTTTGCAGATATTTCGTGAAGATGTCAAAAACAGGCCGTATATATACGACCTTGAGCAGGCTGACACAGTGCGTATTTTGACCGCAAACAGACAACTGGTTGACACCGTAAGTACGCATTTACTACCGGAGAAAACACAAAGAGTATTTGAAGCAATAAGATCAGCCGACACCGCCTCTTTCACATTACCTGAAGCAGTTGCATTGATGAGTGAGTATCGTTTGGAAAAAATCAAAGCAAACTCTAGTATGAAGTCAGACATTGAAGCGATTATCAAAGACAGGTTGATTGCTCAAAGTAAGCCAGTCGGATTTTCAATAAAATCGCAAGTCGGCGGAGCGTCAACACTTCTCAATGCAAGCAAGCGGACCAACTTTATTTACAAAGTACAAAACTTTAGCGGTGATATTAATGAGATTAATGGAATAAAAAGCTCTAGGAAAATGCGCGACAGATTGCAGGCAATCACTGAAGCTGGCGGGGTGCTAGAGTTTTCGCACATTGAGAGTGTAGTATTCGCTAGAAATATGCGCGTAATTGATAGCATTATGCCTGACATTCTCGCAAGCATGCTCGTTGATTATTATTCGGGACGAGGCGTAACCATGATTAACTTATGTGAACTGAGTGGAGCAAAAACCTTGCACGGCTTGGGAGTGTCCGAGATCAGCTATAAGGTTAAGTCCTTTTTGCGTGCGGTTGCACTTGGCATGGTACCAAGCCGTGAATGGAATACTCGTCTTTCTACTTACGGCGGTTACATAATAGTGCGCGATGATGGCATGTTGCTTTGCTATCATCTTTACAATGATGACGATTTTAGAGATTATCTATTTAGTAGTACTAAGCTTGATACTCCGAGCACTTCTCGTCATGATTTTGGGTATTTGTACGAACAAGACGGAGAGATCTGCATTAAACTCAATCTGCAAGTCAGATTTTGTTAATAAACTACGCTATATCTGGTGTACCTACGCTAGATATAGCGTAGTTTTAATAATACCGCCATGTCGTTCCATTCTGGGATGATAATAAAACTGCTCTGATATAAATAGAGTAGTTTTTTATTGGCTAAAAAGCCCCAACGACTATAGGTGTGCACATCAATCACTAAAATGGTAAAATAAGGGAAATATGACGGTAGAAGAGCAGTGGTAACCCAAAAAATTGATAAAGTGCGCGGGTCGATGACAGGCGGGGCAATTGGTGACGCGCTCGGATATCAAATAGAGTTTGATCGTGATATAGAGCCGAGAATGGCTACTCAATTTACAGATGAAGTTGGTATAATTTCAGACGACACGCAGATGACATTATTTACTGCCTGCGGCCTACTGTGGAGAAATACGAGGCAATATCTGCGCGGCATAGCAGTGCTTCCGCCAGAAGCCATGTACCTCGCTTATTTAGACTGGCTTGATACACAACAAAAATCCAACAGCGACCACATTCCTATTTCTTGGATTAAAAATATCCCAAAATTAAATATTATGCGCGACCCCGGCATGACTTGCATAGGAGCTCTATCTTCAGGTAAGTCTGGTACCCTGAAAGACCCCATCAACGACAGCAAGGGTTGTGGCGGCGTTATGCGAATTGCACCGATTGCCCTTTACCTTACAGAAGACGTTGTTGGTGAATTTTCTGCCAAATCTTGCGCCTTAACTCACGGACACCCTTTAGCGATTCTTTCAGCTTACGTTCTTGGCTATATAATATATTACGTCCTAAACGAAAAACCTATAGAAGAAGCTATCGAAATTTCAATCCAAAAAATGAACGACTGGACTATTGAAAAAATAAACTCCAGTCAAGACCCGCTTAAAATCAGCTACAAAAACGAAAAGGCTGAATTAACCAAGTTGTTTAATAAAGCCGCCGACCTTGCTTTATCTAATATTGAAGACCAGTATGCCATCCGTCAGCTTGGAGAAGGCTGGGTCGCTGAAGAGGCGGTAGCAATTGCTATCTATTGCTCACTGAAATATCATGATGACTTCAAAGAGGCTATCATTGCCGCAGCAAATCATGACGGAGATTCCGATTCTACTGCAGCAATAACCGGTAATATCGTTGGGGCACGAGTCGGCTACGACAACATACCAAATTATTACAAGGATAACGTCGAACTAAAGGACACCATAATAGAAATTGCAGACGATTTAGCCGGTGGCATCTCCCTCATAGAGGATGAAAACGGTCGTCTACAGCCAACAGATGCATGGCTAGACAAGTATCTCTATGTGGCAGCGCCTAATAGCGCAACGCAAAATTGATAAAACTGCCTGTCGGTACTAGCATTTTTACTCCACCCATGCTATAATTAGCCAAGACGTTTTATAAAATCTAACGAGTAAAGAGATGGCAAAGAAGAATACGAAACGAAAGCTGATTGGTTTGGTGAGTAACTTGAGCAACCACCGAACTTACTATACTACCGTTAATACCCAAAACCGCACCACTAAAGGTCAGGGAAAATTAACATTGAAGAAGTATGACCCAATTGCAAGGCAACACGCGACTTATACTGAGACAAAGAAGAACCTCGGTCGTAACGAAGTTAAGGCTCGTAAAAGCTAATTTTACCAGAATCACCAGCAAACTCCCTCAAATCCAGAGGGAGTTTTTTATTGCCCAAGAAAATGTTCTTATTTTCGCAGCCGCGAACGCATGTCACGAATAGCATTCATATAGTAAAGAAAAGCGTCATACGGCGAGTCATAGGGGCTAAAGTAGGCGTGCACATCGCCGTCAGTAAAGCATTTTGTCCCCATGTAATAGAAATGGTCTGAAGTTTGCAGTTTTCGCCAATCATTAATCAACGATTCATCACCGCTCTTCAATACCTCATCTCTCAACTCATAAACATAACGTAAAGCCTCTCTCTGCAGGCTATTGCCGTTCCAAGCCGTCAAATCTCGCTCAGCGTCAGCCCAAGTGACGGGCGACGGCATACTAATTTCGCCAGCTGGCTTATTTTTAGCCAAAGCCTCACTAACTGTATAAAAAGTATTACCACTGACACTCAGCCACTTGCCGACAAAATCTTCGAAAAAGTCAAAAATACCAGACTCCGACCACTGATGTTCGCCAAAAGTTTCATAGTCCATAAACAAATTAAGCAGCGGGGCGTAGCGAACCGAATCAGTCACCCATGTATTAAATTTATCTACAGTCAACGGCCAATCACTCCATTTCCGGTCGCTAAACCTAAACGCCAAATCATCGCTCAGTCGATAATTTTTAAGGAGCAATCCAATTTTTTCCGTGCCAGTCGGTTGGTAAACATAATTAGGACTACACCAATTAAGAATTGGATCCCAGCCTTCAGCCAGCACACCTTTAAAGCCGTACTGTTCGGCCCATTTTGCCAAATCATCACTATACGCTAATTCTGTATTTGCCAGCACCCGCGTTTCCACCCCAAAAACCTCACGAATCTTCCAGCGGTGAAGCTCAACTTGACGCTCGAATTCCTTACGTGAATAGAAAAACGCCAGACTGTGATGATACGGACTTGATAAGATTTCTACTTGACCAGTTTTCACCAAGCGCTTAAAACTCTCCAACACCTCAGGATTAAACTGCTCAGCCTGTTCTAATAGCGTACCGCTAAAACTGATCGACAATTTAAAATCAGGATATTTTTTCAACAATTTTTCAAGCAAAGCATTCATCGGTAAATACGATTTTTCTGCAACTTTTTGGAATATTTTTTGATTGTCCTGATCTGGATTCTGACCACCAGAAAAATAATCATGCCTCCAAGCCACGTCGAATATGCTATATTCGCGTACACGCCAAGGCTGATGGACATGAAGATATAAAACTATACCTTTATTTTCGCTCATGATAGTGCCCCCTCATACAGCCTTAAACATTGCCTGGCTGCGTCTTGCCATGAAATCTTTGCGTACTCATCCTTAACATTTTGCTTGAGAGAATTCTTCAAAGCAGGCGACTTGGCAATATTGATAATTTCATCCGCCAATTTATTTACATCCCAATAATCAAACCGCATGATATTATTCAGCACCTCACCAACGCCAGATTGACGGCTAATCAGTAGAGCCGTATCATGATGAGCCGCCTCCAGTGCTGTCAAGCCAAATGGTTCAGAAACCGAGCTCATCACAAAAACATCAATCAAACAGTAAATATCCCGCCATTGTTTTCCGCGCACAAAACCCGTAAAAATCATCTTATCACTAATGCCCAGGCCTGCCGCTAGCTCAATCAATTCGTCTCGCTGCTCGCCATTACCAGACAGCACGAACACAATCTTCTCACACTTATTAAGAGCCTTCGCTGCAGCCCGCACAAAATAAGTCAGACCTTTCTGTACCGTCAAACGCGTTAAAGCACCTACGACTGTGTAGCCATCGCGCTTCAACTCCTCCAAATATCTGTAAGTACTGGCGTCATACTCATGCGGTGGCAAATCAGCCAGGTCAATCGCATTATAAACTACTTCAATTTTCTCCGGTGGAATATGATAATTCTTAACAATTATATCCTTAGTTATCTGGCTAACGGCAATTATTCTATCCGCCATCAACAAACCTTGCTGCTCAATTTCATGCACTAACGGATTTCCTGATTGCTCTCCAGAACGGTCAAATTCCGTTGCGTGTACATGCACAATCAACGGCGCACCAGTCATTTCTTTAGCAATCATCCCAGCCTCCATAGTCAACCAATCATGTGCATGAATAGCATCAGGCTGATGACTCTTCACAAATTTCCGAACATACTTACCATATCGTCGCTGTACGGCACGCATCGGCGAAAGCCCATGTTCATCCTGAGCGTTCTCCCGATCTTCCGGTGAGCCATTATTATAAGCACCTAGGTCATAATAATTTGGCGGCAAGGGCGTAGCTGAATAGATATCCATATAATCAATTCCTGGATGCTCAGCATTGTAGGGAATAATAAAATCAATATCCACACCCTGAGAAGCCAGGGCCTTCGACATCTGATAACAAGCAACGCCAAGTCCGCCACTGTTGTGCGGAGGAAGTTCCCACCCAAGCATTAAAATTTTCATCTCTGTTTTCATTGTAGGA
>ERZ773263.55-NODE-55-length-86954-cov-71.019103_pt1 | contig 86954 bp, 74 predicted proteins | sample MGYA00511076_ERZ773263 | MGnify/ENA primary metagenome ERZ773263 (study PRJEB29015, sample SAMEA2738155) | human oral metagenome | biome: human oral; feature: human-associated habitat; material: saliva | place: China | collected 2195 ... | reverse complement strand
ACACCACCACAACCACCAAACTGCACAAAACCGTGCAACCAGCTGCCGTAGCGACCCCGATAAATTTACACACCCCACACCAAACACACAAACCCCCAGGCCAGAGCATTAAAAGAGGGGGTTGCGAAGACACCGCAACACCCCCAGAAGGGACCCACTACCTATTTAACGACTACTCACCAGGTACACGCTCTACCTGCGCCCCCAAAGCAGTGAGGTTTTCAACGAAGTGCGGGTACCCACGATCGATGTGATAGACGTCGTGCACTTCGGTAACACCATCGGCGCACAAAGCCGCCAGAACCAAACCCGCCCCAGCCCTAATATCGGAGCTCCACACAGGCGTAGAGCTCAACTGCTTCTGCCCACGCAACACCACATGATGCCCATCCACGGACGCGTCCGCACCAAGACGCAGCATCTCATCCACAAAGCGGAAACGCGATTCGAAAACGTTCTCTGTAATGACGCTCATTCCGTCAGCGACCGCAGCTAAACCAATCGCCATCGGCTGCAAATCCGTGGGGAACCCCGGGAAAGGCAAGGTCTGATAGTCCACCGCGCTAGCCCGACGATCCATCACCACCCTAAAACCATTCTCGTACGTCTCGACCTCTGCTCCGGCAAGCCTGAGCTTTTGCAGAGGCAAATGGAGATGCTTGGGCGAAATACCGCCGACGGTCACATCTCCCTGAGTCATCGCCGCCGCATAGGCCCAAGTACCTGCAACAATGCGGTCCCCCACGACGTCATGTTCAGCGGGATGCAAACGATCTACGCCTTCAATAGTGAGCGTGTTCGACCCAGCGCCGGTGATCCGAGCACCCATCTCATTGAGCAATTGGCACAGATCGACAATCTCTGGTTCACGCGCTGCGTTATCCAAGGTGGTGGTGCCCTTGCTCAGCACCGCTGCAGTCAGAATATTTTCCGTCGCACCGACCGACGGGAAATCCAACTTAATGTGTGCACCGTGCAGCTCCCCAGCTTCGGCAACAACACAACCATGCTGGATGTGGGTAGTCGCCCCAAGTTTTTCCAAGCCCGTTTGGTGCATGTCTAAGGGTCGAGAACCGATGGCGTCACCACCCGGCAGCGCAACCTTCGCGCGACCGCATCGAGCAGTCAGCGGGCCCAGCACGCAAACGCTAGCACGGAACTGTCGCACAGCATCGAAGTCTGCATCCGCCTCAAGGTTCGCAGGGGTCGTAATGTGTACATCCGAACCATCGACGACAACCTCGCACCCCAAACCACGCAGAACCTCCGCCATCAGCGGAACATCCAAAATCTCCGGGCAGTTGTGCAGCGTCGTAGTGCCCTCCGCAAGAAGAGCAGCCGCCATGAGCTTAAGGACGCTGTTTTTAGCGCCACTCACCTTCACTGCTCCGCTCAGCCGGGCTCCACCAGCGACCAAAAAGCGATCTTTCACGCGTCCCAGCCTAGCCGAGCCCCGCGTTTCGTGAACGCCCACGCTCCAGCCCACGCCCCGCGACGCGGCGTCAACAATGTCATTAGAATGGTTTTATGGCTGTGCATCTCACGAAAATCTACACTCGCACCGGAGACAACGGAACCACCGGATTATCCAACTTCGACCGCGTACCCAAAGACGACCCACGCCTCGTTGCCTACGCCGATTGCGAAGAAACCAACTGCATGATCGGGCAGGTTCTGGCGCTCAGTTCCCCCAATAATGACGTCGCGGAGGTCCTGCGCCGCGTACAAAACGAACTGTTCGACGCTGGCGCAGACCTGGCAACCCCCATCGAAGACAACCCCCAATACCCCCCGCTGCGAATCCTGCAAAGCTACATCGACCAGCTAGAGCACGACTGCGACCGCTTTAACGAAAACCTCGGGAAACTGGATTCGTTCATCCTGCCTGGAGGAACACCCACCGCAGCACTGATTCACACCGCACGGGTGGTGTGCCGCAGAGCAGAACGGGCCGCCTGGGCTGCAGTAAGGGAATTTCCCGACACCACATCCGCCCTGCCTGCTCAATATCTCAACAGGCTGAGCGACCTGCTGTTTATCGTGGGCCGGGTGGAAAACCTCGATGCCAACGGTGAATCAATGGATGTCCGCTGGGTGCCCGGCTCACACCGGCAAAACAAAACCCAGCAGAGCTAAGCAGCACTGCTGGGTCGGTTGGGTCACGAAGAGATTGAGTGCGGGATCAGGGAATCGCACCCATGCGGCGTGCCGCATTGACAGCTTCGTACCGGGTGTGTGCGCCGAGCTTACGCATCACCGAACGCAAGTAGCTCTTCACCGTTTCCGCCCCAATGCCCATTTCTTCCGCTGCCTCAACATTGGTGTGACCCAAAGCGACGCAGGCCAGCACATCCAGCTCGCGAGCAGAGAGCTTGGTCGTGGCCTGAATACGCACCGGCGCAACCATCTGGTCGCAGATCTCTTCAAGCTCACCGCGAATGTTGATGTCATCAATCCTGTTGCAAATCATCCGCAGACGCGAGTGGGCGGCACGGATCTGCTCCCACTCGGCACTGTTCATTACGCGACCACTGCGCTGTGCGACGGGGTGCTCGGGGTCCTGCTGCTCCAGGGCATCAGCCACAGCAAAATCTTGCTCGAGCTTGCGTGCGGTCATGGTGACTTCTTCAATCACCTTGTCGCCGAGACGCACGGGTGAATGCACGCCTACGTACAGAACGCCGCGGACACGACGGTTGACAATGACTGGCACAGCGACGATGGAATACAGCCCCTCGTCCTGAATAGCCTTGTCGTATTCGTGGCTAATGACGTTGGCACGCGTGTAATCACTAACGCCCACCGGACGGCGGGTGGCCATCACGCGCCCACCCACACCGCATCCCGACGCGATGGTGAGATTCTGCAGCGCAGGTGTCCGCAAACCCACCCATGCACCAATTTGTAGACGATCCTCGCCAAGGCATTCCGCGTACATAGTTACCGGAATTCCTGTAGCTGTCTTCAACGAAGTAAGCGCGTTTCGAATTGCTTCTTCGTCGCTTTTGACGCGTAGCGCCTCCACACGGGCCTCCTGGGTGCAATTGATCGTGATCAGCACGTTGAGTATAAACCAACTCCGGGGGTAAAGGAGCCGTTTTCAGATGTCCGATTGTTCGCCAGCAATGCCCGTTTTACCCCTCCACACCCCACCCCCTACAGCAGTCCTACTACCCCTAGAATGACCGAACGGACATATATGCCCATGTAATCGGCATGTTCACCCCCTAGCACCACACCCCCTGTTATCAGGTAAATTTCAGGCAGATCTCGGATCACTACGCCATCCCAACCTCACAACAACGCCCCTTCGTGTGAAAAAAGTCACCTTTATTTGGGCGGCTGGAATGACTACAATCTGCTGTAGCAACATGAGCAACATAATTGAGCGTCAAACAGCGCCCGATAGTCGAGGGAACCCGGTGCAAATCCGGGACTGTCCCGCAACGGTAATCGCGTCTAAACAACACGAAAGTCCGATACCTCCATGTTGTGCCGCCCTTTAACCACAAACACGGCCACAGGCGGCCCGGCTGATGCCCGCGGACAGGCACACACGGGAAGAAATGTGCGAGCCAAAAAATTTAATAGTGACGCCCCGCGCATGCCACACATTGCCCCCTCACGATGGCACTGTGACGGCGGGTCCGCCTCCTTACCGGTGTCTGTGGCTCATACTGATACCCGGCAACAACGCACCCACCGCAACACATCAACGCGGCGTCATTAGATCGCAAAAATTTTTTGGAATTGATTCCCCCCTGCCCCGCGGGCACTCAACCACCCACCAGACGCGCGCTAAAGCTAATCCTCCAAAGTGGAGCAGGGAACATAGCGGTCCGGATCCACCAACTTCAGCACTTCCTCACCCTTACGGGGACGAGAAGAAGCAGGAATACCAACAGCGATATGTCCCGGGGGCACGTCCTTAGTCACCACAGCATTCGCCCCCACCGCACTACCAGCGCCAATAGTGATCGGCCCCAACACCTTTGCCCCGGCGCCAATAGTGACATTGTCACACAGCGTTGGGTGCCGCTTCGTCTGCGTCAACACCTGCCCACCGAGCGTCACCCCGTGGTACAGCATCACGCCATCGCCGATCTCGGCGGTCTCCCCCACCACAACACCCATGCCGTGGTCAATAAAAAAGCGCCTGCCGATCGTCGCCCCGGGATGGATCTCTACCCCGGTCAGAAACCTCGCAAGCTGGGAAATAACACGGGCCGGCCCCTTTATACCCCGCACCCACAGCGCGTGCGCGATCCGATACATCCAAATAGCATGCAGACCCGAATACACGATGGCGTTTTCTACAGCGCCACGTGCAGCCGGGTCATTATCACGTGCATTGTCTAGGTCTTCGCGCACCGCACCCACAATCGAGGCAAGTAGGTGCAGCGGACGGGGAAGCCTGACGGATCGAAACATACAGAAACTTTAGAATTCTGCGCGGATATCCTCAAACAGAGGGGTAGACACGTAGCGCTCGCCGTAGTCGCACGCGATGGTAACAATACGCTTTCCCTTGTTCTCCGGGCGCTTCGCCAACTCCAGTGCGGCGGCAATGTTAGCACCGGTGGAGATTCCACCAAGGATGCCTTCGTCTGCGGCAAGTTTGCGGGACGCTGCGATGGCATCTTCGTTGCTGATAGTCAGGACCTCGTCCAGAATCCCCCGATCGAGCACCTCGGGAATGAAGTTCGCACCAATGCCCTGAATCTTGTGGGGACCAGCTTTCCCCGTGGTCAGCAGCGCTGATGCTTCGGGCTCCACACCGTAGACCTGCACCCCTTCACGACGCTCCTTCAGCACGCTGCCGACGCCAGTGACTGTGCCGCCGGTACCGAAGCCGGCGACAAAAATGTCGACGTTTCCATCGGTGTCTTCCCAGATTTCCTCCGCAGTGGTCGCACGGTGGATCGCGGGGTTGGCGGGATTAGCAAACTGGCGGGCCAAGATAGCACCGTCACGTTCCGCCACGATTTCATCAGCCTTATCCACTGCGCCCTGCATACCAGCGGGCCCCGGGGTGAGGATGATCTCCGCACCGTATGCCCGCAGCATGATGCGACGTTCCATCGACATGGTCTCGGGCATGGTGAGCACCACGTTGTATCCCTTCGCTGCGCCCACCATTGCTAGCGCGATACCTGTATTTCCTGACGTCGCTTCAACGATGGTGCCGCCAGGTTTCAGGGATCCATCGGCCTCCGCGGCGTCAATAATCGCATTGCCAATGCGGTCTTTGACGCTGTTCGCGGGGTTGAAGAACTCCAATTTGACGAGAATTTCGGCGTCGATGCCTTCGGTGATGGTGTTGAGTCGGACCAGGGGGGTGGACCCGATGGTCTCGGTGATGTTGTTGAGGATCTTTTCAGCCATAGTGGACAGCCTACACCATATATAGACAGATCGGTCACTGATCGGGCGTACTAGTCGGTCTACTTTTAGGCCCGCACGGGGGTTCTCCAAGCACATTGTCCCAGCATGCAGGCCACTGAATTCTCCACCACCCGCCCTCATCTGGTAGATTTTACCCGTTGGCACAACAGGGAATGCCGAAACGCACCGGCCGTATAACCGGGCGCCAGTCGGCAGCGGCCCTCGCCACTGTAAGCCCCGCACGGTTCAACAACGCCGCGTCGATATACCCACTGCCCCACCTCTTGGAGGCGGGAAGGGTCCGAGGTCACACCACGGCCGGGCAAGCCAGGAAACCTGCAACCAACATGCCTTATAACCACGGCTCGCGAGGTGACGAGCCACATAAGTTCCAGAAAAGAGACAACCTCTCATGCATATTGCAGAAGGCTTCCTACCTGCCATGCACTGCGTCGGATGGGCCGCAGCGTCCGCCCCCTTCGTCATCCACGGCGCCTACGCCGTCAACAAGCAACTCAAAGAAAAGCCCGAGACCGGCCTCCTTCTCGGCGCAGCCGGAGCATTCAGCTTCGTGCTCTCCGCCATTAAGATGCCCTCCGTTACAGGCTCTTCTTCTCACCCGACCGGTACCGGCCTCGGCGCCATCCTGTTCAAGCCCCCAGTGATGGCACTGCTCGGCGGCATCGTGCTGCTGTTCCAAGCACTCCTACTGGCACACGGCGGCCTGACCACCCTGGGTGCCAACATCTTCTCCATGGCGATCGTCGGCCCATGGGTAGCCTACGGAGTGTGGCGCGGAATGCGCGGCGCACACCTGCCGGCATCGTGGGCAATCTTCTTCGCCGCAGTTCTCGGTGATTTCTCCACCTACTGTGTCACCGCAACCCAGCTGGCACTCGCCCACCACGCAAACGGCTTCTGGAGCGCATGGTCGAACTTCCTCCTGCTCTACGCCCCCACCCAGGTGCCCCTCGCCCTTGCCGAAGGCATCGTCACCGTGCTCGTTTTCTTCGCACTGCGCACCACCGCTGCCCGCGATCTGCTCACCCTCGGAGTCCTCAAAAAATCCGAACTCACAGCAGCTACCCCCGCAGCAGCACCTGCAGCCTAAAAACAGATACAGCAAAGCGAGCACCCAATGAACAACAACAAAACCAATCCCCTGTTGGTGTGGGGCTTGATCGCCCTCACCGCACTCATCGCCGCCTTCCCCATGTTCTTTGTCAAGACCGACGGAGAGGAAGAAGCCTTCGGCGGAACCGATGACGGTGCAGAAGCCGTCGTCGAAGAACAAGACCCCGACTACGAACCCTGGTTCGATTCCATCGTCGGCGAACTTCCGGGCGAGGTCGAATCCGGCCTCTTCGCACTCCAGGCAGCACTCGGTGCGGGCCTCGTCGGCTACGCCCTCGGTAACTACAAGGGCCGCAGCCGCGCAGAACGCGAACTTGCCGCACCCACGGACACCACCAGCGCCTAAAAACGCAGTAGTCCGCTAAAACCATGAACCCTTTGGAAATCGCGGCGTCAACAAGCCCATGGGCCCAGGTCAACGTAGGTGAAAAAGCCTTGTTGATCCTGGGTCTGCTTGTTCTCGCCATAGCACTCCCGCCGTTACCCGCCCTACCGATCATCGGGGTGATCATCCTCGTGGCGGCAGCACGCGCGCAGGTCCCCTGGAAACTCTATGGTGCGCTCGTTGCAGCACCTGCAACCTTCATCATCCTGGGAATCTTCCCACTGGTAGCCACGATCACCACGCATGGGATCGAACGCGTCGACGGTGGCCTTACTGACGCAGCAACCGTCCTCGGACGCTCCATCGTCGGCATGAGCGCCACCATGTTATTCGCCCTCACCACGCCGATGAGTGAACAACTACTGTGGTTCCGACGCATCCACGTGCCTGAATCCATCGTGCACGTCACCATGCTCACCTACCGGATGTCGAGTCAGTTGGTAGAAACCTCCCGCACTATGTGGCAGGCCCAAGCCCAACGCCTCGGCCACACCAACAAGCGCCGGTGGCTGCGCAGTTCTGCACATCAAATCGCCGCTCTGTTCGTGATCGCGTTCGCCCGAGCCCGAGCGATGCAGGAAGGCCTCGAATTGCGTGCTGACGCCGCGTGCTACCGCACGTTGACAGTCGCGCGCCCCGTGCGCACCCGCAACATTGTCGGCAGCATCATCATTCTCGCCCTCGTTATGGTCATAGGGCTGAAAGGAGCACAACTATGGGGCTAGACGCCACAGAAATCCTCCGCGTCGAGGGTGTGTCCTTCGCGCACTTCGACGGTCCACCTGTGCTCCGCGACGTCAACCTCGCTATCAACCGTGGCGATCGGATCGCTCTGCTCGGGGCCAACGGTGCTGGGAAGTCCACATTGTTCCGACTACTGGCTGGCGCGTGGAAACCCACCGAAGGCCGTGTGCTCCTCGACGACACTGCTTTTAGCTATTCCCGTAAGGGGCGCGACACTGTCCGCCGGCGGGTACAGCTGGTGTTGCAGGAACCAGACGACCAACTCTTTGCCATGACGGTGGCTGCTGACGTGTCCTACGGGCCAGTCAACCAGGGCCTCGATGAGGACGAGGTGCGCGCACGCGTGGACGCAGCGATGGACGCCGCAGAAATCAGCGATCTGGCTGAACGCGTGCCGCATCAACTGTCCTACGGTCAGCGCAAGCGTGTGGCTCTCGCAGGTGCGCTGGCGATGCGGCCTGAAGTGCTGCTGCTCGACGAGCCCACGGCCGGGTTGGATCCAGCTGGCGGCCGCCAGCTGCTGCGAACCCTTGAGCGCCTACACGAACAAGGCACAGCGGTTGTGTTGTCCACCCACGACGTCAACTTAGCGTATGCGTTCTCCGAGACCGCTGCGGTGATCCATGACGGTCAGGTGGTTGTCGGGCCTAAGGAGGACATTCTTGGTGACGCCGCGTTGATGCGCACAGCGCGGTTGGAGCTGCCGTGGGCACCCGCTGTCTCTGCCGCCCTCGGCCGGGTGGTCTCGAGGCCCGAGGAGCTCATCGGGGAAGGCTAGATGGGATCAACGAAAAAATCCCCGGAGTATGTTTACTCCGGGGATTTATTGTGGCCAGAGCCGGGATCGAACCGGCGACCTTCCACTTTTCAGGCGGACGCTCTACCGACTGAGCTATCTGGCCGTAACAAAAAATGTTACGCGACCCTGACGGGACTTGAACCCGCGACCTCCGCCGTGACAGGGCGGCGCGCTAACCAACTGCGCCACAGGGCCTTGCTAAAAGCAGTGCGTTTGTGTGGTGAGACACCGCACTATCGCACGAGTTGATAGCTTACACAGCAACACTGAAACGATCAAATTGACTGCTCAGTCATCATTTTTGCGCCAGCAGATTGCGAGCAGGAAGGCTCGAGGAAATGCGAAAACTGCAGTGTTTCCACACATACAAAACCCGGTGCTTAACTATTGTTAAGCACCGGGCAAATTGCGACCCTGACGGGACTTGAACCCGCGACCTCCGCCGTGACAGGGCGGCGCGCTAACCAACTGCGCCACAGGGCCATATTCTTTATTTCAATCTTTGGGCCACGCACTGTTCATGCGTGGCCCAAAGATTGAGTACTCCCAACGGGATTCGAACCCGTGTCGCTGCCGTGAAAGGGCAGTGTCCTAGGCCCCTAGACGATGGGAGCACTGCTGCGTTAAGCAGCTTGTAACACTATAGCCCAGCATCAATAAAGCAACAAACGCGCAGGTTGTTAACGTTTTTGGCCCGCATCTTAAGCTGTTTACAACGGCCGATTCCCGCCCCGACGCGGACACGGAAACGTGCAAAAAATCGGGTGCGCGAGCACCACACCGTCTATTTCCCCAGGTCGCCAAGAAAAGGCGGCCGCTCCACCCGATATTTGCGCACACCCACCCCACTGGGCCACCCCACCGGCAGCCCATCGCCCCAGTGAAAACCAAAAAAGATGTCTCGGAACATGCTGTCAAGCATGTTCCGAGACATCACATTTGTGGGCCCTGTGGGGCTCGAACCCACGACCTGCGGATTAAAAGTCCGTAGCTCTACCAACTGAGCTAAAGGCCCAACGGCTGAATATCTTAGCACGGATGCCGACGTAGATCACAATCGGACAAAACTCAAGCCCGGGCCCGGCGAATAACACGCCAGCACCCGGGCTATCACCACGCAACTACACGCTGCGTGCGGGTTCTAGGAGGCCCTAGGACAGCTTCATGCTGCCGGTCTCCTTGAAGCGCTGGTGGAAGGAAAGAGCCTCGTCCAACAGATGCGGGGTCTGCATGATCTTGCCTTCCTTGGCGGCAGCCAAGGCGCGATCGTAGTAGTCCTGCAGCATCGGGCGGTAGTCCGGGTGCGCCAGGGCAATCATCTTCTCGGCCTTCTGGCGAGGTGCTAGGCCACGGAGGTCGGCGTAGCCGTACTCGGTGATAACAACCTTGACGTCCTGCTCGGTGTGGTCGACGTGAGAGACCATAGGAACGATCGCGGAGATCGCACCGCCCTTGGCATCCGAGGGGGTGATGAAGGAGGAGATGTAGGCGCTGCGGGTGAAGTCTGCGGAACCGCCGACACCGTTCATTATGCGGGAGCCAACGACGTTGGTGGAGTTGACGTTGCCGTAGATGTCAGCCTCGATGAGGCCGTTGGTAGCGATCAAGCCTAGGCGGCGCACAACCTCGGGGTGGTTGGAGATCTGCTGCGGGCGCAGGATGATCGACTTGGCGTACTTAGCGGCCTCGCGGTTCATCCTCTCTGCGTACTCCGGGGACAGGGAGAATGCGGTGGCGGAGGCGACAGTCATCTTGCCTGCATCGATCAGGTCGATCATGCCGTCCTGGATGACCTCGGTGTAGGCCTTGATGTTCTCGAACTTGGAATCGAGCAGGCCGCTCATCACAGCGTTCGGGACATTACCGACACCGGACTGCATGACGTAGCCGTCGTAGGTCAGTCGGCCAGCGCGAACCTCACCCTCGAGGAAGTCAAGGAAGTGTCCAGCGATCTGCTTGGACTGGTCATCGATCGGCTTGAAGGGTGCGTTGCGGTCGGGGGCATCGGTCTCGACAACGGCAACAACCTTGTTGATATCAATGTCGATGTAGGTGGTACCGATGCGCTGGCCAGCTTCGGTGATCGGAATCGGCTGGCGGTTCGGCAGCGCGGCGATGCGGTAGATGTCGGCCATACCTTCGAGCCCTTCAGACTGCCAGGTGTTGACCTCGATGATGATCTTGTCCGCGGCGTCAAGGTACTCAACGTTGTTACCGATGGAGGAGGAAGGAACAATGTGGCCTTCTTCGGTGATGCGGACGGCCTCGACGATGGCGACGTCCATCTTGCCGAAGAAGCCCTGCTGGACGTACATGCCGGACTCGGAGAGGTGGTAGTCCATGTACAGGGTGGTGCCGTCGTTGATCTTGTTCCGCAGGATCGGATCCGACTGGTAGGGGGTGCGGAACTTGATGGCGTCGGCCTCGGCGAGGACACCGTCGCAGTCGGGAGCGGTGGATGCGCCGGTGAAGAGGCTGATCATGTATTCGTCACCGCGAGCGTGTGCTTCCTTAGCGCGCTCTGCGATGGCGGTCGGCAGTACCTTGGGGTAGCCGGAACCGGTAAAGCCAGAGATGCCGACGTTGTCGTTGTTGTTGACGAACTGTGCGGCTTCCTGGGCAGACATGACTTTGCCGCGCAGGGTGGCATTAGCGATGCGATCAGACATCTAATTCTCCTTCAGAGTTTTTACAAAAAGTGCCAGGCGTGACCTAACACCCGCGTCGGTGTGATGTTACCTACCCATCAACACCTGCGTTACGACCACCACAATAGAGCAATCCCCCCCTGATCTGCCATATAAGGGCAATAATCCCTCAAAACCCGCTGCACACATCCACTAATTACTCCCAAACCACCCCCATTAGGGTAGTTTCGACGCCACCTTACATCCTGTCGATTAAGTTGCCGTTGACCCTGCAGGTGGGATTGAATGACCAGGTGTTAAAGATCGGATCTTTGAGCCTGAACTCCCCAGTCGTCCTCGCCCCCATGGCTGGCGTGACCAATGTTGCTTTCCGCACGCTGTGCCGCGAACTCGAACGGGAGAAAATGGGCAGTGTCGCCGGTCTGTACGTGTGCGAAATGATCACGGCACGCGCCTTGTGCGAGCGCAATGAAAAAACAATGCACATGACGACCTTCGCCCCGGACGAAGATCCGCGCTCTCTTCAGCTCTACACCACGGATCCTCACTGGACCTATGAGGCCGCGAAGATGATCGTGGAAGAAAACCTCGCTGATCACATCGACATGAACTTTGGTTGTCCGGTTCCGAAGGTCACCCGTCGCGGAGGCGGCAGCGCTCTGCCTTATAAACGTCGCTTGTTCGCCAATATTGTTGCGGCCGCAGTCAAGGCAACCGAGGGAACCGATATTCCCGTGACCGTGAAGTTTCGGGTTGGGATTGACGCCGAGCACCATACCCACCTCGATGCAGGGCGCATCGCGGCAGAGCAGGGTGCCGCAGCCGTTGCGTTGCATGCACGCACGGCTGCCGAACGCTATTCGGGCACGGCGCACTGGGACGAGATCGCGCGCCTGAAGGAGCACATGGTGCAGCACGCCGGGGAGGACTTTCCCGTACTGGGCAATGGGGATATTTTTGCCGCTGATGACGCCGCGAAAATGATGTCCCAGACCGGCTGCGACGGTGTGGTCATTGGGCGCGGCTGCTTGGGACGGCCGTGGCTTTTTGCCGCTTTGTCAGCTCAGCTTCAGGGGCTACCCATTCCGCCAGAGCCCACATTGGGTGAGGTCACCAGGATTATTCGGCGCCATGCGGAGCTTCTAGTGGCCCACGATGGGGAGGAAAAAGGTTGCCGGGATTTGCGCAAGCATTCTGGCTGGTACCTGCGTGGATTCCCGGTCGGTGGAGATGTTCGGCGCTCCCTGTCTGGGGTGAAGACGTTGGACGAGCTCGCAGACATCCTCGCCCCATTGTCCGATTCGACAGCGGTAGCTGACGATGCGGAAGGTCCCCGCGGCCGCCAGGGTTCCCCGGGCAAGGTTGTTTTGCCGGAAGGTTGGTTGGATGATCCGGAGGATGAGTCCGTTCCCGAAGGCGCCGACATCATGCACTCCGGCGGATAGCGCCCGACCAATCCCGCACCGTTAGCGGGGGTACACTTTCTCCCACCCGTGGCGGCGGTCACAGAGCCTCTGTAGTATGTGCGGTACTGGCACACCCCGTTTCACACCAGGAGGCCCTCGTGACCCCACCCCAAGAGCACAACAGCACCCCCCGCGACGTCATCATTGTTGGGGCAGCACGCACCCCCATCGGCCGACTTCTGGGGGCACTATCGTCAGTTCCCGCCACAGAGCTGGGCAGCACCGCCATCGCCCGCGCACTCAAACAAGCGCATGTAGACCCCACCGAGGTCAACGCCGTCATCATGGGCCAGGTGCTCCAGGCAGGTGCCGGACAAAACCCCACCAAACAAGCAGCCCTGGGCGCCGGCATCCCCCGCAAGGCCCACACCGTCACGGTCAACAAAGTCTGCCTCTCCGGACTCACCGCAATTATTGACGCCGCGAGAATGCTGCGACTAGGAGACGCCGAGGTTGTCGTCGCCGGAGGCATGGAATCAATGTCCCAAGCACCACACCTGCTCAAAGGCTCACGCAGCGGCACAAAATACGGCGCCACCCAACTAGCCGACCACATGGAAGCCGACGGCCTCAGTGACGCAGGCACCGGGATCTCCATGGGAGTGCTCACCGAAGAATACCTGGACACCTACCCAGTCGATGCGTCAGAGCGTGACTCCTGCGTTGTGGATTCCCACAACAACGCGGCATCCGGCTGGGAACGCGGCGTCTTCGATCAAGAAATCGCGCCCGTGACCGTCCATGGACGAAAGGGTGACACCATTGTCGAGCGCGACGAAGGCATCCGCGAAGGCATGACCGTGGAAGCCTTGCAGAAGCTGCGCCCCGCATTCAACCCGGACGGCGTACTCACCGCAGCACACGCCTCCCAGATTTCCGATGGCGCAGCGGCAGTAGTGATGTGCACCCGGGCTTACGCTGACGAGCACGGACTCCAACCGCTGGCAGTACTACGCGCCCACGGACAGGTCGCCGGGCCGGACGCAAGCCTCCAAGCCCAACCCGGCAACGCCATCAACCAGGCGCTATCCCGGCAAGGCTGGCTGGCCGAAGACCTCGACATGATCGAAATCAACGAAGCGTTCGCCGACGTCGTCGTGCACTCCGGCCGCATGCTTGGGGCGCTCGGCAGGGACGGCGTCATCAATCCCGATGGCGGAGCCATCGCCATGGGGCATCCCATCGGAGCCAGTGGTGCGCGCCTGGCCGTCCACGCAGCACATGCGCTGAACTCGGGACGCGCTACACGCGCAGGCATCGGCCTGTGTGGCGGCGGTGGGCAAGGCGAAGCATTGCTACTGGAAGCACCCTAAAACCATCCAATCGCCACAACCCAACACTCGATAAATCCCGATAAATAAGGACTAATACATGAGCACTTTTGAGAACATCCTCATCGAACGCCGCGGACGCGTCGCACTAATCACCCTGAACCGTCCGAAGGCACTGAACGCCTTGAACAGCCAAACCATGGAGGAGCTGGTCCAGGCAACCTGCGAACTAGACGGCGACACCGGCGTGGGCTGCATTGTTCTGACCGGCAGTGAAAAAGCTTTCGCCGCAGGCGCAGACATTAAGGAAATGTCTAGCCAATCCGCGACCGACATGTACATGTCGAACTTCTTCGCCCACTGGGAAAACTTCACCAGGGTCAAGACCCCCATCATCGCGGCAGTGTCCGGCTACGCGCTGGGCGGTGGCTGCGAGCTCGCCATGATGTGCGACATCATCATCGCCTCCGAGTCAGCCAAGTTTGGCCAGCCAGAAATCAACCTAGGTGTCATCCCCGGCATGGGCGGCTCCCAGCGACTGACCCGCGCTATTGGCAAATCCAAGGCCATGGAGATGTGCCTAACCGGCCGCATGATGGGAGCCGAGGAAGCTGAGCGCTCCGGCCTGGTCTCCCGTGTCGTGGCCAACGACGAGCTGTTGGATGAAGCGCTGAAGACGGCTGAAACCATTGCCTCGAAGTCGAAGGTGGCGGGCGTAATGGTCAAGGAAGTCGTCAACGCAGCCTACGAGATGACCCTGGCCCAGGGCATCAACTTCGAGCGTCGTGTCTTCCACTCTGTGTTCGCCTCCGAGGACCAGAAGGAAGGCATGTCTGCCTTCGTCGACAAGCGCGAAGCCGAGTTCAAGCACCGCTAAAACACACGCTGCTTAGCGCACACACAAGCGCCCCGCCGTCGCAGTACATGCTGTACTCGCGAAGGCGGGGCGCTGCCAGTTGTAGCCTCTGTGACTTGCCGTAGCTACAACACCAACGTGCGTCCTTCGGCTCTAGCCACGCAGGCTCGGGAAGTCACTGTCTGCAAACTCCGTGCCAGCCTTGTTAGCACCTTGGTCCTCCGCATGGATAACGTCTTCGCGCTTGCGTAGCTCAACGCGACGAATCTTGCCAGACACCGTCTTCGGAAGATCAAAGAACTCAAGACGACGGATGCGCTTGTAGGGAGCCAGCCCCTCGCGGCAGTGCTTCAGAATAGATTCGGCAACCTCCGCAGTCGGCTCGTGCCCCGGCGCCAAAGCGACATAGGCCTTAGGCACAGCAAGGCGCAAGGGGTCGGGAGACGGCACAACCGCAACCTCTGCAACCGCAGGATGCTCAATCACCACGGACTCCAATTCAAACGGAGACAATCGGTAGTCAGATGCTTTGAATACGTCGTCGGAGCGGCCAATGTAGGTGAGGTAGCCGTCTTCGTCACGCTCTGCAATGTCGCCTGTGTGATAGAAGCCGTCGCGGAAGGTTTCCGCATTCTTGGCCTCGTCGCCGTAGTAGCCCGGGGTCAGGCCGACGGGACGAGGATCCAGGCGAAGGCAGATCTCGCCATGGTCGCCGATCTCATCGGTCGCGGGATCAATCAACACCACGTCCATTCCCGGCAAAGGCCGACCCATAGATCCAGGCTTCAAAGGCTGGCTCGGGGAGTTAGCGATCTGGACGCTCGACTCTGTCTGTCCAAAGCCATCTCGAATGGTTGTCTTCCACGACTTTTCGACCACCGAAATTAGCTCGGGATTCAGTGGTTCACCAGCGGCAACCACCTTCTTTGGAGGGGTTTTCAATCGGCTCAGATCGGCCTGCACCAGCATGCGCCACACCGTTGGGGGCGCACAGAAAGAGCTCACGCCTTCTTCATCCATCTTCGCCATCAGAGCCGCGGCGTCGAAACGGGCGTAGTTGTACAGGAAGATAGTGGCTCCAGCGATCCACGGGGCGAAGAAGTTCGACCATGCGTGCTTAGCCCAGCCGGGTGCCGCCACGTTAAGGTGCACATCACCGGGTTCTAGGCCGATCCAGTACATGGTGGACAGGTGTCCCACAGGGTAGGAGGTGTGGGTGTGCTCTACCAGCTTCGCCTTCGAGGTGGTACCCGAGGTGAAGTACAGCAGCAGCATCTCATCCGCCTTGGTCGGCTGGGAAGGAGTGAACTCCACGGGCGCGTTGAAGGAATCGTCGTAGGCGAGTGTGGGGTGCCCGTCCTGCGCCGGCGGCTCTTGACCCACCTGAATCACGGTGAAGTCACCCGGCACCGCCCCGAACTTTTCCGCGTCCTCGGGGTTGGCAACAACCCAGGAGATATTTGCGCGTTCGGTGCGGTCAGCCAAGTCCGCAGGGCCCAGCATGGCGGTCGCCGGGTTGAGGACAAAGCCTCCCTTAATGCAGGCGAGCATGGTTTCCCACAGCTCGACCTGGTTGTTGAGCATGAGCATCACGCGGTCGCCTCGCTTGACGCCAACGCTGGCCAACCAGTTGGCTAGCTGCCCGGAACGTGCGGACAACTCCGCAAACGTGCGTCGTGTTTCGCTGCCGTCCATCTCGGAGATAACGAGCGCTTCGTTGTCCTTGGTCTCGGGGTCTGTGCCGAGGTGATCAAACCAGTCGAGGGCAAAGTTGAATTCTTCGAAACGGGGCCACTCGAAGTAGTCGCGGGCGGCGTCGTAATCTTCGCGCAGCTCAATGAGCTTGTCGCGGACCTCCTTGAATTTCTGTGTCGTGGGGTTCGTGGGGTTCATCGTATGCGCGGTCATTAAGACTCCCTTCCAAAGTGTGACGCGTGGCTCACAGTGTAGTGGCCGTCAACACATTGCGCTTGCGATCACCGAAAAAAGTTAAAGTGAGTGCCCCCACTGGGGGTACCCACTGTGCTTTCAAGCACATGAATGCTGATTCGCTTGTACACTGCAACCACGACAGCCCACAGACTGCCGAACGGATGAACACCGTGCGCAGTTACTCAAACGAAAAGGACGGTCACACGCGATGAACGACGATCACGCCCCATTCCCAGGCCCCCACGCCGCAGCACCGCTCGCGGACTCCCCCATCAACACCGAGCTCCTTGCAAACGTGTCTTTCCCCAACGCGGACATCCTAGAAGTCGAGCGCCTGCTCTCCGAGGAGGAGCGCGCACACCTGCACAAAGTCCGTAACTTCCTCCAAACCGAGATCCGCCCAGTCGTCGGCCCCTACTGGGACCGCGAAGAATTCCCCTTCGAGCTATTGCCCAAACTAGCCGAATACGGCCTGGGCGAAATCGAATTGTCCGGCTTTTCCCGACTGCTCAAAGGCCTGCTCTACGCTGAAGTCACCCGCGCAGACGTCTCTTTGTCTGCGCTCGTCGGTATCCACAACGAACTCGTGGTTGGTGCAATCGATCAGCTCGGCTCAGAGGAGCACAAAAACACCTGGCTCGACGGTCTGCGCAACTTCACCAAGGTCGGCTGCTTCGCGTTGACCGAGCCTGACCACGGTTCCGATATCGCCGGCGGCCTGGCAACCACCGCTAAGCGCACCGAGGACGGCTGGGTGATCACTGGTTCCAAACGCTGGATCGGCGGCGGCACCTTCGCCGATTTCGCTGTGGTGTTCGCCCGCGACGTCGACGATAACCACGTCAAGGGATTCATCGTTGAACTCGACCGCGACGGTGTGTCGAAGACGAAGATTTCCCGCAAGATGGGTCTTCGCATCATGCAAAACGCAGACCTCGGATTCGACAATGTCCTCGTCCCCCATGCCGCGCTTTTGCCCGGCGCGACGACTTTCGCCGGCACCAATGTGATGCTGCGGAACTCTCGTGCTTGGGTGGGCTGGCAGGCTGCTGGCGTGCAGTTGGCGATCTTCGAGCGCGCACGCGATTACGTGCTCACCCGCGATCAGTTTGGCAAGAAGTTGGCGAAGTTCCAGCTGGTCCAGGAGCAGTTGGCCCGCATGGTGGGCAATGCTGCGGCGTCGATCTCGATGCTCGCGCAGGTGGCGTGGCTGCAGGAAAACGGTGGTTTTGATATGCCGCATGCTGCGTTGGCGAAGTCTACGGCTACCCGTTTTGCCCGCGAGTCTGCTTCCCTTGCTCGCGCGATGGGTGGCGGCAATGGAATCCTCACGGATTTCGAATTGTCCAAGCTTTTTAACGACGTGGAGATCCTCTACACCTACGAGGGCACGTATGAGATCAACTCCCTGATTGTTGGCCGCGCTGTGACCGGCGTATCGGCGTTTGTTTAGGGAAAGGGGTTTTGTTGTGAGTGTTCGTTCTTTGCTTGATGACGCCGCGGGGGTTTCTGCTGTCGTGACGGGTGCGGCATCCGGGTTGGGTGCCGCGACGTCTGCGATGTTGGCTGATGCGGGTGTGCAGGTGTTTGGCCTGGATCTTGAGGCAGGTATTGATAAGGTCTGCGATACTGCGCCGGAGGGTATTCGGTTTATCGCCACGGATGTGACCGATCATGCGGCGGTGCAGGAGGCTGTGGCTAGTGCTGCTGCGGCTGCGCCTCTACGTCTCGCGGTGACGTGTGCAGGTATTTGCCCGAGTAAGAGAATTCTGGGGCATTCGAGTGATCTCTTTTCCACCACGTTGGCGGTGAACCTCACGGGTACATTCAACGTGATGCAGGCCGCTGCGACGGTGATGGCGGAGCAGGAGCCAGTGGATGCGGATGGGCAGCGCGGCTTGATCGTAACGACGGCATCCGTGGCAGCCTTCGAAGGGCAGATGGGGCAGGCTGCCTACGCGGCCTCCAAGGGCGGGGTGCATGCGTTGACCATTTCTGCCGCCCGCGACCTGGCGTCGAAGGGTATTCGTGTCAACAGCATCGCCCCGGGCATTGTGATGACTCCGATGATGGCTGGCATCACCGAGGAGTTCCGTGAGGCGTTGGAAGCCCTGGTACCTTTCCCGAAACGGATGGCGCAGCCGGAAGAATATGCCCAGTTGGTGAAGTCTTTGGCGGATAACCCCTACCTCAATGGCGAAACTATCCGCATGGATGGTGCGCTGCGCATGCCTCCTCGTTAAGTTCCTAGCGACCTCGGGGGTGTGGCTAAAGCCCAGCCCAGGCGTGGGTCAAAGGCAGTGCCTGCAATGCTGCAGGCACTGCCTTTTCTAGTGGTAGGGCACGAGCCCCCAGTAGGGGAAGATAGCCCGCGACGTGGCGACGATGGGACCGCAGGGGTTGTCGTTTAAGACCCTCTCTGGGTGGTATTCCTTGAGCACATTGCGGGCGCCGATGTCGCCAATAGTGTCAGAGGTTTCGCAGCGGGCCTCATCTGCCCACCATCCCGGCATGGGTGCTTCGGGGTCAAGCTTTTCACCAAGTATCGCTGCCACAAGGTGGGTCCAGGTGCGTGCAACGGAATCACGCTGGTAGCCTCCCCCACCGATTGCCACCCATTTGCCGCCGCAGAATCGGTCCGCCCAGCGAGACATCGAACGGTAGGCCTTAGCCAAGGCATCGACGCTGACGTCGAGGTCTGTGAGGGGGTCACGCCTGTGCGCGTCCGCACCGTGCTGCGTGATCACGATCTCGGGTCGGAATTTTTGCAGCAGCGGTGGAACTATCCCGTGCACCGCGTACAGCCAGTCGATGTCGGAGGTGCCTTTGGGCAGGGCCACGTTGACTGCGGTGCCGGCCGCGTGCGGCCCACCAATATCGTTGGCGAACCCTGTGCCGGGGAAGAGATAGAGCCCGGATTCGTGCACGCTGATGGTCAGCACCCTGGGGTCATCCCAAAAGGCTTGTTCCACCCCATCACCGTGGTGTGCGTCAAGGTCGACGTAGGCGATCCGTGTGGCACCGTGATCCAGCAGCCAAGAAATCGCCACCGCGGCGTCATTAAAAGTACAAAAACCGCTTTGTTTGCTGGGCCCTGCGTGGTGCAGCCCTCCGGATAGGTTGACCGCCCGCTTCACTTCCCCCTCCCACACTGCGCGGGTTGCCTCGACGGTGCCGGAGACAACATGTCGCGCGATGGTGTGCAGGTTGGGTGCGAGGGGGTGGTCGTCGTCGCCGATGCCGAATTCCGGCCGGGGGCGGCCTTCTTTAAGTGCTTCGAGGTATTCGGGGGTGTGGATGCGCAGCAACAGGTCTTCGCTTGCGGCTGGTGCCGGGGCGATATCGACGCGATCGAGCAGGTCAAAATGCTCGGAGAGCTTCATCGCTAGGCGCACACGATCGGGCCCCATGGGGTGCTCGGGGCCGAAGCTGTAGCGCTCGAGGGTGTCGTCGTGGAGCACAAGTGGGCGTGTGTTCATCGCGGGCTCCTTAAAGGTTGCGGACTAGTTGCTCGCGATAGGCGGGTTCGGCCGAGCACACGAGGCTTGCTTCGATGACGTCGCCTTGGTTCAGGTCGCACACAAGGTTCATGTCGACGAGTGCTGCGTGTTCGTCGTTCATCACGGAGGCCCGGACGATGGTGTCCGCAAGGGCGTCGGCTGCGTCGGGGTGGATGTGCTGCCCGCAGATGTCTGCGATCATGCTGAGTGCTTCGGTTTTCTGCCGTGACGGCACCCGCCAGGTTTCTTCCTTCGTTAGATCGAAGGTGACTTCACGCGGGATGAGCCCGGTCATGGGGCCCAGCACCGGGTCTTCTACTGTGCGGATGATTATTACTGGTTGCGGGTAGGTATCGGCGATGTCATCGACTACGGCGTGCGCGTTGATGCCGTAGCAGTCCAACAGTTGCGCCGGGGTGGCTGTTGGTATGCCCTCGATGAGCTGCTCGATGAGTTTTTTAGCTTGCTTGGTGTGCGCCGTGACAACTGGTTCGCTATCGCTGGCGTGGTGGGTGGCTCGGTTGCTTTGGTTTCGCACGATCGCACCCAGGGCTTCGAGCGCTTCGGCATAAGCGGGGAACACTGGAAGCTGGCCTTGTTGTTCCGGGTGGAGGTCTGCGGGGCTGAGCTGTGGTTGGAGTTGTTCTGGGGTTCGGAAGCCGATGAACACACCTACGACGGGTGCTGTGCTGTGTGCCGCGAGTTCACTCAGGCCCGCTTGGACTTCTTCGAACAATGGCTCGCTGATCTCCACGACTGCTGCGAGCACTGTTTTTCCTTCTTCAACCGCGTGCTGAGCTGCGCGGACAACCCCACCTGCGGGGTCGATGTCGGTGACGGGTCGGGATTCGGGCACGAGGCCGAAGCGGTAGGCGGCTTGCACCATTTGCGCGTTGAGACCGACGGAGTTGGAGATCAGCACGACCTCCGGCCCGGTGGGTAGAGGTTGTCGGGCGAGGATTTGTGCGATGTCGAACATGGCGTCGCGCCTGCTGACGACCATTACGCCGGCGTGTCCAATGATGTCGTCGATGATTGCGGGGTGGGCGGAGGGGCTGTTTTCCAGTTGGTAGCCGTGCCCTTTTGCGGAGTTCAGTGCGCGCGAGGGGGCGAAAATGACCACGGGTTTGTCGAGCGCGAGGCGTTGCAGGACGCGGAAGAATTTTCGCGGGTTTCCGATTGCGTCGAGTGATAGCAAACAGATGCGCGTGTCCTCGTCATCGATCCAAAAATGCATGACGTCGTTTGCGGTGACGTCTGCAAACGAACCTGAGGCTATGAAGCTGCGCACGCCGCAACCCCGGGCGACGGCGTGGGACAACACCAGGGTGGATATGCCTGCGGTTTGAGTGAACATGCTCACGGCGCCTGTGCGCGGCATGGGTGCCGGTGTGGTGTTCAGTTGTACCTGCGCGTCTGTATTAATGACGCCGAGGGATGCAGGCCCGAAAGCCCGCAGCCCGTGTGCACGTGCGTGGGAGACGAACTCTGATGCTTCCTGTGGGGTCAGTGTTGGATTGTGGCCGCGCGCCAACACCACGACGCCTTTGGCCTGGCATGCTGCTGCTGCCTGCATGATCGCGTCCAGGGTGTCGGGTGGTTCTGGGTAGGACACCACCGCGACGTCAACACTTGTGCCGTGGTCTGCGAGCTGCCGCAGCATCTCAGAGGCCTGTGCCCCGGGTGCGGTAAGAACATGGACCTGCCCGCGAAAACCGCCGGCAGCCAGGGAATCGGCGGAGGTCTGCATGCGTGATTGTTCACCCGCGATGGCGATGCTGCGTGGGTTGAGCAGCCTTCGGATTGCGGCGGCCTCGCTGCGGTGCTCCCGCTGCAGCATCACTTCCCAAGAGCGATCTGTTGGGGCAATGGGGAAATTGACTTCGATGACGCCGTCTGCGAACTGTGGTTTGAGCTCGTACCCGGCGCGCACAAATACTTGCACCATCGTGCGATTGTTGGGCAGCATTTCGGCGAAGAACCTGGTTATTCCGCATTCTCGGCCGGCTTGGGCTAGGTGTTCGAGCAGGATGTTGGCTACGCCGTTGCCGTGGTGGTCGTCTTGGACCAGGAAGGAGACATCGCCGACGCGTTCGGGAAGGAAGGCCTGCACGAGTTCGTAGCGGGCGGTGCCGACAATGTCTTCCTTGTCGAGTAGTACGAGTGTGACGGCGTCATACATGTCGACGTTAACCCATGCATCTATATCGGAGTCTTCTAATTCCGGATGTGCGCCGAAGAAGCGCAGGTACTTGGACTCTGGGCTGACGCGCCCGTAAAAGGCTTTCAGTGCGTCTACGTCATCGGGGTGGACGGGGCGAACGACTGCTACGGAGCCGTCGTAGAGCACGACGTCTGCTTCCCATCGGTGTGGAACGGTGTGCTCGTTGCTGTGCTCATCGTTGGGGGTCACGGGTGGGCCTCCTAGCGCCGATAGTCGTTGCTCATTACTCAAAGGTTTGGGGTCAGGGTAAACGAGAAAAGAACAGTGGCTGAACCATTAAACAAAGCCTACGAAATTCTTAGGCAATAAGTGGGTGAAATGAGTTTTTCACCCCCGAAGTCACTAAGCTTGCACGTATGCGAAACGCATACATTGACCATTTTGATGCTTTTCCCAGTCGTCCGGTGTCTGCGTATTCCACACGGTAGATGGCGGATGTGTCCGACAGGCGGCGGGAAAGTGAACAAAAGGTTAACTTCCCACGAACTTTAAAAAGCCCTGCTAAACGCTCTGATACGGGTAGACGACGTGCTTTTCGATGACCTCAAACCCAAGGTTTTCGTAGGCCTTGACGGCAGCTTTATTGTCTTGTTCCACATAGAGGATTGTCTCTACCATGGGGTCCCCGCCCACCATGTGCGCTATGCCTGCGGTCAGCAGCGGCGTGCCCAGACCTTTACCGCGGGCGGCATCAGCCAGCCCCACAACATAGACTTCCGCGCGCTGATCACTGTGGCGCTTGAGCCAGTGAAAGCCCACCAAGGTCGCGTCTTGCCACAGCATCAGCACATCGTCGGGGTTGAACCACTCTGTGTCCATGGCTTGTTCCAACTGCTGCTCATCCCAGCCGCCTTGCTCGGGGTGCCAAGAAAATGCCTGGTTGTTAACATCCAACCACTGTTTCATAATGACGTCGCGACCGTAGCGTTGCACGGATTGTTCCAGGTTCAGCAGCTCATATCCTCCCTCGGGAAACTCAGGTGAGGGAAGCTCCACAGCGGCTGCCCCCGGTAGGGACATCACCATCAGCGTTCGTGAAGGCTCGAGCCCTTTTTCCTGGGCCAGGGCGCGCACCGGGCCGATGTCCCCGTGGGCCCACAGCTTCAACCCACCTGAATGCGGTGCAATGAGTGCTTCGGTGAGCGTCGCGGCGTCATCACTAAATTGGGGATCGAGGACAACCTCAGTGTTCCCGTCCTCCATGACGACGGCCGCAGCAATCACACGCCCCTGGGTGGACAACACGTACACGGTGGCGTTGCCCCGGCGCTCATCGAGCTCGCGGACAAACTGTTCACTAAACGATGCCACACCGTCAGTTAACTCTACTCTGCGCAGCACCTCGTGGATCTGCTCGACCGGAACAGTCGCATCGCCGCTGGAAAAAACATCGGGTGAAAGTGCTTCAGGCATCATGGTTTATCAGGGTAGCGCGGGTAGGCACGGTCGCGCATGGGGTACAAATAATAACGTGAAGAAATACCAGATCGCCCTGCTGTCCATCGCAGCCCTAGGCACGCTCGGCTGGTTGGTCGACACGGGCATCTCAACCACCTTCGAACACCGCCTGTCTACCCAATTGGAGGATTCCTTCAACCTGGAGGTCGAGCCCGCGGTCTACATCGGTGGTTTCCCCTACCTGCTTGCGGCGGCCACCCGAGATATCCCAATGATGTCCTCGGAAGTCCTTGACGTGGATGTTCCGGGGTTCGGGATGATGAACTCCCGCACAGAGCTGCGCACCATTGAAGTGACCCCCGAACAGGTTTTTAGCGGGGACTACACCGGGGCGGACGTGGAGATCGCTAAACGTACACTGCGCCTCGACGGGGTGGCCCTGGGTGCACAGTTGGGTATCACCGACCTGGACATCACCAATCCGAAGGACATCTCCCCGCAGGCTTCGCCGCAGGCACAGGCGCAATTGAAGGGCACACCCGTCGGGTTCGACCAGCCCGTGGTTGTCCTGGTTGACCTGCGCATTCACAATGCTGAAATAACTATGCGGCCGGTGTCGATCATCGACTCCCCCGACATGGAGCAGGCACAAGACCCAGAATCTGTGCGCACAAAAATCATGAACTCTTTCACCTGGTCAGTCGACAGTCGCGACCTGCCTCTACTCAAACAGGCAAGCCAGGTGGTGTGCGGCGGCGGATCGATTTTTATTTCCAGCGAACTCAGGCAAGTCCAATTCCGCCCAGAGCTGTTGTCTCCCGTGGGAGTGCGTTAATCCCCGGGCACTATACTGGGGCCCATGACTGATTCTTCCGAGAACACCACCCCCGGTTCCCCCTTGAGCGGCGCCGCCAACGCCGCCATCGACTTGGCTGCGGAGATCGCCAAAGAAACCGCCGGCCGAAACATCCCTGGCCTGGGTGAACTGCCTGTGCCGGATGACACCGCCAACCTTCGCCTTGGCCCCAACCTCCATGACGGTTTGCTGGCCCTGCTGCCCCTGGTCGGCGTATGGCGCGGTGAAGGCCAGGCAGATAGCCCCATCCACGGCGCCTTCAATTTTGGCCAAGAGCTCATTTTTGCCCACAATGGCCACAACTATTTGAGCTACGAATCCCGCCAATGGAAGCTCGACGAAGAGGGCAATCACGATCCTTCCATGGAGGAAATCCGCGAGAAGGGCTTTTGGAGGATTTCCGAGAAGGACGAAATCGAATTCACCTGCGTTAATTCTTTGGGCGCGGTGGAGATTTTCTACGGCGAGCCCTTCAATGAGCGGGCGTGGCAGCTGGAGAGCTCCTCGACCATGGTGACCGCAACAGGTCCTGAGAAGCTGGGCCCGGGCAAGCGCCTGTATGGTTTGATGCCGACCGCTGACCTGGGGTGGGTCGACGAGCGACTGATCGACGGAGAGATGAAGCCCTACATGTCAGCCGAGCTACGCCGCGTTATCGGCTAGTCGTCGTTTCTCGCTGGCTAGAAGCCTAGCGCTGCATTCAGTAGCGCTAGAGCTCGTTTATTTGCAGCCTTGTGTGTACTGGTGGGGTGCTCGTCGACTGCTGTGACCAGCACCGGTCCGCGAGAGGAGCTCACCAGCCACACGCTATCTGCACCGAGGATGTGCTCCAATTCCATGGGTCGCTGTTTGACCTTCCACCCATGCTTTTCGGCGTAGTCAAATACGCGGCGTTGGGTAGTGGATTCCAGGATCCCTTTGGCTTCGGGGGTGCGCAGCTTTTTGCCTTTGACGGTAATGAGCGAGGACGTGGAGCCTTCCAGCAAAAGGCCTTTGTGGGTGAAAATGACGTCGTCGTAGCCCTGCGATTGCGCGTATCGCACGGCCGCCATGGTGTCGACGTATGCCAGCGTTTTTGCACCGAGTGCGCTTGCTTGTCCCTTGGGCAGCAGCATGCAGCGCACCCCATGTTCACGCTGGTGGAGTGTGCCTTGGTCTATGGGGTAGATGACGCACCATGCTGTCGCTACCCCGGTGCTGGCGCGCCCACGTGACAGTGTCCAGACCATGCGGCCTTCTTCTTCGCCCCATTGGCTTAGAGCGAGGTCAGCGGCTTTCTTCCACAGTTGAGCATCGGGGTGCGGCAGGTCGAGGGCTTGGGCCGAGCGTGCAAAGCGCTTGGCATGCGCGTCGAATTCGCAGGCCTCATTGTTTTTGACGCGCAGCGTTTCGAAGATGCCGTCGCCACGGGTGACGCTGGCATCGTCGAAGAAGATATGGGGCATGGTGGGGTTGTGTAGTCGCATCGATCCGCCGAAGGGTTCGACAAGCACAATCACCGGGGGTTTTTGCATACTTTCAGTATGTCAAAAGCCAGCGGTTTACACTGGCCGGGTGACTATTATCTCGCCTGAGTACCGTTCCGCACTGTTGGACCCAGAGGTTGCGCGCCGCATACCGGGGGTCAAACTGCCTGTGGATAACCAGGATGCCCCGCGGGGCGTCGCCTGGCATTATGGGGATCCGCTGGTGGAGCAGCGCGCGCCTTTCGTGGTGGATCGTAGCGATCGAGTTGTTGCGAAGGTCAGCGGCTCTGATCGGCTTAGTTTTTTGAACAATTTGCTGAGCCAGAAGCTCGACGATCTTGTATCGTCCGACAACAGTGATGACGCCGCGTGGGTCCAGCGTCGGGAGGCATTAAATCTGGATGCACAGGGCCGGGTGCTGCAGCACATGACGGTGTGGGCCGTGGGTGATGAGGTGTATGTGGAGTGTGCCCGTGCAGGCTCCCAAGAATTGTTCGACTACCTGCAGAAAATGATCTTCTGGTCAGATGTTCAGATTGAGATCACTGACCTAGCAATCGTGACTGCCGTGTCCGACTCCCCTGCTGAACCACTGGATTGCTGCATTGCCAGCGCCTCTTACCCCCTTGGGGTGGCCTCTGGGCCGTTGGTCACCGACCTGCTTGTTGAGCGCAGTGCGTTGCTCGACGCGGCGTCATTGTTGGTGGAGCAGGGCTACCGCCTGGCCGGTTTGATGGCCTGGGAAGCAGAACGCGTGATGGCCGTAATGCCGGAGGTCGGTGTGGATACCGATACGACAACCATCCCGCACGAAACTTATGCCTTTGTTAAAGACCAGCGTGCCGTACATTTCGACAAGGGCTGCTACCGAGGGCAGGAAACTGTTGCCCGCGTGCACTTCCTTGGCCGTTCACCTCGAACACTTGTGCAGGTGTATCTGGATGGATCCGTACCCGAACTTCCTGCTCCAGGTACGCCGATCACTGCGGGCGGCACGCGCTCGGTCGGCGTGCTAGGCACCGTGGTCGACCACGCCGATTTTGGCCCCATTGGGCTGGCTCTGCTGAAGCGGTCCGCGGTGGGCAAGCAACTGGCGGCTGGGGAGTGCGCGCTGAGTGTGGAAACGGACACTGCAGATTTGGAAGAGACGAAAGGCGCGGGCCGCGAAGCTATCGAAAGGCTCCGTGGCGGCAAGTAGCTTGTGCTGCTCACACGCCTAGATGGGGGCATGTTAGCGTTGTGGGCACTTGTAGGCTATTGTGTTCCCTAGGAATAAAACGTATTGAATCTCTCATCCGGGACGCGTATAAAGCCCACGCGTTCCGCTCATGCCAAGGGGGTTTAGCCCATGGGTCGCGGTCGCGCGAAGGCAAAGCAGGCCAAGGTAGCACGCCAGCTTAAGTACAACATCCCTAATATGGACCTGGATTCCCTCCAGCGTGAACTCGCTGGTAAGTCTGAAGGCAACAACAGCTCTTACGCTGATGATTACGAAGCCCCAGATTTCGATCAGGCCCTGTACGAAGAATGGGCAGACGTGATCGAAAAAGACTAGGTCTGTTTTAAAAAAGGGGAGCAGCTTTTTAAAGCTGCTCCCCTTTTTTGCTGCCTTTAGATCAGTTCTGCGCGGGCTTCGCCTTCGGCAGCTTCACGCACGGTTCCTAGCTCCCAGGCATCCATGTGGCGTGCGGTAAGCATAGCCAGCGCGCGGTCGCGGTCCTCGGGTGCGACAATGGCGACCATGCCGACGCCCATATTGAAGGTTTTTTCCATCTCTTCCTGCGGCACCTTGCCATAACGGGCGATGGTGCGGAAGATCTGCTGTGGTTCCCAGGTGTTGCGGTGCATGGTCGCCACGAGACCTTCGGGGATGATGCGGACCATGTTGCCGACCAATCCCCCACCGGTGACGTGGCAGAAGGTTCGCACATCGCATTCGGCGGCGAGCGCCAGGCAATCCTTGGCGTAGATGCGGGTGGGCTCAAGGAGTTCTTCGCCCAGGGTGCGGCCGAGCTCGTCCATGTATCCATCGAGTGGCAGTCCGGCCTTTTCCAGCAGGACGTGGCGGGCCAGGGAGTAGCCGTTGGAGTGCAGGCCGGAGCTCGCCATCGCGATGATGGCATCCCCTGCGCGCACGCGCTGCGGGCCGAGGACTTCGTCTTCCTCAACGACGCCGACTGCAGTGGCGGAGACGTCGTAGTGTCCGGCTTCCATCACGCCGGGGTGCTCTGCGGTTTCGCCACCGAGCAGTGCACAGCCGGCTCGAACACAGCCTTCTGCAATGCCTTCGACGATTTCCGCTACGTGCTCGGGCACGACCTTGCCGATAGCAATGTAGTCCTGAAGGAACAAGGGCTCAGCGCCGCATACGACTAGGTCGTCTACGCACATGGCTACCAGGTCGATGCCGATGGTGTTGTGCACATCCATGGCCTGCGCGACTGCAAGCTTGGTGCCCACGCCGTCGCTACCTGCTGCGAGGAGGGGCTTGTTGTACTTGCCGAGGGCGAACAGTCCTGCGAAACCGCCGAGTCCACCCCGAACCTCAGGTCGGGTCGCACGCTTGGCGTGGGGTGCAAACAGCTCTACTGCGCGGTCGCCGGCTTCGATATCGACACCGGCTGCAGCGTAAGACACGGACTGGTCAGCGTTGAGTTGGTTTTCAGACACGGTTGTTTTCTTTCTGCATTCGGTGAACAAGTTCGGCGTTCGCATCCCCTTGGGGCATGCCTAGCGGGTAGACCCCGTCGAAACAGGCGCAGCACAGTTGCGCGCGGTCTTGGCGGGAGGCCTCCACCATGGAATCCACGGAGACGAAGCCTAAGGAGTCCGCGCCGATGGCGGTGCATACAGCGTCCACCATGGCGTCATAGTCATTGCCGGCAACGCAGTTGGCCAGCAGCTCGCCAGGTGAGGCGAAATCGATGCCGTAGAAGCACGGCCACTTCACCGGCGGTGAGGCAATGCGGACATGTACTTCCGCTGCGCCGGCTTCGCGAAGCATGCGGATCAGCGCACGCTGGGTGTTGCCGCGCACGATCGAGTCGTCGACAACAACAAGACGCTTGTCCCGAATGACCTCGCGCAAAGGGTTGAGCTTCAGACGGATGCCCAGCTGGCGGATGGTCTGGGAGGGTTGGATGAAGGTGCGGCCAACGTAGGCGTTTTTCACCAAGCCTTGACCATAAGGAATGCCGCTGCCTTGGGCGTAGCCCACGGCCGCAGGAGTACCGGAATCAGGCACGGGGATGACCATGTCGCCTTCGGCTGGAGCCTCCTTGGCCAACAAGCGGCCAATATCCACGCGGGTAGCGTTAACAGCGCGCCCCCGGATGACGGAGTCGGGGCGGGCGAGGTAGACATATTCGAACACGCACCCCTTGTGGGTGGTTTCTGCGAAGCGCTGCGTGTGCACGCCCGCCCCGTCGATGCGGATAAGCTCGCCGGGCTCTACCTCGCGGACGAAGGAAGCACCAACGATGTCCAATGCCGCGGTCTCCGAGGCGACAACCCAGCCGCGCTCCAGTCGGCCGATAGCCAGGGGCCGCACGCCGAAAGGATCACGAGCAGCATAAAGAGCCGTGCCGTCGGTAAAGCACAGGCAGAAAGCACCCTGGAGGCGCGGCAAAAGATCCATTGCAGAATCAATGACGCTTCGGCCGTCGCGCACACCATCGGACAAAAGTGCACACATCACGTCCGAGTCACTGGGCGCGGTGACCTCATTGGCGCCATCAGCCCCGCGTGCGCTCAACGCCTCCGGGTCGGCCCAGCGCTTATCAACCAGCCCCTTGGTTGCGGCTTCTACCAACAGCTCGCGGAAATTCACGAGGTTACCGTTGTGGCCCAAGGCAATATCAGTGCCGTCCGGCGCCATGCGGAACATCGGCTGGGCATTTTCCCAGCACGCACCTCCGGCGGTGGCGTAACGGGTGTGCCCCACCGCCACATGCCCCTTCAAAGCATCCAAGGTTTGCTCATCAAAGACTTGGGAGACCAGACCGAGGTCTTTAAACACCACGATCTGGTCTCCGTCGCCTACAGCTAAGCCGGCTGCCTCTTGCCCACGATGTTGGAGGGCATACAAGCCGTAGTAAGTCAGTTTGGATACGTCTTCACCCGGCGCCCACACCCCAAAGACACCGCATTCCTCGCGTGGAGGAGCCTCAAGTTCATCAACTGTCGACACAAAAACACATCGTATAGCCCCCGCTGCACTATTGCGACTTGATACCCCCCCGGCTAACCCGCCATGTGATCCAGCACCGACTGCACTTCGCCCGCGCGCGTGCCGGACAGTGAGGCCGACGCGGCATCATTAATTGTCTGTTCGCCCAGCACACACAGGATCCAATCCTTGGGCGAAACTTCAACAACATTGGGTGGGGTTCCGCGCTTGTGCGCCGGGCCGTCGATCAATTGAGCGGCAGCAAAAGGAGGAACGCGCAGCTCAACAGACTTTCCCGGGCGCAATGACGCCGCGTAGGCCACTGTCTCACGCACCGCGGAGGCCAGCAGGCTACGCGAGGGGGTCTCGGCGGCACCACGGGCCCAAGATGCGACCTGTTGGTTGATGGAGGGAGTGTTGTGCGCGGACATAGCAATCAAAGATAGATAGACTATTGAGCTATGTCTACGCGCTCCCCCGAAGTGACTCTTCGTTTCCTCGCTGCCCCCACTGACATCATCATGGCTGGCGCCCACGGTGTCGGCGGTGGACGCGTACTCGAATGGATCGACAAAGCAGCCTACGCCTGTGCCGTCGGCTGGTCCGGGGCCTACTGTGTGACCGCTTACGTCGGCCACATTCACTTCACCCGGCCGATCCCGTCTGGGCACATCGTCGAGGTGCGCTCGCGCATCGCGATGACCGGTCGCTCATCCATGCACATTATTAACGAGGTGCTCTCGGCCGACCCGAGGGAAGGAGTGTTTACCAGAGCATGCGACTGCCTGGTGATCTTCGTCGCCAAGGACCCAGTCAGCGGCAAGCCTATGCAGGTGCCCACATTCACCCCCCGCAATGCTGAAGAACAGCGCGTGTTTGAGGCGGCCAAGTCCCGTATTGAGCTGCGCAAAGCCATCGAGGCCGAAATGGAGAAGCAAACCTACAACGGCCCCTCTGATGCTCCTAGAATGATCACCCGCTTTTTGGCCAAGCCCACCGACGTCAACTGGGGCGGCAAAGTCCACGGCGGCACGGCGATGGAATGGATCGATGAGGCCGCAACCGCCTGCACCATGGAATGGTCGGGGGAATCCACGGTGGCAGTTTATGCGGGTGGTATCCGCTTCTACCGCCCCATCCAGATCGGTGACTTGATCGAGGTGGACGCCCGTATGCTGCGCACCGATGCCCGATCTATGCAGGTCAGCGTGCATGTGCGCAGTGGGCTTCCCGCGGACGGCCGCACTGGGCTGCAAACCGCCATCCACGCATCGATCACCTACGTCGGTATTGATATCGACGGCAACGCACTTCCCGCGCGCCAATTCGTGCCGCGAACGGAGGAAGACCAGCGCCTTTCCGGGCACGCCGCAGTGCTGCGTGAACTGCGGATGGAATACCGCCCATTGCCATTGATCAGCAGGAAAGAAAAACTGATCTACGAAGCAGAAATTGGGGAATAGTCCATGGAAACCGCATTCATGATCATGGGGATCATCTTCGCCACCATCGTCCTGGTGCGCGAACTTCAAGATAAGTCGAGCACTCTGCGTTGCGTCGTTCTGTCCTTTTTGGTGCTGATGACCGGTGTGCTGGGTTTCATCGGGTGGCTTGCGTTCCGCTACTGGGAACTGCGCACTGGCCGCCATATCGACTAAACCGAAAGCCCCGGCACTCTGACCGCTGCGTGTGGTCGTGTTGAGTGCCGGGGTTTCGTGCGTTACGTAGATACCTTAAAGCCATCTTCACCCTCCCAAATGGGTGCGGGCGCCCCTTCGCCACGCATTGCCCGATCGACGGCATCAATTCCCATTTTCCGGCGAAAGCGGGCGCACAGGCTTTCCACGAAGAGATGTGGCCTTTGCGGGACTGGCGGGTTGCTGTGGTGGTGTGAAGCGCCTGGCCAATCGCTTGATAAATGGTGTCGCTATCGAGACCCAACAGTGCCCTAGTCCTGCCGCTAGGGACGGACCTAGGTGCGCAACATGGTCGATCTTGTGATCGTGAAGGCAGATGCATCGCACCAGGTCAACCTGGATTTCATAGGCGGTTGCGAGCTCACGTATGACGTCGTGACCATGCAACTTTTTAGTTTGTATTGCGGCGACAGTCGCAGGGATGTTGTCACCAGGGTGCGAGTAGTCCGCGGCGAGGAAAGTGTCATGGAAGTCTAGTTCACGCACCGCGACTCCGTTTGCCCAGGCTGCCCATTCAGCCGAGTGAGTGCCGGGGATGCCGAACACTGCCGCGCAACCGGGGGTGGGGTGTGTTGCGGCTTGTTCTCGGGCGACGGTCACGGGCCGCCTAGCTACTGATCCTGCCGATACCTCGTCGTTGTCGATGATGCGGTTTATGATCATCTCTTCGACCGCTGCGTCGACCTCTACAGGGTCGGTTGCCACGCGGGCTATGGCGTGGGCTAGGTGGTCTTCGTATGGGAAGTCCTCTGCGGATCGCTGCGTCCGAACTGTGTGGTTGAGGATATAACCTCCTGCAAAATGTTGGCGGGGTTACATGCGAGACTAGGTATGCGTGACGGGCGGTTTCGAGGGGTTACAGTTGCAAATTTTTGCGGAATGTTTAGCCCCAACCTGCAAGTTCTTTTAAAAAAGCAGTTCACACGTGTCGCAGTGGGACGACTGCCGCGTGTGCGCGCTTAAGCCTGGGGGTAGAAAGCGGACGCCGCGTAGGCATCCTCCAGAGCCTTGCGATCCGCCACCGACTCCACCAACCGCTGAGCATCCGAGTGCACCAAAGCCGGCAAGACTGGGGCAAAATTGGAATTCAAAACCCTTGCACCCAAGGTTGAACATGCCTAAAATGAGAGCGAGCACTATTTCACCACTAGTGCACCATACGCCAAACACCACAGGAGAGTAAATGCTTGCTAACACTATTCCACGCCACTTAAGAGGCCCGTCTCTCAGGAAAATACTAAAAAGCAGGACTTTTGCCGACAAGGGATAATAGCAACCGAAGCTGGAAATTATGAAGGGAGCCAACCCCCACCCACTATTTGCCACTATAGTTATCTAGCCTTCTTTGAGGGTATCGACCAAAGCAGGCTGAATTTTCTCAAGAGGGTGATCGGTAATGATTGATGTTTCCCGAAACGAGTCCGCTGTTAAATGGTTCGGTTTGGCCGCTTTTACCGGATCACTGGCAGAGGCTACCCAGACAATTGCGATGGTGTGGACAGCCTACACACTAACCAAGAGCGGCTTACTCGTCGGCTCCATCCACGCGGCAGCATACCTACCTGCAGTATTGGCCGGCTTATTCTTTCATAAATTCGCCGATAGGGGAAACGCGAGTAGGCTATTAATTAAAAATAATTGGGGCCTATTTGTCGGATCCACCACCTTAACCGCCGGTTGGTTTGCATTTAAAAGTCACTACTTTGTAATTGCTTTCATTTTCATCGCTCAATGTACCTTAAGCATTGTCAAGCTCATGAATAAAGTGTATCTTAATCGTGAGATACGAAATTCATATTCCCCGCCAATCGCATCAAGAATCCTCAGCAGTTACACAGCAGCCTCTATGGTCGGTAGCCTACTTGGGGGAGCTTCAGCCGGACTGCTTCTAACCATGGCTTCACCGCCATGGTGTGCCGGGCTCGCCGCCGTTTTCTACTTTGTAAATCACCAAGTAATTAAGCAAGTCTTGACCGATCCGGCAAGAACGTGCAGTGAACTTAGCGATGACCCCCAGGATCAGAACGTGCCGTCAAGCTCGTCAACGATCCGGTCCACCTTTGTGACAGTTCTAATTTTTTCAATCCCAAGCAGCGGCGCCCTACCCTATTTCAGCACCTTGCTTCCGTCATTATCTGAAGCTCTTGCCAAAAACCCTGCAGGTATGTATTCAATACTTTCCATCGTCTCCACCCTTGGCGGATTTCTGGCTGGCCTTTCGGTAGCGCGATTTAATAATGCTTACTATATATCTCTACGGTTCGCCCTGCCTCTAAGTGCCGCAAGTATAATACCATTATCTTTATCAGATAATCCGTATCTAAATATCCCTTTTTGCCTCATCACTTCTTTCACCTTAACAACACATATCATTGCAATGCAGATATCAGCAAATCAAATGAGCCCACAAGCCACAGTAGGAAAAATGGTTGTTTTCAGGAATACGGTAGCAGGTTTATCCAAGGCGATATTTTCTCTCGCCGCTGGATATATTTGCGATTCACTAGGCCTACCTAAAGCCTGGATAGCTCTCACCTGTCTCTTGAGTTTTTTTACAGTGGCTTGGCTTATTACTCCAACTCGCTTTACGGAGCATCGCCTAAAATGAGCTTAAGCCAAGAATTTATTGAATACATAGCACTCCACCGCCGTGAGATCCTTCAGCCTGAAGCGCCATCACACTTACTCGAGTTCCTCGGCTTGGACGACGATAGCCTTCAGCGGTGGCGTAGCGCTTCCGAGACTATTGTAACTCTACCCCACTCGAGCCCCAACGCTATCAAGCCTCGCACGCGCGTTATTCAGCATGCGGCATACATCCAGACCTCCCACCACAAGGTCCACCACGCTCGAATCACTCTGTCACATAATAATTTTTCGGACCTCGGCTGGCGACCTTATTGTTGGTGGTTTCTAAATAGGAATGGAGAGGTCTTCGAGGAGAGATTTGTTACAAGAAATAAAAAGTTCAAGCATTTAACCGTTAGTAGCCAGCCCCCCCCTTGCATACAATTCCTGAAGGACTGCTAGCTCACGATACGATGGCTACCGAGGCTGCAGTTTGGGGAAGTAATCTTTCAGTTTCCTTCATGCTGATTGACGCCGTGACCTCTCATTTCGCTGGACTTAAACCAGATGCTCGCTGCACGTATATACCCTTAAACTGGCTGATTTCGTTCGCCCAGGACAAAGCGGGGGCTTCTAGCGTAGAGAGTGAATGGTTAAGATTTCTACTCGACAGAGCGGAAGGCCGCTCGGTTAGCTCGGTAGGAAAATTAGAGGCTCATTGCAGCTGGACGGCTGATATTCTAGACAACTTCGCTAACTTAGCCCTGTTATTTTTATTAGGTGAACCTCATGTGCTTGGTGGGGAAAAGATGGCCGGCTACTGGCCTCATCCACTCAACGCTATACGTGAAGCAAACAGAAATTCGGCTGTCTCGCTACCTTTTCCACATTTGGTTACAGTCCCCAATTTTGACCTACTCGATCGATATCCTCCCTCTCCGAGAGTCAAATTGTATTTACGAAATCATGGTCTACCATATAGTCAAGGGCTGGCGGTCGCAGAACACGGCCGTCTCGCTGCCAACGAATGATATTCGCCCTCATAGTTTCGACTCTTCTAGGAACACGTATGTCTAAGCCTGGGGGTAGAAAGCGGCCGCCGCGTAGGCATCCTCCAGGGCCTTGCGATCCGCCACCGACTCCACCAACCGCTGAGCATCCGAGTGCACCAAAGCCGCGTGATACTTCAGGTGCGCCACGCGCGCCGGATCCGAGATCACCCCACACAACCTGGCGTAGGCCTCAAGCAAATGCGCATACACCGCGACGGTGCCCGCAGCATTCTGACGAATCTGCGCGAACATCGCATCGACGATCCCCTCGAAGGTACTTACCGAGTACCGCATCACCAGATCAGAGCCCTCATATACCAAGCCATCTGGAAGTTTGCGGTCACGCAATCGTGCCAGTACTTCAGCGAATCGGTCGATCACATCCATAGCCGTGAACGGATCATTAGTACCGGGGCTCAAAGCCCTCACCGCCACCTCCAACAACTGGCGGATTGAAAACTCCAGGTCTTGAACATCATCACGCTCAGCGCCGATGATGATGTTCGAGCTCACAGGATCCCCCGCGGCGTCAACACGGGCGATGGGCATCCCGGTGATCACCTGATCTCCGGCGCGCACTAGGATATCCACGGGCCCCTCGGCGGCCTTCACGATGGCCTTATGATCAATGAGCTGCACATATCCCCCACGCTCTGCCCGGATAGTGTGGGATTCGGGATGCCTCTCGAAATACCCTTCCGGCGGCTGTGCCGCCACAACCCCGTCTTTTTCCGCCAGTTTGGTTCCGCGCTCGATGGCTTTGTGAAGGTCCTCTGACAATAGGTTGACCACGCGCGTCATCGAAATTGACCGCGCCATGTGGCCGATGTAAAACACCAGGAAACCGATGCAGAGCGCCGCGTACGCCATGACAACAGCCACGTTGTAGTGAGGGACAAACACGTCCTCGCCTTCAGCACCACCGCTGACGGCACGCAAACTATAAAGCGACAGCGCGAATGTGGCGACGAACATTCCCAGTGTGGCTTGGATTCCACGGTCATGGAGGAAGCTGTGCAGGAGTCGCGGCCCCATGGTCGACACGACCGAAGACAGTGCGGCAATAGTGATGGAAAAGACGGTGCCGGCAACACCGATCGATGCTCCCGTGACCGCCGACAAAAGACTGCGGGCACCCGACTCGCCTCCCTGGTACACGAATAGCAGGCCTTCCGGCACGCCGAAGCGTTTCTCGATCCAGATGAGCGCTTCAGCCAGCACGATGGACACGGTCACCATGGCTGCCGGAACAAACCAGAAGGTTGCCGCCGCCAGACGTATTTTTTGACGCAGAGGGTTCACAGTGTGACAACCTATCACCAAAAAGTAACGAAAAGCAGGTTCAGAACCGATAGTGTGAGTAACCAAAGGAAGCTCGGCAACTACCTCCTAGTTATCGAGTTCGCGGGGTTAGCGCTCTTTATCGTCACCGCTGCGATCGCCCCTCAATTCGATTGGAATAGGAACAGCGTCCAGGGTGCGGCACTTAAGTGCACAAAAAGAGCAGCCCACCAGCTCAGTGGGCTGCTCCTCTCTTTTCGTCCTAGCGACTAAACGCCTCCAGCAGTGCGGTTACACCACCGAGTTCGCACCAGCAGCGTGACCAAAGAGCTCAGGCAAGGTGTTCTTCCACGCAGACTCCAGCTCATCCATTGGAATGGACACACTAGCAACGTCGTAGCTGTCGCCACGCAACTCGCCAATCAGTGTCGCAGGCACACCATGCTGCTCAGCAGCGGCGAAGAAACCACCCACATTGTCCGCATCCATTGCAACAACCACGCGGGACGCCGACTCAGAGAACAATGCAGTGAAAGCATCATCGGCAACCTCAGCCAGGTCCACAACCACGCCGCAACCAGCGTTGATAGCCAGCTCCACCAGCGTCTGGTTCAAGCCACCCTCCGACACATCGTGAGCAGCCGCAACCACACCGCGGGAATCCGACAACAAAGCAGCAAGCCGCTGTTCATTACCCAAATCCACCGCCGGGGGCATACCGTTCAAACCAGCACCCGAAACCTGCTGCCAGATCGAACCACCGAACTCATCGAGCGTCTCCCCCAAGAGCACCAACTGCTGACCCGCAGCAGCCTTCGTGCCGATCGACGACGCGACGTCATCAATCACGCCGAGGACACCCACAACTGGGGTCGGCAGAATAGGCTCCGCACCAGTCTGGTTATAGAAGGACACGTTGCCGCCGGACACCGGAATACCTAACTCGTGGCAGCCATCCGCCAAACCATGCACGGCCTCCTTAAACTGCCACATGACATCCGGGTTTTCCGGCGAACCGAAATTCAAGCAGTTCGTCACCGCAATCGGCGTGGCACCAGTGCAAGCAACATTGCGGTAGGCCTCCGCCAAGGCAAGGCGCGCGCCCATGTTCGGATCAAGCTTGGTGTAGCGGCCGGAGCAGTCCGCAGACACAGCAACACCCGCACCCGTTTCTTCATCAATGCGCAGCACGCCAGCATCCGCATCCTTGGCCTGGACGGTGTTGCCACGAACGTAACGGTCATACTGCTCCGTGATGAACGCGCGCGAGCACAGCGCCGGCGAGGACACCATGTCGATAACAGCCTGGCGGATCCCGGCTGCGTCCTCGGGCTTGTTGACACCGCGGAACTGCTGCAGCTCATCCTGCCATTCCGGCCGCGCGTAGGGGCGCTGGTACTCCGGCCCCTCATTGGCAATGGTGTGCGCAGGAGCGTCCACCACGACCTCGCCCTTGTGGGTGATCACCAAGTGATCGTTGTCGGTCACCTCGCCGATCTCGGCGACAGTGACATCCCAGTGGGCACAGATTTCCTTGAAACGCTCCACGTTTTCCGGGGTCACAACAGCACACATGCGCTCCTGGGACTCGGAAGACAGGATCTCCGCTGCCGTCATGTTCTCCGCGCGCAGAGGCACAGCATCGAGGTTGACCATCATGCCGCCGTCGCCCGACGCCGCGAGCTCAGAGGTCGCACACGACAAGCCCGCGCCACCCAAGTCCTGAATACCAACAACCACACCAGCGCGGTAGAGGTCCAGGCAGCACTCGATCAAGACCTTCTCCGCGAAGGGGTCGCCGACCTGAACCGCAGGAAGCTTGCGCTCGGCACCATCTTCGAAGGTGTCGGATGCCAGCACGGACACGCCACCGATGCCATCAAGGCCGGTGCGGGAACCGAACAACATCACCTTGTTGCCCAGACCCGAAGCGAATGCCAGCTTCAAGTCTTCAACCTTCAAGGTGCCCACGCACAGCGCGTTGACCAGGGGGTTACCAGCGTAGGACTCATCAAACACGGTTTCGCCGCCGATGTTCGGCAAGCCCAGGCAGTTACCGTAACCACCGATTCCGTCAACCACACCCGGCAGCACACGCTGCGTATCGGGGGCATCGGCGGGCCCGAAACGCAACTGGTCCATCACAGCGATAGGACGCGCGCCCATAGCCATAATGTCGCGGACAATACCGCCCACACCCGTCGCAGCACCCTGATGAGGCTCCACATAAGAGGGGTGATTGTGGGACTCCACGCGGAAAGTCACCGCATGGCCGCCGCCGACATCCACCACACCAGCATTTTCACCAATTCCGGCGAGGATCTTCGAACCCATCTCCTCCGTCGTGGTCTTACCGAAGTAACGCAAGTGAGTCTTCGAGGACTTGTACGAGCAGTGCTCGGACCACATCACCGAATACATCGCCAACTCAGCATCCGTGGGGCGTCGACCCAGGATTTCCTTGATACGGGCGTACTCGTCGTCTTTCAAACCCAAGGCAGCATAGGGCTGCTCCAGGTCCGGCGAAGCAACCGCATCCGCCACGGTGTCATTCAAGCCACCACTCACGCTATTGTGGGTCACTTTTCAAGCTCCTTCACGACAGAGACAAACAGCTCCAAGCCATCCAGCGAGGGGCCAGTGAGCAGCTCACATGCATGCTCGGGGTGCGGCATCAAACCAACAACGCGACCGTTGGCAGAACACACACCAGCGATCGCGTTAACAGAACCATTGAAATTATCCGTGTAGCGGAACACCACCCGGCCTTCGTCCTCAAGCTGACGCACAGTCTCCTCAGACGCCTGGAAACGCCCCTCACCATGCTTCGCCGGGATCAAAATCTTTTGGCCCTTATCCAAAGTGGACGTCCATGCCGTGGAGTTGTTCTCAACCTCCAGGTAGGTATCCACACAGTGGAAATGCAGCCCCTCGTTGCGGGTCAGCGCACCGGGCAGCAAACCAGCCTCCGTCAAAATCTGGAAACCATTGCAAATGCCCAACACCGGCATGCCCTTGTTCGCGGCATCCACCACCGAACGCATCACCGGAGCCAACGCAGAAATAGCACCCGAACGCAGGTAATCACCATAAGAAAACCCGCCGGGAACCACTACAGCGTCCACACCCTTGAGATCAGGGTCCGCATGCCACAAGTCCACAACCTTCGCCCCCGCGATGCGCGACGCACGCGCGGCGTCAACATCATCCAGCGTGCCGGGGAAGGTGATCACACCAATCGTTGCGCTCACTGCTGCCCCTCAACAATGATCTCGTAATCCTCAATCACAGTGTTCGCCAGCAACTTCGACGCAAGCTCCTCGAGCTCAGCGGCGGACAGCTCCCGCTGCGCATCAATCACAAAGCGCTTGCCCTGACGAACATCACTGACCCCATCAACACCAATGCGACCCAGCGCACGCTGGACCGCCTGGCCCTGAGGATCGAGGATTTCTGCCTTCGGCATAACATTGACAACTACACGGGCCACGGATGACTCCCTTGAATTTGGGCAGCTAGATACGTCCGCAAGCATACCCTTGTCCGTGCCGCAATTCCCCCGCTAAAGGGGTAAGTTGTCCTCAATCAAATCCAACAACTCATCCGCGTCGAGATCCACCCCGGCCCCAAACTGGGCAAGCAGCTCACCGTCCTTGCCGAACACCTCCGCAGACCCGTCGACCAACGCGGCGTCATCAAGAGCAAAAAATCCACGCATCGAATAGTCATCCACCAGGGCGGACACGTCCCTACCCGGCGCGGTCACCAACACAACATGGCCAGCGTAAGGGGCCAAATCCACAGTGCTACGACGCTGCATGCTACACCTCCAATCCAGTGGCCTGGTTGATAATCCACGCCCGTTCGAAACAATCCTGACGCCACGATTCGTAACGCCCCGACACCCCACCGTGGCCCGCTGCCATCTCCGTCTTCAACAAAAATTCGCCCGCCGTGGCGAGGTCACGAAGCTTCGCGATCCATTTGGCCGGCTCCACGTACAACACGCGCGTGTCGTTCAGGGATGTGGTCGCCAAAATATTGGGGTACGGCTTGGCCTCAATGTTTTCATAGGGCGCGTAGGTGGCCATGTAGTCGTAGACCTCCTTGCTGTGCAGCGGGTCGCCCCATTCCTCCCACTCCGCAACCGTCAGCGGCAGCTCGGGCATGAGCATCGAGGTCAAAGGATCGACGAAGGGCACATTCGCAGAGATCGCCTTGAATCGATCGCCGCCCATGTTCGCCACGGCACCCATCAGCAGACCACCTGCAGAACCACCATCTGCCACCAATTGTTCACGGGTGGTGACGCCGCGTTCCAACAACGCATCAGCGACGTCAATGAAGTCCGTAAAGGTGTTGCGCTTTTTCATGATCTTGCCGTCGTCGTACCACAGGCGCCCCATCTCGCCGCCGCCACGCACGTGGGCGTAAGCGATGATCATCCCGCGGTCCAACATCGACAAACGTGCACAGGAAAAACTGGGATCCACGCAAGCCTCGTAAGAACCGTATCCGTACAGCATCGTTGGCTGGGCAACCGAGACATCCAGGTCTGCACGCCGCACCAAAGACACCGGAATCTGGGCACCGTCGCGAGCACTCACCCACACGCGTTCGGCCAGGTAGTCAGCCGGATTGTATCCGCCCAGCACTTCCTGTTGCTTGAGCACGGTGCGCTGTCCGGTCGCGACGTCAAAATTCATCACGCATGCAGGCGTAGTGAAGGAGCCGTACACCATGCGCAGCACGGGGCTGTCCCACTCGGGGTTTTGGGCGAAGCCAGCCGAATAGAGTTCCTCATCGAACTCGATCGGGGTAAAGCTGCCGATGTCTTCCACCCGCTCGGGCAGCTTCAAGAGGGCGACTTTGCCAACGCCGGATTCGCGGTAGCCCAAGATAGCTTGCTTTTTGAATGTGTCTACCCCCTGCAGGCGCACATCGGGGCGGTGTTCAACCAGCACTGTGAGCTGCTCGAGGTCGACCTGTGCAAAGGAACCATCGGCATCAAAGATGGGTGCCAGCCCAAGTTCACTGTTGGGGCCGTGCGCATTGTGGGTGACCATCCACCACCAAGTGTCGCCGATGTACACTTCGCTGACGTCGTATTCGACGCCCTCTTCGCGCGGCTTGACCACGCTAAACGTTCCGGTTGGGTCTGCGAAATCCAGCACGCGGGTTTCACTGGTCAGCTTGGACCCGGCGACGATGAACATGAACTTTTCACTCCGCGAGGCCCCGATACCTATCCAGAAACGCTCGTCGGGCTCCTCGTACACCAGCTGGTCTTCGCTCGCCGGCGTTCCGAGAACGTGGCGCCACACTTGGTAGGGGCGCCACGATTCATCACAGCGGGTGTAGAACAGATAGTTGTCACCCAACCAGTCGAAATTACCCGTCATGCCGTCAATCGCATCAGGCAACAGCTCCCCGGTGTTCAGGTCTTTAATCCGCAAGTCGTAGCGTTCGTCGCCGCTGGTGTCGGTGGCATAAGCCATGTAGCGTCCGCCCTTGGCCACGGATGCCCCGCCGAGGGAGAAGAACTCGTGCTCTTTGGCTAATTCTTCGCGGTCCAGCAGCACCTCTTCGCCATCGATGGGCACATCTGCGCTCACCTCAGGCGGATTCCACTGGTCCTGCCACCGGGGGTCAAGGTCTGCGCGCACGCGGCAGGAACGGCCATAGGACTGGCCTTCGTCAATCCGGTCGTAGTACCAGAATTCTTCGACCCGAACCGGCACAGACATGTCTGTTTCCTGCACGCGGGATTTCAATTCTGTAAACAGGTTGTCTTGCAGGGTTGCAAGGTGCGCTGTTTTGAATTCCGTGTAGGCGTTTTCTGCCTCTAAGTATGCCTGCGTGTCAACGCTGTCTTTGTCACGCATCCACTCGTAATTGTCGACAAACTCGTAGTCGTGAGCGCGCCGAACGTGGGCTACTTTTTTAGCAACTGGGGCAGCTTTAGGGGCATTGTGATTCACGCTGCCCCATCCTAATCTAGGGTGCGATCCACTCGCCGAAGCTCTTGCCGGAAATCAGCTCGTAGGCTTCGATGTAGCGGGCACGGGTGGCCGCCACGACGTCCGCAGGCAGTGCTGGCGGCTCGGATTGCTTGTCCCACCCGGATTCTTCGCTGGTGAGCCAGTCGCGCACATATTGCTTATCAAAGCTGGGCTGCACCTTGCCGGGCGCGTAGCCTTCGGCTGGCCAGTAGCGGGAAGAATCAGGGGTGAGCACTTCGTCACCCAACACGAGCGTGTCGCCATCGAGGCCGAACTCGAATTTTGTATCCGCAAGAATGACGCCGCGTTCAGCTGCGACGTCGGCGGCGGTGCTGTAGATCTCGAGCGTTGCGTCGCGGAGCTGTTCTGCCCGCTCACGCCCGAGGTCTTGAACCACTCGATCGAAGGTGACATTTTCGTCATGGTCGCCGACCTCTGCCTTGGTGGCGGGGGTGAAGATCGGCTGGGGTAGCTTGGAAGCCTCCACGAGACCGTCCGGCAATACCACGCCGCATACTGCGCCGGTGGCTGAGTATTCTTTCATCCCGGAGCCGGTGAGGTAGCCGCGGGCAACGCATTCAAACGGAAGCATCTCAAGGGACTTGCACACCATGGCCCGGCCCAGGACTTCTTGCGGGATGCGGGGGTCGTCGGGGCCGCCGGCAACGTGGGTGGCGTAGCCGGTGCGTGCGGCGATCTCCTCGAAGAAGAAAAAGCTCATCGCCGTCAGAATCCGCCCCTTGTCTGGGATCGGGGTGGACAGGATGTAGTCGTAGGCGGAGATCCGGTCGCTGACGACCAGCAACACGTGATCGTCGTCGATCCGGTAAATATCGCGGACCTTGCCCGCGCTGACATGGGTGTAATCGGACAACTGCGGGCGAAGATTGCTCATGAAAAGCAGTTTAACCCTGCGCCCACACTCGTGCCACGTGAACCGCCTGGCCCGCTCCAATTCGGGGAACGTAGGCCTTGCTGACAGCCACACCAATTGACGCCAGGGATAGTTCGTCCTGGTAGCACAGTGACCATGCAACGTGCTCCGGGTGGAACTTCTTTTTGAAAAAGGCCAAAGACCTAAACCCGTAGAGGGGTTCGAGGTACTGGCCGACCCGGTCGAGTACGTTCAGCAGAACGTCCTCTTTATCGTCCTGGCTGTCCGGACCGCCATGAGCCAGCGGCGCACCCGATAGCGACACCCATGGCACTCCTGCCTCGTTGGCTGCCACGATAGCCTCGGCGATGAGGAACTCCACCACTGGCCGGAAACCTGAGGGGTCGCGGCGCATGAAGTCCAGCACCCAGCCGTCAATCTCGCCGTCACGGTAGGCGGGCAGCCAGCTGGTGACACCGTGGACGCACTCGTGTTCATCCAGCGCAACGAGCAGACGCACCTGCGGGTCTTGGAGCTCGTCGATACCGCCCAAGGTGAAGCCCATTTCTGGCAGCGCCTTGTCCGACACCCACTCTTCACTCAACGCTACGATGCGTTCGCGCAAGGCGGGCCCGGCACTGTCCCACGTGAGCCATTCCGCGCGGATGCCTTCTTTTTCGGCTCGGTTTCTGGCGGTGCGAACATCTTGGAATTTCTTGCCCGTGAACTTCACTTCGCGGCAATCAACCACTGATTCTTGGGCCACCTGCACGCTATGCCATCCCTGCTGTTCCAGTGCATCGCGGAACTCTGGTCGCACGGAATACCACGCCACAGTCCACCCGTTGTTTTGGGCGAATGCCTCAAACTGGCGGGCTAGCTCGTCCCTATCGCCTTGCGCACCACACACGGGTTCACCCAAGGTCACGGCCACGTTGGCCGATAGCCGGTAGGCAACATAACCATCTGCATCGTCGGCACTCCAATAGTCGTTGCCGTCCCACAGCGTCATCCACGACAAATGGTCACCGCCGCCCGACTGCAAAATGGTGCGCATGCGTTCGCGTAGAGCCTGGTCGGTTGGGTTCGGGTGGGCCACAAGCGCCATGTACAAAACAATTGATGACGCCGCCCAAAACAGCACGCAAGGCAAGACCAATGCATCCGCGTTATCGGTGACCGCTGGTGGCAGCACAACATCAACCACGTCGATGAAGCTCGCCCCAGCGGCGCCGAAAAATAGCTGCATGAGTAGCCACAGACCTACCGACAGGACTAGAACAACGAACTCCCGCCACAGCATGGTGATAAGCACCGGTCGGTGCATCGGGATCCTAAACAGGTTCCTGCGCACGATCAGCACGATGCTGCCCACGAGCCACGGCAACAGCACACCGATGCCGCTGACTATCAGCGCAGGCGACCAACCATATTCACCGCCGACTTCCACGAAACCGACCAGTAGCAGCACGGTAGTTACCAACTGCACGCCCAAGGCCAGCCACCACGCAACGCGACGCCCACGGCTCAGCGCGGACAGCACCACAAACACCACAGCGAAAGGCGCCAGGTTCGCAAAAACAGCAACGTTATCCCACGTGATTGCGATGATCGCTGCCTTGGCCAGGGGCCCCGCGGCGTCATGGTTAAGGCCCACCAACAGCGGTCCCAGGGCAATCGCCAGAAGAAGCATCGCCACCAAAATGCGGGACTCACGCAATGTAATCCGGGGGAAGGAAAAGGCTTTCACTCCGCCGTGCGCAAGCCACTGACCTGCAGCAACACCGATAATAACTGCAACCAAGCGGGAGAAATCAGCCAGCACACCGGTGTACATAAACAGCGTCAGGGTGATACCCACCAGCACCGCGCGCATACGCCGACGCCACAGCGCCGGCAACCACGCGCTCGCAACCGCGGCCGTGCCGAACAGCCACACAGACGGCGTCAACAATACTTCGCGGTCGAGCTCCTCGCCCCACACGGGCGAAGCCTGGGCGACCAGGTAAGCGAGCTCCAAGCCGACCACGCCGGCCCACAGCTGCGTCAGCACAGCCACGCCAATGAACTTCCACGTGCCAAGGGTGCGCTCGGCCATGACTCCGAACAGCAGGATAGACACCGTGTTGAGCACTGTGGTCACGCCATTGGATGCGGCAGCACCACTCAGGACAATCCTCAAGGGATTCCACTGTCCCAGAGGGACACCTATCGAAGTATTCAACCCGAGCACATAAAGCACCCAGATGGCTACCAGAGCCACCAAACACACCGGCTCCGTCGCCCAACTACTGCGCAACGCTGTGCCTGCACTTCGCGCAGTACGAGCCAAACCGGCTGAGCGCCCCGTTTTTTGTATAGCGTTCATCGACACGCGCACTTCTACTGGAGGTTTTCTCTTTGGGCGAGGAAGTTCATGACTTCTCGGAAGGCCTCACGCCACGTCTGATAACTGTGCCCGCCACCAACTGTCGCGAACGTAGTGTGCATGCCCGCTGCCTGGGCTAACTCGTTGAGATGTTTGAGCACCTCAACCGAATCCTTATCCTCGCTACCGGCAATAAAGCGACCATCAATGTGGGCGTACGGGCTTGGCTGCCCCTGTGCCACCAACTGGGCAGCATGTTGAAGAAGGTGCTCGGGATTCACAGCCTGGAAAGCGGCTTCATCCCCACCGAAAAACTGCTCCACGGTCTTGGCGTGGTCGCCGATGGTCGGCTCCGCCTGGCCAGAGAAATCCAAGAAGGTGCCGTAGGCCTCGGGTGCATTAGTGATCACCTGCAGCGCGCACGTTCCGCCGTAGCTCAATCCGCCGATCGTCCACCGGCTTTGGTCTGGATTCACGCGGAACTTCGACTTGATCTGCGCGGGAACATCCACCGCCAAGTAAGTCTGAACTTTCGCCTCCGGACCATCCACACAAATGGGGTTCGCCGACAAGCTGCCTGTGGCATCGACACTGATCACGATGGGGGCAACACCTTTGTGCTCCGCCTGGTAGTCATCGAGCGTCTGCTCTGCACTACCGGCACTAAACCACTGCATCGGGGTACCTGGATTACCGGCCATGAGCACCACAACAGGCAGGTCCTTATCGGGCTCTGCGAAGTACGCCGGCGGGAAATACGCCACCGCATCCCGGTGATGGAAGCCCGACACCGGCGCTTCAATATCCACCGTCACCAAGGCGCCGACCTCGCGGCCGTGCAGCGTGGGCACGTCTTTCTGCTGCTTAAACTGTGCGTAGTCCATCGCAACAGTTTTAGGTTCCGGCACTAGCGAACGCACTGTCGGAAACTGCTTGTACACAGTGTTGGACAAACCCCACGCAAACGCCACCGCAATAACAGCGATAATCACGCCGGTTTTGCGCCGCCCCGTCTGAACAATAGCGCTGAACAGCACAAATGCCGCCAGACCGCCGGAAACATAGATGAACCACGGGACCTCCTCGGGGAAGGGATCCCACCAGACGTCCATCACCAGCCACACCACAAAGGTGAACGCCACCGACACTATCAAAGCGGCGAGTGTACGGTGACGAATCTTGGCGTGCTTGCGGTGATAGAGGGCGCGCGCCGTAAACATGACGCACAAGGTCAAGACAGCGATGATGACGACCCGCGCCGTGGTATCCGTAATCGAGGTTTCCCCGATCTGCAGCAGCTCGTTCATCCCGATCGGCCCTTAGAGAATATCGCCAGGTGTGTAGGTCGCAGCTTCTGGATGCTCATCAACCTTGGCCTGAATCCTAGCCAGCACGCGATCCACCTGGGACTCTGCGGCCCCAACAAAGGCATGGCGATCAGCCAACGCGGCGTCCAGATCCTCCTTGCTCATCGGCAGACGCGGATCCGCAGCCAGACGCTCAATGAGATCCTGGCCGCCACCGTTTTCACGCATGTTCAACGCAACCGCAACGGCGTGCTCCTTGATAACCTCGTGTGCTTCCTCGCGTCCCACGCCCGCACGCACGGCAGCCATCAAAATACGGGTCGTAGCAAGGAAGGGCAGGTAGCGTTCAAGCTCGCGGGCAATCATCGCGGGGAACACACCGAACTCATCCAACACCGTCAGGAAGGTTTCAAACATTCCGTCGAGAGCGAAGAAGGCATCCGGCAAAGCCACGCGGCGAACCACCGAACAGAAAACATCGCCCTCGTTCCACTGCTGGCCCGACAAATCAGCAACCATCGTCAGGTAGCCGCGAAGAATAATCTGCAAACCACCGACGCGTTCGCAGGAACGAGCATTCATCTTGTGGGGCATAGCGGAAGAACCAACCTGCCCCTCCTTGAAGCCCTCCGTCACGGTCTCGTTACCAGCCATCAGGCGGATGGTGTGAGCCAAAGACGAGGGGCCGGCACCCAATTGGACCAGGGCTGACACGGCATCAAAATCCAAAGACCGCGGGTAGACCTGGCCGACGGAATCGAAAATTCGGTCAAAGCCCAGGTGCTCGGCGATGCGACGCTCCAAAGCATCGAGGTTGTTCTGGGATCCCGTCAGATCCAGCATGTCCTGGGCGGTACCCATCGGGCCCTTAATGCCACGCAAAGGGTAGCGGCCCAAAAGATCCTCGGCTCGATCAATAGCAACCAGCAGCTCGTCGGCGGCAGAGGCGAAACGCTTACCCAAGGTGGTGGCCTGTGCGGCAACGTTGTGGGAACGGCCAGCCATCACCAGGCTACGGTTTTCCTCGGCGCGCACACCGATGCGGGCGGCGACCGCAATGGCCTTGTCTCGCATGAGCTCCAGGGAGCGGTAAATCTGCAACTGCTCGACGTTTTCCGTCAGGTCACGGCTAGTCATGCCCTTGTGGATGTGCTCGTAGCCAGCCAAAGCATTGAACTCTTCAATCCGGGCCTTGACGTCGTGTCGGGTCACGCGTTCACGCGCCGCGATCGACTCCAAGTTGACTTCATCAATGTGGGCCTCGTAGGCGGCGATTGCTTCATCCGGAATGTCGATGCCCTGGTCCTTCTGGGCTTTCATCACGGCGATCCACAATTGGCGCTCCAGAACAATCTTGTGTTCGGGGCTCCACAGGCGAACAAGTTCGTCGCTGGCGTATCGGTTGGCTAGTACGTTTTTCATGAATGTTCCTCGGTGTTAAACAGACCCGGTTTAATGCTAGTCGATTTCAGATAGTTGGCCGCGAGAATATCCATCGCCGCGCCAAGTTCCTTGGTGTCGCAGCAAAAACTGATGCGAACGTAGCGGTGGCCATCAACCTCGTCGAAGTCGATGCCCGGCGCGATCGCGATGCGGAAGCGGTCCAAAAGCTCGTTGCACCACGCCTCGGAGTCATCGGTGAGGGATGAGACATCTACCCAGGCGTAGAAAGCGCCCTCGATGGGGGCGTGGGGCAGGGCACCTTCTAGTGCTGTGCTGAGTAGTTCGCGGTTGCGCGCGTAATGAGCGACGTGCGCTTGTGGTTCCTCGGAGTCGAAGGCCCCCAGCGCAGCGTATTGTGAAACTGCTGGCGCGCATAAAGCGAGGTTGCCTTGGATGTCGACGACCATGTCCCGCAAACTCGGCGGTAGGAGGAGCCACCCGACCCTCCAGCCGGTCATTGAATAGAACTTGGAAAAGGATCCAACGACCACCACGTTGTGCTCCACCGCATCTCCACGCATGCCCCACGCACTGGTGCAGGTGTGGTCGGTGTATTCCAAACCGTGGTAGATCTCGTCGGAAATAAGGATGACGCCGCGTTGCTGGCAGACGCGCGCAATCGCTTCCAGTTCATCCGACTCGATGATGGTTCCGGTGGGGTTGGCTGGGCTGGTGACAATGACCGCGGCTACCTCAGGGTGCTCTGCGAGCATGCCTTCCACCATTGGGGCGGTGGGCTGGAAGCGGGTGTCCATGCCGCACGGCATCTCGACTACGCCGCATCCGATGCTGCGCAGCAGGTTGCGGTAGGCCGGGTATCCGGGCCGCGCCATCGCCACGGCGACCTGCCCGCCAGCAGAGGTCTCCCCCACGACGTCATTATTGCGTACTTCCCGCGCTTTTAGGGCTTTGAGCGCCATAAATAGGGCAGTTAGCCCGCCGGAAGCCCCGGTGGTTACCACCACGTCATCAGCGGTGGATCCCGGGTAGTCTTCGGCGATGCGCTGGCGGAGTTGCGGGATACCTTCGATGGCTGTGTATCCCAGCGGCAGGCTGCCCATTGCCTCGCATGCCGCATCTAGAGCCGTGCGAGGAGCTCCTGTTGGAGGCTGGCCCACGCACAAGACAATGTCTCTCGGCTGGTTAGCCCGGGAGACAAGATCCATCACGCGAAACTTCATCGGCTAGTCGCTCTCGCCGAATTTCTCGAGCTCGCGCACCGGCCCCGCGGCGATCACCAAATCACCCGGCTGCAACACTGTGCCGGGCTCTGGCAAAGAAAATACGCCCTCAGCCGGTTTGATCGCCACGATGCTCACCGGGCACTGCTCAATAGGCTTGCCGATCGTCGACACCGGCGGCGCCAACTTGACCATTGCGAAGTCACGCGCGAACTCGATGTATTCCTCAAGGCGGCCGGACATCAGGTGCGCAACGCGACGTCCGGTATCCCTTTCAGGCCGCACCACATGGTGCACGCCGATCTTGTTCAGGATCTTCGCGTGACTGTTGTTATCCGCTTTCGCCCACACGCTGGAAACCCCCAGGTCGATCACAGCGGAAGCAGTCAGAACAGACGCGCCCATGTCGGAGCCAATGGCGATCACGACGCGCTGAGCCTCGTGCACACTGAGTTGCTTGAGTGCCTCGATATTGGTGGTGTCAGCGGTCACCACGTGTGTGAGGACCTGCGCCGCAGCGGAAACAATGTTTTCGTCGGCGTCAACACCCAACACCTCCACACCGGAGTGCACGAGCTCCTCTCCCAAGGCCAAGCCGAAACGGCCCAAACCGAGAATGATCACCGGTGGGGTCTTGGAACCGCGAGAATTAAACATGTTAACCAATAAGGGGCCTTTCAACAGGGTAGGAGTACTGGCGACGTTGGGAACGCGCCGCCATAGCTGCCACCAGGGTGATGGGGCCGATACGCCCCGAGTACATAAGGACAGTGATCAGTAGTTTCGCGCTCACCGGCAAACTTCCGGTGATACCGGTGGACAATCCGACGGTTGCGAACGCCGAAATCACCTCGAACACAATTTGATGGGTGGAAAACTCCGGGGCAAGCAACTGCACCAGGCCGATAGCCACCACGACGATCGAACCCGCCAGCATGAACACAGCCAAAGCCTGACGCATGGTGCGGTTGGGGATGCGCCGCTCGGACAGCAGGGTGTATTCGTCACCACGGATTTCGCTCACCATCACCGCAAGCAGTACAGCAACAGTGGTGATCTTCACGCCACCTGCGGTACCACCAGAACCGCCACCGATGAACATCATGATGTCACTCAAAATCAGTGTCGAGGGGTGGAAAGCACCCACATCAATGGCGTTAAAACCAGCGGTTCTTGTAGACACCGACTGGAAAATGGCGTTGGAGATTTTGCCGAGGATACTCAACCCGCTCAGGGCGCCGTTCCACTCCAACACGGCAACGCCCAAGGCGCCGACGCTCCACAGAATCAGGGAGCCGGCAACAACAAACTGCGTGGTCAGCGACAGCCGAGGCAGGTACTTAAACCCTTGGGTGCGGCGGCGCAAACGCAAGGTTAGCTCTAGCAGCACGGGGTAGCCCACGCCGCCGATCATGATGGAGCAAGCGATGGGGAACAGCAGCCCAATGTCGTTGACAAAGAGCACCAGGTTGTCGCTTTCCAGCGAGAAGCCCGCGTTGTTGAACGCAGAAATAGAGTGGAAGGTACCCTGCCAGATCGCGGAGCCCCAGTCGTAGCCGTAGCTGAAGTGGAACTTGGCGATGAGGAACGTCGCGATAACCCCCTCGACCGCAGCGGTGAAACTCAACGTTGCGACCAGCAGGGTTTTGACATCACCCAGTTGGTTGCCCCCGCGCCCCTCAGCCGATGCATTGAGGCGGGACTTCACTCCGATCTGGCCGGCGATCACCCAGCTTGCGATGGTCGCGAGGGTCATGATGCCTAGACCACCCAGTTGGATGAGCATCATGATCACCGCTTGGCCAAAGTGGCTCCAGTAGGTTGCAGTGTCTACCACAATCAAACCCGTCAAACATACTGCTGACGTCGCGGTGAACAACGCAGTCACGAAATCCGCACTGCCGTCGGCGCGCGACATGGGCAGTAGCAGCAGGGTGGTGCCGACAAGAACCAACAGTGCGAAGCTACCGGCAACCAGTTGCGCTGGCGAAAAACTATGTGAATCCTTCATGGGACTAGCTGGGGGCTAATTTGGAATAGTGATGCGGCCTTCGACAGCAGGCAGTGCAATGTCGGTGCGGTAGTGCCCGCCATCCAAGTTGATCTGTTCCAGGCGCTTGTAGGCGGCATCGCGGGCCTGCTCCAAAGTTGCCCCATGCGCCACGACGTTGAGTACTCGCCCACCTGCGGACACCAACTCACCGTCCTCGCCCCGTGAGGTTCCTGCGTGCAGAACCACCGCGACGTCATCACTGTCTGCATTGTCTGCGTTTTCGGCACCGGTGATGACGCCGCCGGTGACAGGGTTTTCGGGATAGCCCGGGGCTCCAAGCACGACGGTAAGTGCGTAGCCTTCGCGCCAAGTCAAGGGCGGCAGGTCGGCGAGCTCACCGCGGGCGACTGCTGCGAGCACGTCATCGAGTGGGGTTTCGAGCATCATCAGCACGGCTTGGGTTTCTGGGTCGCCGAAACGGCAGTTGAATTCGACAACTGCGGGGCCTTCGCTACCCCACGCGAGGCCGGCGTATAGCAAGCCTTGGTAGGGGTTTCCGCGGCGCACCATTTCGCGGGCGACCGGCACACATACTTCGTCGACGATGCGTTGCACACCGTCCGTGGGCAGCCACGGAAGCGGCGTGTAGGCACCCATGCCACCGGTGTTGGGGCCTTCGTCGTTATCGCGCACGCGCTTGTGGTCTTGTGCGGGCAGCAGGGGCACCACGGTTTCACCATCTACCAGGCAGAACAGTGACACTTCAGGGCCGTCGAGGAAGCTTTCCAGCAACACGGGGTTGCCGGCCTTGTGCACGGCGTTGACGTGTGCACGCGCCTCGTTAATGTTCGGGGTGACAACAACACCTTTACCACCGGCCAGGCCATCGTCTTTGACGACCCACGTGGGGCCGAAGCGGTTGAGGGCTGCGTCGATTTCCTCTGGGGTGGAGCCTGCGGGGACCACTTCGGCGTGTGCGGTGCGAACCCCCGCTTCAGCCATGACGTCTTTGGCGAAGGCTTTAGAACCCTCGATTTGGGCGGCCGCCTGGGAGGGGCCGAACACCAGGAAACCCGCGTGGCGCAGCGCGTCGGAGACACCGGCAACGAGCGGGATTTCCGGGCCGACGACGATGAGGTCGGGCTTGATGTCCTGCGCCAGTGCCACCATGTTTGCTTGGTCGTCCACTACCCCCTTGTGGAGGGTGGCGAGGTCAGCCATTCCGGCGTTTCCGGGCACCACGTGTAGCTCGTTGTGTGGGGCTTTCATGCCAGTTAGGAGGGCGTGTTCGCGGGCTCCGGACCCGATGACGAGAATGCGCATGTGTTCCATCCTAGTATTGTCGAACTCATGTCTAGCGTGTTTAGCAAAATCATTGCGGGTGAGCTTCCGGGCCGTTTCGTCTATCGGGATGATTCGGTTGTTGCGTTTTTGACCATTGAGCCTTTCACCCCCGGCCACACTTTGGTTGTTCCGGTGGAGGAGGTCGACAAGTGGACCGATCTCTCGCCGGAGCTTTGGGCTCACCTCAACGAGGTAGCTCAGAAGGTCGGTCGGGCTGTGATGGATGTGACTGGCACGGAGCGTGCCGCTTACATGATCGCCGGCTTCGAGGTGCCTCACACCCACATCCACGTGTTTGGGGCCAACGGTATGGATGAGATCACCGCGCCTCCGATGCCTTCGCTTGATGACGCCGCGATGGATGATCTCGCCGCGCGTCTGGCTGAGGCACTGGGTTAAGCCGCATACAAGCGATGACTATCGTCCAGCAGTTGATGCGTCTGGTTCCCCGGCGGGGAACGTTGCCGGAGCCTCTAGCTTTGGAGGGCCACGATCGCGCTGTTGTGTTTTTGCATGGCAGTTTTGGTTCCTCCGGCAATTTCGAGGCAGCTGCGCGCGCTGTGCAGGCTGCTGGAATACCTGCGGTGGGCGTTGATTATGCCCGCCGCGGTTTAGCGGATCTGGGGCACGGTGAGCAACAACTGGCCGAGGCTGTTCGTGATGTGTTGCGCCATGTCCCGGTGGTGGATTTGGTGGGGCATTCTTTGGGTGGCTACATGGCGTTTCGTCTTGCTGCTCGGCCGGAGTTTGCGGGGCGGATCCGAAGCATTGTGGGGTTGGGGGCTGCGTTTAAGGGAATGCCTGTGACAGGTACTCGCCTGCAGCGCCGCGTGATCCGTTGGCTAGTGGGCCCCAGTTTCGATCAGTTAATTTTCGAGGTTCCGCCCTCACCCGATAAGCACATGCATCCGGATTTGATGGTTGTGTCTGTGGTCAGTGATGCTGATACCGTGGTTCCCCGTTCAAGTTCCAATGTGGAAGACATTGGCCGCGTCGTACACGTCGATGGTGTTGAGCACGGGAAGATGACGGACCTAGTGGCGCATATTCTTGAGGCGCTCGATATCCCTTCGGCCCACACGGCTTAGTGCTTGTAAGGAGCGTAAATTGTTATGGCCCAGTGCGTAGTGGAAGTCGACGGCAAAGAATACTCATTCGAGTGGTCTGAGGGCACGCTGCTGCAAGCGATGCTTGATGCTGGTGTTCCGGCGCCCTATTCCTGCCAGGCTGGGCAGTGCGGCGCCTGTCAGTGCTACGTCGAGGGGGCTGCGACGACCATGCTGAACAACAATGTGCTCTTCGATGATGAGATTGCTGAGGGGCAGCGTTTGGCATGCCAGACTGTCCGCGACGGTGACGACGCCGCGGTCGAAGTGAGTTACTACTTTTAATAGCTCGTGGGCAGGCGTAGTTCAAACACTGCCCCGCCTAGGTAGCAGCCATCGGTGTCGTTATGCACCGTGACCTCCCCACCGTGGGCGACTGCCAGGGATTGAACGATAGCGAGGCCCAGGCCGGAGCCACCGCTGGCTCGGGTGCGTGATTCATCGCTGCGATAGAAGCGCTCGAAGACGTGATCGAGGTCTTTGTCGGGCACTCCCCCACCATTGTCGGCAACAGTTACTCGCACTGTGGTGTCGTCGCAGCTGACTTGGATCAGCACGTGGTCGCCGCCGTGGATGAAGGCGTTGGACACCAGGTTGGTGAGGATGCGGTGAATTTGCGCGGGGTCGGCGCTCACGACGGGGCAGGTTTCGCAGGTGTTTTCCACATCGAGTTGGCCACCGTATGCGACCCGTAGAGAACTGGCGACGCTCATGGCCTCGTCGAGGACGTCGACGGGTTTACGCACCAGCGTGGATTCGGAGCGGGTCAGTGCTAGTAGGTCTTCCACTAGCAGGCTCATCCGCCCAGCTTCGGCTTCGATTTTGTCGATGACCATGTCCGCGTCCTGTGTGGCCCCGGAGCGGTACAGTTCGGCATATCCCCGAACGCTGGTCAGCGGGGTGCGAAGTTCGTGGGATGCGTCACCGACGAAGCGTCGCATTTGTTGTTCTTTTTCCTGGGCACTGACGATTGATTCCTGCAACTGCCCCAGCATCACGTTGAATGACGTCGCGAGGCTTGCGACCTCAACGGCCATCGCGGCGTCATTGGGGACGCGACGATCCAAGTCACCCGATGCGATTGCGGAGGCAGTGGCCTCGACTTCGCGCAAGGGGCGTAGTGCCCTGCGGACCGCATAGAGGCCGACGACTGCGACGACCAGCAGCACCAGCAAACCGATGACCAGTTGGACGCGGGCAAGACGCCCCAGGATCCAGTTTTCTTTTTCTAGGCTGCGTCCGACGATGGTTGTGGTTGAGCCTTGTTTACCGAGCATGACGCGCCACGGGCTCTTGTTGGGCGAGTTTGACGCGGCCGGCACCGTCTGCGGGGAGGAATGCAGCTGGGTGAGGTCTGGGGAAGAATCCGAATCGTTGAGGATGTAGGTGCCATCGTCACGGATTTTCATCACGTACATGGCAGAAGGCGGCCGGAGAGTACTAACGGCTGAGCCTGTGAGTAGTTCTTGGCGCCCAGCCCACCCGTTGAGGGCTTGGTCTAGGTCTTCATCAACTTTCGAATAGATGTAGTCCTTCATAATGGACTCTACGACGGTAGAGCTGGCTGCCAACCCCGCGCCGCTGATGCTGAGCACCAGCAGCACAAGCAGTGTGCGAAGTTTCATTAGTTTCGCGGCAGTCGAAGGACATAGCCGACGCCACGGACGGTGTGGATCAGCTCTTGGTCTGGATCAATCTTGCGGCGGAGGTACGAGATGTAGGATTCGACGATGTTTCCGTCACCACCGAAATCGTAGTGCCACACGGCGTCAAGAATTTTGGCTTTGCTGAGCACTACCTCCGCGTTAAGCATGAGGTATTGCAGGAGGTTGAACTCGGTGGGCGACAGTTCGACGATTTTGCCGCCCTTGGTTACCTCGTGGGTGACGTCGTTGAGGGTCAGGTCCGCGTAGCTGAGCTCCGTGCTCGGGGTGTCGTCTTCCTGGGTGGCGCTGGACCTGCGCAGGATGACACGCAGGCGGGTGATGACTTCCTCCAAGGAAAAAGGCTTGGTGACATAGTCGTCCGCGCCGATGGTCAGCCCATGGATCCGGTGCTCGACGGCATCTTTTGCGGTGAGGAACAGCACGGGGCCGTCGAAGCCTTTGGCACGCAACTGCGGCAGCAGATCGAAACCGGACATTCCGGGCATCATCACGTCGAGGATGAAGGCCTCGGGCTGGAAAACATCGGCCTTTTTCAGCGCTTCAGCTGCACTGCCTGCGGTTTCCACCTCGAACCCCTGGAACTTCAAACTGACGGACAGCAGTTCCACAATGTTCGGTTCGTCATCGACGACGAGTACGCGTGCCATATCCATGCCCTCTACTTAAGACCGTAGCTCTGCAATAGCGCTTCGATACGGCTGTGAATTTCCTGTACATCAACTGCGCTGCTGCCGGGAGCAGCCGTCCAGTCTTTGATCAGGACTTCCTTGCCGTCTGCATAGTAGGCAATGGAGTCCTTCGTGGTCTCCATCTTGTATGCGACGGTTTTGCCAAGGTAGGCGCTCGCCGATGGAGCTGTGCGCAGCGGCCGGGGTGTTGCAGCCATACAACACAGTGTAAAGGGCAGGCCTCGTAAAAGCCTGCCCAGCGGGGGTGCTTAAGGCTTGGGAATGTTGCGCAGGTTGGATTCCGCGAGGCTGAGCATGGCCCCGACACCGCCGTCGAATACGGTCTTGGTTGCGGCTTTGGAGAAGCCCAGCAGCATGCCGAAGGTGATGTGGGGCGGAATGGACAGTGCATCCGGGTCGGTCACGACGTCAATAAGAACAGGCCCGGGGTGTGCGAGCGCTTCCGCCATCTGCTGGCGCAGTTGGGCGGGGTCGGTGATGCGCACAGAGTGAATGCCGCAGGCGGTAGCGATGTCGGCGTAGTTGACGTCGTTGACGTCGGTGCCGAAGAAAGGCAGCCCATCGACGAGCATCTCCAGGCGAACCATGCCGAGAGTGGAATTATTGAACACCACGGTTTTGACCGGCAATTTTTCCGAGGCGATGGTCAAAAGGTCACCCATGAGCATGGACAGTCCGCCGTCACCGGACATGGAGATGACCTGGCGGTCAGGTTGAGCAGCTTGCGCGCCGATAGCCATGGGCATGGCGTTGGCCATCGATCCGTGGCGGAAGGAACCCAACAATTCGCGCTTTCCGTTGGGGCTGACATAGCGCGCGGCCCACACGTTGCACATGCCAGTATCGACGGTGAAAATAGCGTCCTCGGCTGCGAGTTCATCTAGCACCCTAGCTGCGTACTCGGGGTGGATAGGCGTGTGGTTTTCCACGTCCTTTGCATAGACTTCGACGACGTCGCTGAGCTTCTTGTGGTGCAGTTTCAACATCTTGTCCAGGAACGCACGGTCCGTTTTTTCCTCGATGGACGGCAGGATGTTGCTGATGGTTGCTTTGACGTCGCCGGCCACCGGGTAGGTGACGGTCGTGCGGCGGCCGAGCGCCGCGGCGTCAATATCAACCTGCGCCACGTTCTTCTTCGGCAGGAAGGCGTTGTAGGGGAAGTCCGTGCCAAGGAGGATCAACAGGTCTGCCTCGTGCATCGCGTCGTAGCAGGCACCGTAGCCGAGCAACCCGGACATGCCCACTTCGAAGGGGTTGTCGTACTGGATGTACATTTTTCCGCCCAGAGAGTGCCCCACCGGCGCCTTGATCTTGTCAGCGAGTGCCATAACCTCTGCATGGGCCTCCTTGCAGCCAGCACCGCAGAACAATGTGACAGTTTTTGCCTTGTTAATTGCCTCGACGAGTGCCGCGGCCTCCTCCGGGTGGGGGAACACAACGGGGCGTTTGGTGGAAATAACGGAGTTGAGGGTGGTGCCCTCGTCGGCTTCCTGGGTGGTGATGTCGCCGGGAATGACCACAACGGAGACACCTTTACCCGCCATGGTGGACTGGATAGCGTGGTGCAGGATCGTGGCGCCCTGCTCGGCGGAGTTCACCATTTCGCAGTAACCAGAGCACTCTTTGAACAGAATCTCCGGGTGAGTTTCCTGGAAGAAGGTCGAACCAATCTGGTTGGAGGGAATGTGGCTGGCGATCGCTAACACCTTGGCGTGATCGCGGTGGGCGTTGAACAAGCCCTGGATTAAGTGAGTATTGCCCGGGCCGCAAGAACCGGCGCACACGGCTAGTTCGTCAGCAGCGAGGGAATCTGCACCTGCTGCGAAGGCTGCCGCTTCCTCATTGCGGACGTGAATCCACTCAATGCTAGAGGTTCGGATCGCATCAACAATCGGGTTAAGACTGTCGCCGACCAGCCCGTAAATACGCTTAACGCCCTGACGCTCGAGGGCTTCGACGATCTGCTTCGCAAAGTTTTTAGCCACGACCCAAGTATAGGCACCTGGAGTGGGGACACGCAGCAAATTATGGAAAAGTATTCACACTTACCCTTGGCGTGCCCTTACTCACTGGTAGAGGCAATGGCGGCACCGCTGCCTTCCAGTGTGCTGAGGGCCTGCTGGCCGGTGTCCTCCGCGACGGCTGAACAGAGGTCCTGTAGCACGCGGACACCGAAACCTTCCGCCAGCGCATCCGTGGCGGTCGCCCGAACGCAGTAGTCGGTAGCAATTCCGCAGACGTCAACGTCGGTGATACCGCGGCCTTGTAGCCACTGCGCCAACGTAGTCTCGCTGCCGGCAAGGTGGCCTTCGAAACCAGAGTACGCCGCCGAGTATTCACCTTTAAGAAAGCGCGCCTCAATACTGTCCACCACGGAATCTAAGCTGGGGTGCAGGGCGGCCCCGGATGTATCGGCGACGCAGTGGACCGGCCACGAATCCTTGAAATCGGGTGTCTCGGAGAAGTGGCTGCCTGGGTCAATGTGCCAATCCTGTGTGCTGACGATGGCATCGTAGCGTCCAGCATTGTTGCGGATGTACTGGGCGATGCCCGCGGCAACAGCGTCACCTTGTGATGTGGCCAAGGGGCCACCGGGGCAGAAATCGGGCTGGACGTCAACAACAATGAGTGCGCGCATGCAGCCAAGTGTAATACTTTTCAAACACTACCCAGTCGAGTGACGCACGGAAAACGTGCACAAATGTCGGCAGCGAGCGCGCAGTAGAACTGTTTCCCCAGGTCGCCTGGAAAACGCGGCCGCCCCACCCGATATTTGTGCACACCCGCGCCCCAAGGGAAGAAAAAAGAGCTGAAGATGGGACTCGAACCCACAACCTACGGTTTACAAGACCGTTGCGCTACCAATTGCGCCACTCCAGCACAGCCAGCGTTTCACACCGAGCACAGCACTCGCAGCGCCCCAATGGTGAATCCAAAAGCCAGTGTGGAATACTACCCTAACAACGGCCATCGCCACCAAACCCCGTCCGCATCCGAGGGAAACACACTGTGCAGCTAGCCAAATTTCTAGATCCGCGGCGCGTCCGAGACTTGTTGTTGCGACGCGACACCTCTGAGGCCATGCTTCACCCTGACGCCGCGACGATTGACGTCGTCAAGGCGGCTCCTCCGCCCTCCCCGCTGGCCCCGGTTGACCTCACCGACCCCGGCCAAGTCTCCGGTGTGATGGACATTGCCGCCCGGATCGGGGGCATCCTACTGAGTTCCGGCACGTCCAACAGCGATGCCAAGGAACAAATTCATGCGGTGGCCAGTGCCTACGGCCTGCACTACTGCCACGTGGACATCACCCTGAACACCATCACGGTGTTCACCATCGTCGGCACCTCAAACCGTGCGCCCATCAGTGTGTTTCGGGTGGTTCGAAAACTCACCATTGATTTTTCCAAGTTGAGCGAAGTCGACCGCCTGATTCGTTCCATCCAGGCTGGCGCCACGCCACCCGAAGTTGCGGAAAAAGCCTTAGATGAACTCATCGCAGCCCCACCCCCCTTCGGCCTGAAGATGAGTCTTTTCGGGTGGTCGCTCATGGCTGCGGCCGTCGCCGTGTTGCTCGGCGGTAACGCGCTTGTTGCGGCGATCTCCGCGGCGTCAGCATTGGTGATTATGGGTGGAAGCGCCTGGCTGGACAGCAAACACCTGCCCGTGTTTTTCCAAAATATCTACGGTGGCTTCGTGGCGACGATGCCGGCCGCCGTGATGTACCGCTTTGTGATTTCCCAGGGGTTCCAGCTGGCCCCGGGACAAATTATTGCCTCGGGAATCGTGGTAATGCTGGCGGGTCTGACGCTCGTGCAGGCGCTGCAAGACGGCATCACCGGGGCGCCCGTCACCGCGGGCGCACGATTCTTCGAAACGATGCTGCTCACGGGCGGAATCGTCGCCGGAGTCGGTATCGGCCTGGAGGTCTCGGCATACCTGGGCATCTCACTGCCGCTGTACGAAACCAGCCCCACCACCGGTTTTTCCAGCGCCACCGTCAAGGTCATTTCCGGCGCTATCGCCTCGGCGGGATTTACCATCGCCTGCTACTCGGAATGGTCCTCGGTGTTCATCTCCGGCCTCGCATCGGTCACTGGTTCCGGCATCTACTACCTAGTGTTGCTCCCGCTAGGCCTCGGCCCCGTCGTAGGCATTGGGATCGCGGCCACCATGATCGGCCTGTTCGGTGGCCTGCTGGCCCGCCGCTTCCGAGTACCACCGTTGATCACAGCGGTCGCTGGCATTACCCCACTGCTGCCAGGTTTGGCGATCTATCGAGGCATGTACGCCATCATGCACGACCAAATGGTGGTCGGATATTCTGCAATGACCTTAGCCCTGGCGATCGCAACATCCCTGGCTGCCGGCGTTGTTCTTGGCGAATGGGTTGCCCGAAAACTTCGCCGCCCGCCCATGTTCCGTCCCTACCAGGCGATGCAACGCCTACGCAGCTCTCCTTTCAAGCGCCCAGTAGCGTAGAGTAGATGAGCACTAAAAAGATTCTTTTACGGAGGACATCCCTTGCCACCTAAGGTCACTGACACCCGCTCCAACGCCGCGGAATCTCTCCACGCTGTGGAGACAGCCACCGCAGATGCAGCCCGCCGTATCGTCGCAACATACTCGGAGGACTTCCTCGATTTCGCGACCCTAGCGTGCATGCTCGGTGTCGAACCCCAGGGTTTGTCCTACCGCAAGATCGCCGCGGAGTTCGCCGAGCCCGAACCCGCGCCTGCCAAGAAGAAGGCCTCTAAGAAAGCCACCAAGAAGGCTACCAAGAAGGCTACGAAGAAGGCCAGCAAGAATACGACCAATAAGGCGTCCAAGGCTACAAAGAAGACCACCAAGAAAACAACGAAGAAGACCACCAAGAAGACCACCAAAAAAGCCGAATAGCACCCAGGGGTCGTTGTCGTGAGCCGCACCAGTAGTTTCGTCGTAGCGTCCTTACGGCTGCCCATCGACATCTCTGTGGATGAGTGCGGCAATCAAGTGGTTTCATCTAGCCCGGGCGGCTTGGTCAGTGCACTTCGCCCGGTGCTAGCCCAACGCGATGGCGTGTGGGTGGGTTGGCCGGGGGCCATCGACCACGAGCTTGCCCCCATGAAGCTCGAAGGTTTGAGCCTGCACCCGGTGGCACTGTCGCAAACAGACTTCGAGCAATTCTACGAGGGATTTTCCAACGCCACCCTGTGGCCGCTCTACCACGACCTGATCGTCACCCCCGAGTTCAACGAACAATGGTGGGAAACATACCGCCAGGTCAATGAACGTTTTGCGCAGGCTGTTGTCGAATGCGCCGAGCCCGGCGCGACCGTGTGGGTGCAGGACTACCAACTGCAGTTGCTGCCGCAGTTACTGAAGCAAGCTCGGCCGGACCTGACCGTTGGCTTCTTTTTACACATCCCTTTCCCTTCGGTCGACTTGTTCCAGCAGTTGCCGTGGCGCCGCGAGTTGCTTGTGGGCATGGACGCAGCCGACGTCATAGGTTTTCAATTGTCCTCCGGGGCTGATAACTACCTACAGCTTCGTCAAAACTTGCTGGAACCGGAGGAGCTCCAGCGCACGCCGGTGGTTCGGGACTTCCCCATTTCAATCGATTACGGCTCGATGGCTGCCCGTGCGAAGCAGGCCCGCGAGTCCGGGGCGGTGGAGGTGTTGCGGCAGCGTCTGGGCAACCCGCAGGCTGTGTTGTTGGGGGTTGATCGTCTGGATTACACCAAGGGCATCTCGCAGCGGCTGCAGGCGTTCCGGCAGTTGCTTGACCAACTCCCCAATCACGATCCAGGCTCGGTAGTGTTCGTGCAGGTTGCTACGCCTTCGCGGGAGCGCATTGACCATTATCGGGCGACTCGTGATTCGGTGGAGCAGTTGGTTGGCCGCATCAATGGTGAGTGCGCCGCGGTGGGCACCCCGGTGGTGCATTACCTCCACCGCTCTTTGCCTGCCGAAGAGTTGGCCGCCTTGTATGCTGCCGCGGACGTGATGGTGGTGACGCCGCTGAAGGATGGCATGAACTTGGTGTCCAAGGAGTACGTGGCCTGCCATGAGGATGGTTCAGGGGCTTTGGTGCTGTCGGAGTTTGCGGGCGCGGCGGCTCAGCTGAACGAGGCTTATCTGTGCAACCCGCATGATGTTCCTTCGATCACCGAGGCGATGCTGCAGGCGCTGCGTGGCTGCGGGGTTGTTAAAGATGGTGATGACGCCGCGTCGGATGCTCAGGCACGTATGTCGCTGATGGTGGACAATGTGCGCACCTTTGATGTGCACCGCTGGGCACAGGATTTTTTGGAACTGTTGGAGGTCAAATGATGCGCTCGAGGGCTGTTGCTGCGGTTGTGTGCGCTGGTTCGCTGCTGGTGGGCTGCGCTGAGCGCGCCCATGTGGACACCGTGACCTGGCAGATCACGGATGTGTATGTGTCGGCGGATACCCCCAGTGGTGTGCCTGATGATATTGCTGGCAAGGCGGTGTTGGTGTTTGGTCGTTCGACGTTGGCGGGCAGTACCGGTTGTGCGCCTTTGCATGGAAAGGTCAGTTACGACGGTGCGTCGCCGCAGGACGCGACGTCATTGACTATTAGTTCGCTGCGTGTGGATGATCCTTCCCCGGAGTGCTCTGGCCAGGCGATGTATGTGCATCAGGAGCTTGCGTCGATGCTCGAGGGGGGCTTTGATTTGCGGCACGAGGACCATGAGCTTGTGTTGCAGAAGCAGCCGAGTGGTCTGGATAGCCCGGCGATCCGCCTGGTGTACTGATGTCTGCGCTGATTCCCGCGCTCGAGCGGCTGCCGGCTTGCGAGTTTCTGCTGGTTGTTAGCGATTTCGACGGCACCCTGGCGGGTTTCAGCCCCAACCCTGATGACGTCGCGGTGCATGCGCCCAGCATGGATGCCTTGCGCGCGTTGTCTGCTTTGCCAAACACGTCGGTGGCTTTGTTGTCGGGGCGTTCGGTGGAGAGTTTGCGTGCAGTATCTGGGGTGGGCCGGGATTCGGCGATTGCGTTGGTGGGGTCCCATGGTGCGCAGCGCGAGGAGGGTGCCCGTGTTTCACCCGAGCTGCAGCGTTGTTTGGATGAGGTAGCGCAGGCCTGGGAGCGCTTGATTGCCAGCTCTGGTTGCTCTGGGGCGTTTGTGGAGCACAAGCCGTATCACCGTGTGTTCCACGTGCGGGGGGTTGTTGACGCCGCGGTGGCTGAGGGCTTGCTGCGTCGTGCTGCTGCTGTGGAATGCAGCCGGGGTGGTTGTAGTGAGGGCAAGTGTGTAGTGGAGTACTCCCCTATCGCGGTGACGAAGGGTGATTGGCTGCGGGAGCAGGTTGAGGGCTTGCCGGCCGGGGCTGGGGTGGTGTTTATCGGTGATGATGTGACCGATGAGCATGGTTTTTCTGCGCTGCGAGCGTTGGAGGCTGCGGGGCATAATGGGGTGCTGCGGGGTGTGAAGGTTGGGGATGGTGTGACTGAGGCCCATGCCACGGTGGCGGGCATACGCGAGGTTGGGGAAATGCTATCTGAGCTGGCTAAAGCCCGACAGATTTTCATTAAAGAGCACCCTCGCCGTCCAGCACATTGGCGAAGACCTCGCAGAGGCCGCCAAGAAGCTCGGCGCTGAGGCAAGCACCGAGACCTTGGACGAGCAGATGCACACCCTGCACGAAAAGATCGATCACCTTCCTGCCGTGCGCGTCGCACAAACCGAACCCATCGCGGTCTACACCACCAACAACCCCGTGGCGGCAACCATCTGGTCAATAATCTTCGCGGAAATAGCAGCGGCCGGGGGCTTCGTGCTTTCACTAGCCCCCGGCCTGCCGGTCAGCGTATTCGTAACCGGAATATCCTTTGGGATCTACCTGATCTGCCGAGCTATCGGGTTTGTGCGCGGCGCTGGCGTGCAAACTCCGACAGCACAACACCAGCAGCAACCGAGGCGTTAAGGGACTCCACCCAACCCACCATCGGGATACTCATCACAGAATCGCAGGTCTCCCGCACCAAGCGGGACATGCCCTTACCCTCAGAACCAACAACGATAACCACCGGGCCGGTGCCGTCATAAGTGTCCAAGGTGTGGTCCCCGCCCGCATCCAAACCAACCACCTGGTAGCCGGCTTGCTGGAAACGCTTCAACGTACGCGTCATATTCGTCGCCTTCGCAACAGGCAGACGCGCAGCCGTACCAGCGGACGTACGCCACGCAACAGCAGTCACCGACGCAGAACGACGCTCCGGAACAACCACACCATGGCCACCAAACGCCGCCACAGAACGAATCACCGCACCCAGGTTCCGCGGATCCGTAATGTTGTCGAGGCAGACAATCAAACCGTCTTCGCCACGCGACGCGACGACATCAATCAAATCCTCAACATCGGCGTACTCAAACGGCGGGATCAACAAACCAATACCCTGGTGCATGCCATTGCCGGTCATGCGATCCATCTCGTGCTTCGGCACCTCAACCGTAGGGATGGAACGCGCGCGACACAACTGCACAGCCTCGCTCAAACGGTCATCGTTCTGGGTGCCCTCCACCACGTACAACGTCTGGGCGGGAACCTTCGCCTTCAAGCACTCCACCACAGGGTTACGGCCGACAACCAACTCGTTGCCATCATCTTTTTGATGACGCCCCTGCGCGCGACGCTCGCGCTCAATCTTGCGCTTATACGCTGCGTGATAGGTGCGATCCTCCGCCTTAGGCGTCGGGCCCTTACCCTTCAAACCACGGCGGCGCTGACCACCAGAACCAACAACCTGGCCCTTCTTGTTCGTCTTGCGCATCGCGCCCCGACGCTGAGAGTTGCCTGCCATCTACTTACCTGCCTTCAATTGCCACTGGGCGCCATCCGCCGTGTCAATAACTTCGACACCAGCAGCCGCGAGGGTATCACGCACCTCATCAGCAACCGCCCAATCCCTGTTTGCTCGTGCCTGCGCCCGGCGAACAAGCTGCGCCTCCACGAGGGCATCCAGTGCGCCCATCGCAGCAGAATTATCCTGCCCACTGTGCCAGGTTTCCGCCAGCGGGTCAACGCCAAGCACAGCAGCCATCGCGCGAACCGACTGAGCCAAGGCACTAGCCTGCTCCCGATCGCCCTCAGCCAGCGCAGTATTACCCTTGCGGACAGCGCCGTGGATCACCGCCAAAGCCTTCGGTACGGCGAAGTCCTCGTCCATCGCCTCAGCAAACTCCGGGGCGACCTCGCCAGGCTCGGCATCGGGGAACTTCGAGACAAAATCCTCAATGCGACGGTAGCCCGCAGCAGCCTCCAACAGAGCACCCTCTGAGTACTCAATCATCGAGCGATAATGAGCGCTACCCAGGTAGTAGCGCAGCTCCACAGGCCGCACAATCTTGGTGATGTTCTCGACACTCAACACGTTGCCCAAGGACTTACTCATTTTCTCCCCGGCCATCGTCACCCAACCATTGTGCATCCAATAGCGGGCAAAACCGTCACCAGCAGCATGAGCCTGAGCGATCTCGTTTTCGTGGTGGGGGAACTTCAAATCCAAACCACCACCATGGATGTCGAACTCCGCACCCAGATACTTGGTAGCCATCGCCGTGCACTCAATATGCCAACCAGGGCGGCCGTCACCCCACGGGGTAGGCCACGAAGGCTCACCCGGCTTAGCCGCCTTCCACATAGTGAAATCACGAGGATCACGCTTACCAGTGCCGGCAGACTCCCCCTGATCCATCTCATCAAGCTTCTGGCCAGACAACTGGCCATAGCCCTCGATAGTGGCCGGGCTGCAATACACATTGCCATCCGAGGCATAGCCATGGCCCGCATCAATAATGCGCTGCATGTACTCCACCATCTCAGTAATGTGGCCCGTCGCCCGAGGCTCCAACGACGGCGGACGCACACCCAACTGGCTATAAGCCCAGTTAAAAGCACGCTCATGAGTAGCCGCCCACTCCCACCACGGGCGACCATTGTCCGCGGCCTTCGTCAGGATCTTGTCATCAATGTTGGTGACATTGCGCACGAACGCGACGTCAAAACCCTTGTACTCAAGCCAATTACGCACAATATCGAACGCCACGCCACTACGCAGATGCCCAATATGCGGCACCGACTGCACCGTCGCACCACACAAATACACCGATGCATGGCCGGGGCGCAAAGGTTCAAAATCGCGGAGCTGTCTGGTCGCCGAATCATAAATGCGTAAAGTCACGGACTCAAGTCTATACACCCCGATACACCAAAGCAGTCGCGATGGCAGCCCGCCCACGGCCCTCGCCCGTAAAGCCCATATGATCCGTCGTTGTCGCAGACACCGACACAGGCGCACCCAACAACTCCGACAAACGCTCCTCCGCCTCCACACGACGCGCAGACATCTTCGGACTATTCGCAATCAACTGCGCCGACACATTGCCCACAACAACCGACTCCCGATCCAACAACTCGCGAAGCTCCCGCAACAACTGCTCCCCCGATACCCCGTCATACTCCGGCCGACCCACCCCAACAAAACTACCCAAATCCCCCAAACCCGACGCCGCCAGCACAGCATCGATCACAGCATGCGTCACGACGTCACCATCCGAATGCCCCTCGCAACCGTCAACCCCCTCAAACAACAAACCAGCAATCCAGCAAGGCTTACCGGCCTCAACCTGATGCGCATCAAACGCAGTACCCACCCGAGGCAACCCAGCAGTATTCATATTCACGCTCATAGGCCCCGATGATACTTGCCCACCCCGCCTAGCCACGCGACAAATAAAACTCCGCGACCACCATATCGATAGGGTTCGTAATCTTCAGGGCCTCAGCAGCCCCCTCAACCACCTGAACCGGCACACCAATCAACTCCAACAAAGAAGCATCATCAGTCACCACAGCAGCATCCCCCGCCCCCTGAGACTGCTGCCACTGCCGATTCGCCCGCACCAAAGTCGCAGCATCAAACCCCTGAGGAGTCTGCGCCGCACGCAACATCGCACGCTGCGGCGCCCCCACAACCTGCTCCGCTCCATCAACAACCTTGATCGTATCCACCACCGGCAACGCAGGAATCACCCCACGCGCCCCCGCAGCCACAGCATCAATCACCCGCTCAATCATCGCGGGCGGAGTCAAACAACGTGCAGCATCATGCACCACAATCGTAGCCTCACCCTCACCCGGGCAACCCAATAACTCATATGCGTGCTGCACGCCCCTCCAAGCACTATCCGCACGCTCAGCACCCCCCTCAATCACACACACCCCAGGCTGGCTTCCCAGCGCAACCACCGCGGCGTCATCACGCATATCCGCCGACACCGTGACAACCACATGATCCACCCCAGCAGCACGCACCCCCGCAAGGGCACGATCAAGCAAACACCTGCCCCCGAGCTCCACCAAAGCCTTCGGCTTATTCGCCCCCAAACGAGTACCCGAACCCGCCGCAACAATCACCGCAGCAACACGTCGAATACACACAAGAAAAACCCAACGCCACTAGTATCGCCGAACGCCGGCAGCCACCCCACGCCACCGGCACAAACGACTAGTCGTCAAAATCCAAGTCATCAAGATCAACATCGTCGGCAAGCTCGGGCTTAGGCTCCTCTGCCACACCCTCGCTCTTCTGACGCTCCAACGTCGCCAACATCTGGGCATCAAGCTCATCTGCCTTCTTCTCGTCAACGTTTTCAGCCAACGCCAACTCGCCCACCAACACCTGACGAGCCTTCGCCAACATGCGCTTCTCACCAGCAGACAAACCACGGTCCTGATCACGGCGCCACAAATCGCGCACAACCTCAGCGACCTTATTAACATCACCAGAAGCCAAACGCTCCTGATTAGCCTTGTAGCGACGAGACCAGTTGCCGGCCTCCTCAACATCAATCTCACGCAGCACAGAGAAAACCTTCAACAGGCCTTCCTCCCCCACCACGTCACGGACACCCACCAACTCCGCATTCTTCGCAGGCACACGAACCGTCAAATCCGACTGGTGGATCTGAAGGACCAGAAACTCCAGTGTCTCCCCTCCCATCTCGCGCTGCTCAATCGCCTCAACGACTGCGGCACCGTGGTGGGGGTAGACGACAACGTCCCCGACCTTAAAATCCATTGACTACTCCTATGGCCTTGAAGATTTCAGATAGTCGATGCTACCACGTCCGGGGGCACAGAAATAGGCCAGGCCCCATCTAACGACTAGACTAATACAGTGGATAACCGCACACTCGAGCCACACAACCCGAGTGTGCACAACAAGCAGCAAAAAGAAAAGGACGAACCTGTGATCTCCAAGAAGTTGACGGTGGCCGTACTCGCCGGAGCAACCCTGACCTTGAGCGCTTGCGGTGCTGGCCAGATCTCCCAGACCGCCAACCAGGTAGCCGCTGTCGATGGCGCCTCCGCCACCGACGAGCACATTGCCGTCCGCGACGTCACCGTCCTGGTCGACGACGAAGGCGAAGCAGCCCTGAAGTTCACCGCAATCAACCTCAACCCGGTTGGTTCTGACGCCCACACCCTCAAAAAGGTGACCGTCGGCGACCAGACCGTGAAGTTCGACGACGAAGACCTCACCATCGAGCCGAACTGCAGCCTCGTCGCAGACAGCGAAGCAGGACTCGACAAGCTGGCCCAGGACAAGGAAGCCTGCATCACCTACGTCGCCAACACCGTCGACAACCCCGGCTTCGCACTCGGCGGCAACAAGGAAGTGACCTTCGAGTTCAACGATCTGAGCGTCACCACCGATGCCACCATCGCAGCCCCCGTTCTCGATGCCGGATCCGATCACCCCCGCGAGAACACCCCCGAGCACGCCGGCCACAGCCACTAAAGCTCATCGCTCTAGCCGGCCCCAACCGGGGAGCTAGTTTCCTTCAAGGCACCGCACAGCCCTGCGGTGCCTTTTTTATATCTTTTATGGTCGGCGTGCCAAAATGTGCGCATTTAGCCCCCTTCCGCTCACATTTCCCCACGTCGGCTCTCGCACGGCGGCCTAGATGCGCACATTTTGGCACCCGACAACAGCAAAAGGGCGGGCCGCGCACATCGTGCACGACCCGCCCTTGAACATGGTCTGCTAGCTTGCGCTAGCTATCACCGCTTATTTGCAGTGCTTGCCCTTGCTCTTGCGGCGGGAACCGATCAGGCCAGCGCCTGCGGCTGCCAGGGCAATACCTGCCACACCGAATCCGATGACATCTGCACCGGTCTGAGCCAGCGCGGTCGGGTTCTTAACGATACCCTTGATGCCTTCATCGTTCTTGGCGATGCCTTTGCCCTCGACGGCAGGAGCCTCGGTAGCTGCGGGAGCTTCCGGTGCCGGCTGCGGATCGGAGGAGCCGATGTGGTGTCCGAGGAACGGAATCAGGCCAAGCAGCGGCCACCAGGGGACACTGCTGCCCTTGTGAGAGGTGAACTCTGCGGTGTCCTCATCAGAGGTGACCTTTTCACCAGCAGGGGTGTTACCGGTCGCCATCGCGGTGTTGAGCACGCGGCCGGCATCGGCGTCCTTGTCGGTGACAATGTAGTCCGCTGCTGCGCACTCGGTGCTCTCGTTCGGGGCGAGAGTCTTGGCCTTACAGCTGACCTCAACACCAGCATCAACCAGCTTCTTGTCGTACACCGCGACATCACTGAGGGTGATATCACCGGTGTTGGTGACGGTGAAGACGTACTTCACCTTGTCGCCAGGGGTGTAGCTGTCCTGCTTGTCCGCGATCTCCTTGGTGATGTTCAGGCCAGTGACCTTAGAGACCTCAACCGTTTTGGTTGCGGTTGCTTTCAGCGGCGGCTGCTCGTGGTAGCTACCGGTTGCGGTTGCGGTGTTGACGATGCCTTCACCTGCATCTACGTCGGCCTGATCGACAGGCTTAGTGAAGGTACAGGTTACGGTTTCATCAGGCTGCAGGGTTGCGGTGCCTTCTGCCACTGCAGGATCTGCACACTTGAGCTGACCTTTGGCCGCCATCGGATCGTTGATACCAACATTGTTCAGCTCGGTGGAGCCTGTGTTGGCGACAGTGAGGGTGTAGGTGATGGTGTCACCAGCCTTCACTAGAACCTGGCTAGCGTCCTTGGTCAGGGTCAGTGCAGACTTGCCGGTACGGGCGGTTGTGCTGGATTCCTCAGACTCAACCGTGCTGGGCTTTTTGGGCTTCGGCTCGATCGGGTTGAGGGGCACAATGTTGCTGATCGCACGGATCGGCGTGGTACCTGCAACGGTAGCCACATTGTTGACAGTGCCTGCTGCGACGTCAGCTTCGGTCACCGTGTAGTCAGAATCGGAGTGGCACATGGTTTCTGCACCAGCAGCCAAGTCGGTTGCTTCACAGGTGACGGTGATGCCGTTGTCTTCGAGCATCTTGTCCTTGATGACAAGTTTGCTGATCGAGGTCTCACCGACGTTTTCGACCTTGAAGGTGTAGCGAATCTTGTCGCCAGCCACGTAGGGCTCCTGCAGGTTGTCGATCGTCTTGGTGAGCTTCAGCAGCGGGGTCTGCTCCTTGAAGGGCACCTTTGCCTCGGCCTGAACCGGGGTGACCTTCTTGTTGCCGTACTTGCCGGACACGCCAGCGATGTTGACAGACCAGTCGTAGGAGTCCACATCGGACTGCAGCACCTTGAAGGAGGCCTTACAGACGATGCTTCCGCCAGCCGGGAGGCTTGCGCCTGCGCCGCCCCATGCGGCGTCATCATCACAGGTGATGGTGGCTTCGCGCTCGGGGTCTTCCAGCATGCCGGCGATAACGTCGTCGGTGATGATCACGTTGTCGATGCGGGTGTTACCAGCATTCTTCGCGGTGATCGTGTAGTTGACGGTGTCGCCTGCCTCGCGTTCTGCATCCGGGTTATCCGCGACCTTGTCGATGGTCAGTGCAGGGATGCCGGTGCGGAAGTTAGCGGTCGACGGAGCCGACTTGACGTCTTGACCACCAGGAGTCGATCCACCGGTGGTCTTGCCGCTGGCGGTTGCAGTGTTGGGCACGAGACCCATTTCTGCTTCCTCCGGGGTGACCTTGTGGGTCTTGGCGACGCAGGTGCGCTCGTCACCGGGTGCCAGTTCGCCACCGCCACAGTCGAAGGCTTCGCCGAACATCGGGTCAGAAACCTTGATGTCCTTTAGGGTGACGTCGCCTGCGTTGCGGACAACGAAGCCGTATTCGACGGTGTCACCTTCGACGAATTGTTCGCCTTCGGGCTTGTTGGTGATGGTCTTTTCCAGCTCCAACTTCTTGGCGTTGGCCACGGTGATGGTGGCGGAGTCGCTCTTCTTCGGTGCCTTCGCCTTATTGGTCTTGCCTTCGGCGGTGGCGGTGTTGGTGAGCGGCTTTTCGGCATTGACGTCGTCTTGAGTGACGGTGATCGTAGCTTCGCAGGTTACGGAATCACCCTTGGCGATCTTGTCTGCACCTTCGGGGCAGTTAAGGTCGACGTCGTGACCGTCCATGTCATCGGTGATTTTCACGTCGGTCAGGTCGGTCGGGCCGTCGTTGGTGACCTTAATGGTGAAGGTTGCCTTCTCGCCAGCCTTGTAGGGGCCGGGGTTTGCGATTGCCTTGTCGATCGCCAAGCTGGGCTTGCCGGTGTCGACGGTTGCGTCGTCTTCGTCCTTAACCGGGTCATTGTTGTGAACCTTGTTGTTCGGCTTTAGGCCGACAACGGTTGCCTTGTTGACCAGGGTGGGGCTGTCTGCCTCTTCTGCGGTGACGACGTGCTTGTCGGCGGTGCAGGTGGTCTTGGCGCCGGGCGCGAGCTCGGTTTGTTCACAGGTGACGCCGTTTTCGAACATCGGGTCGGTGACCTTGACGTCATGCAGGGTCACGTCACCGGTGTTTTCAACAACGAAGCTGTATTCGACTTCGTCGCCTTCGACGTAGATCGGCTTGGGGTCAACCACGGTCTTGGTCAGCTTGATGCCGGCCTTTGAGGAGACAGAAACCTTAGCTTCTGCCTGGGGTCCCTCGACCTTGTTTTCACCGAAGTTACCGGCGGTGGAGGCGGTGTTGACGATCTGTTCGCCAGCGTCGACCTCGTCCTGGGTAACGGTCGTGGTGCCGAAGCATTCAGCCTTCTGACCGATAGCAAGGGTGCCAATTTCAAGGCCATCGATGCGTCGGCCGTCGACCATGCAGTAGACGTCTTCCGCGTCGGCGAACATCGGGTCGTTGACGACGACGTTGTCTACCGGGGTGATGGCGTCAGCCGGGTTGGTGACGGTGACCTTCCAGGTGACCTTGTTGCCCTTGACCAGGTCAACCTGCTTTTCAGAGGTGACGGCCTTGGCGATCTCCAGCTTCGGGGTACCGGTATTGAAGGTCGCCTTGGATTCTTCCGACTTCACGCGCTCTGCGAGCGGGGTGTCGGCGTTCTGTCCGGGCTTGGTCGCGTTGGCGGTTGCCACGTTTTCGATCTTGCCGTTGGTTGCAGCGTCTTCTGCGCTGACTTTGTAGTCAGCTGTGCATTCAACGCTGGCGTTGGGGGCGATGGGGCCTTCACCACAGGAGATTTCGTCTGCGCCAAGCTTGGAGTCCAGAACCTTCGGGTTGTCGAGGGTTTGGGTACCGGTGTTGGTGATGACGAACTTGTAGGTGACGGGCTCGCCCTGTGCGTACAGCGCCTTGGGTGCGACGATGGACTTCTCGAGCTTGATGGAGGCCTTAACGTTCAGCGGTGCGCTGGCTTCGTTGTTGGCCTTCTTCTGCTCTTCGGTCTCGACGACGTTGTCCGCGGTGCGGTACTTGGCGCTGACGTCGGCACGGTTGTCGATCTTGGTGAGGGTGTCTAGGTCTTCCTGGGTCACCTCGGTGGTGACGGTGCAGGTGACCTTGGTGCCCTGTGCAAGAGTGCCGGCTGCCGGGTCGAAGCCGTCGGGGCAGACGATGTCTGCGCCCTCGCGTTCGTGGGTGAACACGTCGGTGATTACGACGTCATTGAGGTCCGTGGTGCCAGTGTTGGTCACGGTGATCTCGTAGACGATCTGATCGCCGAAGTTGTAGCTGTCCTTCTTGTCCTTGATGGACTTGGCCAGGTCAACCTTGGGGGTACCGACGACGACCTTGGCCTCGGAGGTTGCTTCTACCTTTTCGCCTTGGACGTTCTCGCCAGTCACTGTGGCGGTGTTGTCGTAGGTGTCGGCTTCTGCATCCTGCGGGGTGAGCACGTGGGTTGCGGTGCACGTCATGTGCTCATCGGGTGCCAGTTCAGTCTTCGGGCACTTGAGGTCGCTGACCTTCTCGTCTGCCAAGGTGACGTTTCGCAGCGTGACCTTGGAGGTGTTGTGCACATCGAAGCTGTATTCGACGGTTTCGCCTGCCAGCGCCTTGCCTTCGATTGCCTGGTCGTCCTGCTTGACTTCGGCGGTCTTGGCCAGGGCGATGGAGGGCTTGTATACGGGCACCTCAATGGTTGCGGTCTTCTTCTCGGTCACGACGTCGCGGTTCTTCTCTGCGTTGTCGGGTCGAGTCTTGCCCTTCAGCACTGCGGTGTTGTCGATGTCCTTGCGGTTGTCGACGTCCTTCTGGTTGACGGTGTATTCGACGGTGCACTGGAAGCCTGCGCCGGGGGCGAGGGTGAGCTTGCCGTCGGTGACGTTGAGCTTCGGTGCTTCTTCAGCGCCAGCTTCAGCGTCGAGCGCTACACAGTTGTCAAGGGTGACGGGTGCTTCGTTGGAAAGCTTGCTGTCCTCCAGGGTGACATTGTGCAGGGTGACGTTACCGGTGTTACGGCCGGTGATGACGAAGGCTGCTGCCTCTTTGTTGTCGCGAACAACGCGGTCACTGAGTGCGTCTGTGCCCTGGTCGGCCGGGCGTACCTGCTTAGTGAGTTCCAGAGCGGGGCCGGGTTCGACGATGGGGACAATCACCGAGGACGGATCCGGGGTGACGACCTTGCTCTTGTACTTACCGGTGATGGATGCGGTGTTCTTCAGGATGGCTTCGAGGTCGATGTCTTCCTGAGTGACCTTGCTCCAAGTGACGGTGCAGGAGTACTTGTCGCCGACAGCCAGGTTTGCGCCTTGCTCGGATAGCAGGTCGCCCTTGGCTTTAAGGTCTTCACCTACGTAGGCGGTGCCTTCGGAGTTGGTGATGACGCAGGTCAGTTGATTCTTGAGTTTTTCACTCTCGGTGTCCTTGACCCACTGGTCGTCGAGCTTAACTTCGGTCAGCGGAACATCGCCGTCGTTTTCGCCTTCGATGGTGAAGGTTGCTTCGCCGTCAACGGTTCGCTTGTCTTCCGGATCATTGACAGACTTCGCCACAGTGACGCTTGGGCTAGCCACCCAGTAACCGAAGTTGATGTCACGGATTTGCTCTTCCTGACCACCATTTTGAGCGGGGGAAATTCCCTGGATTACTTGGGTACCGGATTCCCAGGTGCCGTTGTTTTCAGGGTTCTTGCCAGCCTCGGTGTTGATCTCTTGATCATCGAGAGGCTTCACGCGAACCTTGTAGGTACCTGCGGGCAGGTTGTCGAATTCGTAGTGACCGTTTTGGTTCAGCTTGCCTTCACCGAGGGTAATGGTCTGGTAAACCTCGTCACAGTTTTCGACCTCGCCAGCTTCGTTGGTGGTGCACTTAAGCAGCTCAACAATGCGACCGTTGGGCGACGGCTCTTCTTCAGAACCGCGTGATGCATCCTTGTCAACGTCTTGGTAGATGTTGCCACTGATGCGACCTGCGTAAACCTCGGTTTGAACGGCTGCCGGCTGAGGACCAGCGTTAGCACGGGAGTACATCTCTGTTTCGGTGACAACGTAGACGCCGATCTGGTTACGGTAACGATCGCCCGCACGGTTGTCCTTTGCATCGAAGTGCAGGTAGTAGGTCCGGTTAGACTCGGGCAGGAAAGTCTTTGAGCGGAATCGCAGTGCGGTGATCTTTTCGCCACCGGCCTTTGCGGATTCCTTGTACTTTTCCAACTCTTCTTGGGTGAGGTCGCGCCAAGCAGTGGTATTCGGCTTGGAGTCAAGATCGCCCACACCTGGGCGCTTGAACATCGCGCGGCACAGCTCGATATCCGAGGCGTTAGCCGTGGACGGACACATCGAGACCTTCTTGGGGTCATCGGTGGTGAACTGGACCGGGAGGTTCTGGTCGTCGCCGACGTATTTGGGCAGTTCGTCCAACCAGTACTGGCCGTGGAAGTCGGTGCCTTCGCCCTCTGCACCGGTGGACTCGGACTGGCCGTCAAGGTTACGCCCATCACCGTTGTAAGGGAGGACGTCGATGAACTCGGTCGCGCCGAATTGTCCGGTGCTGTAGTTGACGATGTTCACCGCATGGGTGAAATCGGTGCGCGTAGGAACCATGGGGTCAATGACAGACTTGGACAGCTGAGCCACTGTAGCCTGCGGGATGACGATGGTGTCATACTTGGTGGCGCTCCTCAAAGGCGTGTAATTGCCGGGCACCGGCTGCGGCTTCATATCCCACGTGGGATTATTCGTAGCGTTAGCATCAACCTTCGGCGATCGGCTGTTAACCAGACCTTGGTTGACGGTGAGCGTCTGTCCACCACTGGGATCTGTGATCGCAGGCGTGCCAGTCAGGCGCCATTCAGACAGCACGTTGAAGCGCTGGCCGGGGCCTGCCCACACCGGGGTATAGACGTGGAAGCTACGGCTATCGCCCTTGAAGTCACCATGGGTGATCATGCCAAAGTAGCTGTAGGTCCAACTGCTCTTTTCCTGCTGAGCGTCAACTGTTCTCTGCATGAGGAAGGGCTGCATGAAGGGGTCGTCGCTGGGATCTGCGGACAGCGCCCAGGTTTGTTCGATGTAACGACCTGCGTCAAAACCACAGTCTTGGGGATTATTAGACTTGGGTGTGTCCTGAATGAAACGCGCATTCGGGGGCAGTTCGGCAGGAACAACATCGAGGCACTTGGAGATGTACACACGGTGGATAACCTGCTCCGGGGGAAGGTTCTGCTCTTCGCGCTTCTTCAGGTAATCCGCGTAGCCTTCTTCACCCAAGCTTTCCTTCATGGTCTTGGAGCTCAGGTAGGCGCTGCCGTTGTTGAAGCCGAGGGCCGGGATCCCACGGTATTCGTATTTTTGGCGTCCGAGCGACTTGATCGCGGGATCAGTCCGGCTGAGGTAGGAGTTGTTGACACCCGCAGAAGGGGTGGAGAAGTATATGCGGCTGCTGGCCACAGGTGAGGCCGGGCCACAAGCAGTCTTCACGCTAGCAAAGTTCGGGGTAGTGACGTACTTAGCACCTTCAAGGTTGATGACACCGGCCTCGTTGGGGCCGGGGTTAGTGTGGTCGTCCTTGATGGCGGTTGCGATGACTGCAGGGTCAGCACCTTCGACACGGTAGCGCAGGGTGGTGGGGCTAGTAACTGCCTTCTCACCGGGAAGAACGATGTAGAGGCCGGTGGCCTTCTTGTTCCATTCTTCGCTCATGTCACGGAAGTTGTTCACGCCGTTGGCGTAATCGGCTACGAGTGTCCAGTCTTTGATCTCGCCACAGTTGTTGCCGTCGACGGGCTGGTCAGTGATGTAGACCTTAGCGTTGGCAAAGACCTCGCCGAGGGGACGGCCGTTTGCACCGATACCATAATAGAGGCTGATGCGCTGCTCGCCGCGCTTCCAGCCAACGCACACCGCAGCGTTGCTGGAGGCGTTAGCTGGCGACAGGCTGATGTTAACCCAGCTATCGTTGAGCGGGGCCCTGGGGTTATCGGGAAGTTTCAGGCTGGAAGAAGCAACCGTGTCGTTCTTTGTGAAAGGAACACAGCCGGAGCTTCCGGGCTCGGCAGAGCAGTCGTAAGTCACCTTTTCAACAACCTGCTTGGCGCAGTTATTGTTAGCCATCCCCTTGCCGGGACCAGTGTTGCTCTTGGGATCTGTGGTGCTATCGGTGCAAGTAAGAGTGTTGCCTGGGTCCTGATCCAACCACTTGGGTGCAACCTCAGGGAATTCAGCAGGGACACCGTTGTAGGATTTAACCGGGCCTAGCTTGCCGGTTTCTTTGTCCACAGTGTCCATGCGGGTAATGAATTCATTCTTACCCTCTTGGAACATGTCTTCGGGGATGAAGAATTTGAAAGGAGCACGCTCGCCGCGCGTACCCGGGCTGGTCGTGTAACGCTCCTGAATGTAGGGGTTTCCCTGGTCATCCAGCTTAACGGTGGTTTTCGTACCGTTGTAGTACCCGATAATTTCTCCCGCACGGCCTTTGAACTTCTCCGGCAACTGCAGGGTATAGCGGGTCAGGCTATCGGAGGATGGCGCATTGTAAAGGCCAAGTTCGGGTTTGTAGCTCTTGCCATTCGCGTTCTTCCGGGGGTAGGCATTGGCATCCATGATGTTCCACGAGTTGGTCAGGTTAGACCATGCGCTGATGCCACGGTAGGGCTTACCGGGGTCAATATCGTTGTTGCCATCTGCTTCACACAGTACGGAAGTATCGGCTCCAGGCCCAAGGTTCGCAGGAGTACCACCGAGGTATGTCGGGCTGGTGTCCTCGTAGGTCTGGTTGATCGTCTGGTCCATGCGGTTGGCTTCGACGATGCGCAGATCGCGGTCGGCCTTCAGCACACCGATGAGCTTGCCGTTAGCGCTTGTGCCTTCGTAGATATCTGCACCGAGGCTGAAATCACCAGCCTGGGTTTCCATCACGCGGTTGGGATTCTCAGTCATGGCGGAGCCGAACCAGCCAAGCACCTGAGTGTTGCCCTGGGTCGGCAGGAATCGGATGGTGTAGGTGCCATCTTTGTTGTCCGTCACGGTAGCACCGGTGAGGTTTAGCACTTCGGACTTGTACACCGGGGTGCGAGTGGGCTCGGGGAAGCCTTCGCGGGCTTTTTGGCCAACCCAGCGGGGGCGAATAGTGACAACACGGTCTTCGCTACCGGAGTTCACACTCATACTGAACTGGTATTTCGCGCCACTACCTGCGCAGGCGACGTTGTCTTTGACGCTGTCGTCACCGATTGCGTAGCCCATGGACGAGTTGATGACACAGGAGCCATCCTTGTCCTGGCCGACGCCGGCCTCGAGCAGAGCAAGGCTGAATTGGATAACTCCATCGCCTTGCTCGTACTGCACCGAGTTAGAAGGTGCGACCGCAGGGGCCGCTGGTGGCGCAGTGTTTTCGCCGGCAGCTACTTGGGCGTGCGCCGCTGGCAGTGGTGCGTTCAATCCCATGGAACCAACCATGAGAATGGAAGCAGCCAATGCTAGAGCACGCCTAGAGAGCACTCTGATTGACATAGATCCTCCAAACCTGTGTGGGTGCGCTTGTACCAAAACTCAGCAGAAGCACATTAAGTAAAAAACTTTCCATTTTCTAACAGTACCCGTGATTCTCAGGTTTTCCTAATCAATTCTCAGTGGACTCTAAGCTTCGCGGGATGACCTAACCTTAGAAACATGGCTAAGAAAGTTCGTCCCGTCCACGTGTGTACCGATTGCGGTTACCAGGCCCCTAAGTGGCTTGGTCGTTGCCCAGAGTGCGGGGCCTGGGGAACCTTGAATGAACAGCTTCCTTCGCAGCCCTCCACACAGGCAGTTTCTGGGCAGTCGACTACTCCTCAGCCGATCACATCGATCCCCGTAGACGCGACCACAGCTACGACGACGGGCATAGCGGAGCTAGATCGTGTTCTTGGTAACGGTTTGGTACCGGGTTCGGTTGTTCTGCTGTCCGGCGAACCTGGTGTGGGCAAGTCCACACTGCTTCTTGACGTCGCGGCGCATGCGGCGCGCGCGAACAATGGACAAAACAAGGTGCTGTACGCCACCGCCGAGGAGTCGACGGGCCAGGTACGTTTGCGCGCTGAACGCACCGGAGCTTTGGACGAGAACTTGCTGCTGGTTGCCGAATCCAACTTGGATACCATCTTCCACCATGTAGATAAGCTAAAACCAACGCTGATCGTGGTCGACTCTGTGCAGACTATGCATGCACCAGGTGTGGAAGGCGTGCCTGGTGGCGTCGCCCAGTCTCGTGCAGTGACCGCAGCGTTGACCACCCTGGCTAAAACCACCGGAGTCTCAGTGATTCTGGTGGGACATGTGACCAAGGATGGAAATGTCGCTGGTCCTCGAGTTCTGGAGCACCTGGTCGATGTGGTTTTGCACTTCGAGGGCGACAAGCACTCCTCACTCCGCATGCTTCGGGGTTTGAAGAATCGCTTCGGCGCTACCGATGAGGTCGGCTGTTTTGAACAAACTGCGAACGGCATCCGGGAAGTCAGCGATCCAAGTGGGTTGTTCCTTTCCTCTCGTGACGCCACCCCGGATGGGACAGCCATTACCGTAGCGATGGACGGGGTGCGGCCAATCCTGGCAGAGATTCAGGCACTCCTGATGGAGACACCGGCGAAGAACCCTCGGCGCGCAGTGACGGGTCTGGATTCCACCCGTGCGCCGATGGTGCTGGCGGTTCTAGCGGCGCGCGCCGGCCTGCAAACCGCCGACAAGGAGGTCTACATCGCTACCGTTGGCGGCATGAAGATCGGTGAGCCCGCGGCCGACTTGGCGGTAGCGATGGCCACGGCGTCAGCACTAACCCGCACTCCCCTGCCGCAGCGCACAATCGTGATCGGGGAAATTGGCCTCGCCGGCGAGCTCCGTCGGGTGCCCAGTTGTGACAAGAGGCTCGCTGAGGCCGCCCGTCTGGGCTTTGAACGCGCGATCGTTCCGCGTGGAAGCGTGCAAGCAAAAGACACCCCGCTGGTTGTCAGCGAGGTGTCGACTGTGGCGCAGGCACTGGAGTTTCTTAAGAAATAACCTCTAGTGCCCAGGGCTGAAACTAAAAATTTTAAGCTTCTTTTCAGGCGGTTACAGCAGGTTAAAGGGATGTGCCTCGGAAGGGTTGTTGCCAATGACGGTGTGCAGGAAGTAGCTGCCTGCTGGCACCGGGTTACGCTGGCCGCATTGTCCGGGCTCGGAATCGGTGCGCGACCACACTGCGCGGTAGTAGCGTTCGGAACCTGCGGGGAAGATCCTGGAGGTTCCGTCTACCGGCTGGTTGCAGTCTAGGTCGGACCAGACGCGACGGTTGGTGGACAGGTCGTAGACTTCAAAACGCAGGGGGTTGTCGCGAAGGTCGATGGTGCAGTCCGCGGCGGTGGGGTTTTTCACCGTCATGTAGAACTCGGGCAGCTGCCCTTCCTCGTAGGAGGGCTTATCGCTCGTGGCGCTAATCTGCAGGTCGAACAGCTCACAGCTCTGCTTTTTGGGCTCTTCCGCTGAATCCTTGCCGTCCTTGCTGCCCTTGTCGTCCTTGTCGCCCTTTTCGTCTTTGTCGCCTGCGTCTTTGCTGTCCTTGTCAGCTTTGTCGGCATCTTTTTTATCAGATGACGCCGCCTTGTCGTCACCGTCTTTGCCTGCCGACGCCCCATCGGTCCCCTTTGCCGGGTATGGCGCATCGGATGTCACTGCTGCGGCCGACTGATCTGGCTGGTCGGCTGAACGGTTGGAAAACAGCTGCATCACCCCGAGCAGCAGCGCGACAACAGCAAGGAGTACGACGACCGCCGCGACGCGACGTCGTACGTAAATAACCTTGGGCAGACGATTGTGTTCAGTCACACTGCACACACTAGCCCGCGGATGCGCGAAGCTTAGGCTTCCACGCCGATTTCAACGACAGGCTCTGCCAGGCCATCGGACAGGCGGTAACGCACGCCGACGATACCCATGCGGCCTTTGGCAACTGCGGCTTTGATCTCCGGCGATCGGCTCATGATCTGGTCGACGGTCTCCGCCACATGGTGGGCCTCAAATTCTTCTGTGGTGGACTTGCCCATGGCGCGGGCTTCCAGAATGGAGGGGCTGACTTTTTCGATCAGCACGCGCTGGAAGCCACCCGGGATTTCGTGGCCATCCAAGGCAGCTTGAGTCGCAGCGACTGCGCCACAGGATTCGTGGCCGAGCACCACAATCAGGGGCACATGCAAACCTTGCACCGCATATTCAAGCGAGCCAAGCACCGCCAAGTCAATGATCTCCCCGGCTGTACGGATGACGAAGATGTCGCCCAAGCCCTGGTCGAAGATCATTTCCACCGGCACGCGGGAATCCGAGCAGGCCAGAACAACTGCGCAGGGTTCCTGGCCCGCGGTGAGCTCCACGCGGCGACGGTGATCTTGGTTTGGCCGCGTTTCCTCGAAGTTCATAAAACGACGGTTGCCCGCCTGCAAGGCTTCCCAAATCGCGTGGGGTGTCCGCTCAGCATTTCTCATGAGAAACATTGTGCCCCACGACACCCTCGCTAACTACTTAGCTTGGCTTCCGCTGCCCATTTCTGGAACACTGACACACTTAGAATGAACGCTCGAAACCACGCCCCCAGCCGACCAACACAGTTCGATTACCGCGCACTGTGCGATTGGTATGCGGCCAACGCTCGCCCCCTGCTATGGCGACGACCAGGCACAACAGCCTGGGGTGTTCTTGTTTCAGAGGTGATGAGCCAACAAACCCCCGTCGCCAGGGTGCAACCGATTTGGCAGCAGTGGATGGATCGATGGCCCACCCCGCAAGACTTTGCAGCGGCATCGCGGGCTGACATTCTCCGCGCGTGGGGTTCTTTAGGTTACCCCCGTCGCGCCCTCCGGCTTCACGAATGCGCCCAGGAAATCACCGCCCGATACGGCGCCGAATCGAACGTAAGGGAAGGTTCCGAGCCCGTTCCAGAAGACTTGGCGGAGCTGCTGGCACTGCCAGGTATTGGGGACTACACGGCGCGAGCAGTGCTGTGCTTCCACTACGACCACAACGTCGCCGTCGTCGACACCAATGTGCGCAGAGTCTACGCCCGCGCCGTGTCGGGAAATTATCTTCAAAGCCCGGCAAGAGCCTCTGACTTAAGGAAGCAACAAGCACTTGTTGACGCCGCGCCCGACGACGTTCACGGGCCGACTTTCTCTGTCGCAATGATGGAGCTTGGGGCGTTGGTATGCACGGCGTCATCACCCGATTGCGGACACTGCCCCATTCAGGCGTCTTGTGCCTGGCAGCTGGCAGGAGCGCCCGCCCCCTCAGAGCAGGAGCTGGCGCAGGCGAAAAAGCGTGTGCAGAAATTCGCAGGAACTGACAGGCAGGTGCGCGGCATCATCATGAAGGCTCTGCGCGAATCCGACTCCCCCGTTACAAAAGACACCATCGATCTGCTGTGGCCCGATGCTGCACAACGAGACCGCGCTCTGCTTGGTCTCCTAGAAGACGGCCTAGTTGAACAACTAGACACTGGTTTCGCTCTGCCAGCCTAAAACCCTCAGCAAGACACAAAGAAGCCGTGATTAGAAGTTCTAACCACGGCTTGTCTTTTGGCGCTACGTCAGCGGTTTACTTCTTCCAGCGTCCCCGGAAGGTGAAGCCACCAGGAAGTCGCACCCACAGGCCACCGCGACTGTTGACGGTAACCGGACCCAGCTTTGTGGAGCCGGACACACCAGAGCCGGACACGTTGATCCAGGAGTTCTTACCGACCTTTTTACGTTTGCGGTAGTTCAGTCCCGTTGGGGTGATGCTCTTGCGTGCCATGTTGTGCTCCTCGTGCTGGTTGTCTAGCCCACTGTATAAGGATTGTAGAGGCTAGTTGCTATCGCCGTCGGATTCCTCATCAGCCAGCGCAATGGCATTGTCGATTTCCAACTGTTCAGCGGTGGAATCCTCCGGCACGGGCTGCTCCGATGCGTCCGACACCTGGCGGATCGCGTCAGCTACCTCGTGGCTAACATCCGACAGCTCTGGCAGGGGCTTCGGCTTGGCGGAGAACGTCAAGGTGGCCTTGGCAGAGGTTGGATCTTCGCCCTCCACATCGACTACTACGATCTCGCCTGCACCGATCTCACCGAACAGGATCTTTTCGCTCAACGCGTCTTCGATCTCTCGTTGGATGGTGCGGCGCAGCGGGCGTGCACCAAGGACCGGGTCGAATCCACGCTTTGCAAGCAGCTGCTTTGCCTGATCGCTGACCTCCAGGCCCATATCCTTTTCATCCAGAGCCTTAGACACGCGGCCCAGAAGCAGATCAACCATGTCGACGATCTGATCCTGCGTGAGCTGATGGAACACCACGACGTCATCAATGCGGTTCAAGAACTCGGGGCGGAAGTGCTTCTTCAGCTCGTCGTGCACCTTGTTCTTCATGCGTTCGTAGCGGCCGGTTTCGTCCTGCTCGCCGGTACCGGAGAAGCCCATGCCCACAGCCTTGGAAATGTCCTGCGTTCCAAGGTTGGAGGTAAAGATCATGACGGTGTTCTTGAAGTCCACCACGCGACCCTGGCCGTCAGTGAGGCGGCCTTCCTCAAGCACCTGCAGGAGGGTGTTGTAGATCTCCTTGTGTGCCTTTTCGATCTCGTCGAAGAGAATGACAGAGAAGGGCTTGCGGCGCACCTTTTCGGTCAGCTGGCCGCCTTCGTCGTAGCCTACGTATCCGGGGGGTGCACCGAACAGGCGGGAGGCGGTGAACTTGTCGTGGAACTCACCCATGTCGATCTGGATGAGCGCTTCTTCGTCGCCGAAGAGGAACTCCGCCAGGGCCTTGGAGAGCTCGGTTTTACCCACACCGGAGGGGCCGGCGAAGATAAAGGAACCGCTGGGACGCTTGGGGTCCTTCAGGCCTGCGCGGGTGCGGCGGATGGCGCGGGAGACAGTCTTGACTGCGTCGTCCTGGCCAATGATGCGCTTGTGGAGTTCTTCTTCCATCTTGAGCAGACGTGAAGATTCTTCCTCCGTCAGCTGGACCACGGGGATGCCGGTCCAGTTGCCGAGGACTTCGGCGATCTGCTCTTCGCCGACCTCAAGGATTTCCTCAAGTTCGCCGTTGCGCCACGCCTTTTCCTTTTCAGCGTGCTCCTCATGCAGCTGGCGTTCGGTATCGCGCAGGCCGGCAGCCTTTTCGAAGTCTTGGGCGTCGATAGCTGCTTCTTTTTGGCGACGCACGTCGGCGATCTTTTCGTCGACGTCGCGCAACGACTGCGGTGCGGTCAGGCGCTTAATGCGCATGCGTGCGCCGGCTTCGTCGATGAGATCGACGGCCTTGTCAGGCAAGAAGCGGTCATTGATGTAGCGGTGCGAAAGGTTCGCAGCAGCCGCCAGCGCAGAGTCGGTGATGGACACACGGTGGTGCGCTTCGTAGCGGTCGCGCAGACCCTTGAGGATCTCAATGGTCAGGTCGACACTGGGCTCGGGGACGTTGACGGGCTGGAATCGGCGTTCCAACGCGGCGTCCTTTTCGATGTGCTTGCGGTATTCATCGAGGGTGGTTGCACCAATGGTCTGCAGTTCACCACGAGCTAGTTTGGGTTTCAGCAATGACGCCGCGTCGATTGCGCCTTCTGCGGCACCTGCGCCAACCAGGGTGTGAATCTCGTCGATAAACAGGATGATGTCACCGCGCTGGTTGATTTCCTTCAGAACCTTCTTGAGGCGTTCCTCGAAGTCACCGCGGTAACGGGACCCTGCAACAAGGGAGCCCAGGTCGAGGCTGTAAAGCTGCTTGTCGCGCAGGGTTTCGGGCACGCGGCCGTTAACGATGTCGAGTGCGAGGCCTTCGACTACGGCGGTCTTACCGACACCGGGTTCACCGATCAATACGGGGTTGTTCTTGGTTCGGCGAGACAGCACCTGCATGATGCGCTCAATTTCCTTTTCGCGACCCACCACTGGGTCGAGCTTGCCGTCCTTGGCGGCTTGGGTGAGGTTGCGGCCAAACTGGTCTAGAACCAAGGAGTTGGAGCGTTCGCCCACTCCACCGGAGGACGCGGGACCGCCCATGGTTCGGGAGCCGGAGCCTGCACCGACGGTATCGCCGGAGTCTTCTACCTCTGGGGAGCCGCCGTTGCCCTCGTAGCCCGACAGCAGTTGGATAACCTGCTGGCGAACCCTGGGCAGGTCGGCGCCGAGCTTGACTAATACCTGGGCCGCTACGCCTTCGCCTTCGCGGATGAGGCCAAGGAGGAGGAATTCAGTACCGATGTACTTGTGCCCCATTTGCAGACCCTCGCGCAGCGAGAGCTCAAGGACCTTCTTAGCGCGGGGAGTAAACGGGATATGCCCCTTGGGAGGGGTGGTGCCGTGGCCGATAATTTCTTCAACCTCTTGGCGCACAGCAGCCAGGGAAATGCCGAGGGACTCTAGTGCCTTCGCGGCTACACCTTCACCCTCGTGGATCAAACCGAGGAGGATGTGCTCGGTACCGATGTAACTGTGGTTAAGCATCCGTGCTTCATTTTGAGCAAGGACGATTACTCGCCGTGCCCTGTCGGTGAACCGCTCAAACATACCAAAACCCCTTTAACCTAAACGTGTCGATATATGCACTCACTGTAACGCGGGATTCGGCCCGGCATTGCAACAAAAAGGGCCTCCACAGCCAATCAGAGACAAACGACGCGTAAAATCGCTGGTCAATAGGCATTTTTCAACCTGTACGCCGGTAGCGAACACCATGAAAAATCGGTGGAAAATCGCAGGAAATAGCAAAACGGCACTCGGGATGGATAACCATCACCAGAGTGCCGTTGCTATTCAACGCGAAGGGCGAAAACCTTTAAGTTTTAAGCCTTCTTGCGTCGGATTAGAGCAATGCCAGCCAAGCCAAGCAACGCTGCTACAAACATCAAGCCTGCGGTGTTAGCACCGGTAGCGGCCAGCTGCTTGCGGGGAGCCTGAGCAGGCGCCTGAGTAGCAGCCGGAGTCGGATTGGACTTTTCGATGCCCTTCACCGGAGCGGCCGGAGCCTCGGTGGTGGTCTTAGGCAGACCCTTCACTGGGGTGGGCTGTGTCGGCTGAGCGGGCGTGCTGGGGCCAACCTGCGGGGTGGAAGAACCGCCACCCATGATCAGCGGGATCAGCGGAACGAAGGGGATCAGGATGAGCCACCAAGGAATCTCGCTGCTGCTCGGGGGAGTGGAAGGCGGGGTCGGCTCAGACGGCTTCGTGGGAGGCGTGGTCGGCTCAGACGGCTTAGACGGCTTCGTAGGAGGCGTGGACGGCTCAGACGGCTTAGACGGCTTCGTAGGAGGCGTGGACGGCTCAGACGGCTTAGACGGCTTCGTAGGAGGCGTGGACGGCTCAGACGGCTTAGACGGCTTCGTAGGAGGCGTGGACGGCTCAGACGGCTTAGACGGCTTCGTAGGAGGCGTGGACGGCTCAGACGGCTTAGACGGCTTCGTAGGAGGCGTGGACGGCTCAGACGGCTTA